>Ga0265319_1000152_pt1 | contig 51512 bp, 29 predicted proteins | sample 4824metaG_FD_192443 | JGI IMG/M metagenome (GOLD analysis project Ga0265319, IMG submission 192443) | Rhizosphere microbial communities from Carex aquatilis grown in University of Washington, Seatle, WA, United States - 4-8-24 metaG | ecosystem: Host-associated > Plants > Roots > Rhizosphere >...
TTCGGGGACGGGGAAAGAACTTGTCGCAGTGAATATCCATCATCGGAGCAAGAGGCGCTTTGAGAATTTTGTGCCGATCAATTGCGGGAGTATCCCCAATGAGCTGATCGAAAGTGAACTGTTCGGATACGAAAAGGGCTCTTTTACCGGAGCCACGAATTCCAAGCTCGGACTATTTGAACTCGCCAATCATGGAACAGTTTTTCTCGACGAGATCACCGAACTTCCTTTGGCGGCGCAGGTGAAATTACTGCGGATCATCCAGAACGGCGAAGTAGAAAAAATTGGCAGGAGGGAATCCCTTAAGGTCGATGTCCGGTTGATCGCCGCGACCAACAAGAACCTGGAAAAAGAGGTCGAAGAAAAACGGTTCAGGGAGGATCTCTATTACCGCCTCAACGTTGTCCCGATCGAAGTTCCTTCGCTTCTAGACAGGGGAGAAGATATTCCTCTGCTGGCAGATTTCTTCCTCCAACAATTTTGCAACGACATGGAACGTATGAAGCCGGTCGTCGACCCGGAGGCGATGGCAATTCTTCGCAACGCGTCATGGAAAGGCAATGTCCGGGAGCTAAAGAACGTTGTTCACAGACTTCTCTTTCTTGAGCAGGCACACATCACTGTTGATGTTGTTCGGATGGCGATTGGAACGCACCCTCAGTTGTTATCCATGTCGGGGAACGACATTTTGAAGGTATTAGGGCTCGCCGAAGGGACATCGCTCCGCGACCTCGAGTACGTCGTCCGCCGAAAATTCATCGAATTCGTCCGCTCCAATTCATCGTCCGATGCCGAGGCGGCAAGAAAACTCGGACTTGCCCCGCCAAACTATCATCGATTATGCAAGGACCTTGGCATTAAATAGAGCTCATGCATGCCGGTCATGAGAATTGCCCGGCGAATCGGCCCCTGGCCGCCCCATCTTTTGCGTTATCATACTCATAAGGTCTTCATTATCAATCTAGTAACACATCCCAGCAAAAGCTTCAATTCTGTCCGATAAGTCATTGATTTTGCATAGGCAAAACCGGCACAAAATGTGCAACATGCCGGCTATGTAACCATGGATTGCATTTTCGCGAGTTCTAAGTTCTTTAGGGCTGTCAATGAAAAGTGACCGACACTTGCATGGGCGGTGGTGCCGCGAAAAGCTTCGAATTGCAACTCTTAAATTGGACCTGCAAGATTGAGTTCTCTCGACGACAGATTATTGGTTCATCAAAATCTCCGATTTAAGGTTGATTCGCATTGTGATTCTCTTCCTAAACTTTGGACAATTCAATTTCAAAAAAAGGGTTTGGAGTTTCTTTCGCGCGAAAGGCGTCTATCCAGTGGTGCGCCTTTTTGTAGCCGGTAGGATCGCGGCATTATGAGTTCTGCTACACGGTACGTCGAGTGTTGAAATAAGAACGCCACAAAGGAGAAAATTTATGTCATCGTGCACCATCCGAAATCTTACATTGTCCTTCGTACTCCTTCTGTTGATGAACAGTCTCTCCGTTGCGGGAACTACCGGAAAAATAGCGGGGAAGGTCACGGAGAAAGAAACCGGCGAACCGCTCGTTGGCGCGAATGTCATCGTGAAGGGAACTACTCTTGGGACGGTCACTGATATTAATGGTTATTACTCCATCCTGCTTGTGCCTCCCGGTGTTCAGACTGTGCTCGTCAGCATGGTCGGTTATTCAAGTGTGACAGTGAACGAAGTTCGAGTTCGCATCGATGAAACTTCACCGGTCGACGTTCAGCTGGCGCAGGCAGAAATCAAAATGGGTGCCGTGACGATAATTGCAGAACAAAACGTGGTAAGAAAAGACGTCTCGGGGAGCGTCTCCGCAGTGCAGCCCCAAGAGATTCAAACCCTTCCGGTGACTACGATCAATGATGTTGCGGGACTGCAAGCGGGCGTTGAGAACGGATTGATTGTCAGGGGCGGAGGGGCGAACGAGCTGCTTCTTCAAGTTGACGGTGCGACGCGTCGCGATCCCAGAAACAACCAACCTATTTCTAATATCGCGTTGACCTCAATTCAGGAAGTCTCTCTCGAAAAAGGGGGTTTTAATGCCGAGTATGGACAAGTGCGTTCGGGAATAATAAACATCGTAGAAAAAGAAGGGGATGCCGCTCACTATTTTGGTTCCTTCAACGGCAAATACAGTCCGCCGCAACAGAAATATTTCGGCATCTCCGAATACGATCCGAATTCGATGTGGAACAAGCCATATCTGGATCCGGCGGTCTGCTGGACGGGAACTCAAAATGGCGCTTGGTCGACATACATGCAAAACCAATATCCGCAGTTTCAAGGCTGGAACGCCGTTTCGCAGTCCCTTCTTCAGCAGGGGATTAACTTATCGCCGGCAGCTTGCCAGCGTTTGTATGAGTGGCAGCACAGGCAGGAACCCGACACCAAGTCGCCCGACTATAATCTTGACGGAACTTTTGGCGGCCCGGTACCAATCATCGGCGAGCAGTTGGGCAATCTTCGATTCCTCACCAGCTTTGTCATGAACAGAACCATGCTGCTTATCCCGCTCAGCCGTCCGGACTACGAGGACTATGATTGGTCAATAAAAATGAATTCAGATTTAAACTCAAAAATGAAGTTGACGTTAAACGCATCAACAGGCAAATCCTACAATGTCGCCATCAACGCGACGGATAATGGGTTCTATAATCAATCATATCTTACTCAGGCTGCGGGAACCTACCCGTTTTGGAATCCGGCGGACTTTCTCCAAACGCCCGATCAGATTGCCGGCGTAACGTACGAAGAGAGATCGAGCAGGGTGTATACTAATTCCTGGTATTCTACCGCCGACGTCACTGACTTCAACGCTTCAGCCAAACTTACTGCTACCGTAAGCTCCTCAACGTTCTATGAAATAAGCGTTGAAGATCAACATCGAAGTTATCTTACGGCGCCTATCGCCGCGCGTGACACAGCCCGGAACTTTGAAATAACTCCCGGAATTTTCGTCGACGAAGCACCATTTGGATACAGTCCGGCCCTTACGGACGGCAACGGTCCACTTGGTTCGGCGATCGGAGATTTGGGCTTGTTTTTCGGAGGCCACAGTGCCACAGCGCACGATTCGAGCAGTCTTAATACGGTTACGGTTAAGGGAGATTTAACGAGCCAGGTAAATCAAGAGAACTTGTTTAAAGCCGGAATTGAATTTTCGACTTTTGCTCTTCATCTGAATTACGGAACGATAAACCCGGTTTTCAGCGACGTAAACTGGGTGGACCAGAGTTGGAGTCCCTATCGCATCGCAGCATATGTGCAAGACAAGATAGAAGCGTACGGATTCATAGCAAATCTTGGTTTGAGACTGGATGTAAGCAATCCGAACACAAGTTGGGTGGCGGTGGATCCTTTTGATCAGGCCTATTTCTCTAATTCTTACAGCGCCTCAACCAACTATACGAAAACGAGTGTTAAGCCCGACGTATCCTTAAGTCCCCGTTTGGGTATTTCGCACCCGATCACAGAAACTTCAAAGCTGTATTTCAACTATGGGCACTTCAAAGAAATGCCTGCCTATGAAGAGCTCTTCAGAGTTGGACGTGCGGCGGCCGGGAGTATGCTCAATTACGGCGATCCCAACTTACCACAGGCGAAAACAGTTTCGTATGAGTTAGGATTCGATCAATCGTTATTCGATACATATCTGTTCCAGATTGCGGCCTTCTATAATGATATCACGGATCAGCAGGCATTCACGTTTTACACAAGCGATCAGAAAGGTATTTCCTACTATGCGGCCAACGACAATAGCTACTCTGATATTCGCGGATTGGAGTTGACTCTACGAAGGAATTCAGGCGATTGGGTACGAGGTTTTATTAATTATACGTATCAAGTCGTACGGACCGGTCAGTTCGGTCAGGTAGTCATTGCTGACAATCCAGCAAGTCAAATACAATTTGATAGAAGTCAATCGAATCCTCTGTATTCGCTGGTTCTGCAAAAACCCGTTCCGCAGCCTCGCGCAAACGCAAGTATTACATTCTTGACGCCGAAAGATTTCGGACCAACGCGTTTTGGGATTGCCCCTCTTGCTGATTGGAGTCTCAATGTCATAGCATCGTGGAAAGCGGGGCAATGGCTTACCTACGATCCGCAAAACGTTATCGGCATCGCAAACAATGTTGAGGTGACAGATTATTACAATATTAACCTTCGCTTGAACAAGACGTTTGTTTTCAAGTCTTTCTCGGTTATGCTGTTCATGGAAACCACGAACTTGCTGAATACGGAACACATGTCAGGAGAAAGTTTCTATAATAATCCCGACTATTTGGCGTATATGGCGTCGCTGCATCTGCCTACAAGCCCTGCCTACAATAACACGAATATCCCCGGCAGTGATCGAGTCGGCGATTACATAAAGAACGGCGACAGTTACCAGCCAGTGCTGTTTAGCGGAAACGTTCGTGGGATTACCACTGGCATAGACCCAACTGTTATCTATTATGATAAGCCCACAGGCAGGTATATGAACTATGTCGATGGCAATTGGGCGGAGGTAGATCACAGCCGTATGCAAAAGATCTTAGATGATAAAGCTTACATTGACATGCCGAACAACAGTTCTTTTGACTTCCTCAATCCAAGACAATACTATTTCGGCATTAATTTCTCGTTCAATCTCTAAACGAAGAATTCTGATCATGAGAGGTAGTACAGTATGACGACAAAATATCTGCCAAGGGCAATCACGGTGGTCCTGTTATACAGCGTTTTTGAGCTGATCGGTTTCCAGGAATTGCATGCCCAGGTTTATGGACCTCAAGAAGTCAAATGGTTATGGGTGGGTTCCTTACGGCATTGGTTCTCGAGCGCTTGTGCTGAAATTGAGTATGGCAGAAGGGGAAGAGGCCTTCATTTGAACACGGACCAGGATGATGGGTTGCGCTGGCCAGCACAGTACCAAAATCAGGATCATAGTGTCGGCAAAGCATTATGGATTGGCACGACAAATTTTACAGATCCGACGAATGGGCTGACGTACCCGTACAAGGTAATCTCCCTTGGGCGGTCAAACATGTACATCAACTCTGTCGTGTATCCTGAAGAATTTAGACTTGTCGGCCGATTTAATCATCCGACCGTTCTCGTCGATAACGTGATCGCGAATGATCTCGACGCCAATGATCTTAACTTAGGCGGCGGCGAAGATGAAATCAATCCCAGTCTGCCTGCAGATCGTATGATCTACAACAGGGCAAATACGCCGTTAGGGATAACGATATACAGAAAAGTTCTTGCCTTTACGCAACAGTACAACGACAACTATTTCATTTATGAGTACGTCTTTAAGAATACGGGTCTGATAGACAATACCGGCGGGCAAATGTCGCCTGCCAGAACACTGACGGGAGTGGTCTTTGATTTTCGGTATCGTCTCGCTGATGATAATGATGGCTACATTGAAGGATGGGGGTTTCCCTCTGAAAACTACGGGAAGAATACCATAAACGATGCCATCGGTCAGGATGCTGCTCATTCGCTTGCTGCTCCAAACAATTTTCGCGCCAACCTCGCGTATTACGGACCAAGTTCAGCGTCGACCGGAGTATCGGATGATATCGGCGGACCGGATTTTGTCGATGGTCACGTAATGGGCGGAACGCACTTTATGGGGGAATTAGTTTTGCATGCTGACAAGTCGGCGAGGGATACATCCGATGATCTTACGCAGCCAACTACGACACAATTCATGGGCTCAGACGGCACGATCGAAAGCATTGACGCCACCTATCCATTTAATGCCGGCCTGATGACGCAACAGTATCAGTCAATGACTGCCGGTCACCCGGTACATACACACGCTGAACAAGTAGGAGAAGATGTGAACGGCTGGCCGACGGCCTTTGCCAATACATGGGGAGGAAACACCGGCGGTTATCAAAATCAACAGGGCTTTGGACCGTATACCATTGCGCCGGGAGACAGTGTCCGAATTGTCATTGCTGAAGCTGTTGCGGGAATTAATCACACGTTCAATCAAGGAGTTGCACGAACCTGGTACGCATGGCATTCGAACGGAAATAGCGGCACTACGGCACTGCAACTTCCTGCGGGAGCTCCCTGGAACGGGGGCACAACGACGGATGCAAACAGATATAAGAACGCCTGGGTGTTCTCGGGTAAAGATTCGTTGTTTCAGACGTTTCGAAGGGCGAGAGCGAATTTCGCCGGTGGATATAATATTCCCAACCCGCCGCCTCCCCCGGATAGATTTTCAGTGACATCCGGTGGCGACAGAATTACTCTTCAATGGTCTGGTAGCGCAGAATCATCGCCGAATTTCAACGGATACCAGATCTACCGCTCGGTGACCAAGACCGATACGACGTTCCAGTTGATCTTCTCTTGTGATAAGAATAACGTTGTGCATTCTTATGACGACAAGACGCCTCAGCGTGGATTCAATTATTACTACTATATACAAACCAAGGATAACGGTTCGACAAATAATATTGAACCGGGTGTCCCGCTGGTAAGCAGTATGTTTTACACGATGACGAACACGGGAGCGACGCTTTTGCGTCCGGCCGGCAACAGCCTTTCGCAAATACGTGTGGTCCCCAACCCCTATAATATCAGAGCAAGGGGAATTCAATTTGGTTCAGATATTTCCGTTGCAAATCAACTTGCATTTTTCGGGTTGCCGCCGATGTGCACGATCAGAATATTTACAGAAACGGGCGATTTAATTCAAACAATCAACCATACGGATGGAAGCGGTGACCAACGATGGAATTCGTTGACATCTTCCGGCCAGATTATCGTGAGTGGATTGTACATTGCGTACTTCGAGGTTACACAAGATTACACCGATCCAAACACCGGGCAGGTGGTTTTTAAGAGCGGCCAAAGTATTTACAGGAAATTTATTGTCATCAGATGATGCTACTTCATTTGGAGAATGCAATGCATAATACGTATCAAAACATGTACTCTTCTGCGTTAAGGTTCATTCTGGCGGGCATATTGTGCTGTGCGGCAATCGGATGCGACAGCGTGCTGCCGGCTAAATTCAAAGCGAAGGACATTAATGCTCAGGACATTGATCTGCGGGCAGGCAAGCTGCTTGCGAGCGATACCGTCAATGATGCCCATGGAATTACTGTCGCCTATCAATATGGTCCTGTCCTAGACAGCGCAGGTATCCAGAAGCTGGATAGCGCGGGTAATCCCCTCTATCGAAGCGTTCCGGTTACATGGTCTGTGCTTTCTTCACGGCCACTCGAGAGCTTTTCCGGCGACACAGGCGGCACGGTTAATCAGATCATCCATACGAATTTCCAGTCGTTAGCCGACAGCCTGCCGTCGCTGCATTCGGATTCGTTGTTGTCGATAAGTTATGATGTTGCTTACAAAGTCAGTTATGCAGTATTAAGAGTCAGCCAAGCGGAAGATATTTATATCTATACGAGTTTGTATTACTATCTCGTCGGCAACAACATAAGCAATGCAGGCGATTATGTTTCTGTCGACCTCGTAAGCAAAGATACTTTGGCGTTAAGCTCTTCGCTATTAATGCCCCAGGAAAGTGTCTATGGGTCCACGGAAACCATTGCTGACGCCCAGGCCACGTCGATTGTCTCACTTATTGGCGCGCGATATACATTTCATGTGGACAAGGCCGGCGTTTATCTGGTCCGGTTCACGTTAAGCAATCCGACGGAAATAAGTAATCCCCAGGCTCAGGTTTCCGGGTTTCCGAGCATTGCGGACAAATTTAAAGTCGTTATTCTGTCATTTTAGGAAGAGTGTAATTCGAAAAGGAGTACAAGAAAGTGAAACGGTTTATAATAACATGCTTAACGGCAATTATGATAATCGGATTGCTCACCTCTCCGTCGTATGGTCAGCAGGTAAAGCTTGCGCAGACCGGTTTCAATTTTCTTAGCGTATCTTCTGATGCGACCGCAGGCGGAATGGGTGACGCTGTGAATTCTTTTTCAGGATATTCAGGAGCGTTAACTCATAACCCGGCTGCGATGGCGGAAATGCCAGGATTGCTGAATCTCAATGTCAGCGTTAATGACTGGATTGCAGATATCAAGTATCTGTCTTTTAGCGCGATAGTCTCTCCGTTGTCGGGAGAATACGGCGTGATTGGTTTAAGCATACAATCTGTCGACTATGGGGATGTTTTGACGACAATGGTCAGGCCGGATAATTCGGGCTATATTGATACCGGGGTGATGGACCCGGCTGCGTTGGCAGTGGGTATTGGCTATGCGAAAGCAATTTCTGATCGCTTTAGCGTTGGCGGTCAAGTTCGATTTGCCTATCAATCGTTGGGCAGCAGTGTCGTTCCGGGCGGGAATTCTTATGTGACGAAACAAAACGTTGCAAGTGCGGTTACTTTTGATTTCGGTACGGTTTTTAAAACCGGTATCAAGAGCCTGGCGTTTGGGATGTCGATAAGGAATTTTTCCCAAGACGTAACATATGAAGAAGAGAGTTTTCAGCTTCCCTTGTTATTTACTTTTGGTATTTCTGCAAATCTTCTCGATTTCACCGAATTTCGCGGCTCAAATCAATCTTTTATTCTCTCCTGTGATGTCGCTCATCCCACCTCTCATCCGGAACAATTGAAGATAGGGGCAGAATATGAATTTATGAAAGTGATCGCGTTGAGAGGCGGTTACATCACCGGTGACAGCGAAGACGGAATGACATACGGCGTTGGCATTTCTTCCGCCGCTCTCGGTCTAGGGTCAACGGACTTCAGGATCGACTATTCCTACACGCCGTTTGGCGTGTTTAATAATGTACAGAGATTTAGTGTATCGTTTTCAATGTAATACCACAGGAATGGAATGAATATGAAAATCGCACGATTTATCTTGTTTGTCTTGGTTCCCCCCGTTTGCGCGCTTGTTCTTCTCAGCGCCTGCAATAATTTTGCGACGCCGCCTCGGATTTGGAATCCTGGCCAATCGTACTTGCCGGGGGCAGTGATTTCTGGAGTGTCGCCGTCAATTTCAGCCATTGCCGGAGTGAGAGAAATCACCGTCGTCGGAAACGGCTTTTCGAAAGTTGCCGATTCGAACTGGGTCTGGCTTGGGACACAGCAAGCGATCGTCAAGAGAGTCTCTCTCGGTGCTGCCGCCGATACGCTAGTTATTTACAGACCGCCCAATAATGGACTGCTTACGCTCAAGGTCGTGGTCCTCGGATCTGATTCTATCGGCACTACTCCCTACGGTTTGGAGTCCCCCGTAAGCACGTCGGATATCAGCTCGATTCCGGCTACGTACCTCGTCATGGAAGCAGGCAAGAATGACACGATGTTGATCGGCAGTTATGTACAAAGTCCAAAAGGCTGCTATATCTACAAGTTATCGCCAAATGGGGTCGATATTAACAAGTACTTGGATACTGCCTATCTGAAACCACTAATAAACAAAAAGGCAACAGATTTCGCACAGGGTTTTGTAGATATGAAATTTGGTCCGGGAGGATTTTTGTACGCCACCTTCGGCACGGCAAGCACCACCGCGAAATCCCTTTACTGTCTCGAACCAGACAGCGCGACGCCCGTGGTGTATGCGAAATTTACGGCAGCCAATAACGCCGGATACTTCGATTTTGACGACAACGGAAATTTATATACGGGCAAAAGCACCGGGCTGTTTTTGGTTAAACGGGGTGCGACGCCGCTCATCGGTGCAGCGCCGGTCGCCGTCGGAGACTATGCGGGCATCACATTTGTCGAGATTCGCGTGTTCAATAAGTTCGTCTACGCTGCGAGCGCTACCAATGTATGGATGAGCCCGATCAATTCCGACGGGACGGTAGGCAGCAAGCAGCAGCTTGTCAATATTTCGTCCGATACTGCATTTACGGGCGATAAGATCACCTCGATAAACATTGCTGCTGATGGCACGCTGCTCCTTTCCGTGTCGAACAACCCGACGTATTCACTGTATATTTTACAGAATGGTTCCCTCACGCCTTACTATAAAGATAATATTCTTCCGACAGGAATAGATCAGTTGATCTGGGGGAGCGACAGATATTTGTATCTGAGCCGGGGTAAAACGGGAGCAGCGACCGCCGTTCGATTCTATAAGATGGGAATAGCAAAAGAAGATAATACACCGCTGCATGGCGCGCCATATCTCGGCCGGGGTTTGTGATCGTTGCAGTACATCGTGACGAAAACATTTCGCATCTGTTCTAAGAGAAGTAATACGTCTTTTCGTTTGTCAAACACTTGTTTATTCACCATCAGCGCGCAGGCTCTCGTAATTGCATTTCGGGATGTGTGAAAGAGGAGCCTTGAAATGAAAGGAGGGCGTGGAAAGAAAAGAACTTGAGTCTCTAACCAACAGTAACTCATCAATAACCACAGCTAAGGAGTGAAATATCATGAAATTGGGCAAAACGTTACTATTTGTTCTTTGCTTAGTTCTGGTCGCCAGTATCGCCCAGGCGAAAGTGATTCATGGGGGCAAGGTTGCCGGTGACACAGTACTGATCATTCCGCAGACAACGATCGCGCCCGTCATCGACGGCGTAGTGGATCCAATTTGGAATTTGGTAGATGCTACGTGGATGGAATATTGCCTACCTCAAAGCGGCAACTACCCAAGCGACTGGTCAGACATTTCTGGCTGGGTCAAGCTGCTGTACGACAGCCATAATCTCTATGGCCTCTACTATGTTCAGGACGACGTGATCGATACGACGACCGCCATAGACTGGCAAATGGACGGTGTGGAGTTCTATATCGACGCAAACAATACCCATACGTCTACCATTAGCGTTAACCAGGCTTCGTCTGTTGCATATCAATTCAATTTACGACCCGCTCAAAACATCGACTCTGTTGAAGGAAAAACAGGAGCAGGAGTAGGGAAGGGCTTAAAGTATAAATGGATCTTGGATACGGCTTCGATTCACAACGGCGGTCCGAGCGGTTATTTTGTGGAATTTTCGTTCCCGTTGGATAGTATCGGTTTCAAGAACAAAACGGTTCCAGGCACGAAAGTCAGTGTGCAATTTCAGCTGGACGATAACGATCTTACTGCAGACGGCAGGATCCATGTCATGAACTGGTGGAATTCGCCGAACAATACTGATTACCAGACGACACAGGGCTGGGGCAATGCTGTTTTCAGTACAGACCCTGCAATTGACACAAAATACGTGTTCTTGAAGACTACAACAGCTCCAGTCATCGACGGCAAGCGGGATGCGATTTGGGATCTTGCAAACCAAGCATCCATGGATTATCTCTTAAATCAACCCTTAGGCAATGTTCTAAGCAATGTTAATCCTCAGGATAACAGTTGGAAATTCTATGGCTTGTATGATGACAAATACATTTATGGTCTCTTCACAGTTTATGACGATATCATCGATACTACCACAGCTGTTGATTGGCAGATGGACGGGATAGAGTTCTATACAGACGCGAACAATACCCACACATCGACGATAAGCGTAAATCAGGCCAGTTCTCTCGCATACCAGCTTAATTTAAGGCCCGCGCAGAAGATCGACTCGGTTCAGCCAGCGATCAACAAGGGCCTCCAATACAAGTGGTCTCTCTTTGGCCAGGGTCATGAAAATGATACCGTTTTCAGTAGCATGTCCGGCTGGCAGTTAGAATTCAAATACTCCCTTGACAGTTTGGGCCTTGGCGGCGCAACGCTTGGGAAGATATTCAGCTTCCAATTGCAAGTTGATGACAACGACCTGACTACCGATAACCGCGTTCATGTTTCAAATTGGTGGAATTCGATCGCCAATTCCGATTACCAGACGACACAGTATTGGGGCGATGCCGTCCTCGGTCCGACGATCGTTACGGCTGTGAAGGCTCAAAAGACTTCAGTTGCCAGCGAGTACCGACTTGAACAAAATTATCCGAATCCGTTCAACCCATCCACGCAGATCACATTCACGCTTGCAAAGAGCGGAATCGTGAAACTCGCCGTCTACAACATACTGGGACAGCAGGTTGCTACGTTGGTGAACGGGACAAGGAATGCCGGTCCTCAAGCTGTTACATTCAATGCCAGTTCACTTTCCAGCGGCGTCTATTTCTATAAATTAGAGGCAGGCGGGACGGTGTTAGCAAAGAAAATGATGTTGTTGAAGTAACATCACGATAGACTCACAGAAAGCGTCTGTGGATCAATTGCCGCAGACGCTTTTTTTTACAGTTCACATTATTTGTGTCCGTCGGAGTCGCTGAAAATGCATCTTCATATTATCGACATTGGAATTATCCTTCTTTACATCACGTCGACCATCTTTATCGGCTTCTACATTTCGAAAAGAGCCTCTAAGGACATTCATAACTATTTTCTCGGGGGAAACAGTATTCCCTGGTGGCTCTTAGGCGTTTCCGATGCCTCGGGAATGTTCGACATCGCGGGCACTATGCTTCTGGTCTACTGGCTCTCGGTGTACGGAATGAAAAGTATTTGGATACCTTGGATCTGGCCGGTCTTCAACCAAATCTTCCTCATGGTATATTTGTCTCCGTGGCTGCGCAGATCGAACGCAATGACCGGTGCAGAATGGCTGAAAACACGGTTTGGAACGGGGAGAGGAGCGACCCTCTCACACTTCGCCGTGGTTATTTTTGCCCTCATCAGCGTTATAGGCTTCCTGTCGTATGGCTTCAAAGGAATTGGGAAATTCGCCGTTGCGTTTCTTCCCCCACTGGTCACCGACCCCGCGATCCTGATTCATTATCCCCAGATCAATGCAAACCTCTATGCGTTGATCCTCATGGCGATCACGACGATCTATGTCGTGAAGGGAGGGATGATGAGCGTGGTGGCGACCGAGGTGGTGCAGTATTGCATCTTAACGGTTTCCGCTATTGCGATCGGATGCATCGCGATGTACCACGTTTCGCCGGAGATGATATCGAGCGTCGTACCGGCGGGATGGAAGACACTGTTCTTTGGCTCGAACCTGAATCTTGATTGGTCGTCAGTACATTCTGCGGCCGCCACGAAAGTTGTCGCCTTCAACCAGTGGATCAAGACAGATGGATATTCTCTTTTCGGCATTTTTTTTGGAATGATGGTATTCAAAGGTCTCTTTGTCGCCGGAGCGGGCCCCGCTCCAAACTACGACATGCAGCGCATTCTCTCAACGCGGAGCCCGAAAGAAGCCGCAAAAATGAATTCTCTCGTCAGCGTTGTGCTTAATCCGACGCGTTATTTCATGGTAGCCGGACTGACGGTTCTCGCTCTGACGAATTTCGACACGCTCTATAAGAGTTCTACGACAACTCCGGATTTCGAAGCAATTCTTTCGGAAGTGCTCGCACACTATGTTCCGGTGGGTCTCCTCGGCCTTCTCATGGCTGGTTTCATTGCGGCATTTATGAGCAACTTTGCCGCTACGGTGAACGCTGCTCCCGCGTATATTGTGAACGACATCTATAAACGCTACATAAATCCGAACGCGGCGTCGAAGAAATATGTGCGCATGAGCTATGTCGCCTCCATTGCCGTCGTCATCGTGGGCATCACAACGGGATTCTTCGTCGAGTCCATTAATCAGATCGCTCTGTGGATCGTCGCTTCGTTGTGGGGAGGGTATACGGCTGCCAACGTCCTGAAATGGTACTGGTGGAGGTTTAACGGCTTCGGGTATTTTGTGGGAATGGTTTCCGGCATTGCTACGTCCTTGATCCTCCTTCTCCTCCAAAGTCTCAATCTATTTCCGTATCTGAACGATTGGCCTCTTCCTGCCAATCCGAGTATGAATTCATTTCCGCTTATTTTCTTAATCTCAATTATCGGCTGCGTCACTGCGACGCTCTTAACCGAACCAGAGAGCGACGAAGTGCTGATGAGTTTTTACCGTTCCATTCGCCCGTGGGGTTTCTGGAAGCCGATCCATGAGAAAGTTGTCCGTGTCTCTCCTGGATTTGTCGGGAATAAAAACTTCAAGCGAGATATGGCAAACGTTGCCGTGGGAATGACTTGGCAAATTACGCTGATGGCAACGCCGGTCTTCCTGGTGCTTCGGGAATTCTCCTCCTTCGGTATCTGTATCGGTGTCCTTATCGTGACATCGCTGATTCTAAAATTTAACTGGTGGGATAAACTTGATGCGTCGTATGGCGACAACTCCGTTGTGTCGGAAGGTTCAATCGTTGAAAAGGAGATTCCGCTTGCATTAAAAGAAGCGTAACCGATCATCAAAGAATGTTCCTTTGCGCGGTCACGCTGGATTTTAGAAACAACGCCATTGCGTCACTCATGCCCGAACTGCAACGCCGGCCTCTGTAGATTTTTAGCTGATTTTTATTAGATTCTATATGCAATGAGCATCAGAGGATCACGCTTCTTGCGGGATGCGAACGTTATTCTATGCGCATTGTGATCTTGCCCCTCAAACTGAGGATACTCACTGACAAAGTGCGCTGTGGCAGCTTCTGATTCCACGAATTAGCAGTGGTGACATGAAGTAATTGCCGGATAACGTGGCCCGACGGAAACCGCCCGCTTACGGTCCTCCAACGAATCGTATGATCAATTTGACACGCCGCAAAAAAATTCTTTTCATCACCATCTCGATCCTCTTGCCCTGCCTTTTCCTCGCTCTGATCGAAATTGGATTGCGACTGGTTTCATTCGGAGATGACCTGCGGCTTTTTGTTCCGGGTTCGGATCTTCGCTACCTTGAAGCGAACCGGCTCGTCGGTAAAAGGTTCTTCAGTAAATTTGAGCAAACTCAACCCCCGCGTGACCCCTTCTTGAAAGAAAAGCCTTCCAACGGATACCGGATCTTCGTTCTTGGCGAGTCGACCGTTCAGGGTTTTCCGTATGAGCCCAACCTTGCTTTTCCCAGGATCTTGCAGCGACGACTTCAAGACGTGTTTCCAAACCGCACTATCGAAGTTGTAAACCTTGGCATGACGGCGGTGTCGAGTTATACCCTGCTCGATTTTGCGGGCGAAGTGCTTGAGCAGAATCCTGATGCAGTCTTGATCTATACGGGGCACAATGAGTACTACGGCGCTTTAGGCGTTGGCTCTATGGAAAACGGCTCAATTCCGAAGTGGCTGAAGAAAATACATTTAAGACTGGTGCATTTTAAAACATATCAGATGCTTCAGATATGCATTAACGAAATTTCGCGATTTTTCAGTCCAACGGTCGAGAGTGCTAACAAGGCGACTCTGATGGAACGAATGGGTGCTAAGAACCAAATTCCCTACAATTCAACGGTCTACAGAGAGGGATTAAGCCAATTCTCCGATAACATAGGCGCATTACTGGAAGAATTGAAAGAAGCACACGTATCCGTTCTTATCGGTGACCTTGTCAGCAATGTTGGCGACATGCCCCCATTTCAATCGGTTTCGTTGCCGACGGCTTCCTCGGCGGACTCGGCGTATTCTGCCGCGCAAGGCCTCATGGCTGCTCACGCGTATGGAGAGGCGAAGGCGGAATACCTCAGGGCCAAAGATCTGGATGCGATCCGTTTCAGGGCTCCCGAAGATTTGAACAGGTTGGTTGCGGCGATCGCGGATTCGCTTCATATACCTCGCGTCCCTGTCAAGGCGATCTTTGAAAGTAATTCGCCGCATGGCATCGTGGGTGACAACTTGATGATCGACCATCTCCATCCCAACATCGACGGCTATTTTCTCATGGCGGATGCCTTCTTCACGGCTTTGCGGGAGAACGAAATGATCGAGAGGAGCTGGGATTCCTCAAAAATAAGATCGCCGGGTTATTACAGGAGCAACTGGGGATTCACCGAGCTCGACAGTATGTTTGCGGTCGTACGCATCCGGCATCTGAAAGCGGGATGGCCGTTTCAACCTGAGACGGTCGTCAACAATTTTCGAACGACATACGTGCCGAAAGGCATCATAGACTCGTTGGCATTTGTCAGCGTAGAGTATGTCGACGTTACGCCTGTCACGGCTCACAAGAGACTCGCTGCCTATTACGAATCGATGGGGGACCTGCGGCATGCGTCGAAAGAATATCTTTCATTGGCTTATCGGTCACCTTCGGAAGCCTCCTCCTTCTATTTTGCCGGCGACCTTGCGTACAAAGCGGGTGATTACTCGAATACGGTCCGATACCTTCAAGAATCGCCGTATCCCGATACAAGTTCGTTTGTCCAATTTACTCTCGCGTCAATTTTTTCGTCGCAGCGAAAATACTATGAGGCGCTGGCCTCGCTTGCAAAACTCGAACAATTGCCGTTGGATAGAGGGATTTCGTTGCAGGCGGAGAAACTCAAATACAGGGTTCAGCAAGATTCAGGGCTCATCGATGGTGCTCAACAAACGCTGGCAGCGATAAGGAAGGTCGATCCGTTATTTGACGAATCGAACGAGAGAAAAAACCTTCTCATTTTGGTTCCGGGAAAGATAAAACCCTATTTGGAAAGGGCCGATGCACTAAAGAACGAGGGACACTTATCGGAAGCGATCACCATACTGAAAGAAGCGAATAAGATTCGTGAGATACCTTACACCGACCTTCTTATCGGAAAGATGATGTTTGCTCAAAAAGATGCCGGCGCCCTGACGTATTTGGAAAAAGCATTTAAAGAAATCAAGAACGACCCGGCGCTTATATCCAGTCTTTGTCTGCTTTATTTGATGGATGGAAATATTCCAAAAGCCAAAGCGAGGCTTGACGATTTCGAAAGAATCGAGGGGAGAGATCAGCCGAGGTCCAAGCAGTTGGAAGCAATTCTCAAACGAGGCCAGGAACGAAGGAAGATAAACCGTAACTAGCGTCGTTTCCAATAAATAATCTTGTGTTTTTACCGCCAAGGCGCGGAGGACGCCAAGGGTATTGTTGCTCATTAATACTTATAGCTTCTTAGCGTGCTTGGCGTCTTAGCGGTTATAAAAAAATGCAACATTATTTTTTGTGAAACAGCACTAGAAGTATCTCAAAAAACATGTCACCTTATCCTTCCCTACGGGTCTACGACACGTAGGGTCGTGGACGATGCGCTCGCTCCGCTCGCTTACTCAGGATTAGCGGTTATTTGTTCACCCTGAGCAAGTCCCCCGAAGGGGGACGCGTCGAAGGGTCAGCGCAAAATCATTTTTGAGATACTAGTGTTCTTTATGAAAATAGTATAGTATCTCCGGCCAAGACGTTAAGCACGTTTAGCGTGCTTGAGGTCAAAGAAAAACACTACGCATGGCATCCCTGGCGCCTTGTGCTGAAAGCATCCCTTCGTACGTGGTGAAGGAAAGATGGAAGAGCTTTTGCTGGATCACAGTCCTCTAAATTCAGGTGAAAGTTCATTTTTTTCGAATCTCGAGTGTGGAGTGCGGCGGATTATTGCGGGTTTAACGACATTATTTCATAACTGTGAGCAGAGCGGATGAGCAAAAGGCGAGTATGATGCCGTGTTATCAGATTCTTAATCAATACATTATCAATTTAGTAATGACGCTTTAATAAGCGATAGATAATGCTCACCCGTGCCGCAATTCATTTAGTTGTAATGCGGCACAGGATATGCATTGAACATTATCGCTATGCAATTGTTGCACGACACGACTCTCCTCTATACCCTCATCGCGACGATTGCCGCAGGCGGAATAGTTATTTCCCGCGGACAAGATAGTCGAACCTTCGGACCGCTGAACCAGGGGAAAATGTATCCTTGGATCCTTCCCGCGCTTGCGATTCTTGCGAGTTCGATTTTTCAATTCTGGATTATCATGTTGCCGATTCTTCCCTTTGCGCACCCTGAGGTCTTGATTTTCTGCGCGCTGTCCGTTTCGCTTCTTGCTCCAGTTGTCCTTTCTCGCAATCCTGCCCATAGCGCCCGAAAATTTCGCGAGCTGCTCTCATCACGACTCAGGACAACGCTTTCGATGATTCTGCTCGTTTTTTATGCTCTGGTTCAGCCCCTCGCATTCCTCTACCTCGCCGACCACACCCTCTCTCATTACTTCATGAACTCCGGCTATTTCCTGCTAGTGTTTCTGATCGTGGTTGCTGGGATTTGTGCGTTGATTGGAGGGAAAAATATTTCGACGTACATGAGCATGCCGTTTGTTCTCACCATCGTCGTCCTTGCAATTGGAGTATCGTATTTCGGGATAAAGATTCCGGAGCTTTTGGCTTTTTTGAGATTTCCGATGGAAGAAGCGGAGCATTTCTTCATCGAAAGAAATGTCGCTGAATCGAATTGGATTTATGGGACCGCAGGCTTCTGTGCCGTAAGTTGGTGGATATGGTGGAGTGATAAGGGCGTTCTCGTTGCGTCTGAAATGTCCGATGAAGAGGCGAATCCGCGTTCAACAGTTGTTGCCTCGATCGTCTGTGTCGGGCTCGCGTTGGTATTGCTCTCGTTGCGTTCATCCGGAATTGTTTTGCAGACGAACTCATCGATGGGACCTTCTTTATTTCTTCGGCAGAACGACGTCTTCACGTTCTTTCTCTTGTTCGGCCTGGTCTCGGTCTTTATTTCTGCATTCGTTCAGTCATTCCAGATCATCGGCAGAGTAGTTCAGGCTTATTTGATCAGCGCTGTGCTGCAAAGAGAAAAAAGCGAGAAGCATCGCTTGGCAGCTCGCCTTGCGATTTCATCGGGAGTTTTGGTTTCTATTTTTGTTATCCCGTTCGTACAGCAGTCGGGGGTTGAATTGGTGTTCGTCTATCTGGCATACCTCGCATGTTTTGCGACACCGCTGTCGGCGCTCTTTGTGGTTTTTTTAATCTGGCGGGATCGAAGCGAGACAGGAATGATCGCCGGTTTTGTCGGCGGCCTGAGCGGAGGCATTATTGCCATGACAGCCCTGTTCCTGGAACGGAAGCCCGGTCAAGATTCGTGGCTGTCTCTCTACGAAATTGCTGCGGGGATATTCTTAGTTTCGGCCGCATGCACGATTTGCGGAATCTACCTTCATTCTTCAAGGGTGTACCTCCGCCTCTCATCCAAAGAGCCTTGAGCCCTCACCGACGCGCCCTCTTCAATACCGCTATTCGAAATAAAGTATTCCGCGAATGCTTCTGTATTTGTTAATCCTGCGTCGCTCCCGGAACACGCACAGCGAAAGTGGAAATAGGATTAGGCCGTCGTCGACATCACCTCTTTATTAGTCCCAACGGCATGAGCGCTCTGCCAAAAATATCGTTTAATACTAGCGCCATTCCAGTGTAGCAGGCAGAAAGTCCGCAGATGATTCCTTCAAAGCCGGTAAATTGTTTTAGTGGCACGCTGTCGGTTGCATCGCCAAGAGCCAGAAGAAAAAAGAGAACCGTCAGCGTTCCGAAGACCACCTGCAAGGCGCGGGATAATTTCAGCGTTCCGAAGAACATGAACATCGTGAAGACTCCCCATAACGTGAGGAAGCAGATCATCCCCGGCTTTGACGTGGGTTCTCCCATGCCCAGTTTTGGCATGAGGATCAACGCAACAAGGATCAGCCAGAAAAATCCGTAGGAAGAGAATGCGGTCATCCCGAAGGTATTGTTCTTTTTCCATTCCATGACGCCGGCAATGATCTGTGCCATTCCACCGTAGAATATTCCCATTGCAAGGATCATCGAGTTGAATTCATAAAATCCGGCGTTGTGGATATTTAACAGGACCGTCGTCATACCGAATGCTAGTAAGCCAAGTGGTGCTGGATTGGCGGTTGTGTCTTTTATCTCGTATCTGGCGACATCGCTCATGGTAATTCCTTTCAATGGTTGGTTGAACGGGTTTAGGGATGACGTATCAGGATTGTTTCATGGTCCCTTTTGGTTCTATTTCTTGATCTTTGCTGCCGGCCGGATGATGAGGTCCAGCAGATCGGGTACTGATTGATCCTGCTCTAAGTACGGATATCGTTCGCCGCCATGGTAGCTCACTGGATACGTCTGAAAGAATTCACCGTTCGCCGCAAGCAGGTCGAGCGGAAGGGAAGATGCTTTACTCAATTTCAAGGCATCTCGAATAATATCCTTCGTATACTTCCGCCCGTTCACAGCAATGAGTTTCATGCCCGGCCCGAGGCCTGCTTTGAATGCAGGGGTTTCCGGAATAACATCGATTATCGTTCCGTCTTCTTCTGCAAGAATGCCGAGAGAAAAACGGAGATCGGTAGTCTTTCTCACCTCTTCTATGGATCTTTGCATTTCATTCATCGTATCTCTGTAGACTAATTTCCAGCCCCCTTTTTGGATGCCCCCCGTTGGAGCGTGAGCATCGAGTGATTGCAGCCGAGTGATGAAAAACGTTTTCCAATCGTAAGCAGCAACCTGGTTCATCACTGCCACGACATCTTCGAACATGTAAGGTTTTATTTCGGGGCCGTTGTTTTTGCCGCCGTGGAATATCCTGCAAAAGTCGTCGAGTGACTTGCTTCCGTTAGTGAGCTCTCTGATCTTGACGTCGGCTTCCAGCCAGATAAGGTATCCTTCGTCGTAAAAATCAACATCTCTTCGCCATGAATCCCAATCAGACCTGGTGTTGTACAACAACTCCGCTTCGTCGTTTGCATCTTGAAGCGGCCGCCACGTCCGGCCCGGGCGATTGTCGAGCCTTGCAGCAACAAGAGCGAGGTCTTCGCGAAACTCTTCGGGAGAAAGGAGTCCGGACCGTGCCGTGAGGATCGCACCGAGATATTCTGTGAGGCCTTCATACACCCAAAGCAGGTCATCCTTCATCGGGCTTGAGTAGTCGCCGGTTGCGAGTCCCAACGGGCGGCGGAATTTGCCGTTCCAGGAATGGACGAACTCATGCGGGAGCAATCCTGCCCTCGTCCGGTACAAATCCTCGTCGATCAACGTCCGTTCCCCAACGCGGTCGTCGCTGCTTTGATGATGCTCAAGACCAAAGTGAGCGACCTGGTCGCTGAGCGTATAGAGAAAGTCGTAATGATTGTAATGATGCGTGCCAAAGAGTGCGTTGGCTTCGATGACCAGCTGTTTGTAAGCGCGGACTTCTTCCGGGGTGATTTCCAGTGCCGCCTCGTTATCGCTGAGAATGTCGAGGAAATGAGGAACACCCGAGGGAGGTGTGAGATCGACGCGGCGCAAATGCGTTCCCGTGAGAAGAGGCGAGTCGATCAGCGTTGTCAGCGAGACCGGCGAGAAGGAGACGGAGTTGTTCGTTTCGCTCTTCGTTGCCAGTGCTGAGACAAATTTCCATCCTGGCGGAAGCGTTACGCTCGGTGTTACGGTGATGTTGTCGGGCCGCGCGGAGAGGGGATAGACAACCACCTGGTTCCAGCTTAAGACAAGAAGCTGCGCCGTTGAAGATGCTCCGGAAGAAAAGCCTTCAGCCTGCGGAGGAAGAATGAAGTCGAACGAAACATCAACTTTCTCGACTCCCTGAGGAATCTCGCAATGTATGGAAAACATCTCTTCCAGATCCCGTCTCCACGAAATGATTTTTCCGCCTCCTGTTATTTTCAACCCTGCCATATCGACCACGGGACCCGTCGGTCCGTGCTCGCCGGGTATCCATTTTGGATAAAACAACGTCAGCTGTCCGGGTCGTACTGTCATTGATTCCCGGGTATGCAATATTTTCCGCGGCGCCTCCGTCACGTCAACAGTCAAGGCGATAGAGGTTTGTTCTGTTTGAGCGAACTCTAGGTGCGGTGTCAGAAGCAGGAAGGCGGTCGATAGTTTCATCCATGTCAAAAAGAATCGCGATGTCATTTCAATTCCTTTAATAGTTGCTGAATATTTTGTCGTCATTATCCAATTCAGCTGCGTGTGATTGCTTCTTCGCCAGTTCAAAGAAGAAGCATGATTCCGCGTCAGCCTTGCTTACGTCAGGTCTGAGATTCAGGCATAATCTAAATCAGGAGATTTGGAGGGGAAAATGCATCGTTCCGGCGAATGCTCCAAATCTCCGGTTGGCGTCGATTATATACCAATTAAAATAATTATTTGCAAGTGGATTGGATCTCAAGGAGAGGGTCTTTTTCGCCGAATTTCAGGGCGATGAAATAGCAGAATGACCGGCGAATACGCGTGTTGGCTGACTGTTGATTTTCTCATCAAACACAAAACCCCGCCGGGAGACGGGGCATTGCGATGCTGCGATTAATTTCCAAAGACAGCCGTGAACGAACACTATCGATCAGCGTGGATAAGTGTCATTTGACGACCATGAGCTTCCTCGTCTCGCTGAATTTCCCGGCTTGCATCCGGTAAAAATATACTCCACTCGGCAGAGTAGAAGCAACGAAGGTTGCCGAATAAAATCCGGCACTCATATGCTTATTGACTAACGTCTGGATTTCTTTGCCAAGAACGTCGTACACTTTTAGAGTAACCAGGCTGTTCACTGGCACCTGATACATGATGACTGTTGATGGATTGAATGGGTTGGGGTAATTTTGCGATACGGCAAATCGGTCGGGAAGAGCCGTGCCGTCGGATTTTATCCCAGTCAGCGTAACATTCACTTCATTCGAGTAGGCTGATGTCGCAACGGAGTTATACCCGCGGATGCGGTAGAAGTATTCATTCCCGGGCACTCCAGTCGCATCTGTATATTCTGTGATGTTCGAGAGTACGGAATCCTTCACCGTATAAGTACCGAGGAAATTCTTTTTTCTCTCTATGTAATATCCAAGTTCGCTGCCTGAATTATCCTGCCAGGTCAATTGAATGGCGCCACCTACAATTTGAGTACCTGTAAGGTTGCTTGGCGTTTGCATGGGTGTTACTGCAACTGCGACATTTGAGGAGTTAGAGCTGCCTTCGGTATTTGTGGCAAAGACTCGATAGAAGTACTTTGTTCCATCATTCAAGCCATCGTCGGAGTAAGAATTGGAATTGGTAGCGAGAGTGTTAATAGGTATCCACGCAGAGGTGCTGTTCGTTGCGCGCTCCACACTATAACCGGTTTCGTTTTCAGCATTATCATGCCAGCTCAAGTCGATTCTCCCGGAGTTAATTGCCTCGGCATTAAGGCTCGTCGGCGCAGCAGGGAGACCGACTGAGGTGGTCTGAATGCTGCCGCTAACTATCAAGACTCTCGGCCTTCCCTCATTCAAGAGGAACTGCTGTAGCGTAATATTGGCAATCCTTCCGGACGCAGCGTATGACGGGACGGCAAATCGTAGTTTGCAGACGATACCCGGGAGATTGAGGTTCGCTGCGGTAGCCGCGGCAAAAGAGAATTGAGTCCCAGAGATATTAGTGCTGAATGTCCATCCATTCGTAATTGATCCGGCGTTGAAAACTCCGACCGGATGCACGACCGATGAATCAAATGTCACAGTTGCCTGAATGCTCTGGATGCGCATGCCGGCATTGACAGGGGAAAGCGAAAGCGGAATGTCTATAGTGTCTCCGATCACTCCTGCCGTGTCGGGGATGAAGGCGCGGGTGTCGTATACTTCGATCATATTTGATGCCCCGGTACCGCCGTAGGCGTCAACTGCATGAACAGTAACCGATCCCCCTTTCAAGGCCGTCAGGAGTCCGCTGGAGTTTATTGAGCCGATTGTTGCGTCGGAAGTTGACCACGTGTATGGGGAGGTTCCCCCCGTAACGGTGAATCGCAGCGTATCACCATCGATGAGGTTGGCAACGAGGGGCATGACTGTGAGATTTGCGAGGTTTACAGTTTGAAAATTTCCGCTCGTAGAATCTCCCTGGATGCTCTCATTGAAAACGATGTCGGCCGGATAAATTGTTGCACTGCCGGAATTTGTCTTCGACACTTTGCACTGAACGTAGACCAATACTCCGCTTCCGCTCAACGGAACAACTCCGGCAAAAGAAATATTCATCGTCCCTGTTGGGGAGATGCTGAAGACCGGAGCAGAATAGGAAGAGAGCAGAGTTCCGCCCTGGACCACCCCTGTCGGCGTGAAGTAATCCGGATTATACTGAATTTGAAAATAGCCGGAAGAAACATTCAGTCCGGTTAAATTGGTCGCGTAGACCGGCAGGTTGAAGGTTTGCCCCTGAACGTACGACGTGTCGCGAACGGACAGCCTGAAGGCTCTGACTTCAACGATTCCGCTTATCGTATCGACGGTACCGGCTTCGTCGCTCACGATGACTCTGGTGAATCCGGTATGAGTTGCAGTCAATAGTCCGTTGGCATCGATCGATGCGGCAGATGCGTTCGTGAGCGACCAGTGATACGGTGCAGTTCCGTAATAGGCGTTGTATTGCTGTTGATCACCGACGGCCATCAAACCGCCGAAGGGGTAGAGAGTGATCGAAGGTGCTGCAGCGATACTGACACTCCCGTCGTGCAGTACAACCGCGGGGTTCCGTTCGTTCAAGAAATTGTTCGCTGAACCGTCCAAGAAGGAGATCGTCGTGCTTCCCGCATTGCGGAGTCGAAAGCGGACATAGACCAATATTCCCGCGCCGGAAAGGGGCGACGATCCTGCCGCAGCGATCGTTATCGTCCCCGGCGCCATACTATTATAGTTTACGGAACCGATGGATTGGGCCTGGCTCCCGGCTGTAATGACGCTGTCGAAAGCCATATAATACGTATCGTAGCCGAGTTCGATCTGGAAAGAGGTAACGTTCTTTCCGGTAAGGGAGGAATCAACATAAATTGGTACCGTAAGCTTCGAGCTGCTAAAAGCGCTCGTGTCATGAATGCTTAACCCCACCTGTGCCAACACCACCGACGAACACACCGGCATCAGGAGGAGAAGTGTCATATACTTAAAAGTTCTAACCATGGAACACCTTTGGGTTGTCAGAGAGGGGCGCGCCGTTAGAACGGCGCGCTTCGGCCTCGTTGGTTGATCACTTCAGTAATAGGAGTTTCTTCACCTGAACATATTTGCCGGCGGCAAATCTGTAGAAGTAAACGCCGCTGCTTGTCCGCATGCCAGAATTATTCGTTCCGTTCCAGACGACTTTATAGACTCCCGCATTTTGATTCAGGTCAACGAGCGTCTTGACGATTTGTCCCGTCAAATTATAGATGACGATCTGGACGCGCGTATTGTCTTCCGGGATCTGGTATCCGATCGTTGTCGATGGATTGAAGGGGTTCGGGTAATTTTGATCGAGGGAATATGTTGTCGGTTTGCCAATGACTTTGAATTCTCCGCCGACAACATTACTGCTCATATTGGATTCGTTGACAAGGAATTTTTCAATGTCGATCCTCGAATCAACTGTTCCCCGCACATCGCTCGAAATTCTGAACGACGCGAAGGCGGCGGTTCCACTTCTCTTTATCACATTTGAACCTGCTATCGCGATCTTTACTTTTCCAGCGGATTTGTCGCTGAACGAAGCAATAGAGAGTCCCGAAGTGAGGTCTGCGGTTGCCGCATTCAGGAAAGTAAAGACAGAAGGATCATACTTGAGAGATATCTCAGAAGAAGTAACTCCGCTGACGTTCTGAAAGTCGAGCGCCACTACGAGTGAGTCGCCTCTGTTGGCTGTTGCGCCCTCGATTGTCAGCTGAGCGTTGGATGCTTTCTGCAATGAGAAGAGATCCTTAACCGATTGCGTGAGCTGCTTGGCGCCCGTGCTGGCCTCGCTTGGGAATGACGTGATCAATCCGACCGTGTATTGCAGGATCAGAGATGCATCATATGCAGTAATCCCCATCGCACCGCTGACATCCGCCACTCTTTGTTGCATGGCATTCAATGTGTCACCGCCGGGATTTACGACATACTTCAGAATGAGCGACGCATCGTACGCCTGGACGTAACCGTTCAGGCTGACGTCGCCGGCGATCGGGTTCGATGTTCCGGATCCCATGAACGGAGTAAACAGGACCGAGTCAGTGACTGCCTGACCGGTGCCTCCCGGATTGCCGCCGTTGGTCGGGCCCGAATTATTTCCCCACCAGTTCCATCTCGCGTCGATGTTGAACGATTTGTTGACGTTGTTCACACCCTGGTCGATGTTATTATAGATGTCGCAGTAGCTGATGACAGGGTTGGATGACCCGAAGGCCGCGATGCCATTCCCGTTATTCGTGAATGCGCTGTACGATATAGTCGGGCTGGCATTCGTGGTCATCACCCCTGCGCCATACATATTGATATTGTTGTAGTATGTTTGGTAGAGACCTGCGTATTTCACGACGCAATGGGTCAGATTACAAAACGGGTCCAGTGACTGGTCGGCGAATGAGATGCCCAGCCAGCCCTGGTAGGTGTACCACGAATTGCCATTCCAGAACGGGTCTGATGGATGGGAGAAAGTGCTGTCTGCATTTGTGTCGCCGCCATAGAAATCGTCTCGAATGTCTGTAAAGACGATCGTGCTGTCGGCCGATGAACCTCCGATTGCGACCATCCCTTTGTTCACCGTGATGCCGGTGTTGGGAGTGAATTTCAAGATGACTCCCGGAGCAATGGTAAGGACCGCATTACTTCCGATCGTATAGTTGTTAAAGAAATAGGGAATGGATGATATTCCGCCAAAATTCTTCTTTGCGAGAGTTACATCCGATGCAAGAGTTTCTGTGATCACACCGATCGCCTTGTACGTTGAGCCGCAGATCGAATCGGCAATTGTTGAACGCGGGTACGAGACCAGCGAAATTTCCATCGGCGCGAAAACGAGATTTCTGAAAAGGCAGGAATCAAGTGCCGGCGTCGAGACACTATTCAAAGAGACACCCCAGTTGTCCCTGTCGAACGTGCAATGAGTTATCGCGGGGGCGGCTTGTTGGAGAGCAATGCCGGCATCGCTGAATCGAAAGATGGCATTGTGTAAAGAGCAAATACTGTCCACGCTGACATCGTTGAACGCGATCCTGTTGATCGTTGCGATCGACGGCACCGTTGCCGATCCATCGCCGTTTGTATCGCGCGGGTTGCCGTAGGCATCATCAGCGGGGTCGGTGAAGACGGCCGGCTGAGAAGCTGTACCTTGTACCGCAAGCCCGCCGTTCACAACCCATTGCCCTCCCTTAAAGACGAGGCCGGCGGGTATTGTTATTTTGGTGCCTGTGTTGATGGTGCATGTTGCGAAAATCATGTACGTGATATCGTTGTATCCACCGAAATTCCTGACCGGTACAATTGCATCGGACGAATACGTTTCCGGCACGATACCAAGTGCCATATAACCGATGTTCAGCGCACTGTCCAAGGCAAATGCCGGGGTCGAAAACATGCTCATCGCAACCGGCGTAGATTTCACGTTATATATCTTGCTGTTGGTGAAAGATGGATGGGCGCTCCCAAATGTTCCAAGTCCGGCTGTGGCAGATTGTTCGAGCGTGCAGTGGTCGATGGCGACGCGCGAATCGTAGACTCGCAGCAGCGCCCACTTGTAACTCCAATCTCCCGAGAACATGTACGGAAATACGCCTCCATACCGGAGAGTACAATATTGAACGGAATTCAAACTGTCGATGTTCGATGCAGTAAAGTCGATGGAACTCCAATCTCCCGGCTGGGAGACGCTGGAGTTGCCGTCATTGTTCGTATCCCCGCCGTTAGAATCGTCTTTGAACGACGTGAACACGATGGGGTGCGCGGCGGTACCGTTGGCTACAAGCGCTCCCTGGACCGTTATCGCATACGCGTAGTACCAATTATATAAGAACTTGATGACCACGCCGGGTTGGATTGTGAGGACCGCTCCAGGGGCCACCGTGAGCTGGTCGATCATGTACGCGACGTTCGTGATTCCGGCGATATTTCGTGTCGCAAGCGTAGCGCTTGAGGAGAGCGTTCCCTCGAGTATTCTGATGCCACTGCTCAAATTAGCCGTGAATTGAATACTCGAGAATGCAGGGTTCGAAAGGAGGGACATTCCGATCGGATCCGATTTGCAGTTTAAGATAGAAACATTGTTCACCACCGGTGTTGAACTATTTTCGCATCGCAGCCCGAAGTTGTAAGAATCCGAAAGTGTGCAATTTGAAATTGTTCCGCCGGCATCGGTAAAGGTCACTAGTCCCCAGGAGGCCGAAATATTTTCCGGGGAGGGGGAAGTGCTTCCCCCGAACTTCACGATGCAGCTGTCGAGCACGCAGAACGCATCGTCGCTCGTCCCTTGAAATCTGATCGTGCTCCAGTCTCCCGGTCCTGGAAATGTTGCCGCACCGTCGCCGTTCGTATCTTTGGGATTGCCCACGTTGTCATCCTTCAATGAAGTAAACGTGACCAATCCTCCCGCCAAAGTACCTTTTGCTTTGAACCCGCCGTTGACGTAGATCCCGGGTCCGCCGGACTTGATGACGACCCCCGGAGCTACGGTTACGTAGACGCCCGAATTGATTGTAATGTTTCCCAACACTACGTACGTAATATTGTTAATGCCCGCGACGGTTCTCTGAGGAATGGTTCCGTTTGCAACGACGTTTTCGCCGATGAGACCGAGTCCCATCCACGCGTCATTCGTGAACGTGTTACCTGCAAATGTTGGATTGGCGGACGTTGAAATTGCAATGGGTGTATACAGCGTGTTGAAGATGGAGTTATTATTGATGTGCGGATTCGACGACAACGCTGCGTAGATGCCGTAATTGGCGTTGCCTATCTGGCAATTGGAGATGGTCGGACTTGCATTGAGGAGCGTGACCTCACCCGTGTAATAATAGGTGCCGTTGTATGAATAGAGGTAGTACGGCTCCAAGTCGGCGTACGTGACCCTGCAATAATTCAGGATCGAGGTGGAATCACTGTTGGGCTCGAACACGATTCCAGACCAGTCCCCAATCTGCGGGTGTGTGTAACTTCCGTCCTTGTTTGTATCGTGCGGATTGCCGTAACTATCATCTTTTGATGACGTGAATACGATCATGCTGTCGGCGGTTGCGTTGGCGACAAGTTTCCCCTGGACGGCGATGTGTTGATCGTAGGAGTAGGCTTTTATGACGATCCCTTTGGCGATCGTCAACGTTTTGCCGGGGGGGACAACAACCGTTCCGAGCAGAAGGTAGGTCACATTGACTTTGCTTGTTACCGACCTGATCGGAAGAAGCGCGTTCGCAGAAAGCGTTTCGCCAAGGATCCCGATCGCATCGTATGTATTATCTGAAAATGACAGAGTGTTGTTGTTGAAGACCGGGTTTGCGGAGAACGACATTGCGATCGGAACCAGCTCGCTTGATCCGATCGTGTTGTTCGAAAATACCGGGCTTGACGTTCCCTGGATCATTGCACCGAAGTGATTGTTCGCCATCGTGCAGCTGTCGATCACGGGATTTGAATTGTACATCGTTACGCCGCCGATCTGTCCGGATCCGGCGAAACTTATGGAACAGTGCTTCATCACGCAAAGTGAATCTACGCTCGCGTCGTCAAAAATAACGCCCCCCCAATCATTGACCGCGGGGGCTGTCGTCGTTCCGTCGCCGTTTGTATCTCCGTCGAGGTTGTCATCTTTATATGATGTGAATTGGATAGGCTGGCTTGACGATCCCACGGCTGCAAGTGCGCCGTTGACAAACATCCGAACGCCGCCGCCAAACTTGAGGACGTTGCCCGCGCGAACAGTTACTGTCGCCCCGTTCGCGACATAGAAATCTCCCAGGAATACGTACGGTATGGAAGCGGTATCGAGGACCATGCTCCCGCTGTTGTTGAAGTTCATATCGATTCCGTTGTTCGTATTCGAGGTAAAACTGTTCGTTCCGTTGAACGAAAGAGCAGATGCGCTTGTCGCTATTACGATCGGCCACGAGCAGAATGAGATGCTCGAAGAAGTGACATTCGTAGTGGAGGCGCCGTTCAACGAAAGACCGTTTCCCGCAACATTTGAGAGAATGGAATTCGCGAGAAGCAAGCTTCCTTCGTCGACCCTAAGGCCGTCCTTGCTCGAATTTGAAAGGGAGCTTCCATGCACCGATATCGTGCCGTTGTAGAGGTAGAGATCGGCCGCGATGCTGCCGGAATATTTTATCTGGCATGTATCGATCATTGCCGTCCCTGCGCCGCTATAGTTTCCTATTTGGACCCCGCTCCAATCGCCCTTTTGCGGAAGGCCTCCCGAGGTATCCTTGTTCGACGTGAACGTCGCCCAGCGCGCGTTTAGATGACCCAGCACATAGAGGCCGGTATTCGAGAGAAATCGCACGACCACACCCGAATCTAATGTAAGAGTGTGTGGGGCATTCAGTGTCACATCCCCCGTGACGACATACGGACTTCTAGCCAGCGAGAGAACGGAATCCGCGGCGATCGTTCCGGATAAGTTGGTCTGTGAAAACGCGATTCCTCCGGCGAGAAGAAATAGAGCGGTTACTGTATACAAGCGCATGGTGTACTCCTTTTTTTTCAAAAGAGCGAGCGGCATAAGAAAGAGCGTGTGCTGTCGTTGCCCGCGTGTGTCATTAACTGAGACTTTATTGCTTCAAAAAAAACTTAGATGGATAGTTTGCCAATCCAGCGTACCACGGACGAGTTCTTTCCAAATGGGGCATTGGTGTGAAGTGTTACGGTTTTAGTTGATGGAGCGTATAACGGGAATTCTTCCTCAATATATAGCAGTCGCTGTGAGGAAGCCCGCGTTTTGGATGGCAGGAGAGGGGAACGAACGTAGACGAATGAAGGAAGAATCTCTGGGAGTTGTGGCTCTGCTCTGCGTTATCGAGAATGCCCTTTGGGGGGTATGCTCAAAGTCAGAGTTGGCATGTCGATCGCGAGAATGATAGTAGAGTGTGAAATAGTTTCAATGCTCGTTTGGTCTCAGACTTCCAGTGATGTCCTGATTTTCGTCAGGGCTCTTATAATTCTTCAGTGTTGCTTCGTTTCCTACGACTGCCTAAAGTACAATAAAAAACTTCTCCTGTTGAGCGCGAACGTATTCGCTTATCGGTGAAAAGAGATCTTACGTGAATTCCACTCTGAGGTCTGCACAGGTCAAACACTTCCATTCTTGCTCATTCTGGGAATTCTGAACCTGAAAGTACGCCCACAAGATAGACTTTGGAGGCTGAGAAGCTGTGTCTCGTATCATACCGTGTTCTCATCCGGCGGGGAAAATAATCGACGGAAGTCTATTGCGGAAACCCGAGAGAGTATATGAACATCCTAACGTATGTAATGTAACTAAAGATAAATTAAGAAGTCAACCTTCTGGAAAATATGTTTCGCGGTTCCCTGCGACTAAGAATGCCGCCAAACGAGACAACGTTGAATTACGGGTCCATCAGATGTGCGTCGAGATCTCGTATCTTTCGTATTCTCGACGGACTGTGGTAGTGTTACAGTTTGAGAATTTCCATTCTCGCTCCCAAACTCTGTTTGGGAGCGACTTGCATATCTCGTCTTTTCGTCTGAAGACATCGAGCGGCAGGATCACTGCGTTCCCAATCGGAGATTGGGAACGAGAAAAATCACTGTGCCAAATGCGGCGGAGCTGAAACTGTAACAGTACCCGGACTGTTCATCACTTGATTAGCGATGGCGACTTTTGTATCTTTTATTTTGGTTTTGGTCATAATTATAGTGATAGACATGGCCGCAAACTATATTTCACCACGTGTTCGGGAACGCGTTGTCAAGAGGCTCACGTAACGGGGCGTCACCCGGATTTTCACTCCAATTTCACCTAAGCAGACCGTACGAATTATGCGTTTTTCCAAGGGCTTTCTCCCGACAGTAAAAGAAGTACCTGCCGACGCTGTCATACCAAGCCACCAGTTGATGCTTCGCGCCGGATTGATGCGTCCGTTGGGCGCCGGAATCTATTCCTTCCTTCCCCTCGGCTATGCCGTCATGAAAAAGGTCATTCAAATTGTCCGGGAAGAAATGGACGCAATAGGAGGACAGGAGTTCCTTCTCCCTGCGTTGAATCCTCTCGAGTTGTGGGAAGAGACCGGAAGGGTGAAGGCGTTCGGCGATACGATGTTTCACATCAAGAACCGCCCTCTAGTTCTTGCGCCGACACACGAGGAAGTGATGACTTCGATCGCGAGAAATCACATCAGATCCTATAAGGACATGCCGCAGATCTGGTACCAGATACAGACCAAGTTCCGGAACGAGCCGAGGCCGAAATCGGGGGTCCTTCGCGGAAGGCAGTTCCTGATGAAGGATTCGTACAGCCTCGATTCTTCGTGGGAGGGATTGGATGCGAGTTACGATCTTCACGCCGGCGCTTACAAGAAGATCTACTCGCGGTGCGGCCTGGATTTTTTCATCGTCGGTGCGTCGAGTGGTGCGATGGGAGGAAGCGGTTCGCAGGAGTTTATGGTGGAATCCGATGCCGGCGAAGATACCGTCGCCGTCTGCGATCAATGCCGCTATGCGGCGAATGTCGAGGTAGCAAGGTCAGGCGTTGCCAGCGCAGTGCGGTTGACGGAAAATAAACCAGTTGAAGAAATTCATACTCCCAATATAAAGACGATCGACGAACTTGCAAAATTTTTAAGCGTCGATACGAAGCGCTGCGCGAAATCACTCGTGTATATCAGCGAGGGAAATCCGATCCTCATCTTTATGATGGGAAACGACCAGTTGAATGAAACGAAACTCCGCGCCATTCTCAGCGCAGATGTGCGCCCTGCCGAGCCCGGCGAATTATCCGCGCTGACGGGAGCCGACGCAGGCTCGATCGGTCCGGTTGGATTGAAAGCAAAATTCAGAATATTTGCGGACAAGCGGCTGGAGGGGGCCAACGGGTTGATCAGCGGCGCGAACAAGAACGACTATCATTTAGCGAACATCGACTTTAATCGGGATGTCACGATCGAAAATTATGTCGATGTCCGGACGGTTGAAAATGGCGAACCATGCCCCAATTGCTCAACGCCCCTGAGGATCGTGAAAGGAATCGAAGCCGGTCATATTTTCAAGCTCGGTACAAAATATTCAGTGAGCCTGAAGGCGAATTATTTGGACGACAAGGGGAAAGAGCAGCCGATCATCATGGGAAGTTACGGCATCGGCATCGACCGTATCATCGCCTGCCATATTGAACAGCATCATGACGATAAAGGGATTATCTGGAGCAAATCCATCGCTCCGTATGACATTCATCTCGTTTGCGTCAACGTGAACTCGGAACCAGTGCTCGCGAAGGCGGAAGAATTGTATCTTCAGCTGAATGAAAAGAAATTCGACGTGTTATACGACGACAGGACCAACGTCACTCCCGGCTTTAAGTTCAACGACGCGGATCTCCTTGGAATGCCTTTGCAGGTCGTCGTCGGAGATAAGAATCTGAAGATCGGCCAGATCGAGCTGAAGGACCGAGCAACCGGCAAGCGGTGGACAGTGCCGGTCGACAAGCTTCTCGATGAAGTAGCCAGCTTTTTTCATAAGAGCTGAAGAACGTTCAGCCATCGGTGATGTGAGAGACGTTGCGAGAACTTCTTCGCCCCCGGAATCATCATTCCTCATACCAAAGAACAAATGACAAGGCAGTTTAAATTTCTCGTTGGCGGTGAATGGCGATCTTCCGACGAGAGAGCATATATTGCCAACCCGTTCAACGGAACTGCCGTTGGCGTGGTATCGCTGGCGGGTGAAAGAGACGTTGATGAAGCCATCGGACTCTCTGCTGATGCGTATTCAGCGATGCGGATGCTCTCCGGGTATGAACGGTCGAAGATACTCACACGGATAGCGCAGTCCATCGATAAACGGCGCGCGGAGTTTGCCGAGCTGATTACGAATGAATCAGGAAAGCCGATTCGTTTTTCGAATGCCGAGGTAGACCGGGCAATTTCAACCTTTTCTATTGCCTCGGAAGAGGCGACGCGCATTAATGGAGAGGTAATCCCCCTCGACGGGACGAGCACGGCGAAAAATCGAAACGGAATTCTCACCCGGTTTCCGGTCGGTCCCGTTGCGTGCATCTCGCCGTTCAATTTCCCTCTGAATCTTATCGCCCACAAGATCGGTCCCGCGGTGGCGGCGGGCAACAGTTTTATCGTCAAGCCTCCGCCTCAGTCTCCATTGACGTCGCTCCTTCTCGGCGAGTGCCTTGTTGATTCAGGCCTTCCATTGGGTGCGGTCAACATTCTTCCGGCATCGAACACGACGGCGGAATTACTCGTGACTGACCCGCGAATTGCAATGCTGAGCTTTACCGGAAGTGCGCGCGTCGGATGGGATCTGAAGCAGAAAGCGGGCAAAAAGAAAGTACTCCTCGAGCTCGGAGGCAACGCTGCAGTTATCGTCGACAAAACTGCTGACATCAACCTTGCTGTCGAACGATGCGTCCTCGGCGGGTTTGCTTACGCGGGACAGGTGTGCATCAAAGTTCAAAGAATCATTGTGCACAAAAACGTCTACAGCGAATTCGAATTGAAATTCCTTGAAGCCTGCTCGGAGGTAAAGACGGGAAATCCTCTGGAGAACAATACTATCGTCGGCCCAATGATCAGTCTCGCAGAAGCGGAAAGGGTCGAGCAGTGGGTGAATGAAGCGGTCGCTGAAGGCGCGAACATTGCATGGGGAGGGAAAAGGAAGGGCTCAATGTTTGAGCCGACCGTACTGGATTCAATCAAACCGACCATGAAAGTCTGCAGCGAGGAGATCTTCGGGCCTGTTGTGACTCTGCAGAGCGTAGCTTCAATTGAAAATGCCGTTGAGGAAGTGAACAATTCACGATATGGATTGCAGGCTGGGATTTTCTCAAGCGATGTCAAATCCATTATGTATGCATACAAACATCTGAACGTAGGGGGCGTTATTGCCAATGATTATCCGAGCTTTCGCGTGGATAACATGCCGTATGGCGGCGTGAAGGATTCGGGCTTTGGCCGGGAAGGCGTTCGTTTTGCGATCCAGGAAATGACCGAGCCGAAGCTGCTCGTGATGGAATTTTGAGGACAGTAACCAGTAATCAGTAAGCAGTAATCAGTGAATAGTAAATGGTAACCTGGGATTGAAATAATTCGCCATCTCTTAGGCGGTTCAGAACAAATGGTAGGCATCCAATAGCTACTACCCACGATTTCTGACCTAGAACCTAAAGCCTAGAGCTTAAGACGTAAAACTTAGGACCTAAAACGTAGAACTTAAAACCTAGAACTCAACCCGTGCCTCAGTTCATTCATCTTCATAATCATACTCATTACAGTTTGCTCGACGGAGCTACCACTGTCGAATCCCTGTTGAACGCGGCGCTGGAACACAAAATGCCTGCTGTTGCGCTCACCGACCACGGCGTCATGTCCGGCGCTATCGAATTCTATAAGAAAGCGAAGAAGAAAGGCATCAAGCCGATCATCGGCTCGGAGTTTTATATCGTCACGAAGGGAAGTCGGTTCGACAGGGGACAGATGGCGCAGTCGGATACTCTCCGCGGTGAAGGAAAATCAAAAGGAAGGGGCGTGTATCACCACCTTGTGCTGCTGGCGAAAAATGAAAAAGGGTACAGAAACCTTCTCAAGCTTACGACGCTGGCGCACACGGAAGGCTTCTACTATAAGCCGCGCATAGATTTTGAATTATTGACGCAATATCACGAAGGCGTTATTGCTCTCTCTGCCTGCGCGAACGGCGTTGTGGCTGCCCACCTGGTGAATAATAATTACGCCGAGGCGCGAGACATCGCGATGATGTACAAGAACCTGATGGGCGACGATTTCTATCTTGAGATTCAGAACCATAATTCCGAAGTAGAAAAGAACGTTCTGGAAGGAATGCCCCGCTTGTCGAAGGAGCTGTCGATCAAGCTCATCGCAACCAACGACGTGCATTACATCAAACCGGAACATGCCGTTGCACATAACATCATGCTGCTTATTCCCGATGCGAGCAGCACGAATATTCCGGACATCTCGAAACTTCGGTACGGAACCGACCAGATCTATTTTAAATCCGCTGAGGAAATGTCGACGCTTTTCAAGGAATATCCGGAGTCGATTGAGAACACGGTTGAAGTCGCGGATAAGTGTAATCTCGAGCTGGATCTCAAGACGAACTACATGCCTAAGTTTCCGATCCCCCCCGACGCGGGCGTCTCCACGCTTGAAGATTATCTGGATAAACTTGCACAAGAGGGACTGCGAAACCGGTTTTCCGCTATCACGCCGGCCATCGATTCGCGCATGAAGCATGAACTCGGGGTCATCCGGAAAATGGGATATGCGGGATATTTTTTGATCGTCGCGGATTTTATTCGGGCGGCCCGGGAAATGGGAGTCATGGTCGGACCCGGAAGAGGGAGCGCGGCGGGAAGCATCGTTTCCTATTCTCTCGGCATTACCAGTGTTGACCCGCTGAAGTATGACCTCCTCTTCGAGCGGTTTCTCAACCCGGACCGTATCAGCATGCCGGACATCGACGTCGACTTTTCCGACAACAAACGGGAAAAAGTCATCGACTACGTGAGAAAAAAGTACGGCGAAGAATCCGTCTCACAGATCATAACGTTCGGCACGCTCTCTTCCCGTGCTGTGCTCAAAGACGTGGCGCGCGTGCTCGGGATCCCGCTTTCCGTCGTCGAACCGGTGACAAAGCAGATCCCAGTCAACCAGGGTAAAGTGATGCCGATCGCTGAAGCGCTTGAGACGGTGCCCGAATTGAAACCCTTCCGCGACAGCAAAGACCCCAAAATCCAAATGCTAATCCAGGTTTCAAAAGTTCTTGAGGGAATGAACCGCAATGCGTCGACGCACGCTGCAGGCGTCGTCATTGCGCCGGCGGCCATAAGCAATTTTGTCCCGATGTACAAGTCGCCTTCTACAGAACTCATGACGCAGTACACCATGAAGGACCTGGAGGATGCAGGGCTTTTGAAGATGGACTTTCTGGGACTAAGAACTCTGACAGTTCTTGAGAACGCGCTCGAGTTGATCATGAAGAATCATGGAGTGACGCTCGATCTTGACGCACTTCCGGAGACCGATCAAAAGACGTTCGAACTGTTCCACAAAGGACAAACGGTGGCCGTATTTCAGTTTGAAAGTTCGGGAATGCAGGACTGGCTCCGGAAATTGCGTCCGACGTCGATCAGTGACCTTGTCGCGATGAACGCACTCTATCGCCCCGGGCCGATGGAAAACATCGGCGATTTCATCAAACGGAAACACGGACAACAGAAGATCGAGTATCTTCATCCGAAGCTGGAAGAAACGCTGCGAGAAACATACGGCGTTATCGTGTACCAGGAACAGGTCATGCGGATCGCCAGCGACATCGCAGGCTTTACTCTAGCGGAAGCCGATTTGATGAGAAGGGCGATGGGGAAGAAGGACAAGGCTGCGATGGCCAGCCAGAAGAACAAGTTTATCGAAGGCGCCCGGAAAACGAACGCCATTGGCCAAGAGCTCGCCGAAGAGATCTATGATCTGATCGAAAAGTTTGCCTCTTACGGATTCAACAAATCCCACAGCGTCGCGTATTCAGTCGTTGCCTACCAAACGGCCTATTTGAAAGCCCACTATCCCGCCGAATATATGGCCGCTACGCTTACGTCGGAAATCGGCAACACGGACAAGATCGTGCTGCTCATCGACGACTGCCGGAAAATGGGCATCGAAGTCCTCCCTCCGGACGTTAACGAAAGCGAGCCCAATTTTTCGGTCTCCAAGAACGGCATTCGTTTTGGAATGGCGGGCATAAAGAATGTCGGCGTGAACGCCGTTGAAGCCATGATCCGCGCCCGGGCGGAAGGAAAGAAATTTTCTTCATTGTTCGATTTCTGCAAAGGCGTGGATCTCCGCGTCGTGAACAAGAAAACCATTGAGAGTCTGATCGTTGCCGGCGCCTTCGATTCGTTGAACAGGAACCGGGCTCAAATGCTGAATGCCGTCGAGCAGACGATAGCAGCGGCGCAGAATATTCAGGCCCATTCCGAACGGGGACAATCGAATCTCTTTGACGGCACCGGGTCGAAGGATTCACCGCTATCTGCGCCTGCACTGCCGGCCCTTCCGATGTGGTCCGAATCGGAGAAACTGTCGCACGAAAAAGCAGTCCTTGGTTTTTACGTCTCGGGACACCCGCTGCTCAAGTATGAGAACGAGATCAATTCCTTCGCGACGCTCCATCTCGGCGACGTCGAGGGAGTGAAGAACGGAACCGTGCGTGCCGGCGGCATTATCGCGGCAGTGAAGAAGAAGATCGATAAGAACAACCGGACCATGGCATTCATGACCCTCGAAGATTTTACCGGGAAGGCCGAGTGCGTCGTCTTTTCGAGCTTGTACAAGAAACACGAAGAATTGTTGAAGCCCGAATCGATGGTGTTCGTCGAAGGGAACGGAGAGGTCAGCGGAGACGTGATCAAGATCGTCGCGACCGATATCATTGCGATGGACAAAGTACGTGAAAAATTCGCCAAGAGAGTTTTCTTTCTCATTAATGCCGATGAAATAGACGGAGCAAAAATGACAACCCTGCAGCAGACGATGGACAAGAACAAAGGGAACTGCAGTTGTTATTTCAATGTTATAGGTAAAGAATTCGCAGAACAGCAGGTCTACGTCTCCCGGAAATATTCGGTGAATCCGACGGACCAGTTCATAGAAAGTGTGAGATCGATCTTAGGGAAAAACGCTATAAAGGTATCAGCGTAATTATTCAGAAAGGAGAAGTACATGAAGCCAGTCGAAGTAAATGATGCTAATTTTCAATCCGAGGTGATCGATTCAACCACGCCGGTGCTTGTCGATTTTTGGGCAGATTGGTGCGGCCCGTGCAAAATGATCGCACCGTACGTGGAGGAGATTGCGACGGAGTACGACGGCAAACTTAAAGTCGGAAAACTTGATGTCGACGCCAACCCCGCCGTTTCGATGCAATACGGGATCCGAAGCATTCCAACGCTGTTGGTTTTTAAAGGAGGGAAGGTCGTGGAGCAGATCGTCGGTGCGATGCCGAAGAGAAACCTTGTTGAAAAAGTAAGCCGCCACATGGCGTAAAAAGGTTAACTGAAACGGTAAAAAAAAAGCCTGTCCTGGATTGCAGGGCAGGCTTCTTTATTATGTCGAATCGCAGGCCGCTCGTACCCGCCTCTTTTCAGGGCGCTTTCTTAACAACGACTTTTGTGAATAACAATCCCATCATCCACACATAGAGAATGATCAGGAATCCGACCGCCGACAGCCACAACATATTGATCCAGCCTCCGGTGAGCATCACGACAAATCCCCCGAAGCGGATCCAGTCGGACGATTTCGAAGCTATGTTTCTTCTCAGATACGTTCCAAACGATGAGTTCTTGTATTTCTCAAGATTAACTTTGGCGATCAAATACAATGAAACGACAGTTGAAGGAATAAATGCAACGCACACAGCAACGATCAGATAATGAAGCCAGAGCAGGTAGACTGCCCCAAACCCGGTCACGAGGTCGGTCACGAGTTTGATCGGATGTATTTGGCTGTATATTTTTTTCTCTTCAAGAGTCACAGCGGCACCTTTCGATGAGGTTTGCCAAAATCCATTTATTCGTCAGACTTGACCGATCCACCAGCCGGGGTCATTAGCTTTAAACGCCGCACGGATCGTGTCGTACAACGACTGGGGCAGAGGCCCTTTTTCGATGATCGCAATATTATTCTTCAGGTGCTCCGCGCTTGCTGTGCCGACGATACATGAGTGAACACCGGGTGTAAACGCGGAAAACCGGAGAGCGACTTCCTGCCAATCAAGACCCCTTGGATCCACATCCATTGTTTTCCACCGCCACCAATATTCTTCCGCGTAGTGGCTCACCGGACACTCTGTAAATCTCCATGGGGAGTTTGCTACAGGACGTTTGGCAATGACGCCCAATTTCTTTGCGCTTATCGGCCCGGCAAGCGTGTCGATCACCCTCTGGTCGCAGATACTGAGCGAATGCTCCACGCTCCCGAATCGTCCGCTCTCAACTGACCATTCAAGAGCTTCGTTTTCACCGGAATATGCGGCGACGCGAATTTTTTGATCGCGCACACCATCCTCCAATGCGCGAAGCGGTTCGCCCCACTGCAAAGTCCCAATAGGGCATGAATGTAAATGCACGATGTCTATATAATCTGTTTTCAGCAGGCGGAGCGCTTGATCGATGCCGGCGCGTACACACTCATACGTCCAGTTTTCATACCCGTCGATGCCGTAACCGACTTTTGTGGATAAGACAAACTCGCTTCTTCTGCGGCTAAGATATTTTCCTATTCTCTCTTCCGAAAGACCGTATGCTCGCGCCGTGTCAATCAGCGTGATGCCCGAGTCAAGCACCAAATGAAGGAGCGACTCTGCTTCTTGTTCGGAAAGATTTTCGCTGCCAATATGCCCCGCACCAAATCCGAGCACCGATACGTTAAGTCCGGTATTACCGAATTTTCTTTGTTCCATAAGATCCTCTTGTGTTAGCGGATCGTTTCAGTATTCTCTAATTGAAGATTCTCTTTCGACAGTCTGACGGAAGGCCCCGGCTGTCGTCTTTTTTCCCTTCCCGAGGACTCTTCTGACCCGCTGCTTGCTTCCACCACGATTCCCGGCAACCGTGAACCCGGCATTCCTGAACATCGACCGCGTCCCCGTCCACGAGAATTCGGTGATGTATCGGCCGTTCTTCCCCGGCTTTGTCGGATAGCCTTCAGCGATCTCGATATTTTGATGTTTCATTATTTTGAGAGCATGCTTGAGTAGGGCCGATGCCACGCCTTGACCTCGATGAGAGCGGCGCACAAAAAAGCAGGGGAGTGACCAAACGCGGTAGGAATCGTCGCACTGCAGCGTTCGCGCCCGGTTCAGCCGGGGAAACGAATCCCGGGGTCCGAACGTACACCAACCGACGGGCGCTCCGCGGTCGAAGGCAATAACCCCGTGAATTGTTCCCTTCCGCACACCACTGCGAAGACGTGCTTTTGCTTTTGGGCCTTTCACATCTGACCAATGTTCGCCTTTTTCAATTCTCCAGGCCTGACACCAGCACCCGCCGCATGCACCATTGGCACCAAATAGCTGTTCAAGCTGCGGCCAGAGTGTAGGGGTCAATTCTCTTATTGTGGAAGAAATCGGAAGTTGCTTCATGAGTTCGAAGGAAAAACACAAAAAAAAGAATACTTCGTTAGCGAGGACTTTCCTCAGGAAACAATGGCGGAGGAGGACAACTCATGCATAAATATACCCACGGTTAGGTAAAGATGCAAAGCTGGCGAGAGGAAATGTAATGGAAAAATTAATGCACTTTCTTAATTAATTCAGGCGTGTTTATTGAGAGAACGGACCGACCTGGGCCAATTGTGAGGACCGAAATCCTGAAACGTGCATTCCCAGCGGCTTAATATTATTGAAATTTCCTATGAATTTGTCTATATTGAAAAAGAGAATTAAACAGAATGAACTATGCAATCCCGGCATCGGGATTTTTTTTGTTCAGAAGCCAAAAGTACTATAAAAGGGAAAAAGACATTTCATGATTTATAAAAAGCGAACCCACACATGCGGTGAATTGGGCGCGGACCATATCGGCCAAGTCGTTACGTTAACGGGTTGGGTTGACCGCCGTCGCGATTTAGGCGGCGTTATCTTCATTGACCTGCGGGACAGATACGGCAAAACGCAGGTTGTGTTCGGACCTCAGCACAATCAGGAGGTTTATCAGCTTGCGAAGGACCTGAGAAGCGAATATGTCATCTCGGTAACGGGAAAAGTTGAACGCCGCCCTGAAGGAACCAGCAACGCGGAGCTGTCGACCGGTGAGATTGATATTCTTACGAACGAGCTCACGATCCTGAGTAAATCGGAGACTCCTCCGTTTCCAATCGAAGAACGGGTTGAAGCAAACGAAGACCTCCGCCTAAAATACCGCTATCTCGACCTTCGCCGCGCGCCGATGCAGCAAGCGCTCATCACCCGGCACAAATTGTATCAGATCGCCCGCCGCTTTTTCGATGCAAATAAGTTTATTGAGGTCGAGACTCCCGTTCTCATGAGAAGCACTCCGGAAGGAGCGCGCGATTATCTTGTGCCCAGCCGTGTACATCCGGGAAAGTTTTACGCACTTCCTCAATCTCCCCAAACGTACAAACAGATCCTGATGGTTGCCGGGTTTGACCGGTATTTTCAGATCGTCAAATGTTTCAGGGATGAAGACCTGCGTGCTGACCGGCAGCCCGAATTTACACAGATCGACGTCGAAATGTCTTTTGTTGATGAAGTTGATATCCAGTCGATCACCGAAGGCGTCATCAAGAACTTCTTTTCAGAAGTCAAAGGAATAAGCCTTTCAACTCCTTTTCTGCGGATGACATACAAAGAAGCGATGGAAGGTTACGGGAGCGACAAACCCGATTTGCGTTTCGCATTGAAGTTTGCTGATTTCAGCGATATCGTTGCGGGGTCGGGATTCAAAGTCTTCGCTGAGAATGTGGCGAAAGGGGGAGTTGTTGCCGGGTTTACCGTTCCCGGAGGAACAAGCTACACAAGGAATCAAATGGATAACCTCGTCGACTTTACAAAAGCATTGGGTGTCGGCGGTTTGGCATATATTAAGGTCACAGAAAAAGGGGCCGAGTCGGCAATTGAAAAATTTCTTGGCAAGGAATTGCTGATGAAAATATGTGACAGGGCCGGTGCAAAGCTGGGCGACCTGGTCTTGATCGTCTCGGATGCATGGCAAAAGACGTACACTACTCTCGGGACGCTCAGGCTCGAAATGGCAAAACGGCTGAACCTCATCGACGAATCGAAGAACAGCCTCCTCTGGGTTGTTGACTTTCCTATGTTTGAATTCTCGGAAGAAGAGAAGCGGTACGTTGCAATGCATCATCCGTTCACGGCGCCGAAAGTGGAAGACCTCGACTATCTGGATAGCAACCCGGGGAAAGCCCGAGCGCGGGCGTACGACCTGGTGTTGAATGGAAACGAGATCGCCGGCGGCTCGATCCGTATTCATACGCCCGAATTGCAAAGCAAAGTTTTCGGGCTTCTCGGTATCGGACAGGATGAAGCACGGTCGAAGTTCGGTTTCATGCTCGACGCATTCCGTTACGGCGCGCCGCCGCACGGCGGAATCGCATTTGGCCTCGACCGTATCACCATGCTGCTTACTGGTGCAAAATCGATTCGTGATGTCATTGCGTTTCCCAAGACGAGCAGCGGCATGTCGTTAATGGACGACTCGCCGTCCGAAGTAGACAAGAAACAGCTGGACGAGCTCCATATCCGCTTAAAGTAATATTTTGATGACCGAGAGAAGAATCAAACGAATGTTTTGCTTGGCGTCTTGGCGGTTCAGTCAACAAGCATGAAGCAATCAATTCGCATAGCAAGCGGGCAAGGTTTTTGGGGTGATCTGCCGACCGCGCCTGTCGCGCAGGTGAGAAACGGGCCTGTCGATTACATGATGATGGACTACCTGGCAGAAGTCACGATGTCCATCCTGCAGAAGCAGAAGATGAGAGAGCCAAAGCTCGGTTATGCAAAAGATATCGTGCCGCTGTTTGAGGAGATTCTTCCCGACGTTGTAAACAAGAACATTCGCGTGATCACAAACGGCGGAGGAGTGAACCCGATCGCGTGCCGCGATGCGATCTTCGCCGTAGCTGAAAAACTGAAGATCAGGGGACTCAAAGTAGGCGTTGTTCTCGGCGACGATATTCTTGGAGAGATTGACAGGCTTGGAGCTCAGGGGATCGAGCTCGACAATATGGAGAACGGGGAGAGTCTTCAGTCCATACGGCCGAACGTGATAAGTGCGAACGTCTACTTTGGAGCGTTCCCGATTGTTGAAGCACTTCAACAAGGCGCCCAAATCGTCATCACTGGAAGGACGACAGATACCGGATTGACGCTTGCCCCGATGATCTACGAATTCGGCTGGAATGCTTCGGATTGGAATAAGCTGGCCGCAGGAACTGTTACAGGACACATTCTGGAATGCGGCGGCCAGGCGAGCGGAGGAAATTTTTCCGGGGATTGGAGATCTGTTCCGGACCTGGCGCACATCGGATTTCCCATTGCCGAAGCTCATCCGGATGGAACGGTCGTCATCACCAAGCACGACAGAACCGGCGGCCTCGTTTCAAGCGCAACGGTGAAGGAGCAGCTTGTGTACGAGATCGGAGATCCAAAGAATTACATTACTCCCGATTGCATTGCGGACTTCACGACGATTCAGCTAAAAGATGCCGCGGCTAATCGGGTCGAAGTGAGCGGCGTGAAAGGGAAGCCCGCTACAAATTTCTATAAAGTTTCGATGTCCTATTTTGACGGGTATACGGCTTTTGGAACACTGACGTATGCCTGGCCCGACGCACTCGAGAAGGCATCAAAAGCCGACGAAATTCTTCGCATCCGGCTTTCAGATCTGCATCTGAATTTCGATGAGATCCGCACCGAGTTTCTTGGCTATGATTCCTGTTTCGGTCCGCTTGCAGAGAACGCGCAGACGATGAATGAAGTTGTTCTGAGAATGGGTGTGCGGAGCCGGGATAAGGAAGCAGTCAACCGGTTTTCGAAAGAACTTGCGCCGCTGATCCTCACCGGCCCCCCCGCCGTGACAGGCTTTGCAGGAGGCCGGCCAAAGCCGAGCGAAGTGATAGCGTACTGGCCTGCACTGATCCCGAAGTCGGCGGTAACTCCTACAGTGATCGTGGAAGAGCATTGAATATTCAGCTTATTCAAATTGCGCACGCGCGGTCGGGCGACAAGGGGGATACGGGAAATGTCGGAGTGATCGCCCGGAAGCCGGAGTACTATCCGCTGCTCGTGAAATATTTGACGCCAGAAAGGGTGAAGCAGCACTTTGCCGGAATTTGCATCGGAAGAGTCGAACGCTTCGAACTGCCGAATTTGGGAGCCCTGAATTTCCTTCTGCACGAAACGCTCGGGGGCGGCGGAACACTTTCACTTAAAAACGATGCTCAGGGCAAAGCTTTGAGCAGCGTGATGTTAAGGATGAAATTGGAAATTACAGAAACAATTTAATTACAGGACGCCTGATGTTTGAAGAATCAAAATCGCAATTGAAATCAGCTGTTGAACGTCTCGGCAAACTTCGGGGGTTTCTTTGACCTTGACACAAAGGAAAAGAAGATCGGTGAACTTCAGGGACACTCCTCGGCGGCAGGATTTTGGAACGACAATGTTGCCGCTCAGAAGGTGCTTCAGGAGATCAATCAGAATAAGCAATGGGTCGATCAATGGTCGAAAATAAAAACGCGAATTGAAGATGCTCAAACGCTGATTGAGCTCGCCGAAGAATCAAAAGACGAATCCTACCAGAAAGACATTTCCGCCGAAATCGCGCTCATCGAGCAGGCACTCGCCGACATTGAATTCAAGAACATGTTGAGCGGTGTCGACGACCATCGCAACGCCATTCTGAATATTCATTCCGGTGCCGGGGGGACCGAGTCGCAGGATTGGGCCGATATGCTCCTTCGGATGTATACCCGTTGGTGTGAAAACAAAAAGTACAAAGTGTCGCTCGTGGAGCGGCTGGATGGAGACGGTGCAGGGATCAAAAGCGCGACATTGGAAGTTGTCGGCGACCACGCCTTCGGATACCTGAAGGCGGAAATCGGCGTTCACCGGCTCGTGAGGATATCTCCTTTTGACGCGAATAAACGACGGCATACTTCGTTCGCTTCTGTTTTCGTCTATCCCGAGATCGACGATGATATCGAGATCGAAGTCAATCCGGCGGATGTTGAAATGGACACCTACCGGGCCGGAGGAAAAGGGGGACAGAACGTGAATAAAGTTGAAACGGCGGTTCGCCTGCGGCATATTCCCAGCGGCGTGATCGTCGCCTGCCAGGAGGAGCGGTCACAATTCCAGAACAGGGAACGGGCTATGAAAATGCTGAAATCGCGTCTCTACCAGATCCGGCGCGAAGAGGAGGAAGCTCGCCTGGCGGTCATCGAAGGGACAAAAAAGAAAATTGAATGGGGGAGCCAGATCCGCTCGTACGTCTTCCATCCGTACAATATGGTGAAAGACCACCGCACCGACGTCGAGACGAGCGACGTGCACGGCGTCATGGACGGAGACCTCGATAAATTCATCAAGGGGTACCTCATGATGTTCGGCGGAAAATAACTTCAACAGACGGGAAATCGAACGATCCGATGCCGTATACTTCATTCATAGCACGACGCTATCTCAAATTCCGGCGCGGCTCGGGGAAAAAGGATTTCATTTCGTTCCTCACATTCATCGCCATTGCGGGCATTACCCTTGGCGTTGCCGCCCTTATCATCACGCTCACCATCCTCGCCGGATTCGAACACGAGATCAAATCAAAAGTAGCAGGCTTCACAACGCATATTCAGGTAACGGGCTTTCAAAGCCAGACGTTTAAGAATTACGACGCAGCCGCCGAGAAGATGCACAATGCCGTCAGCGGCATCGAGGCGGTCTCACCGTTCGTTGCAAAGGAAGGGATGGTGAGTTTTGGCAGCGACGTTGAAGGAGTATTGGTGAAAGGAGTTGAACCCGAGAACGATATCACCACCGCCAAGAATTATATCGTTGAAGGGGCGTACGAATTGAGGGATAAAAAAGGGGAGATCGCGGCATGCGTGATCGGCAGAAAGCTTCTCTTAAAATTACATGCGCATTGCGGAGATACGATCGCTGTGTTCGGCCTGACGGGAAGTTATTATGATATGCATCAGCCGAAGATCGTACCGTTTGTCATCGCCGGCGTGTACGAGTCCGGAATGGCGGAATACGACGATGTGTATCTGTTCACCAATATCTCGGCCGCGCAGGAATTGTTCATGCTCGGATCCGCTTCCACAGGCTTCGACGTCCTCCTGAAAGATATCGATACTGCGCCCGCAATTGCGGAAAAGATACAAGACGTGATGGGCTACCCGTACTACCCGCGGACCTTATTCCAGCTCTATCGAAACCTGTTCACATGGATCGAGCTGCAGAAGCAGCCGGTCCCAATCATTCTGGGCCTCATCATTCTCGTGGCCACTGTGAACATTATCGGCACGCTGCTTATGGTCGTTATGGAAAAAACAAATCAGATAGGCATCCTCAAGTCGATGGGTTCGTCGAACTCTGATATCAAAAAGATCTTTCTGTTCGAAGGATTGTTCATAGGCCTGACGGGAACGATCCTCGGGGATTGCTTTGCGTTCGTTGTGTGCTGGGCTCAGCAGACGTTTCACTTTTTCTCTCTCAACTCCTCCATTTATTTCATGACGCAGGTTCCCATACTGTTGCACTGGCAGAATTTCGTCCTGGTGTCGGTTATCGCTTTCGTGCTTTGCTTGCTTGCCGCGTATATTCCGTCCGCGATCGCGGCCCGGCTGGATCCGATCCGTTCAATACGGTTTCATTGATGTCATTCAAGACCTTCATAGCAAAACGGTATCTTCTCTCGAAAAAAGAGGCGGGATTCATTACCGTCATCTCGGTGATCTCCATCGTAGGTATCACGATCGGCGTGGCCGCGCTTATCGTCGTCCTTTCTGTTTTTAACGGCTTCAACGGACTCGTGACGTCGATTCTGATCGGCTTTGACCCCCATCTTCGCGTTGAACAAACGGAACATACAACGACGGAGCAACTGAGCCGGCTTTCGGAAATGCTGCGGACAGACCCAACCGTGAGCGGCGTTGGAGCGTTCGTGAGCGGCAAAGCGATGATCGTGTCGAGGAGCCAGAGCAAAGTCGTCTTCGTGCGCGGGCTTGAGGCAGCCAGTGTTGACAAAGTGACCGGCGTGACGAAAGATATCGTGCTGGGAGAAATCAACTTTCTTGATTCCACCGCCCGCGATATGATCGTGGGCATGACGCTCGCAGACAGACTCGGCATCGTCACCGGGGACAGTGTGCTGATGGTCAGCGCCGCCGGTTCCCAGCGGGCGCTTCTCGGCTTCGGTGCACCGGTCGTCAGGCCGTTCCGTGTGGCCGCGATCTATGAATCAAACAACAAGGATTACGACGCGTTGTATGGTTACATGTCGCTGCCTTCCGCCCAGCAGCTCTTTCAAACGGGAGAAAACATTCACGGATATGAAGTCCGATGCCGGGACATTAATTACTCCGAGGCATTGAAATCCAAAATTGAGGAAATGTTTCCTTCGGATTTTAACGTCATGACGTGGTATGATCTCCACAAAGATCTGTACTCGGTAATGAAAATCGAACGGTGGCTGGCCTATGCCATCTTGTGTCTCATCATCGGAGTTGCGACATTCAACTTGCTGGGATCTCTCACGATGTCGGTGATCGCCAAGACGCGCGATATCGGGATTCTCAAAGCAATGGGAGCAACGAAGCAGGATGTGATAGCGATTTTTCAATTTGAAGGACTTTTCATCGGGATGATCGGCACGGTGGCAGGAAGTTTGCTCGGGCTTGCTGTCTGCTATTTGCAGATCCACTATCAGTTGTTTGCCCTCGACCCGACCGTCTATATTATTCCGGCGATCCCGGTTGAGGTCCATCCTTTGGATTTTCTTTCCGTTGCAGGGGCGGCGCTCGGGTTGAGTTACGCCGCGACATTATATCCCGCAAAACGTGCGGCGGCGCTCCTTCCCGCCACCGCCATTCGGTGGGAATAAACAGGAGTTACGATGCTTCTTTCAGTGATCAATATCCACCGGCGGTTTGAAATCGGCGGCGGCAAATTCCTCGAGGTTCTCAAAGGCGTTTCGATGGACGTGAGAGCGGGAGAAATCGTCGCGATCGTCGGTCCCTCGGGAGCGGGAAAGAGCACGCTGCTGCATATCCTCGGTATGATCGACCGGCCCGATGAAGGAGAAGTTTTGTTGGAAGGGAAAAGAGTCTTCGATGTGAAGGACGAAGCTCTCGCTTCTATCCGGAACAAAGAGATTGGTTTCGTTTTTCAGTTTCATCATTTGCTCCCGGAATTTACTGCAGCAGAGAATGTCGCGATTCCGGCACTCATCGCGGGGGAACGGCTTTCGCCTTCGTTAGAACGAGCGAACGTGCTCCTTGCCGATGTCGGACTTGCAGGGCGTGTCGGCCACAAGCCGAACGAGCTTTCCGGAGGGGAACAACAGCGCGTCGCGGTCGCGCGCGCTCTGATGAACTCGCCGAAACTCATTCTTGCCGATGAGCCGTCCGGTAACCTAGATTCCGAGAACGCTCAGGCGCTCCATTCCATGATCCTCGAATTGAGAGAAAAACATCAGCAAACGTTTGTGATCGTCACTCATAATAAGGAATTTTCCGCTATGGCTGACCGCGTTATTACGCTCGTCGACGGGATTGTTCAGGCTCCGCGGTAGAACGGAGAGGTTCATTCGAACGAGGATGTATACGGTCCAGACGTCCGGCGATCGATGCGTACAATAAAAAATGCGATGCATTTGTTTGCATCGCATTTTTTTGAGGAACGAAATTCGTCGAGCTCTCAGCTAAGCCTTGTATATTCTGCCGGGTCCGGCTGCTGGTAGATTCGTTGCACTGTCCACTTCACGCCGTTGTACTGCAGAATGGCTATCATTGTTACCTGGAATCCATTATAAGATCCGACCGAGGTGATCCTCATTTGTGTCGATGTGAGTGATGCGGGCCGGTCTCCCGTATAGGTCACACTTCCGCCGTTGAAGCTAACGGCGCTTGAAGGGTAAGACGCCGCAGAATTCCCAGCGGTTTCGCCTAAAGCGAATCGAATCCCGGCATTTGCGATCTGCCGCGCCTGATCGTGGAAAGCCTGAGACTGTGCGACGTTGTAGATGGCCTGGTCAGTTGTCGTAAAGAGCAACGTGTACATTCCAATCATAATGTATGCGCCAAGGCCTACAAGAATTTTTGAAGTTCCCATATTTACATTCTCAATTCGTCGGGTTCGAAACCTCAGTGACTCTCGGTGGCACGTTGATTAGGTGTAATTTAACTTGGCTGGATGTAAATTCAATAGGTACTTAATCGTATTTTTGCGGCTACGGTTATTAAGGGATGGAGCGACAAAAAGTAGAAGGCGCCTCAGAATTAACAGTATTGCGAATTCGCAATATTTCAAAAAAGTATGCGAGGGGGAAGGACGAATTTTACGTTCTTGAGCCTGTTGGATAATAAAGTCGATGGCCGTGGATTGACGGGGCTTGCCGCAGCCCATTCCTTTTCCACATCAAGTTCTCCGGCTTGAATTCTATTATTTCATTCGCTAAGATATTGCATACGTATCCCATAGCAAACAAAATGCACCCCAAATTTTCTATACTTGTATTTCTTTTGAGCGTGCCTACAATTTCCATGTGCCAACGCTTCCCGGCGGTAGGCTCTAATCAAACACTCCGGGCAAGAAGCTACGATGTGCTGAATCAATTCCTGAATAGCGGAAAGACGACCAGCTTACACGAAAAATGCGGATTGCCTGCGATTTCTTATGCGATCAAAAACCGGCGCCGGCTTCGTCCTGAAGTAGAATCTGCGTTGGAGGTGATATTGTCGCGGCCGGACAACCAGAAGAGCATTCTCGTAGGCAGCATGCGCGTTCATTATGATACAACGGGCGATTACGCCCCGTCAATGCTCGATTCCCTATACCAGAAAATTCCCGGCACGGCGGACCAATTCGCCGACTCCGTCGCTGCCATTGCAAATTATTGTGAAATGTTCGAGGCCAAGGTACTTGGCTACCTTCCGATACCGTCCGATGGCAGCGCAGGGGGCGGTCCGGAACATGACATCTATATCACCGACCTTGGCGATTATGGGTATACCTCGCCCGACAGCGTTCTCCTCAGCAAGCCGAACGACGGAGACGGTGAAACTTGGACTTCTTTCACAACGATCGATAACTCGTTTCAATTTGTCAACCCATCTGCCAATAAGGGAATGCCCGGTCTTCGCGTAACTCTTGCTCACGAGCTGCACCATAGCATACAACTCGGAAGTTACGGATACTGGTCGAATGATATTTTTTTCCACGAGATCACTTCTGTCTGGATGGAGGATGTTGTGTTTCCGCAGGTGAAGGATTATATCCAGTACACGAGTTCAAGCGCCGGCCACTTCGCGAATCCCTGGGTACCGTTCAATTCGAATGATTTTATCATGTACAGCAGGGGAATTTGGGGACACTTTATTGCGAAGCGGTTCGGTAGAGATGCGATGCGCCGGTCTTGGGAAGAGGCAAGGTTTGTTCCTCCACTTCAAGCGGTCGATAACGCCTTGAGTAAAGCGCCGTACAATTCCAGTTTTATAGATGCATTTGCGGAGTGGACAGGATGGAATTATTTCACCGGAGCCAGGAGTGATTCGGTGCGCTATTATCCGGAGGGGGCACTCTATCCCGAGATTGCGTCGTCGTCGTTGACCTTCAGCCCGCCGACGCAAACGGGGGCCGGCACTTTATATGCTCTCTCCTCTGCGTACCTGATCATCAGTTTTGATGGAAATACCTTCCCGTATATCGTTTCAAACATCAACCTCGATTCTGCGATCATACGATATCCTTTAAGTTTTCCATATACATATTCAATAGCTGAGGCAGGAAACGACAGTCTCACTGCAAACTTCTATGTTCCCGACAAATCAGGATGGTTTAACAAAATCCTCGGCAATGACTGGAGCAACACAATTCTAATTCCAGGAACATCGATCGCAGCGCCGTTCCCGGATCCCTTTTATCCAAACGGATCGAGCGATATCAATTTTCCCGTTGGCGGCACCAATCCTGTCGCGGGCGAACTTTCGATATTTTCGGCGGATATGAAGCTTGTATATTCGGGATCCTTGAGTTCCACAATGTCCATCCGCCTTGGCAGCG
>Ga0265319_1000154_pt1 | contig 51459 bp, 45 predicted proteins | sample 4824metaG_FD_192443 | JGI IMG/M metagenome (GOLD analysis project Ga0265319, IMG submission 192443) | Rhizosphere microbial communities from Carex aquatilis grown in University of Washington, Seatle, WA, United States - 4-8-24 metaG | ecosystem: Host-associated > Plants > Roots > Rhizosphere >...
CCTCATGAGCGATTCGGCGTTCTCGGGGGCGAAGGCCACCATGTCGATGACCGCGTCGAAGGTATGCTGGCGCATGGTGTCCTCGAAGTCCTGGGTCTTCCAACGGTCGCCATGGAGGACCTTGACGCTCTTGGGAATGCGCGACTCGCTGACGCCCCGGTTGAAGACCGTCACGTCGTCGCCCCTCTTGACCAGCTGGTCCACGATGGCGGTGGAGATCAGCCCCGTCCCGCCGATAAGAAGAACTTTCACGAAAACCTCCTGAATCTACTGCGAATTTGCGCGAATTGACGCGATCAAACCAAACCATGCAACCATTACGCATTTGAAATTTATTAACAGCTTCGTTCAATCCTGTTAATCCCAGTTCCTAATCCTGGTGGGACACTTGTTTTGATTATGACCTTAACCGCGGAAATTTGCGCCCCTTTGCGGCTCCCGGTCGTTGCTGGGGGCCATTGTAACGATTAAACCATAACGTTGGAGCCAGTAATAATGAAGAAAGCTACCATTTTGTCGATGTGGATTGACACCCTCTGTGGTGGGAAATCCAAGGCCCGCCACCAGCTTTCGTGGTGGGGAAGGGGGAATTCCCTGGCACGTTCTATGCTTTTTCATCCTTCCTAAATAACGAAATCAAGTCTCAGGGGAGGCTGCCATGGAAACCTTTAAATCCTACGAACTCGGGGGGTTCCATGACGAGTTGTTCCTCTCCCCCGGCACGCCCCGGCCCGCGGCCAAGTCCCTCCTGGAAAAAGTCGTCCGGCTGGGCTTCCCGGAGCTTCAAAGGCGCCAGCAACTGGCCGAGATGTCCCTGCTCAAGAAGGGCATCACCTTCAACGTTTACGGCCACAACGAGGGCGAGGAGAAAATATTCCCCTTCGACATCCTGCCCCGGGTGATGGAACAGGCCGAGTGGGAAAGGCTGGAAAGGGGATTGAAGCAGCGCATCCACGCCTTGAATTTATTCCTCCAAGACCTTTACCACGACAAAAAAATCCTTTGGGACAAGGTGATCCCGCCGGACCTGGTTTTTTCCAGCAAGGGGTTCCAGGAAATGTGCCAGGGCGTCTCGCCGCCCCTGGGCGTCTGGTGCCACATCGCCGGATCCGACCTCGTCCGGGACCAGGACGGGACGGTCTACGTGCTGGAAGACAACCTGCGCTGCCCCTCGGGCGTCAGCTACGCCATCGAGAACCGCCAGGTCATGAAGCGGACCTTCCCGGAATTTTTCGAGTCCGTCTCGGTCGCCACGGTGGACGATTATCCCAGGCACCTGCTGTCCACCCTTCAATCCCTCTCGCCGGCCAAGAGGCCGGGGGTGGTGGTGCTGACGCCAGGCGCCTTCAACAGCGCCTATTACGAGCACAGCTTCCTGGCCCAGCAGATGGGCGTGGAATTAGTGGAAGGCTGCGACCTCTACGTGGAGGCCGGCCGGGTGAAATTGCGCACGACCCAGGGCCCCCAGCCCGTGGACGTGATCTACCGCCGCGTCGATGACGATTTCCTGGATCCCCAGGCCTTCCGGCCCGATTCCATGCTGGGAGTGCCGGGCCTCTTCAAGTGCTGGGCCGAGGGAGGGGTGGCCCTGGCCAACGCCCCGGGAACCGGGGTGGCCGACGACAAGGCCGTTTACGCCTACGTGCCCCAGATCATCCGCTATTACCTGGATGAGGATCCCATTCTTCCCAATGTCCCCACTTATGTCTGTTGGGAGCCGGCCCAAATGAACCATGTGCTGGCCAATTTGGACAAGATGGTGGTGAAGGCGGTCAACGAGAGCGGGGGTTACGGCATGCTGGTGGGCCCCCACGCGGACGCCAAGCAAAGGGAAGCCTTCGCCGAGCGCATCAAGGCGGCCCCGCGCAACTATATCGCCCAGCCCACCCTGGCCCTGTCCCGGGCCCCGGTCCTGGTGGGGGAAAAATTGGAAGGCCGCCACGTGGACCTGCGCCCCTACATTTTGTCGGGGCGGGACACATGGGTGACGCCGGGGGGATTGACCAGGGTGGCCTTGAAGAAGGGTTCGCTGGTCGTGAATTCCTCCCAAGGCGGCGGATCCAAGGATACCTGGGTGGTGCTGTCCCAGGACCCGGCGAAAAACAACAAGGCCGTTTCGGCCGCCGCCACCGTGGAGGCGAAATAAGAAACACCGATTCACCACAGGTCCCTATTGGGACCACAGAGGCACAGGTAGGATTTAAATAGATTCCCAAGATTCGATATTTAAAAGGGCGAGCTTCAGACCCGTCCCCCCAAAATCTTTCGAGCTGGTGGTCAGCCTTAACTGTGCCTCTGTGGTTCCCGCAGGGAACCTGTGGTGAACCGGTTTTGTCTTTCATTCCTTTTTTGAGGTTTATTCATGTTGAACCGAGCCGCGAACGCGCTTTATTGGATGAGCCGCTACCTGGAGAGGGCCGAGAGCACGGCCCGCCTCATCGAGGTGAACCTCCACCTATCCCTGGACCTGCCAGGCGAGGAGGACACCTGGAAGGCGGTGGTGGAAACCACCGGCGACCGGGAGCATTTCCACAGCCATTTCGAGGACGCCCAAAGGGAGGCGGTGCTGGGTTTTTTGGCTTTCGATTCGGGCAACCCCAATTCGGTCCTGGAATGCGTGAAGGCCGCCAGGGAAAACGCCCGCACGGTGCGCGAATACCTTCCCACGGAAGCCTGGGAAGGCATCAACAGCCTGCACCTGCAGGTGAAACAGGCTGCCAGCTCGGCGGGAGCCTTGACCCATTTGGAAGAGGCGGTCAATAACGTCCGGGCCGGGGGCCGCCAGTTGGAAGGGGCCTTGGAGGCGGCTTTTTCCCGGGACGAGGGCTGGTACTTCGGGCAGCTGGGCCGCCAATGCGAAAGGGCCGACCAAACTTCCCGCTTGGTGGACGTGAACCACCGGCTGCTGGAGAACCGCCACGAAGAGCCCTCCCACGCCCTCCGGTGGGAGGCGGTCCTCAAAAGCGCGGCGGGACTCCAAATGTACCGGCGCCGGCATGGCGCCACGGAAGGCTCCCGGGTGGCCGAATTCCTCATCCTGGACCCGACCTTTCCCCGGAGCCTGGCCTTCGCCCTCCGGCAGGCCGAGGAATCCCTCCGGGCCGTGACGGGAACGGCGCCTGGCCAGTTCAAGAACGCGGCGGAAAAGGCCCTGGGCAAATTGGCCGCCGAACTGCGCTACACGGATTTTGACGACGTCCTTTCCCCCGGCGTGCATCACTGGCTGGACAGTTTTCAATCCCGGTTGAACGGCGTGGGGGTGGAGATCCAGAAAACTTATTTCGACGGACCCGCGAGCCAGGGAGCGGAGCAGGAAGCGGCTCAGCAGCAGTAACGGAGGTCGACGGTCGACTGGATTCCGACGACAGAAAATCGAGGAGGATGAGATGACTTTTTGCTTGGCGATGAAAATGAAGGACGGGCTCGTGGGATTGGCCGATACCCGCATCACCAGCGGGACGGAGGTTTTTTCCACGAAGAAGGTTTCCACCTACCAGCACCAGGGGTACCCCATGTTCTTAATGACCTCGGGTCTCCGGTCCGTCCGGGACAAGGTCTTCACCTATTTTGAGGAGGAGCTGGAGAAGGGCCATGAGTTCGACAAGCTTTATAAGGTCGCCAATTGTTTCGGCGCCCAGGTGCGCCGCGTCGCCGAGGAGGACCGCCGGGCCCTGGTGGAGAGCCGGCTGGATTTTAACATCCACGCCCTGATCGGCGGAAAGTTCGCCGGGGACAAGGAGCACCAGCTTTACCTGGTCTATCCCCAGGGCAATTGGGTGGAGGTGACCGAGTCCCGGCCCTATTACATCATCGGGGAGACGGGCTACGGCAGGCCCGTGCTGGACCGCTCCCTCAAGCACGGGGATTCCATCGCCTGGGCCTTCAAGGTCGGGTGCCTGGCCTTTGATTCCACCCGCATCTCCGCCGCGGACGTGGATTTCCCCCTGGACGTGGTCATCTGCCGGGGCGAGGAAAAAAAAGTGCATGAGGGAAGGCTGCTCCGGGAGGACTTGGCCGACCTTTCCCGCTGGTGGAGCGAGCGCCTGCGCCAAGCCGTGAGCGAGATTCCCCAGGAGTGGGTGGACAACCTGGTGGCCAAGGTCGTGGAGGACCATATCCCCACCGGCAGCCGGTGAAAAAGGCAATTCGTAATGGGTGATTGGGAATTAGCGATTAAAAAAATGGGCGGCGGCTTCGTCCGTCATCGAGGTATTTACGATGTTATTCCATTTGCGGCATAAGCTGCGCTACCTTTACGCCTCGCCCGCCACTTTGGACTGCCAAATTTTCAGGCTCCGTCCCCGCGCCGACGGCAGCCAGCGCCTCTTCAGCCACCACTTGTCGGTGACGCCGGAGCCGAGCCTGCTGTCCCAGGGACTGGATGAATTCGGCAACGTGGAAACCCGCGCCTGGTTCCTGGGCGAGACGCCCCAATTGACGGTGGAGGCCCGAAGCACGGTCGAAACGACGAGGGTGAATCCCTTCGATTTCCTCATCGAGCCGAACGCCATGGCCCTGCCCTGGGGCGACGCGGCGGTGAAGGCCCGCCCCGGCTTATCCCAATACCTGCCGCAGGTGAGGGACTTGAGCCTGCTGGGTTTCGCCGAGGGCATCCGCCGGGACGCGGGGGGGGAAGTCCTGCCCTTCGTGCTCCGTCTCAACCATTGGCTGCACGAGCGCTTGAGCAAAGAGACCAGGCTGGAAGGCGTCCCGCGGAGCCCGGCGGAAACCATCCTGCTGGGGCGCGGTTCCTGCCGGGACTTGACGGTGGCCTTCATGGCCCTGGCCCGGAGCCAGGGAATTCCCGCGCGGTTCGTCACGGGTTATCACGAGGGCGATCCCCAAAATCCCCGCAAGGAGCTGCATGCCTGGGCCGAGGTCTTCCTGCCGGGCGGGGGTTGGCGGGGATTTGATCCGAGCTTGGGGCTGGCGGTCGCCGACCGCCATATCGCCCTGGCCGCAGCGCCCGAATCCCCGGAAACCGCCGTGGTCAGCGGGATCTATTCCTCGGCCAAGACCGGATCCCGTTTGGAAACGGAAGTTTTGTTCGAGGAAACGGCGTAACCCCGGTCCGCCATTGGCCGATCATGGTGATCGAGGATAAAAAAATGAGGGGTCCGCGGAAAAAATACCTGATGTAAATTCCGCGCTGGACGGACGGCGGCTTGCCGGGGAAGCCGGTGAAGGGGCCGAAAGGAATTAAGAGTGTAAAAAGCCTTGCGGAAGGGCCAAGGAAAACGATCAAAGCCCCAAGATGCAGAAACAGGCTTGAAGAAACGCTAAACCGGGGCAATAATACCGATTCTTTCGACCGGATTTAAAATATTTTATAGAGGAACCATGGCCAATATCTCCGTAACCGCCTCCACCCATCCCCTGCACAAGGACATCTATTTAATCTCGGTGAAGGGTTTTATCGACACCACCACCGCGCCGGAATTCGAGAGGACCTTCCAGACCCTTTTGGGCGAGAAAAAATTCAACCTGATCATCGACCTCAAGGAAGTCAATTACGTCAGCAGCGCCGGATGGGGCATCTTCGTGGGCGAGATCAAGAGGATCCGCGGCCAAAAGGGAAATCTTTTTCTGGTCGCGATGGGCCCCGAGGTGGCCGAGGTGTTTGAGCTGCTGGAATTCGACACGATCTTAAAAGCCTTCCCGACCGTCGAGCAGGCCGTCCAAACCGGTTTCGGCAGGGCCAAGGGCGGTAAGCCGGCGGAGCCCCTGCCGGTGGTCAAGGCCGCCAGGAAATCCAAATCCGCCAAGGCGGAGGAGCCGGTCCCGGCGGCCGAGGGGCCCACCGGCCCCGAGGCCTCCCGAAATCCAGGGTTGGTGCTGAGCTTTGAGGAGCCCGAGGGGAAGGATTTTAAAAAGCCCCATTGGATCGCCCGGATGTTCCTGCCTTGGAAATGGTTTTAATCCCGCTTCCTTGTATTTGTAAATCCAACTTAAGAAGGACTTGATGGTTTTTTCTTCCCTCTTCGGAAAAAGCTCGGATTATTTGACCGAGTACAAGCGCTTCAAGCGGGCCCTGGAGGCCAATCCCGGCGACCAGGGGCTCAAGGCCCAATTCATCAAATTTTGCCTGCTGAACCGTTTCACGAAAAACGAGGTGGTGGCCAGCCATATCACCGAGGCCTTGGCCCTTTTCGCCGCCTTCGAGAAGTCCGACAGCTTCGACCTCCAATGCCATTACCTGGCGGGGAAGTATTACCTGGAGGCCAGGGATAACCGCAAGGCCTACCAGGTTTTCCTCAACGCCATCCGCAAGTTCGACGACTATGTGGTGCAGAATCCCGACCACAAATCCGACAACGCGGAGATGGCCTATTCCATCGCCCTCAATGTGATGGCCCTTCAGCTGACGCCGGGCGACCCGGAATTGGAAAGGTTCTTCAAGCTCATCCACAAATCCTATCCCCTGCACGTCAAACGCTTCGAGTTCGAGAACGAGATGGCCAAACCGGCCCCGGACAAGGCCAAGGCCAAGCAATTGCTCGAGGAGATCCGCAAGCTCAAGGTGGAGGCGGAAAAGGAAGTTCCGGCGGCGCCGGCCGCCGCGCCGGTCAAGGCCGCCGAGGCGCCGGCCGTCAAGGCGCCGGAGAAAGAGGATATTTTCACGAAACTTTTCAGGGTGCCTTCCCTGGACCTGAATAAATCCGCGGTGGAAAACCCCAAGGCGAAGGCCTTATCCCAGGCGGACGAGAAGGATGAGTTCCTCAAGTTCTCGCCCGTATCCGACACCCCCCACTCCTACATGATCTTCAAAAACAACGAGTGGGAAGGCCCCTATACGCCGGCCCAATTGCGGACCATGGGGAGCCTGGACCCGGCCGTTTGGGTCTGCCGGGTGGGAAGCCAGCTGGTGTCCCAGGCCCATGAAGTGTCGGACCTGCATTCGCTCATCCAGTAAAAAAACCGCTGTCCGTCCTCCGCTGTCCTCTCTCCCCGAAGCCCAATGTTCCGGCGCAACCAACACCTACCCATCGTTCCCCAGCCCCTTGCGGGAGAGGGCAATCCGAAAATCTTAAGGTTGAAGGCGTTCGGCATTGTGCCAATATCCTTTTGGATCACGATCCGAAATTGGCGCAGGATGTGGGTGCGGTTGACAGAAGCCGGCGGATTCCTGGTGTTGAAAAGAATCCGGATCCTTAAAGGGCCTTGGCGGCAGGGTTCGCGGGCTTGTCGTTGGTTTTCTTGCTGTTCTTCCCCTGGGCGTCGAGCCATTGGACCGCCGCCACCCCCGCGCAAACCCCCGAGGCGACACTCCCCGCGATTCCCAATAGCGGATCCCCTGAAGCCTGGGGATTTTTCCCCATGGAATAATTCGTCGAGAGGAAAAGATTGAGGTTGTCGTAATAGGCCTGGTCCATCAAACGGGTTTGGGTCTCAGGGACCCTTAAGGGCGGGAGTGAAAAGCGGGAGCCAAGGGCGGGCGTTTTAACCTTGGCCGCGCTTTTGGCATGGTGGGGGGGGTTAGGCGACGGAATGGGCGTTTGGGCCGGGAGGAGGGCTGGGAACCCCAAGAGGATGACGAGTGTTCGATAGTTCATGGCGGATCTCCGAGACGGGGATTTTCCCCTGTTACCGGACCAGGATCACCCGGGCCTTGTGGTTTCCCTGGGGTTCGGTGAAACGAATGATATAAACCCCGCTGGCGACGTCCTCGCCGGATTTGTTCGTTCCGTCCCAGGGCCAGCTGTAGGTCCCGGCCGGCTGGGCGGCTATATCCTTTAAAGTGAGGATATGTTCACCCGCGGCATTGAAGATGTTGATCCGATAGCGGCCGTCCAGGCAATGGGTGGTGGTCAGGGAAAGGGGGGAGGAGTCGGTTTTGGGCGAATAGGAATTTTTGGAGAGGGTCAGCAGGCCCTGGCAAGCCGTCGTTTGGGCGAAGGCCGCGGCGGGGAGAAGGAAAACAAGAAGAAGAGTTTTAATATTCACGGAGGCTCCATTGAGTTTAATTATATTTCCCGGCGCCCCTCCAGGGCTTTCAGGAGGGTCACCTCGTCAACATACTCCACATCCCCGCCCGATGGCAATCCCCGCGCGAGGCGGGTGACTTTCACGTTCAGTCCCTTTAATAATTGCTGGATGTAAAGGGCGGTGGAGTCGCCCTCCACGGTCGGGTCCGTGGCCACGATGATTTCCTTCAGGTTTTGGTATTTTTTCACCCGGGCCACCAGCGCGTCCAGGGTCAGGTCCTGGGGGCCGCGCCCCTCCAGGGGTGACAAGCTCCCTCCCAGCACATGGAAGATGCCGTGGTACTCGTGGGTGCGCTCAAAGGCGATGACATCGCTGGGATCCTCCACGACCAGGATGGAGGTGCGGTCCCGGGTGGACATGGTGCAGATGTGGCAGAGGACCTGCTCGGTCAGGTTGAAGCATTCCTGGCAGGGATGGAGCTTGACGCGGGCGTCCACCAGCGCGCTGCCGAGGGCGCGGGAGGCTTCCACCGGCTGTTTAAGGAGGTGAAAGGCCAGGCGCTGGGCCGTGCGGGGCCCGATGCCGGGGAGTTTCGCCAATTCGTGGAGCAGCCTCTCAAGGGACGGGGGATAGTCAGACATGGAAACACCCATAAAACCAATGAGGAATTAGGAATGCGGAATTAGGAATTTGAGACATTTCAGATATGTTAGGATTTAAGATTTTCATTACTAATTCCTAACTCCTAATTCCTAATTTTCTTTAGAACATTCCCGGGGGGAGAAGCCCGCCGGTCATCTTCGAAACCTCCGCCTTCAGCTTGGCGTTGACCTGGTGGCCAGCGTCATTGACCGCGGCTTGGATCATTTCGGGCAATTTCGCCTGATCCGCCAAGGCCTGGTCAATGACCACCTTTTGCACCTCGTGTTTGCCGTTCAAGGTAACCGTGACGGCGCCGGAGGTCCCGGTAAAGGATTGGGATTCCAAATCTTTCTGGAACTGGGCCATTTTTTCCTTCAAAGCCTGGGCTTGGCGGATCATGTCGAACACGTTCTTACTCCGTAAGGGTTTTAAGCTCGAAATTTTGGGTTCGTGGTGAACTTCGAGCCACGGACCGGGGACTTCGAACTACTTTTGAGGGTTGTTTCTTTTCACTTCCACGATTTTCCCGCCGAACATCTTCAAGGCGGCTGCCACGATGGGCTCGTCCTTTTCCAATTCCTTCACGTCGACCTTGGGGGCGGATTGGGGCTTGGGTGTCCTTGGCCCGGCCGGTTTATCCGGTGAAGAAGGCGCGCCTTCGGGCAAGACTGGAACGATGGTGATTTTCCGCCCCAAGAGTTCCTCCAACAGCTTTTCCACCAGGATCTTGTTCTCGGGTTTTGAGATGGTTTCATGGTGGAAGGGCCCGTCGCATACCAGCACCAGGGTGTTTTCATCGATGCGTTTGGGATGGGTGCCGTGGAGCACGCCCTCCAGCATTTTTTTCTGGAGGGCGACCTTTTCGAGCAATTCGGTCCAATGGGATTTGAGCTTGGCCATGTCCGGATTTTTTTCCGTCTCCACCGCGTCCTCGATCTCGTCCACGGCAAGGACCGGCTCCCCCGCTTGTTCCGCCCGGGGTTTCGAGGGGGAAGGAGCCGGCGCGGCCGCGGCAGTGGGCCGGGAGGGAGGGGCCGGCAGGGAGGCGGCTGGCGCGGAATTTCTCGCGGCGGTTGGGGCCGGGAAAGCGGGGGCGGCGCCGCTCTGGACCTGCCTTAATAAATCACCCACCGCGGTCAACCGCTTCATGCGGCATAATTCGAGCACCACGGTTTCCAAGATGATCTGGGGATTGGCGGAGTGGCGCAGGGCCCATTCCTGCTCGATGATCAGGCGCAGGGAGGAGAGGATCTGGGCCTCCTCCATTTGCGAGGCGAGGGCCAGGATTTTTTCAACTTCTTCCCCCGCCAGGGGGATGAGCCCTGGGGCGGCGTTGGGATAGGCCTTGGCCACGGCCAGGTGGCGGAAGGTTTCCAGCAGGCCCCGGTAGAAATGCTCCAGGTCCTTGCCGCCCTCGATGACGTTCTTCACGACGTTGAAACCGGAAGGGGCGTCCATGGCGACGGCGGCCTCGGCTAATTTGAGGTAGACCTCGCCCTCGATGGTGCCCAGCACCACCCGGATATCCTCGCTCGTCACTTTTTTTCCGGCGAAGGCCACCAGCTGGTCCAGGTTCCTTTGGGCGTCGCGCATGGAGCCGCCGGCGGAGCGGGCGATCTGGTAGAGGGCCTTGTCGTCGACCTCGATTTTTTCCGAGTCGCTGATGCGGCGCAATTGTTTCAGGATGGAATCGAGCCCCATGGAACGGAACTCAAACCGCTGGCAGCGGGACTGGACCGTCGCGGGGAACTCGTGGATTTCCGTGGAGGCCAGGATGAAGATCACGTGGGCCGGGGGTTCTTCCAGGGTCTTCAGGAAGGCGTCGAAGGCGGCTTTGGAAATGCGGTGGGCCTCGTCGAAGATATAGACCTTGAACTTGCCCTTGGCGGGGTAGGTTCCCACCTGCTCCTGCAGGGCGCGGATGCCGTCGATGCCGTTGACCGAGGCCGCGTCGATCTCGATGACGTCCATGGCGGACCCTTGGTTGACTTCCTGGCAGAGGTCGCAGGCGTTGCAGGGCTCCCCGTCCTTGAGGTCGCGGCAATTGAGGGCCTTGGCGAAGATGCGGGCGGTGGTGGTCTTTCCCACGCCCCGGGGGCCGGAGAAAATGTAGGCGTGGGCCAGGCGGCCGGAGGCGATGGAATTCTGGAGGGTCTTGGTGATGTGTTCCTGGCCCACCATGTCGGCGAAAATCTGCGGGCGCCATTTGAGAGCCATGACCTGGGGAGACATAAAAACCTCAATTAGTAATTAGTAATTAGTAATTAGGAATTTAAGGCTTCAATTCCGCATTCCTAATTCCGAATTGCTCATTCGCCGCCTCGCGGCGGCGGTTCACCCTGTCGTGGAAGCCAGGTTGCCTACAACACCCGAACATCGACCTAACCGTTGCTTCCTTCCGGACCTGGCGGAGTTGGGGTCGCATCGCCGTATAGGACCCGACTTCCACGCCAGAGTGAACCACTATCTTAATCGAAAAACAAAATTTTATTACCGCGGGCGGCGTAAGGAAGAGGGTGGAGTTTCGCGATTTTTATCAGCGTTAAATGTAAATGGCGGAGAGAAAGGGATTCGAACCCTTGAGACCCTTTTGGAGCCTACACGCTTTCCAGGCGTGCGCCTTCGACCGCTCGGCCATCTCTCCCTAAAAACAAAAAAAGGGGCCGAGGACCTCCTCACCCCTATCGATAATTTAAAAAAATGGTGGAGATGAGCGGGATCGAACCGCTGACCTTCTCATTGCGAACGAGACGCTCTCCCAACTGAGCTACATCCCCACTTTTACTTTGCCTTTTTTCGGACCTCCCTGAAAAAACCACTCAAGATCCGCGAACATTCTTCCTTTAATATACCGCCGGTCGCATTTACCCGGTGGTTCAATTTCCCATTTTCCATCACCTTGGCCGTGCTGTCTACCGCCCCGGCCTTGGGATCGTCCGCTCCATATATAAGAGAGCGGATCCTCGATAAAACGATGGCCCCGGCGCACATGGTGCAGGGCTCCAACGTCACGTATAAATCGCAATCGTTCAGCCGCCAGCTTCCCAACTTTTTCGAGGCTTTCGCCAGGGCCGCCATTTCGGCGTGCACCAGGGCTGATTGCTTCTTCTCGGTCAGGTTATGACCCCGGCCGATCACTTTCCCGTCTTTCACCACCACCGCGCCTACCGGCACCTCGCCTTGTTGGGCCGCCTTCCCGGCTTCCCTTAAGGCCTGCCTCATGAACTTTTCGTTCGAGTGGTTCAGCTTGCGCCTCAACAGTCCTATATAAAATATAATGTTGCCGTCGATTTTTTCAATAGTAACTATTCTTGATAATCATGATTGAAAAAATAGCGTCCGCCCGAGGCGGTCGACCTGTTTGCCAGCGTTAAAAAAGATGGTGCGTAGGTCATTTTCATTAGCAACGAACGAAAATGAGTACTGCGCCAATATCCGTTTAAAATCCCATAAAAAATTGGTGCGCCTGGAAGGATTTGAACCTTCAACCCTCTGATCCGTAGTCAGATACTCTATCCAGTTGAGCTACAGGCGCGTCCGCTCCTTCCCAAAACCCCGGAAAGGACGAGTATATTACCCAAAACCGCAATTTTACCGCAAGCATAAAGGACTCGATTAAACCCTCCACAATGGGTCTTTCTTCAGGGGAAGGCGGTGAAAGCGCCTTGAAGCCGTCCTGGAAACCCCTTAAACTGACGCTCCTTTAATCTACCGACGGGGTAAAACCATGGCTCGCCCACTCTTTTTAGACGCTTTAAAAGAAAAAGTCCTCATCTTCGACGGTGCCATGGGCACCAACCTCCAAAACTACAACCTGACCAAGGAAGACTTCGGCGGCAAGGAAGGCCTGAACGACTACCTGGTCATCACCAAGCCCCAGGTCGTCCGGGAAATCCACGAGGGATTCCTGAAGGTGGGCGTGGACTGCCTGGAAACCAACACCTTCGGGTCCAACCGATTGAAGCTCGAGGAGTACGGCATCGGCGACCAGATCGTGAGCGTCAACACCGCTGCCGTGAAATTAGCCCGTGAATTGGCGGACCAATATTCGACCCCCGACCATCCCCGCTTCGTCGTCGGCTCCATGGGCCCGACCGGCATGCTGCCGGCCTCGGAGGACCCGGACCTGGGAAAAATCACGGTCGACCAATTGGAAGCCATCTATTACGAGCAGGCCTGCATCATGATCGACGCCGGCGTGGACGCGCTGTTGGTGGAGACCAGCCAGGACATTTTGGAAATGCGCGCCGCCGTTTTTGGCTGCCACAGGGCCCGCACGGAAAAGAAATCACCCATCGGCCTGATGGCCCAGACGACCCTGGACACGACGGGCCGGATGCTCCTCGGCACGGACATCGGGTCGGTCCTTTCCACCTTCTCGCGGCTTCCCATCGACGTGATCGGCATGAACTGCTCCACCGGCCCCAAGGAAATGAAGGACCCGGTGAGGTACCTCAGCCAATATTCGGAAATCCCCATTTCCACCATCCCCAACGCGGGGCTCCCCGAAAACCGGGGCGGCCAGGCGGTCTATCCCCTGAAGCCGGAAGCGCTCGCCGCGGCTCTGAAGGAATTCGTCGAGGAGTTCGGCGTCAATGTCATCGGCGGCTGCTGCGGCACGACCCATGAGCATTTGCGCCAAGTCGTCGCGGCCATCGGAAAACAAAAACCCAAGAAACGCGACATCACCCATCTGTGCAATGTTTCTTCCATGATTAAGTCGGTCGCCATGGACCAGGAACCGGCTCCCCTGATCGTGGGCGAGCGCGTCAATTCCCAGGGCTCCCGCAAGATCAAGCAAATGCTCTTGGCCGATGATTACGAGGGGATGGTGACCGTGGGCCGGGGCCAGGCCGAGGGCGGGGCCCATGTGCTGGACGTCTGCGTCGCCCTGACCGAGAGGGCGGACGAGAAGGACCAGATGAAGGCCGTCATCAAGAAGCTGGCGCTGGGCGTGGACACGCCCGTCATGATCGACTCCACCGAGGCGGACGTCATCGAGGCGGCGCTGAAGATTTATCCCGGAAGGGCGATGGTGAATTCCATCAACCTGGAAGGGGACGGCTCCCGCGTGAAGAGGGTCTGCCCCCTCATCAAGAAATACGGCGCCACGGTCGTGGCCATGACCATCGACGACCTTTATTACGACAAGACCAAGCCGGCCGAGAAGGGAATGGCGAAAACCGCCGCCCGTAAACTCGAGGTAGCCAAGAAAATCACCCGCATCTGCGTGGACGAGTACGGCATCCCGGCCGAGGACATCGTGTTTGACGCCTTGACCTTTACCCTGGCCACGGGCGAAGAGGAATTCCGCAACAGCGCCGTGGAAACCATGGAAGGCATCAAGGCCATCAAAAGGGAAATTCCGGGCGTTCGCACGGTTCTGGGATTGTCCAACGTCTCCTTCGGCCTTTCCAAGCAGGCCCGTGAAGTCCTCAATTCCGTCTTCCTCTATCATTGCGTGAAGGCGGGGCTGGATATGGCCATCCTGAACCCGGCGGATATCAAACCCTACTCCGCCATCGAGGAAAAGGAGCGCAAACTGGCCGATGACCTGGTCTTCAACCGGGAAGTCCAGGCCCTGGCGAACTTCATCCAGCATTTCGAGGGCAAGGGCCCGGTGGAGGCCCAGACCAAGGCGGACCCGACCGAAGGCATGAGCGCGGCCCAAAAGGTCCATTGGAAAATCGTCAACCGCAAGCCGGACAAGATCGAGGAGAACATCGCCGAGGTCCTGAAGGAAAAGACGCCGGTGGAGACCTTGAACGGCGTGCTCCTGCCCGCCATGAAGGAAGTCGGGGACAAGTTCGGCTCGGGCGAGCTCATCCTGCCCTTCGTGCTCCAATCCGCCGAGGTCATGAAGCGGGCCGTGGCCTATGTGGAGCAATTCCTCGATAAAAATACCGCCACCACCAAGGGAACGGTGGTCCTGGCCACCGTTTACGGCGACGTGCATGACATCGGCAAAAACCTGGTCCGGACCATCCTGTCCAACAACGGCTACACGGTCCATGACCTGGGCAAGCAGGTGCCGGTTTCCACCATCATCGCCAAGGCCCAGGAAGTCAAAGCCGACGCCATCGGCCTCTCGGCGCTTTTGGTCGTCACTTCCAAGCAAATGCCCATCTGCGTGCAGGAACTGGAAAAGCTGGGGCTTCAATATCCCGTGGTCGTCGGGGGCGCCGCCATCAACCGCCGCTACGGCTACCGCATCAGCTTCGTGGACGAGAAGCTCTACGAGCCGGGCGTTTACTACGCCAAGGACGCCTTCGAGGGTTTGGATATCCTGAACGCCTTGTCGGACCTGGCCAGCCGGGAAACCTTCCGGAATAAAGTGAAGGATGAGGCCATGGCTTCCAAGGCCACGGGATTCGCCGACGCTAAAGTGGAGGAAGGCGAGGCCACGCCGGACAAGTATCCGCCCACGGTCAAGCCTGCCCCCTCGATCCCCCGGAATCCCTTCGCGGGAACTTCCATCATCAACAAGGTTCCCTTGCGGGAAGTTTGGCCCTATCTGGACCTGACCCAGCTTTATAAACTCAACTGGGGCGTGAAGGGGAAGGACGGGGACGAGTACAAGAACATGATCAAGACCCAGTTCGAGCCCATGCGCCTGAAGATGCAGGACGAGATCATGGCGAAAAACTGGTTTGAGCCCAAGCTGGTCTACGGCTTCTGGCTGGCCGCTTCCGAGGGCAACGACCTGGTCATTTACGACGGGAACGACCCGAAGAAAGAATTGGAGCGCTTCAAGTTCCCCCGCCAGCGAGTGGGCCGGCACCTGTGCCTGTCCGACTACTTCAAGCCGGTCTCGTCCGGCGAGAGGGATGTGGTGGCTTTCCAGGTGGTGACCATCGGCAACAAGGCCAGCGACATCATCGAGCAATTGAACAAGGACGGGAAATACACGGATTCCTATTACCTGCACGGCCTCGCGGTCCAAACCGCGGAAGCCATGGCCGAGTGGATCCACCGCCGGATCCGCGCGGAGTGGGGCCTGCCGATCGGACAAGGGAAGCGCTACAGCCCCGGCTATCCCGCCTGCCCCGAGCAGAGCGACCAGGAGAAGTATTTCCGGCTCCTGGACGCCAAGAAGGCGGTGGGAATCGACCTCACGGAAGCCTTCATGATGGTGCCGGAACAATCCACCAGCGCCATCGTCATCCACCATCCCGAATGCGAGTACTTCGCGGTTAGGTAAAATGAAAAATCTATTAATGGCCATCCTCCTGTTTTTTCCCGCCTTGGCCTATTCCCAATGCGCCGTGACGCAGCTTTGGAAGGCCGAAAACCCTGGCGATGAGAAGTCCTCGCTGGTCAACGCCGGAATTAAATTGGATTCCCTGGGAAACGTTTATTGGATCGGAAAAGTCGTGGGTAAGGATTTCCTGTCGCGTAATATTTTCAAAAAATGGGGAAGCGGCGGAAAACTGCTTTGGGAGGCCGAGCTTCCCCCTTTCACCTTTCGCCTGGGGGAAAACCGCCCCATCGACGTCAACGGGCTGGGGCAAATCGTGGTTTCGGGGGAATCCCGGACGGAGGGAAAATTCATCGCCAAGCTCGATGGGGCCGGCAAGCTTTTATGGTCCCAAAACAATAAAAATCCCTCCAGCGGATTGGCTTTCGACGGGATGGGAAATATCGGGGAAGTTGGCGGAAATTGGACCGTCAGTGAATATAGCCCGGACGGAAAACAGCTTTGGACCGACACGAAGCATTGGGACGGCAAAAACTTCGCCAAGGCTTCGGGCGTGGGGTTCGACGCCCAAGGCAATATGGTCGTGGTCGGTTTTGATTCCCCGGGAAATAACGCCGATAACGAATGGCTGATTCGAAAATACAGCCAGCAGGGAAAGGTCCTTTGGGAAGCCAGGAATGGCGGGGGGGAACGAGGCAGCGGCATGGCCAGTAGCGTGGCGGTGGACCCTTCCGGCGATATTTACGTTTCCGGCTTTGCCCACGGGGTCATGGAAAAGAACGAGTTTGAGGTCAAATCGACCCACTTGGAATGGTCGGTTCAAAAATACGATGAATCCGGAAAATTTTTGTGGGAGACCGAACTGGGCGAGGATAAGGAACGATGGCCCTGCGAGGTGCATCCCCTCGCCTTGGACCCGAAGGGAAACTTGTACGCCCTGGGATACGACACCAAGATGATTTACAAAATCGGGGCTGACGGAAAAATCCTGGCGAAGGCCGAATGGACCCAGGCTGAGGAAAAGGACTTTTTCGGGTTTTCCTCTCTGAATGGATCGGGAGTTTGGGGGATATCAACCTCGGAACACTACCATTCGCCCCTGCGGTTTTTTTCTTTAACCGGGGTTTGTCCCTAATTGTCCTCGAAAAAATAAGAAAAGCCGCTCCGCCGCTTTCCCGCCGGTCTCCCTTCGTCAGGCCTTTCCAGGCATCCTTTGGGGCCCAACCCGCCAAGGCTTTCTTTGGCCAAGTTCCACCCTATCAAATTGATTGGATCAAATCCCCCGCTGAATAAACAGGCCGCGGCCATATCTATTTCCCCGGATGGTTTCTAAGGTAGTTCGTAGGAATGATTTTAAAAAAAGGCCCGCGAGGCCCCAAAGGAAACAAAAATGGATTCGAACAAGGACAAGGTGAAGGGGACTTTCAACGCCTCCGTTGGAAGCGTGAAAGAAGTTGTCGGCCGCGCCACGAAAAACGCGGATTTGGAGAACGAAGGAACGATCCAAAAAACGAAGGGCCGGATCCAGAAGTTAAGCGGATCCGTCCAGGACGCAGTTAAACAAGGCCAGGCTCTCCTGGGCATCAAGTCGAAAAAATCATAAGAGGTTTGATCGGAAAAGGAGAAACATCATGTCTGAGGAAAGCGACCGGGAAGTTCAAGAGCAGGACTATCCCACGAACGAGCATGTGGCGGTGGCGGCATATTACAAATGGCTGCACCGCGGGTGCCCCCCCGGGGATTCATTGTCGGATTGGGTGAACGCGCATAAGGAATTGAAGCAGGCAAGCCGCTGATTTTGCTCCCCTCCCGGTTCCAACCGCGTTAATATTGACGCGGTAGGAAATAAAAGGATCCGAGGGGAACCATGCCTGATCTGCAAACGATAATCCAAGACAACAGCCGGGAAAAGCAAAGACTCCTGGCCCTGCTTTCCAACAAGCAGGGGGTGGACTTAGGCAAGCGCCTGATGAACGGCTGGACCGTCAAGGGAACCCTGGCCCACTTGGCCTTTTGGGACCTAAGGCAGTTGAGCGCGATCAAGCGCTGGACGATGGACCAGGTCCAGCCTGGCAACGTGGATCCGGCCGCCATCAACGACGCCATTATTCTTTTCGCCGAATTCATGCCGGTGGCCTCGGTGGTCAACCTCGTCATCGCCGCCGCGGGGGCGGTGGACCAGGAAGTGGAAAAGCTCACGCCGGCCCAGGCGGAGGAGCTGGTCAAGATGGGATTGGGGCGCAACATCCACCGGGCGCTCCACCGGAAGAACCACTTGGATAAGATCGAAGCGGCGCTGAAGGGTTGATTGCTTATTAGCTTGTCGTGGCAAAGGCAAGCCTCCGCGCTTGCCCGCCTTGTTTGGATTGTTTTTAAAGGCCGACCGCGGGGGACCGCCCCCACATTTAAAAAATGAATAAGGCTTTTCAGGTTAAAATAACTCCATGAACCGACGCCTTAGGATCCTAGTCCTTACCCTGCTGTCAACCCAGGCCGCCTTTTCCCAGACCCCGTCGCCGACCCCCTATACTTACGAGGATCTCAAGTCCAACCTCACCGCCTATATCCGCGAACATGTCATCGATAAAGACAATATCCGGGGGCTTTCCGTCGCCCTGGTGGACGGCGGGGAAGTGGTTTGGATGAAGGGTTTCGGCTTGGCCGATGGGGCGACCCAGACCCAGGCCACGGAAAATACCCGCTACGCCCTAGGGGGGCTTTCGCGGATCTTCACGGCGGCGGAAGTGCTCCACCTCGCGGAAAAGGGAAAGGTCTCCCTGGACCAGCCCCTGACCAAAATCATCCCGGATTTCTCCATCCACAGCCGATTTAAGAAAACGAAACCCATCACCTTGCGGACCCTCCTAGGCGACCATTCCGGCCTCCCGGGATTTTTCCTGAAGGGCATTTGGGTGGACCATCCCGAGAGCCTGGCGGACCTGGTGACCGAATTGAAGTCCGATTATCTTTACGATCCCCCGGGGGACCATTACCGCTATTCCTACGTGGATTACTCCCTCCTGGGCCGGGCGGTTGAACTGAAAAGGAAAAAGCCTTTTCCGAAGGCGATGAAGGAAGACCTGTTCGAACCCCTCGGCATGGAATCCTCGGCCTTCGAGAGGCCCAGCGCCGGCGGCGCCACGGCCAAGGGCTACATCGATGGAAAACCCGTGACCCAGTCGGGGCTCCGGGACGAGCCTGCGGCGGGAATGATGTCCTCCGTTTCCGACCTGGCCAAATTCCTTACCTTTCTTTTTGGGGCCGAAACCGAGGGCGAGGCCCCCCTGGGTGAACTGTCCATGGAATCCCTTTTCACCCCCCAATATCCCGGCAGGCCCCTGGACTTCGGCCACGAAACCGGAATGGGATGGAACCTGAACGGGTTCAAGGTCGAGGGGGCGGAGGAAGCCGACTGGTGCGACGGGACTTACCCGGGCTATTTCGCCCAGGTGACGGTGCTGAAACGCGAGAAGATCGCCTGGGTGGTGCTTTCCAATTCCACCGAGGCCGGCAAAATCGCCGATGACCTGTCGGGGCGGGCCTTGAAGCTGGCCCTTCAAGTCAAAAAGGGAATCACCGCGAACCTGGAAAAAAAGAAGGTGGAGATGCCCAAACTCGCGGAGGTTTCCAAGGAAACCCTGGAAAGCCACAGGGGCGTCTACTCGGCCCTGGGCCAATTGACCCACATTAGACCCAAGGAAAAATGCCTGGGCGTCAATTTCGACGGGCACGATTTGGAGCTTCTGCCCGTCAGCCAAACAACCTTTATCCCGCACCTCACCTTCATTATTTTTCCCATCGACCTGCCCCAATATCCCCTGACCTTTTCCTCCGGGGGCGGCAAGGACGTCCTCCTCCTGGGCGGACTGCATTTCCCGATTCCCTTCGAGAGGATCTCGCCGGTGGCCATATCCCCGGCCTGGAAAGGGAGGGAAGGGGATTACCGGCTCGAAAATCCCGACGGCCAGATGTCCTTCAGCAGGATTTCGCTGGTGGTCAAGGACGATTTTCTCACCGTCGCCCTCAAGGTCACGCTCAACGCGCTGGGCATCAAGGACAAGGAGTTCAAGATCGCCCTCCTGCCCCAGTCCGACGAGGACGCCGTGGTGCCGGGCCTCTTTTACGGGGACGGGGGGACCTTGCACGCGGTGGAGGATGAAAAGGGAGACACGAGGATTTTTTACTCCGGCTATTGGTTCCTGAAAAATAAAACGCCCGAGTTAACCCCGGCCCATCCTTTCCCCAAACCCGTCGTGCCGGATTCCACCCCCTCCTCCAACTAGGACCGCTCCATGAAAACCGCCCCGGCCTGGACCAGGACCTTTTCGTCCCTGAAAATCCCCAATTATCGGATCTTTTATATCGGCCAAGGGATATCCCTGGTGGGAACTTGGGCCCGGACCGCCGCCATGGGCTGGCTGGCCTATCAATTGACCCACTCCCGCTTTCTTTTGGGACTCATTTTCACTTTGAACACCCTCCCGCCGCTTTTTTTGTCCGCCTACGCCGGTTCACTGGCGGACCGTGTCCCGCGCCTCTCTCTTTTCAAAGCCACGACCTGGTTCGCGCTGGTTTCCTCCTTGCTCGTGGCAGGCTTGGATTTCGCGGGGCTTTTAAATTTTCCCCTTCTGGTTATTTTCTCCGTTCTTTGGGGGCTGGCCATGGCCTTTGAGATGCCGGCCCGCCAATCCCTCATCATGGACCTGGTGGGCCCCAAGGAATTGGTCAACGCTTTATCTCTCAACAGCGCCATGGTCAATATCGCCAGGGTGGCGGGGCCTTCCTTGGGGGCCTGGATGATGGTGAAATCGGGAACGGCCTGGTGTTTCCTCGCCGATGGCTTGAGTTTTCTGGCGGTGGCTTACGCCCTCACCCAAATCAATCTGCCCCGGATTAAACATCCCTTTCCTACGGGCAAGGACCGGATCCGGGAAGTTCTAAGGTTTATCTTAAAGAGGCCCAGTTTGGCCCGGCCCCTGGCCCTGGTACTGGTGATGAGTATCGGCGGCTGGTCCTACGTTTCCCAGCTTTCGGCTTTTACGGTGGAAAATCTCAAGGGCGGGGCTTGGGACTACGGCTGGATCTTGGCCATGGCGGGGCTGGGGTCCTGCGTCTCGGCGCTTCTCGTCGCGACCCTGGGGCGGGCCTGGATCAGGGAATCCCTGCTCTATTGGGGAATTGGGACCTTCAGCGGGTTCATTTTTATTTTCGGATTCCAGTCGGCCGCTGTTCCGGCGGCCTTGATTCTTTTTGGTGCGGCCTTTGGGTTTACGCTCTTTTTTTCGCCCACCAACAGCCTGCTCCAGATCCAGGCGCCCAACGAGATGCGGGGCCGGGTCATGGGGCTTTGGGCGACCATCTTTGGGGGCGGGATGCCGCTCGGAAGTTTTTGGATGGGATGGGCCGCGGACCGCTTTGGCTCCGGCACGGCCCTGCAGGCGGGGGGAATCTTTTGCGTCGCCGGTTCGTTGCTGGTGCTTTTGATCTTCCGAAAAAAATAATAATCCCCCTCGCACATTGCGGGTTGAGGGGTGTTTGAAGGTTCCGGCGGAATAATTATCGAAGGGTTGGGTTTTGACGGTAGACCCAGGAATCCCTGACCGCTAGAGCCGTTCCCACGATTTTTTCAATCAAGCCGTGCCGGGGCGAGAGGCCGCAGGCCGGGTCCGTCGCGGAAGGGTCCCCGGTGAGCAGGGCCGCTTGGCAGCGGCATCCCCCGAAATCCACTTCCTTTAGATCGCAGGAAGAGCAGGGTTCCGGCATCCAATCGGTGCCGCGGAACTTGTTGAAGGATTCCGAGTCCTTCCAGATCCAATGCAGCGATTTTTCTCTCACGTTTTCCAATTTAAGCGCGGGAATCGAATAGGCCGTGGGGCAGGGAAGGACCTGGCCCGTGGGATTCACGGTGATATAGCGCCTGCCCCAGCCGTTCATGCAGGGTTTGGGCCTGTCGAAAAAATAATCGGGGATCACATAGAGGATTTCCATCTTTCCCTTGAGCCGCTCCTTGGCCTTCTCGGCGGCTTGGGAAGAGACGAAGATTTGACCCCGGGTGGGCAGTAAATTCGAGCGGTTGCTCATGGCCCAGCCGTAATATTGGGTGTTGGCCAATTCCAAGCGGTGGGCGCCTAAGTTTTCCGCCAGGGCGATGAGAGATTCCGTCCGGTCGATGTTGGCGCGGTGGAGCACGATATTGACGGTTAAGGGCAGGCCGATGGAACGGATGATTTGGGCAACTTCCATTTTACGGGCGTGAGCCGGGGTTCCGGCGATCTCGTCGGCGAGCTTTTCCTCCTCCGCCTGGAAACTTAGTTGAACGCTGTCCAAACCCGCATCCCTCAGGGCTTTCGCCCTTTTTTCCGTGAGTCCCAGCCCGCTGGTGATGAGGTTGGTATAAAGCCCCAGTCCGTGGGCATGGGCCACCAATTCCTCCAAGTCGGGGCGCTGGAGCGGTTCTCCCCCTGAAAAAAATCCATGCAAAACCCCCAGCCCTGAGGCCTCGGTCAAAACTTCCTTCCATTTTTCTGTCGTCAGTTCAGCGCCTGGGGGGGATTTTTTATCCCAGACAGGATTGGAGCAATAGGGGCAATGGAGGGGACAGCGGTAAGTCAGTTCCATCAATAAGCCTAACGGACGATAGGGAAAGGAATCGGTGGTGATGGAGGATAAGTCCCTCGGCGCCTTAACTGGATTAATGGTTGGGTGGGAAGGATCCACCCATTCCACCAGGCCCTTCGATAGAAAGTTTTCCAGGGCGGCATGGACATCCTTCTCCAAAAGCGGTACGGGCGTCTTGAAGTCGCGGGAAAGCTTCTCAAGGATTTCAGCCAAGGTCGAATGACCGTCGCAGTAGCCCAGGATCGCGGCGGCGCTGGCGTTGAGTTTCATCAAGCCCTCAGGAAATAAGAGCAGCCATTGCCCCGTGGTCGGGTCTTTTTGGAGGCGAGTCCTGTCCGCCAGACGCGGCGCAAGTTCTTTATTCATGTTTTTTATATTTTCCCTCGCCCGCAGGGGTAGACATACCCCTGGGGTTCCAAAGGGTGAACCTTTTTGGTCTTTTGGGTGGGGTAACATAGGGGGAATTTCCCCTGTGAGCGAAGCGGAGGGATGTGGGTAGGGTGAGGGGGATTAAATTTCTTTCCTTTTTGTTATTGTTCATTTTTACTTTTCACCGCCCCCATAGGCTTCCGCCATGGCATCCAATAGATCCCAAAGGAGCCCGCACTTGAAGGAGAGGGCCTTCACGGCTTCTTCCTGCATTTCCCTGGTATCGCAGTAGTTAAAGGTAAGCTCCAGGCCCTGGTCCGAGTCCACCTTGGCCTGGGGCACGCGGGAGCGGAAATATTCCAAACCCGAAGGTTTGACCCAAGGGTAGTACTTCTCAAAGGCGAGGATTCGCTCCTTCATCAGGTCCGGCGCGAAAAGCTCGGTGAGGGAGGAGGCCACCGCGATGGGCCAGGGTTTGGTGCGCACGAAGTGGACGTAGGAATCCACGGCCGCCTTGGCCTTGGGCACGAGTAATTTTCCTGAAAGCAATTCCTCACGGGTCAGGCCCGAGGCCTCTGCCAATTTAAACCAAGCCTCAATGCCGCCTTGGCCTTCCTTCAGGCCGTCATGGTCGCTGATGCGGTGCAGCCAGACTCGCCTTACTTCCCGGACAGGGCAATTGGAAATAATGGCCGCGTCCTTGATGGGAATGTTGATTTGGTAGTAGAAGCGGTTGGCGACCCATCCCCGCACCTGGTCGGGGGTGAGCTTCCCCTCGTTCATGCGTTTGTGGAAGGGATGCTTGTCGTGGTAGCTGGTCATGCCGATGGAACGGAGCCGTTCCAGGAAGTCTGTGCGGTCTAGAAGAGGTTCCATAACAGCTCCCCATTTTATTATCCAACCCGGCCTGCCCTGAGCACGCTGTAGTGGACAAGTTAAGTTTAATACGAAATCCGCTAATCAAACGAACCGAGTAGGTGGTCCTTAAATAAATCCAAACCCGGATTATGATCCACATTAGAATTTTTAAAATTGCCGGCAGTTATGACACAGACCAAATCCAAGTCCGGTACTACAAAAATATATTGGTTACCTAAACCATTGGCGTAAAAAACGCTGATTTTTCGGCCTTTGTAAGGCATTTTTTCCAACCACCATAAATAGCCATAATCAAAAGTCCGGGGTTTATCCCTTGGCGTATTCGCTTGGGGTTTCGTTGATTCCATTACCCAATTCTCCGACACAATGCGTTTACCCTCCCAGTCCCCTTTTTTAAGATACAAATAACCCAACTTGACCATATCTCTGGGTTTTAGCCAATGACTTCCGCATACTTCCGTGACTTGATGCGGGCCGGTAAACCAATAATGCGCCTTGATCCCCATGGGTTCATAAAGGTATTTTTCTGCGAAGTTAGGAATCGACATACCGCTTTTTCGGGCGATGACAGCGCCTAAAAGTTCCATGCAATCGTTGCAGTAAGCCCAATGGTCCCCTGGTTTGTTATTCATCGGCTGTGAAAGTATGAAGTTAAGCCAATCGTTCGTTTTAAACATTTCAAAATGACAGTCGGTTTGTGGAAAAAAATCGTCACAGGCAAATCCGGAGGTCATGGACAACAGGTTTCCCAAAGTTATATTATTTTTTTTCTTCGACCAGCCGGGTTTATTGCGGTATTCGGGATAATAATCGTAAAGTTTGTCTTTGGCGTTGACTAAGCCTTGGTCCTGGGCAATTCCGAAAAGAACCGATAAAACCGATTTGGTGGCCGACTGAAGTGGATGTTCATCCTGGGGTCCATAACCATAAAAGTACTCCTCCAAAACCAACTTCCCGTGCCGTAAAACTACCAGGCTATGGATGTTGGGATAGTTCGATTCGAGAATTTGCTGGATGCCCTCCACGTTCTTTTGGAGGTTTCCGCCATTACTTTGAATATCGGCCGTTTCCAACCCATCGGACATCTTTCGAGGAATTTTATAACTGTACTCCAAAGTGGCGCGGTCATTAAAATTCACTCGTGGAACAATAAAATTTTTCCCGCGTTTTAAATTCAAATTATAGGTGTTTGATTGGATTTTCCATTGACCTGAAAGGGAACGACCGGACAAATCCATTTTTAAGTCGAAGGAGGTGCCGGAATCGTCATCTCCATGAATTGAAGCTTTCTTCGCGGTTACGTTTATAAAAGTATGCTCATAATTGGCATCAACGCCTGTGGCGATTACGGAATAAGTGCCATCGATTAATTTTACGATTACCAGGGCGACTCTAATTTTGCCTCCGCCGCCCGCCGAAAAACCATACCAAGTTCCCGCCGGGGTCAACCGGATGTACCAAATAAAAACCGCTACGAGCGCCGAAAAAATGATAAGGAAAAATAAGAGTGAAGTTCTTTTGAACATGGTTCTCCTTTTTAAACACCGCTACAGAGTGACTGCCGAATGTCCGCGACGAGTCCCCGTTGTGGAAAGTTTGTTGAGGTTAAATCTCGAACATCATGCCATCTATTCCCGTTTCCACACCCGCTTCCTTAACCTCTTGATGCTGGGAGGAGTTTTTGTCCAACATGGGATTGGTGTTGTTGATGTGCATATAGATTTTACGCTGGATGGGGAGGTCTTTGAGGATTTCCAGGCTGCCTTGGGGACCGCCGACCGGCAAGTGGGCCATTTGGGTGGCAGTGAGTTTACCCGTCCCGGATTTTTGCATTTCATCATCGTCCCAGAAAGTACCATCCAACAAAAGTGCGTCGCAGTCTTTCAGCTTTTCAAGAACGACTCCGGAAAGGCCAGCCGTGTCCGGCAGGAAAACCAAACGTCCCTTGGTCCTGGGGTCGACCAGCCTGTAGCCCACTGCGCTTCCGGGAAGGGCTTTAGAGCCAGCGTAACGGGGTAGTTTTCCCGGAACTTCAAAAGCCTCATAGAGGAGGCCGCTTTCAGTGCCGTCAGATTTCAAAAGGGGTTTTAAGGACGAGGGTGGTTCGTGCCAGGAGACGCCTCCGTATGATTTCAAGACCTCCGAAATCCGCAATCCCTCCTCCAGGGCTTTACGGACGGCTGGGGGGGCGTGAAGGGGGAGGACGCCGCCTTCCCGAAGAATGAAAATTCCCAGGGTGTGATCAAGGTCCGCGTTGGTAATGAGGACACCTTCAATGGAAGTGCCTCGAACGGAGCCGGGAGGCGGTAATAAGGCGGGAAAGGCCTCGATTTGGTGGCGGATATCGGGTGAGGCATTCAGGAGGAACCAGGACTGGCCGTCGGCGCTGACCGCCGCTGAGGATTGGGTGCGGGCCTTGACGCCCGGTGTCCCCAGCCGGACTTCCCGGCAGAGCGCGCAGTTACAGTTCCACTGGGGGAACCCGCCGCCCGCGGCGGTTCCCAGCAATCGAATTCGCAAGAGATTTTCGCCGGGCTTTAAATGATGATGCTGTCGTCAATGCCGGAATAGGCGGTGCATTCCGAATTAACGCTGACTTCCTCAACCACCGGCTTGATCCAAAGATTTTCCATCGTCTTCCTCCAATTTTTAAACTGCCCTCAACTCAGTCCTCGACTTAACCAAAGATCAACAACTTCAAAACCCAACGCTTGCCGTTGGCCGTCACCACCAGGTAGTAAAGCCCGTTGGCCAAGGTTTTCCCCCAGCGGTCCACCAGAGGAATCGGAAGGTTCGACAGGCCCGCTGGAACATGGGGAACCGTCTTATCCTCCACCTTACGGAAGGCCAGGGTGTAGATCTGGACTCTCACATCGGACTGGGCGTCGAGGTTCAGCACTAATGTCACTGGCGCTCCCCCGGGAGCGGGGTTGGGATAAATCACGGGGGTGGAAGTGGTTCCAGGGGTTGAGGAGAAAGTTGGTGAAATTGTCGGAGTAAGAGTTGACGTGGGAACCGTGGTCGGGGAGAAGGTCGGCGAGTTGGTGGGTGAAGGCGTTGGCGTTGAGGTCGGCGTGGCGGTATTGGCCAGGGTTGGAGTCAGGGAAAATGTCGGGGTGTTGGATAGAGTGGGTGTTTTGGTGGCCGTGGGTGAGTTCGTTGGACTTGAACTGGCCGTAGGGGTCAGGGAAGCGGTGACGGTCGGGCTGTTGGTAAGGGTAGGGGTCGCCGTGTTCGTAGCAGGCGTAGCTCCCGTGAGGGTGGGAGAAGCGGTGGCGGTTCGAGTTGGGGTTGAAGAGGCTGATGCCGTTGGAGTGGTTGTGTCCGAAGGCGTTGCCGTGTTAATGGGGGAGTTGGTCGGGGAGGCCGTGGAGCTGGAGGTGGCGGTGTTCGTCGGCGTAGCCGCGGGAGTATTGGTTCCGGTGGTTGTGGAAGTCATTGAGGGAGTTGTCGTTGGACTATTGGAGGGGGTTCGGGAGGCTGTCGCGCTAGGTTGGGCCGTTCCTGTATGGGTGGGCGTGGTGGTTGGGGTATTCATAGGCGAATCGGTAGGGGTAGCGGTCGGCGTTTTGGTCGGTGTATCGGCGGGAGTATTGGTTCTGGTGTTGGTGGCGGAACTGGTGGGGGTTCCGGTCGGCGAACTCGAGGGGGTTGCCGTCAAGGTAGCGGTTGAAGTGCTGGTCCCCGTGTTGGTGGGGCTAAGGGTCGCCGTCGGAGTCGGCGTTTTCGTCGCGGTATTTCCTAAAGTTTGGGTGGAAGTTGGGCTGGGGGTCTTGGTCGCGGTGTTCAAAGTCGTGGGCGTTGAGGTCGGGGTAGCCGTGCTGGTTGGAGTACGGGAGGGTGTGTTGGTTAAGGTATTCGTCGGAGTTCGGGTGGGAGTGTTCGTCGCGGTATTTCCGGCCGTATTGGTTCCCGTCGCTGTCGGGCTATTCGATGGAGTCCGGGAGGCTGTCGCGGTATTGCCCGGGGTGTTGGTGGGGGTCATGGTCGCGGTCCGGCTCGGGCTGTTGGTGGCTGTGGTCGTAGGGGTCCTGGTGGGAGTCGCGGTCGGACTATTGGTGGAAGTGCGGGTCGGTGAGGCGGTCGCGGTCCGGGTGGCGGTGGGGCTGCCGGTGGGCGTGGGAGTTCCCGCCGCGAGGAGCCCGTAAACCACCAAGCTGTTGGCGGTGGGGACGAACACTTTTCCATTGACGATGCTGGGCGGGGCGAACTTCACGACGCCGCCAACCGCCGAGTCGCGGTTGCCCGCCGCTTGGGTGCTGTTGTAAAGTTCCGTGCCCAAGTTGGTGGCGTCATAGGCATGGAGTACCACCGGGGATCCGCTCGCAAGGGCCCAGACAATCCCGTTGGTGTTTCCATTCGAAGAGACGCTCGGCACACAGCCCTGGCCGCTGAAATTGGCGGCGGTCTGGGAGGAAAAGGGTGTGACATAAAGGCCGTTGGCGAAGGTGAAGGCCTTCAAGGGCTGGGCGGTCATGCCCCAATAAACGTATTTCGTGGTCCCGTTGCTGTAGATGGCGGGCGACGTGTAGCCCCTTCCCCCGATGGAAACCACCATTTGGGGGATGTTGTTGGAGCCTGCGTTGAAGTGGCCGAAATTCGCGGTATCCACCACATAAAGATCCCCCGGTTTGTCCGCGCCGAGCATCAGGTTGGGATGGGCCGCCGAGCCCCAGGAAGCGGGAAGCAGGCATTGGCCCGCGGAACCGATATCCTGGTCGCCCGAGCTGAGGGTCGCCTCGTTCATGGGGGAGAAATAATCCAGCACGGTCACGGCGTTGCCGGCGGTGTTCAGCTTGAGGAAACACTGGCTGTAATCGGTCACCGGGGCCGTCTGGTCGAAGTTGCCGTTGGAAGTTAAATAATAAAGATTGCCCGCCGAATCCACCGAGGGACCGTTGCCCGATTCCCAAAGCGAACCCTCCGGATTGGTCCCGGTGGGCGTGGTGTTGTAGACGCTCATTTGTTGGGAAATGTTGGCGGCGTTGTAACCGATGACCCAGCCGTGATAGGCGCCGAAGTTGTTGAAATCGCAGTGGGAGGTCCAGCTGGTATAGACCACCCCGTTGACCAAGGCCAAGGCGCATCGTTCCTTGTGGGCTCGGGCAATGAAGGTAACCGCCGCGTTTTTGGGATCGACCGCCTGGATGACCGTGGGGCTGTTGAACTTCTCCGCGCCGGTGGAGAGGTCCACCGCGTGGAGCTGCTGCAGGAAGTTGGTGACGCCCCCGCTGACGGTTTTCGTCATGGCCACGAAATACATGGTGCCGGTCGAGGGGTCGATGACCGGGGTGTCGGTGATGCCGATCTCGGGGGTGATTTGGGAGCAGCTGTTGACGTCCGCCTGGGCCACCGTCATGGTGACGCCGCCGATGTAGCTGTCGTGCCAGTAGGTCACTCCCGCCGAATCGGCGTCGAAGGCGTAGGCGCTGTCATGCTCGGTCACGACAAAAACCACGTTGTGGGTGCCGCCGCCGATGGTGAGATTGGGCATATAGAGGGGCTGGGCATAGACCTGCCCGTCCACGGCGTTGGAGAAGAGCTTGCCGAAGGCCGCGCTGTTGACGTTGGCGGTTGTCAGGATGGTTTCGTTCTGGTTCCATCCGTCGCGGGCCTGGTTATTATGGTAGGTCGTCAGGGAAACTTGGGCCAAGGCAGGCGTGGCGGCAAAGGCGAGGAATATTCCTGAAAAAAGTATTTTTCGAATCGTTGTGAAATCGTTTATAGGAAAAAACAAATTCAATGGGCCCCCGCAGGAATTCGGCGCATCAACTTAGACCCCAAAGTATAGGGGATGCAAGGTTAAAAGTACCATTTTCTCCGGACTTTTGCGCCCTCGCGGAGTTTTTTATGGAAACCGACTACTCCGGCAGTTTTAACGTTTAAGGGGTCCAGGTGTGATTTATTTGAAAGCCGTTTGGAACAATTCATCAACTTTAGGATCGCGAAGGTTAAAATCGCAAGCGATCAAATCGCCCTAAAGGAATCGAGTCTGAATGAAGTTTAACCGCTTATGTACGTTCTATATTTTGATTTTGTTGATGGGGGGGCAAGCTGGGGCCCAGGAGTCCGTGAGTTCATCCCCTTCCATGACTCCAACGGCCCAAGCTGGCGCCCTTTCCACGACCTTCATTTCCGCGACTCCGGATCCCAGCCCCGCTTATCAACCGGAGGAAATCGTGATCCGGGCGGAAAAAGAAAATGGGGAATCCTGGGAAGGAAAGGATTTGGACCCAGTGAAAAATGACGGCCGCCTCTCGTCCTTCCTGGACAACAGGGGCGGTTTGGAAGCCCAGGGCCTGGGCGGCGCGAAAACTTTCAGCCAGGCTTCCATCCGGGGATCCTCACCGGAACAAACCTTGGTCCTGTTGAACGGCCAAAGGGTGAATGAAGGTTTTGACTTGGGACTGATTCCAACCGAAAACATTGAGCGGATCGAGGTGCTGAAAGGGCCGGAAGCCCTGGCCTATGGACCGGAGGCCATGGGAGGAGCCATCAACATCGTGAGCAAGGCCGGGAAAGCAGGCGCCAGCTTGAGCGGCCTCGCCGGTGATTTTAACACCTGGAAGATCCAGGGATCCACCGGCGGGTGGAAGGCCGGTGACTGGATGGGTTCGTTGGGGGGAAGCTGGTACCAAACCGGTGGCTATACGGTGAACACCGATGAGGTCTCGGGGGAAATCAGCCACGATTCCCAGTGGGACATCGGAAAGGACCATATCTCGCTGCGGGCGGGTTATGTTTACAAAAACGGAGGGGCGCCCAACGGCGACAGCCTCTCGGCCCGGGACACGGGCCAGTTCGACAGCGACGACCGGGAAAAAAGAAACGCGGTGGCGGCTTCGCTGGCCGCGGAACTCGGGGCCGGTGATTGGAAATTCCGCCCATCCGTGAACTACGACTTCGCCGATATTGAGCGCTTGAATCCGCTGGGGCCCGACGCCGCCGCGGGTGTTCCGGTGAAAGACCAAAACCTTTACCATGATTTCGGCGCGAGGGCCGAAGGCTCGGCGTTGTGGAATAGTCCCTTTAGGTCCCTCGACTTGGTATTGGAGTTTCGCGCCCAAAGCGTGGAAGGGGCCGAGGGATTGCCGGGCGGAGCCCGTTGGGACGACACAAGCTCTTTTTCAGTCAACGGCCAATGGGAAATTAGAAGGGATCTTTCCCTGGCTGGCGGGGGACGGCTGGATTGGTTCACTTCCGCTAATGACTTCGAATTTAATCCGCATGCAATTTTGAAATTCAAAATGTCGCCAGGCCGGGACTTGTTCCTTTCCGCGGGAACCGGATACCGCCGTCCCAATTTCGACGAGCTTTTCCATCCTTCCATTTCCTATATGACGGGTCCTGACACGCCGGTGGAGTTTGGAAGCGGGGAATCGGGAAATCCAAATCTCGTGCCTGAAAGCTCGGTGAACTTTGAAGCGGGAACGGATATGTTGTTCGGGTCACTGGTTCTGAGGATGAGCGGTTTCATGAATTTGTTCTCCAACCTGATCGTTCCGGCGGAAAACGCCGCGGACATTTGGACCTTCCGAAACGTGGGCCGCGCGGACCTGGTGGGGGCTGAGGTTGGGTTCAAGTGGAACCCTCGGGGAAATGTCACGCTGTCCGGCGATTACACTTATGTGGATTCCAGGGATCGGGATTCGGGGAGGCTGATTCCCGCCAGATTGAGGCAAAAAATTTCCGGAAGGGTCGAATGGAGGCCGGTGCCGGAAGCGGCTCTGAACCTGGCGGGCCGCTACGCGGACCATAATCCGGCAGTGTATAACGGACCCCAGGACAACCAACCCCTGGTGGTGGTTTCATCCTATTGGGTCATGGACGCGGGGTTCAACCTGGATTTGGGGAAGGGGGTCGGATGTTTCCTGAGTTTGGACAATATCCTCAATCAAACCTATGCGACGGTCCAGGGTCTTCCCATGCCGGGAAGGATACTTGAAATGGGGACGACTATTATCTTTTGACCGTCCGGAAAAAAGTCTTTGGATTTTTCCGGTGAGTTCTTACTTAAATCTTTTCGCAGCTTCTTCCAGGATCGCCGCCGTCGCCGTGGCGCCGACCCTGGCCACGCCCAGGTCCAGCACTTCCAGCAACCGGTCCAGCGTCCTGATTCCGCCGGCGGCCTTGACCTGGACCTTGGGGGTGACATGGGAAAGCATCAGTTTCAAGTCCCCGTCCGTCGCGCCGGAAGACCCGTAGCCGGTGGAGGTCTTCACGAATTTCGCGCCGAGTTTTTCCGACAATTCGCAGAGCTTGACCTTGTGCTCATCCTCCAAGTAACAATTCTCAAAGATGACCTTGCTGACCGCGCCCCGGGCCAGGCAGACGTTCACGATGGCCCGGATATCCGTTTCCACGTATTCCCAGTCGCCGCTCAAAACCTTTCCGATATTGACCACCATGTCCAATTCCGTGGCGCCGTCATGGATGGCCTGCTGGGATTCCAGGAACTTGATGGAGGTCATATGGCCGCCATGGGGAAATCCGATGACCGTGCCAACCGCCACGCCCGAACCCTTGAGGATTTGCGCGGCCATGGAAACAAAATAGGGTTTCACGCAGACCGAGGCCGTCTGGAGCCGCTTCGCCAGTTCGCAGCCCTCGATGAGCAGGGAATCGGTCAGGGTGGGATTTAAAAGGGAATGGTCGATGGTCTTGGCGAGGGAAGCGACGGAATGAGTTTTCATGGGGCCCATCTTACAGCGGACCGCCGGCCAAGTCACCCACGCGGTTGCGGCCCGCGGCCTTGGCCTGGTAAAGGCTTTGGTCAGCCAGCTTTAACAGGTCCTTAAAATCGTTCATGGTCTCCCCATAACTGGACAACCCGAGGCTGATGGATATAGTCTCCCCGCTTTGACGCATTTCCTCGATCGGGGAGGGCGATTTCGTAATGGAAAGGAAGAGGCGTTCGGCGACGATTTTGGAGCCAAGGGGGCCCACTTCCGGAAGGATGACGGAAAACTCATCCCCGCCCATGCGGATCACCATGTCGACATTGCGAAGACCGTTCAAGAGCCGGTTGGCCACATGCTTCAGGACCGTGTCCCCGGCCAAGTGGCCGTAGAGGTCGTTGATCCGTTTGAAATGATCCAAATCAATGTAGAGGAGGCTGAGCGGCCGCTTATAGCGCCGGCATCGCATGAATTCCTGCGGCAGGTAGTTATCGAAGAACCGCCGGTTGAAGACCCCGGTCAGGCTGTCCTTGGTAGCCAGTTCCCGGATTTGGCGATGCATCTGGCAGGATTCAATAGCGAGGCCGGCTTCGGAGGCGAAGTTCATCAGGGATACCATGTCGGATTTTTGGATTCGCCGTTTGCTGAACAGGTTGTCCGCGGCCAGGACGCCGATGGGTTTTTTGGCACTGTCGAGAATGGGAACCACCGCGTTGCAAAAAACCCCGGGAGTGACCTCGCTCTTCCAAGATTTATCCCCGATTAATTCCTGGAGGTTGTTGGTGAACCGGCCCTTGGAAAAGCCGTTGACGATGTCGGAAAAAAGGTGCTGGCCGCGCTTGTGGGACAGGGGAAATTCAACTCCCTTCCCCTCGAATTTTCCGTGCCGGTCGATGCCCATCACCCTTTCGACGACCCTTCGGTTGCGGTCCGCCAGGAAGATCCCGGCCCGGTCAAAACCCAGGCCCTTGGTGACGGAGGTGATAATGAGCCGGAGCATATCCTCCAGTGTGTTCTCATCGCGGATGACATCCATCACCCGCTGGTACATACGGACTTGTTGGGTTAGGATTTTTTTGTCGTGGAGGGCCTTTTTCAGAAGGCTCTGCTTTCGAGGGGGCCGAGAGGCCATAAAATCCTCCTGCAGAGGGATGCCGTTTACCTTTAAGGTTTAACGTGTTAATAATCGCATATTATTCCAATTTGTCAAATAAAAAAAGCCCCTTCAGAAAGGGGCTCTTTGCGGTGATTTTGGGTTGGTTTTAGGTTATCCGGAGGAGGGTGTTTTAGGGTTTGTATTTGACGTGGCAGCCGTAGGGAACCGTGGTGGAAACCGAGGGGGTATCTTTTTTTTCCTCGACCAATTCCTGGAGGGCCTGATCCAGATAGTTGATGAAAGGCTCGCCGTCCTTATTTTTTTTGACCGGTTGGTCCGTTAAGGGCGCGTTATCAATGGCCCCGTCATAAACGAGAATTCCCTTGGGGTTGATGATGAACATGTGGGGCGTGGTTTTGGCGTCATAAGCGTGGCCGATGGTTCCGCTGGGATCCAAAAAGAGGGCCGTGACATGGGCCTTGGTTTTTTTGAGGTCTTCGTTCGCTTCTGCCGCGTCGACATACCCTTCCGTGTCAGGCGCGGAAGAAACCACGGAGAACCATTGGACTCCCTTGGCGGTCCACTTGGACTGGAGCTTTTGCATTTTGCCCTTGTATTGGCTTTTCACGAAGGGGCAGCCCTGGTTGTGCCACTCCAGGACCGTAAATTTTCCCTTGAGGTCGGAAAGTTTATGGAGGGTTCCATGGCTGTCGGTGGCGGTAAAATCGGGGGCGGGATCGCCCACCTTGGCGGCTTCAAGGGTAGAAACCAACGAAAGAGCCGCGAGGGTTAACGCGACTTGTAATAATTTATTCATAAATCTTCTCCTTTGGTTTGAAACATTATTGAGGATTGTCGGCCGCTGACGGGGAAGAGGTTAAAGGGACCTGAACCCAATAACCCTTCTTGCCCAAGTTCTTTTGCTCCACGACCAGCAGCCCTTCCAAGGTTTTGACGTCCGGGGCGATTTGGTCGGACTTTTTTAACCCCAAAAACAAGGAGTTTTCAGAGGTTTCCGACACTTGTTTGGCGGCGTTGTGGATTTGATTGCCGTGAAGGGGGAAAAAAGTCGCGGTGGTGGTTTTGGCCAGCGGCTCGCCTGTATCAATGGAAAGATGGATTTCCTTGGGACCCAAAGAGCCTCTTATTTTCCATTCCTCCGGCAAGGGAAGGGGGAGGTTTTTTCGGGCGGACTTGAAAATCGAGGCGTAGCGGGAATTGTAGGGCGCTTGTTTTTTGCGGATGGGAAGGCGCAGGTTCAAGGCCTTGCTTCCGGGGATGCAGATTTCCTGGCAGACCAGCCAATGGATATTGGCGGACAAACGGACCATATGGCCGGGCTTTAAATCGGCGGGAGCCTGGATCGCCACCAGGAAAGTCACGTCCCTGGTGTAGCCGTAGTCGGCCAGGGAAGGGAGGGTTAGTCGCTCCGGAATCGGCCACTGGATTTCGCCGGCGGTAAAGCCTTCCGGCAGGCTCCAGGTAATGGAGGGGGCCTGTCCTGAGTCCCCCGGATTCTGCCAATAAAGGTGCCATCCCTTTTGCAGGGTGAAATGGAAACCCACCGTCACGCTGCCGCTGGGTTGGATGGAGGTCTGCTCGGAAAGAAGCTCCACCTTTAAGTGGGAAAGGTTCTGGGAAAAAGCGGGAAGAGAGGGAAATAAGACGAGGCAAATCGCCAAGGCCAAGGTTGGGGAGGAGGGACGCCAAGTCATCTTGATTCGCCTTTGATCAACCGGTTTTGGGCTATTTTCACGGCCAAAAGGCCGTAAATCAATCTTTAACCTCATTCTTTACCGCCGGGGTTTGGACGAGGGAAGGTTCGGTTTTGAGCCGGACCGGGAGGGGTTAGGCTCCGGTTCCTGGGAGGGATTGGGTAGGGCTTGGGCTAGTCGATTTTCAACCGGTAACCCACGCCCGATTCGGTGATGAGATACCTGGGCCGGTCGGGATCGGCCTCGATCTTCCGGCGGAGTTGGTAAACGTAAATCCTAAGGTATTGCACCTGGTCGCCGCTGGCGGGACCCCAAACTTCCTGCAAAATTTGCTTTTGCGTGACCACCTTGCCGGCGTGGCGGATCAAAAAGGCCAGCAGGTCGTATTCATTGGGGGTCAGGTGGACTTCCTTGCCCCGGACCGTGACGATCCGGGCCGCCAGGTCCACTTTAAAATCGGGAACCTCGAAAACCGGGTCCTGCTTGCCGCCCCGCTGGATCCTCTGGGCGTGCCGGAGAGCCACCCGGATGCGGGCCAGCAATTCGCCCACGTCAAAGGGTTTGGTCAGGTAATCGTCCGCGCCAGCATCCAGTCCCGCGATCTTGTCCTTTTCCTTCCCGCGGGCCGTGATGACGATGATGGGAGTCGCGGCCCATTCCCGGAGGCGCTTGACCACTTCCAACCCGTCCATGTCCGGAAGTCCCAGGTCCAACAGGATGATGTCGGGATTATGGGAGGAGGCCAGGGCCAGTCCCTCGGCTCCGGTCACGGCTTCCACGACCTTGAAGCCATGGCTTTGAAGGGAGGGTTTTAAAAAACGCCTGATCGGCAATTCATCCTCGATGATCAAAACCGTCCCGTTGTCGGTCATGTTAAAGATTCCTGAAAATTCATTTTCACCACCAAGACACCAAGACTCCAAGACACCAAGAACGACAGGATCCTGAAAATGGATTCAGAAACGGGGATTTTAAATATTCTTTCAACCCAGAATTTTTTATTTCCTGTTCTTGGTGTCTTGGTGGTTAACATTAGTTCTCGCCTTGCGGGGTTTCCAAGGGAAGCGTCAGCCGAAAAAGAGCTCCGCCGCCGGGCCTATTTTGGGCCGTGATGGTTCCCCCGTGGATCTGCACGAAACCCTTGCAGATGGAAAGGCCCAGACCGGCGCCGCTGGTCCTGCCGTCCTGGGGGCCGCGGTAAAACTTATCGAAGAGATGCCCCAAATCCTCCTCGGGCAGTCCGGGGCCGCGATCCACGACCTCCACCACCAACTGGCCCTTTTCTTCCTTGGCTGAAATTTCGATGGGGCTTTGGGGCGGGGTGTACTTGAGGGAATTGTCGATCAGGTTGACCAGGACCTGCTCGATGAGCAAGCTGTCCATGGGAACGAGGGGGAGATCGGATTGGATGTGGGTAGTGAGGGCGCGGCCCTCGAGCTTTTTTTCCAGCCTGGCGATGGCCGAACCGATGACCTCCCCGGGATGGTTGGGTTCCTTATTGGGGCGGATCGCCCCCGATTCCAACTTGGTCATTTCAAGGAGGTTGCTCACCAGCCTCTCCAGCCTTTCCGCCTCGTCGTGGATGTTTTCCAGCAAGTCTTTGCGCGTGGATTCGGGGAGGGATTCCCCGTTCTGCAGGAGGCTGCTGCTGGAGCCTGTGATGGCGGCCAGGGGGGTTCTCAAGTCGTGGGATACGGAGCTTAACAGGGAACTGCGGAGCTTTTCCGTTTCCACCTGCATCTGGGTCTTCTGCTGTTTTTGCAAAAGCTTGTCCGCGCCCACCGCCAGTGCGGTTTGGTGCGCGAAGGCTTCCAAAAGATGCAGCTGCTCCGGGATGAGGAGACGGTCCGGGTTTTGCGGTTTCACCCCGAGGGCACCGACTGGTTCGCCTGAGGCCAAGAGGGGAAGATAAAGCGCGTCCGTTCCCGGCAAGGTATCCGTGCCCCGGCCGGCGATTTGACCCAGGTCATAGGCCCAATGGGCAACCCCCATTTCTTTCGCGTCCAGCTTGAATTCCTTCGCGTCCCCGCATTGGACCTGCAGCCTTCCGTCGGCGTCGGGCAAAAAGGCGATGACGGAGCTTTCGAAAACCTCGGAGATGTGCTTGACGGCGATTTCCAATAGATCAGAGGTGCCCCAAGTACCTGCCAGCTCCCGGGAGAGGGCGTAGAGGGCCGAGGTCCGACGCTCCCGAAGCCGCGAAAGCCTTGCCTGTTGGCGGACCCTGACGGTCAAGTTGCTGATGGAAAGACCCACCAGCAGCATGACGAAAAACATGAAGATGTACTGGGTGTCCGCGACGGCGAAGGTGAAGCGAGGCGGAACGAAGAAAAAGTCGAAGGCCAGGACGCTTAAGAAAGAAGCCAGCGTCGAAGGGCCCAGGCTCTGGCGGTAGGAAACGGCCAATGTGCAGAGCAGGTACACCATAATCAGGTTCGCCAAAGCCACGTAAGGGAACAGAAACCAAGCCAGGCAAGTGGTCACCGACACGGACAGGGTTGCCCAGGAGTATCCTTGCCAATCGAACCCTTTTGCGGCGCTGACAGGGGCGTTCCGTTTCGGCTTCCAGGATTCCTGGGTTTCTCCCTTGGTGGCGTAGATGTCGATGTCCCCGCTGACCCTGAGGAGCTCGTCCACCGGCGACCGCTTCAGGAGGGTTCGCCAGGAATATTGCGCAGGCTTTCCAATGAATATTTTGGTGACGTTGCGTTCTTTTGCGTAGTCCATGACCTCCTCGGCAAAATCCGCCCCGCTGACGGTCGCCGTTTCGGCTCCCAACTGCTCGGCCAGCCGGAGATTATGGATGGCCTGGGCCCGCTCCTCTCGGGAAACGCCGGCTTGGGCTTTCGTTTCCACGAAAAGAGCGATCCAATCCGCGCGGAGGGATTTGGCCATGCGGTGGGCCGCCCGGACTAGGTTGGCGGAAGAAGGGCTGGAGGAAACGCAGACCAACAGCCGGTCGGCGGTGGCCCAGGTCTGGGTGATGGCCTTGTCCCGGCGGTAATCCTGGACCTGGTCGTTGACCCGGTCGGCGGTCGTTCGCAAGGCCATTTCCCTCAAGGCCGTCAGGTTGCCCTTACGGAAAAAATTTTGGCCCGCCCTTTGGGCCGCCTCGGGGGCGTAGACCTTTCCCTCGTTGAGGCGCTTGAGCAGGTCGTCCGGGGGCAGGTCGATCAGCTCCACCTCGTCGGCTTCGGAAAGGACCTTGTCGGGAAGGGTTTCCCGGACGATGACGCCCGTGATTTGGGCCACGATGTCGTTGACGCTTTCCAGGTGCTGGACGTTCAGGGTGCTGTAGACGTTGACTCCCAGGTCCAACAGCTCCTGCACGTCCTGCCAACGCTTCAAGTGGCGGGAGCCGGGAACGTTGGTGTGGGCCAGCTCATCGACCAAGAGAAGCCCCGGTTTGCGCCTCAAGGCCGCGTCGATATCAAACTCTTTAAGGATGGTTCCGCGGTAATCGCTTTCCAGCGGGGAGATGACTTCCAAGCCCTCCAGCAGGGCTGCCGTTTCTTTCCGTCCGTGGGTTTCCAACAAGCCCAACACCACATCAATGCCCTCTGCTTTTTTCACCCTGGCCGCTTCCAACATGGCGTAGGTCTTGCCCACGCCAGGCGAGGCCCCGAAGAAAATTTTCAATTTACCCTTTTTTTCCTGGGCCGCCTCCATCTGGAAGCGGGAAAGCAGCTCATCCGGATTGGGGCGTTTGTCGTTCATGGATAAAACCTAAAAGCGATTAACCACCAAGGCACCAAGGCACCAAGAACGGCTGATGGAAAAGGCCTGATTTTAAAAATGGTTGGAATTTCTTGGTGTCTTGGTGACTTGGTGGTGAATAGGTTTTGTCTCATGGCTGGATTTTACGCTTCGACGGCGAGGACTGTCCATGAAAGGGGTCATAAAAACCCTTTATTTTAATCTTTTCCATATATCTTCTTGGTTCCTCTTAACAGCATCCTTATCCACTTTCGCCGTATCTTCTCCTTGACGAAAGGCCCCTAGAAACATCCGTGAAAAGGATCATGGTTGAGCAGGGGTTACCCAGTATGGTACGGCCCCGCAGGAGGTTGCCATGGCAAGGTTATTGTTTCTCTCCAGCCCTATTCTCTTTGGCTGGCTTTGCCTGCTTTTGGGTAAGACTTTCAGCTGGTTCAGGACCATGAGGGAAGAAAAAGATTTGACTAAGGTGACGATCCTAACGAACGCGGGGGAATCTAAGTGAAAATGGAGCCCATCTTTCTCCCTTAAAACATTTGTTATGACAAGGGACATAGTGGAAATGGACTATCGGGCCGATGATGCCGGTAAAGGAGGCGGCCATGAATGCGAATCAAATATTGTTCTGGCAAGTGTTCCTGACCTTTTGTTTCTTTTGTATCGCCATCGCCTATATCACCCATCAGGTGATCCTTCACCAAAGGAAAAAGAAGGTGGTTAAAAGAACCGTGAAAAATAAGAAGGGCATCAAAAGAAAGAGGAGGAAATAACCATGTTGGAATTCTGGTGTGTGGCTTTGTTTCTGGCCTTGTCGGTGTCGACGATCTGGTTGATCGGCGCCTTGGACAAGATGATGGGAGGGGATTCATGAGCGCGATATACGTGATCAGCGCCGTCGTGGCGGCGGGGCTTTTGATTTACCTGGTGGTGGCTTTGTTGAAACCGGAGTGGTTCTGAAAGCGGCTGTCAGCCGTCAGCTGCAGGTCATTCGCAAAACATGAGTAATGGAGATTTCAGATGACAACGAGTCAATGGGTTCAGATTCTATTCTATATGGTGGTTCTGCTGGCCTTGGTGAAGCCATTGGGGCTTTACATGGCCAGGGTTTACGAGAACAAGCCTTTCTTCTTCGATAAGGTCCTAGGTTGGCTGGAGAGGCTGGTCTACCGCCTCTGCGGAGTCAATGCGAAGGAGGAAATGGACTGGAAGGGTTACGCCCTGGCCATGCTCCTTTTTAATATTGTGGGGGGCATCCTCCTTTATGTGATCATGCGCGTCCAACAAATCCTGCCCTTCAACCCGGCGGGAATGGCGGCGGTTCCGCCGGACCTTTCTTTTAATACAGCCATCAGCTTCATTACCAATACCAACTGGCAAAATTACGGCGGCGAATCCACCATGAGTTATTTCACCCAAATGGCGGGTTTGGCGGTCCACAACTTCCTTTCGGCGGCCTGCGGTATCGCCACCTTGGTGGCCTTCTTCCGGGGCTTCACCCGCAAGCAAACCAATAAACTCGGCAACTTCTGGGTGGATATGACCCGAACCACCCTCTATATATTATTGCCCTTAAGTTTCATCATGGCCCTGGTTTTGATCCAACAGGGAATGCCGCAAACTTTTTCGGCTTATCCCACGGCCACCTTGGTTCAACCGACTTCCTATGACCAGCCCGTCACCACCGCCGCCGGCGCGCCTGTCACCGGTACGGATGGAAAGCCCCAAATGACCCATGTGGTGGTCACGGATCAACCCTTGGCGGTCGGCCCTGTGGCTTCCCAGATCGCCATCAAGCAGTTGGGCACCAACGGCGGCGGTTATTACAACACCAACTCGGCCCACCCCTACGAGAATCCGACTCCCTTGACCAACCTCTTGGAAGTTCTGGGCCTTTTATTAATCTCCGCGGCCCTTTGCTACACCTTTGGGGTCATGGCGGGCGACCGCCGGCAGGGTTGGGCGGTGCTTTTAGCCATGGTCCTAATGTTCCTGCCATTGGTATATCTTTGTGTGCACTCTGAGCAGGCCGGGATTCCGGCGCTCTCCAAGTTAACGGCGGGGATTCATGGGGAATCCCTCAACGACGGAAACATGGAAGGCAAGGAAGTGCGTTTCGGTATTGGAAATTCGGCTTTCTGGGCCGCGGCCACCACCGGAACTTCCTGCGGCGCGGTGAATGCCATGCACGATTCCTTCACGCCCATGGGCGGGTTTGTGCCCTTGACCATGCTCATGCTGGGAGAAGTTGTTTTTGGCGGGGTGGGCTCGGGTCTTTACGTCATGCTGGTCTTCGTCATCGTGGCGGTTTTCGTGGCGGGCCTCATGGTGGGCCGCACACCCGAGTACCTGGGCAAGAAAATCCAATCCTTCGAGATGAAGATGGCTTCCCTCATCATCCTCATCCCGCCTATGGTCATTCTCATCCTGACCGCCGTCGGGGTTTCCACCGCTGCGGGCAAGGCGGGTCCCTTGAATCCCGGGGCCCATGGATTTTCCGAGATCCTTTACGCCTTTTGCTCCCAGGTGGCCAATAACGGCAGCGCCTTCGGGGGACTCACGGGCAACACTCCCTTCTACAACATGATGGGGGCGGTGGCCATGTGGTTCGGCCGCTTTTGGCTGGCCATTCCGGCCCTGGCCATCGCGGGAAGCCTGGCTAAAAAGAAAAGCGTTCCCGAAAGCGCCGGGACCCTTCCCACCCACACGTTTCTATTCGTGATCATGCTCATTTCCACCATCATCATCGTCGGCGCCTTGACCTTCTTTCCGGCCCTGGCATTGGGGCCTATCGTGGAACATTTGAAGATGATCGGATTGTGAAGGTAAAGCGATGAAGAAAAAGCCGGGTAACAGAAAAGGAAAGTTGAAACTCCCCGCACGGTGGGGTGGAGCGAAAGAAAACAAGGTTTCCAACCGGGGCGTCAAAGCCCCTCAAAAAGAGGTATTGAAAATGACAACGGAAAAGATTCAGGAAAGAAAATTATTCGAGGGGGAGATCACCCGTAAGGCGATCGTCGAATCCTTTAAGAAGCTGTCTCCGGCGCACATGATCAAGAATCCGGTCATGTTCACCGTCTATGTGGGAAGCGCCTTGACCACGGGATTGTGGATCCAGGCCCTCACGGGGAAAGGCGAAGCCGCATCAGGTTTTATCTTCGCCGTGTCCATCTGGTTGTGGTTTACGGTGATTTTCGCCAATTTCGCCGAGGCCATGGCCGAAGGCCGGGGCAAGGCCCAGGCCGACACCCTGCGCAAGAGCCGCCAGGAAGTGAAGGCCAAGAAGCTGGCCAAAGCCGAGAAGGATTCCAAGCAAACCAGCGTCTTGTCCGGAGATCTCCGAAAGGGAGACCTGGTGCTGGTGGAAGCGGGGGATTTCGTTCCCGCCGACGGGGAGTCGGTTTTAGGAATCGCCATGGTGGATGAAAGCGCCATTACGGGAGAATCCGCTCCCGTTGTGCGCGAGTCCGGCGGCGACCGCAGCGCGGTGACCGGTGGAACCCGCGTCATTTCCGACTGGCTGATCGTCCGGGTCTCCTCTAACCCTGGCGAATCCTTCCTGGACCGCATGATTTCCATGGTGGAAGGGGCCAAAAGGCAGAAGACGCCTAATGAGATCGCCCTCAATATTTTGTTGGCGGCCCTCACTATTGTGTTCCTGATCGTCTGCGCCACTTTGCTTCCTTTTTCCATCTATAGCGTGGCGGCTTCGGGATCGGGTGCGGTAGTTACGGTCACGGTGTTGGTGGCCCTCTTTGTGTGCTTGGCGCCCACTACGATAGGAGGTCTCCTTTCCGCCATCGGGATCGCGGGCATGGACCGCATGATCCAGGCCAACGTCATCGCCATGTCGGGCCGGGCCGTTGAGGCGGCGGGCGACGTGGATATGCTGCTCTTGGATAAGACGGGAACCATCACCTTGGGCAACCGGCAAGCCACGGAATTGATTCCAGCTGCCGACGTGGACATCAAGGAATTGGCGGAAGCGGCCCAGTTGTCCTCGTTGGCGGACGAGACGCCGGAAGGACGAAGCATCGTGGTATTGGCCAAGGAAAAATATGGATTAAGGGGCCAGGAAATCCATGAATTGAATGCCACGTTCGTGCCATTTACGGCCCAAACCAGAATGAGCGGTGTGGATATCGGAAAAAGGAATATCCGGAAGGGCGCCGCCGAATCCATTGAGGCCTACGTGAAGGACCAGGGCGGCAAATACCCTGATGACGTACGCAAGGGAGTGGACGCCATCGCTCGTTTGGGCGGGACGCCTCTTGTCGTGGCGGATGGAAAGAGGGTTTTGGGAGTGATTCATCTGAAGGACATCGTCAAGGGAGGCATCCAGGAGCGATTCGCCGAGCTGCGCCGCATGGGCATCAAGACCGTCATGATCACGGGCGACAACCCCTTGACCGCCGCGGCCATCGCGGCGGAAGCCGGTGTGGACGACTTTTTGGCCCAAGCCACTCCGGAAGCTAAGTTGAAATTGATCCGCGAGGCCCAAGCCGGTGGCCGATTGGTAGCCATGGCGGGGGACGGCACCAACGACGCTCCGGCCCTGGCGCAAGCCGACGTGGCGGTGGCCATGAATACCGGCACCCAGGCCGCCAAGGAAGCGGGCAATATGGTGGACCTGGATTCCAACCCCACCAAACTCATTGAGGTCGTGAAAATCGGAAAACAGCTCCTCATGACCCGCGGGTCCTTGACGACCTTTTCCATCGCTAATGACGTCGCCAAGTACTTCGCCATCATTCCCGCGGCTTTCGCCCTGACCTATCCGGAGTTGGATGCCTTGAACATCATGCGCCTGCACAGCTCCCAATCGGCGATCCTTTCGGCGGTCATCTTCAACGCCTTGGTCATCGTCTTCTTGGTTCCGTTGGCACTCAGAGGGGTCCGGTACAAGCCGGGATCAGCTTCCCAACTGCTGATGAGTAATTTCATGATTTACGGCGTGGGCGGGCTCATTGTTCCCTTCGTCGGCATCAAACTTATCGATATTATTTTAGTCGCATTACATCTGGCTTAAAGGCCAATTCAAAATCCTAACCAGGAGGAACATATGTTTAAGGAAATCGGGGTTCAGTTGAAAAAATCGGTCCTGTTCGTGGCGGTGTTCACGGTTTTAGTGGGGCTAATTTATCCGGCGGCGGTCACCTTATGCGGGCAGGTCCTGTTCCCGAAGCAGGCTAATGGGAGCTTGATCACGGTGAATGGTAAAATCGTCGGATCGGAATTGATCGGCCAGCCCTTCGATGGTGTTAAATATTTCTGGAGCAGGCCGTCAGCCACCGGCCCTTTCGGTTATAACGCCGGGTCTTCCAGCGGATCCAACCTGGGGCCTACCAATCCCGCGCAGTCGGACGCGGTCAAGGGCCGTGTCGACGCCCTTAAAAAGGCCCATCCTGAAAAGGCGGACGCCCCCGTGCCAATGGATTTGGTAACAGCCTCCGGATCCGGGTTGGACCCTCATATCAGCCCCGCGGCGGCCGAATACCAGGCTTCCCGGGTAGCTAAAAACCGGAATCTTCCCCTCGCGAAGGTGGAGGAACTGATTACCCAAAATACCGATACGCCATTTCTGGGCTTCATTGGTGATCCCGGCGTTAATGTGGTTAAGCTGAATTTGGCCCTGGATTCGTTGAAATAAATTTTAGCGTTTGATCTTTGTAAATAATTTCTGGAGGAAGAAATGAGTAAGATGGGCAAGTTGTTCAGCCTAATGGCCGCCATCGCCCTGGTGATGGTTAGTCAGTCGGTTTGGGCCGAAGATGCCAAGCCGGCGGCGACGCCTGCGGCTCCGGCAATTGTTGTTGGCGGGATGGTCGATACTTATTACACCTACAATTTTACGAATTCGAGCGTCCGGAATGGTTCCGGGAACGTTTGGACTTCCCCCGCCCCCGTCGGCGTTTTGGGCAGCTATTTCAATACCCAGGACGAGACTTTCGCTTTGGGTATGGCCGAGTTGAAGGCGACGGCGACCCAAGGGGATGCCAGCGCCCACTTGGTGTTGAATTATGGCCAGGAAGGAAGTTTGGGACTCGGTTCGGTTCAAGGAATTGACGTGTTGCAAGCCTATGTTTCCTTGGCTGCCGGTCAATGGGGTTTCAATTTGGGCCGCTTTGCGACCTGGATGGGAAATGAAGTCATCGAGAGCAATGGCAACTGGAACTACAGCCGTTCGGAGCTGTTCTGGGCCACCATTCCCCTGTGGCACCAGGGCTTGAGCGTTTCGTTCAACCCTGACACGAAAATCGGGGCAACCCTTTATGCCGTTGATGGTTGGAATAACACCGGCGTGATGTGGGGTTCGACCGGCCAAGAAATCGGGAAGACTTACGGGTTGCAGATCGCCCTTCATCCTGATGCTTCCTTGGGAATCATCTTGAACGGTATCGTTGGCCCTGGCGGGTCTTTGGCCGGCATCGTGCCTGGTTCAATCACCCTTGGGAATCCCGCGGGAAATCCGGAAGATCCGGCCGATGCCCGCTATGTCGGTGAATTGATTGTCTCGCTGGCCGCCACGGATAAGCTCTCCTTGGCCCTTGATGCCGAATATTTCGGCCAAGACCAGGACGTTCCAATCGCGCCAGCCACGACCAACAAGTCTTTGACCGGCTGGGGCGTGGACCTCTATGGCCGCTACCAGATTGAAAGCGACTGGGCCGCGGCTCTTCGTTTGGAAGAGGTCTATGACGACAACGGTTACATCGGGATCGGCGGCACGCCCGCCGTTCCGGGCCCTGGAGTTCTCTCGGGCGAAGTTCGTGACATGACCTTGACGATCGAGCACAACTTCACGCCGAACCTGTTGGCCCGTTTGGAAGGCCGAATCGACATGGAGGTCATCGGTGGGACTCAAACCAGCTCCACTGCCGCGCCTTTTGGTCCTTATGCCGGTAATGGGTCGGGAACCCAGACAACCGGTACCGCCAGCGCGGTGTTTAGCTTCTAAGCAACCCCCGTTGTTGAATGGAGCCTGGTGGCGGCTGAGGTGAAGTAAAAGGGAAATCCGGGCCCGGTTCCCCAATCGGGCAAGGAGAGGGGGCAACACTACCTCCTTTAAAGAAGCCTCGAGGCTAACCGGGGCTTCTTTTTTTATCCCCGGGTTAGAAAGGTTCAGCCATGAAAAAAATCGAAACCTACATCCGTCCCGATAAATTTCCGGACGTTCAGATGGCCCTGGATAACCTCGGGTCGCCCGGCATGACGGTGACCGAGATCCGTGGTCATGGAATGCAAAAGGGCGTGACCCACCAATGGAAGAGCGAGACCATCAAGGTTGACCTATTGCCGAAGCTAAAAATTGAGACTGTTGTCCAGGACCGGGATGTCCCCAAAACCGTTGAGGCAATCCTGGAGGCGGCGAATAGCGGCCAGCCGGGCGATGGCAAGATTTTCGTGACTTCCGTCGAAGAGGTTTACCGTATCCGGACCAAAGAGTCGGGTGAGAGGGCGATTTCCTGAAGCGTTGCTTTTCCATTTCCCCTAAAATGGGCAGTGGCATAAAATTGGCTTGATGCCTGATGGAGGTGATGGAGCGGATTAACGAAGGGTGTCGAAATGGATTCCTTAATCTATTGGCGGCAAATGGGATGGGGCTTGGCGGCCCTGAATTCCATACCTTTTTTTTTATTCCTTTTTTTGGTGGCGGTCCTACCTTTTCTTTCCGCAACGGCCCATTGGTGGGAAAAAAACCCGAATAAATTTTATGTTTCGGTTTTCTTCGCCTTGGTGGGTGTAGCCCTCTGCCTGGTTCCTACCCGCGACGCGGCGCGCGTCCTGCATTCCTACCTCGATTACTGGGCCTTTCTCTCGGTCATGGGCGCGCTTTACGTCGTCAGCGGGGGGATCCATATCCTGGGAGTCTATGAGGGCTTTCCCTTCGTGAACACCCTTTTCCTGGCTTTCGGGGCTCTTCTTTCCAATGTCCTGGGGACGACCGGCGCCAGCATGCTTTTGATCCGTCCCCTTTTACACGCCAACCGCCACCGAAAACATAAGTCGCACATCCTGGTATTTTTCATCTTTATCGTTTCCAACAGCGCGGCCTGCCTGATCCCCCTGGGCCCGCCCCTGTACCTGGGGTATCTCAAGGGAGTTCCGTTTTTTTGGACCCTCCACCTCCTGCCGCAATGCGGCCTGGCCGTAGGGCTTCTGCTGGTACTTTTCCATTTCATCGACGGTCGGATTTTCGAGAAGGAGGAAGTGGAGAGCAAAGGTCGGATGTCCTTGGAGATACACTTAGCGGCCCGGAAAATTTATGTCCGGGGATGGACCAACGTGATTTTCCTGGTTCTCATCATTGGCGCCATTCTTTTTTCCGGTTACATCCTCCAGCCCTTATTGTCCGGGGTTTTTGGCGGGGAATGGGGGGACATCGGCTCGAAAGGGTTTCAGGTCGCGGCCCTGGGATTGTTGGCCTTCGGATCCTATCGCACAACCCCGAAGGCCATCCATCAATTGAACCATTTTCATTTCGCTCCCCTCCAGGAAGTGGCCATCCTGTTTTTTGGGATTTTCGGTGCCATGATCCCGCCCTTGGCCCTCCTGGAAGCCAAGGGACCCGCCGCGGCCTTGACCCAACCCTGGCAATATTTCTGGGTTTCGGGGGTCTTAAGCGCCTTCTTGGACAACGCGCCGGCTTACCTGAATTTCACGACGTTGGCGTCGACCCAATTCGGCGTGGCTTCCAACCACCTTGGCGAATTGGCGGCGAAATCACCCCGGATCCTGACGGCTATTTCCTGCGGGACTTCCTTCATGGGGGCCCTGACCTATATCGGCAACGGGCCCAATTTTATGGTTAAGGCCATCGCCGAGCATTACCGGGTGAAGATGCCTTCCTTCGGCGGGTATATGGTTTGGTCACTTGCGGTGTTGACCCCGGTTTTTCTGATTGTGACTTTCCTTTTTTTCTAGGGAGAGTGGAAAAAGAATTTGGGTGATCGTTGACCTATCCGAACCGGAATTCGGCCACTGATGAGGGATTAAGTTCATCCTTTTTTTGGCGGCTTCCCAACCGAAAGGCGGTGGAATTGGATATTGGTATGGAAATAGAATAGTATAAAATTGGGGGCGATTAATATCGTCTCCATATTTTCTGAGAAGGGCGCCAACCATGAAAAAAATCGAAACCTATATCCGGCCTGATAAATTCCAGGACGTCCAGATGGCGCTGGAGGCCATCGGTTCGCCCGGCATGACCGTTTCCGACGTGCGCGGCCATGGGGTCCAAAAGGGCGTGACCCAAGAGTGGAAGGGAGAGAAGATCAAGGTCTCGCTTTTGCCGAAGATCCGGATCGAAACCGTCGTGAAGGACGAGTCTGTCGCGAAGGTCGTGGAAACGATCCTGGAGGCGGCGCAAACGGGTGAGGCGGGAGACGGAAAGATTTTCGTGACGCCTATCGAGCAGGTCTACCGGGTCAGGACGAAAGAGTCGGGCGAAAAGGCCCTTTCCTAAAAAACCGTCAATCCACCGCCATGCGGTAGCCGACTCCCGGCTCGGTGAGGAAATGCTGGGGCCGTCCCGGCTGGCTTTCCAACTTATGGCGCAAATTGTTCATGTGAACCCGCAGGTAATGGGCTTTGTCGACGTAAGCCTCCCCCCAAATTTCCGTCAAGAGCTGCTTTTGGGTGATGACCTTGCCAGCGTTCCTCGTTAAAAGGGCCAACAAACCGAACTCCCGGGGGGTCAAATGGACTTCCTCGCCAGACCGGGAGACTTTCCGCAAGGCCAGGTCCACCTCCAAGTCCCCGTGGCGGAAGACCGGCTCTCCCGGAACGCCGGCCGCCTCCGTGACGTGGCGCAACGCCACCCGGATGCGCGCCAACAGCTCATCCACCCCAAAAGGCTTGGTGAGGTAATCATCCGCGCCGGCGTCCAAGGCGGCCACTTTGTCCGTCTCGCGGCCGCGGGCGGATACCACGATGATGGGTTTCTTGGACCATTCCCTCAGGCGTTTCGTGACTTCCAATCCATCCATGTCGGGCAAGCCTAAATCCAGCAGGATCACGTCGGGATTGCGGGTGGCGGCCTGAACCAGCCCCTCCTCGCCGGTGGAGGCCTGCAGGTAATGGTAACCGTTCGAGGACAGTGTGGTTTTCAGGAAAAGGCAGATGGGTTTATCATCCTCAATGCAGAGGACCGACGGGTTGGTGTTTTCCATGGCTATTCCTCCTGGACCGTGGGGGGGGTTCCCCCGATGGGCAGCAGGACCGTGAAAGCCGAGCCTCCCCCTGGCCGGTTCGCGGCTTCAATGGTTCCGCCGTGGGCCGTGGTGATGCCCCGGCAGATGCTCAGGCCCAACCCCACCCCCCTTTGGCCGCTGCGGGACCCCCGGGTGAATTTTTCGAAGATGGAAATTTCCTCCCCCGGGGCCAATCCCGGCCCCCGGTCGGAAACTTTAAACTCGATCCCATTCCCCTCCCGTCTGACGGATAACTCGATCGGGGTTCCCTCGGGAGTGTGGTTCAAGGCGTTTTCCATCAGGTTCAGGAGGAGTTGTTCCACCAGCAGCGCGTCCATCGAGACCAAGGGAAGGTCGGGCTGGATTTTGATCGTAATGGAATGGGTCGACAGGCGGCGCTTTAAAAGATCCAAGGCCGCCCCCACCACCTCCTCGGCGGACTGCCATTCTTTTTTCACCCGGAGGGCACCCGATTCCAAACGGGTCATGTCCAGCAAGTTTTGGATCAGGCGGTTCATGCGGTCCGCTTCCTCATAAATCGTCCGCGATAATTGGGAGCGCTCCTCCGGGCTGAAGGAGGCGTGGGGATCCATCAGACTGCTGGAGGCCCCCACGATGGCCGTCAGGGGAGTCCGTAAGTCGTGGGATACGGCGCTTAAAAGCGCGCTGCGGTTTTTCTCGTTTTCCGCCGCGATCCGGTGGTCCTCGGCCTGGCGCGACAGGATGTTCCGCTCCACGGCCACGGCCATCTGGCTGGCCAGGGTTTCCAGGCGGACCATTTCCTCGGTGGAGAAAAGGACTTGGTCGACGGGGAAATGAAACTCCAAAATTCCGAGCACCTGCTGGGACGCGATGAGGGGAAGATAGAGGCCCTGGGCTTGGGGAAAGAGGTTGGTCCCGCGGCCGGTCTTGTATCCGCCTTGGAAAACCCGCTCAATCGCCTTCCACTCCACGGGGGATGAGTTTTTTAATTCCGTTTCAAGGGAGCTCAACCAGCCCTTGGACTCGCTCAAGAGGATGCGGACCCTGGCTCCGACGGTCCTTCCCAAATGGCGGGCGGCGATATCCAGAGCCAGGTCGTTGCCCCGGCTGTCGGCTAAGGTCCGGCTTAAGTCGTATAACATGGAAGTCCGCATTTCTTTTTCTTGGGCGGTTTGAGCCTGTTCCCTGAGGCGGGAAGCCAGGGCGCTGATCAAGAGGCTGACCACCAGCATGACGAAAAAAGTCAGCCAAATTTTCGGGTTGTCGACGGTAAAGCTGAAATAGGGAGGATTGATGAAATAGTCCAGGGCCAGGATGCCCGACACGGATGCGAGGACCGCCGGGCCGAATCCCCCCCAGCGGGCGATCCCCATGATTCCCAGCAGGTAGACCATGGCGATGGTGGCCGTGTCCAAGGTTTGGCGCAGCCAATAGCCGGGAAAGGTGATGACGGCGATCAGCAGGATCGCCCAAAGGAATCTTTTCGGCCCGTCTTCCCAAAAAAAAGGAGGGACCGAGTTTCCGGAGGATGGTTTAAAACTTCCGGCGGCTCCACCGGGGCGCGGCTTGTGATTTTCCGGTGGAAACAATGGCGGGGGAACGGGTTCGACATTCGGTCTGGTTGGGTTATTCAATTCATTTTCCTTGACCTCGTGAAGACCACGGAGTTTGGACAGGGCGGCGAGAAATTCGCTGGAGGCGCCGGATTCAGGGATAAGTATAGAACGAATGTCCTGGTGGAGTCAGTCCAGTTGGGAAAAAAATAAAGCCCCGGTTAGCCGCGGGGCTTTATTGGAGAGGGTAAGGATCCCTCTGGTGTGCCAGGCGTGGGGACGCCGGGCGCACTGATGGTCAGTTGGCGGTTGAACTTAACCCGCTTTGCAGGAGCAGGCGCAATCTAATCCCTTCCTGGGAAAAAACCAAATCAAGTTTCCGTTAAGATTCACGGCGCCGGAAGGGGAGGAGCGCCTACACAATTGTCGCCGTTGACGCCGATTGTAATGATGTATTTTTTTTGAAGAGCCTTGGGGGCGGCGGAAACACTTTTCCCGGCCGGCTTTGGCCATCAAGGAAACGTCAAGAAAACCTCCCGGGCATCAAGGGAACATCAAGACGGAATCCCCGTTGGATTTTCCGGGGGTGAATTTGCTTTTGATTTGAAAGAATATCATTTTGGGAGGATGTTCCCCCCGGTTCGGGCGCCGCCGCCGATTTTTTTACCCGCGGTGATGGCATGACCATTGCTTTTCACCATGGTCGGTACACCCGCCGTTGGGGCGAGAACCGGAGGACGCGGATAAGGGAGCCTGTGGCTTCACCTGGTCGCGTCCGGGAAGAACCGCAGTGGAGACAGTCGGAACAGCCTTCGGAAAAGTCCGGGGGCGGCAGGGATACTTGAAAGGGGGAAGAAGATGAAAAAGTTTAATTCTTTTATTTTGAAAAGGGGAAT
>Ga0265319_1000156_pt1 | contig 51344 bp, 57 predicted proteins | sample 4824metaG_FD_192443 | JGI IMG/M metagenome (GOLD analysis project Ga0265319, IMG submission 192443) | Rhizosphere microbial communities from Carex aquatilis grown in University of Washington, Seatle, WA, United States - 4-8-24 metaG | ecosystem: Host-associated > Plants > Roots > Rhizosphere >...
TGGGTCGCCGTCCCGGACGTGCGGCTCGACTACTCGGCGCAGGCGGAGGCGCGGCTGATCGCCCGCGGGCTCCCCTATCTGCGCCCCGTCTGGCGCGGCGCGCACTGGCGCCTGTACGAGGTGCGCGACGCCGCGCCGCTCGCGGACCCGCCGGCGCGGGTCCTGCGCGCCGGCACCGACACGCTCGCGCTCGCCGTCGCGCGACCGGCAGACGTCGCGCTACGCGTGCGCTGGACGCCCTACTGGGCGGTGGTCGCCGGCGACGCGTGCGTTGCGCCGGACGGCGACTTCACGCGCTTGCGGGTGCGACGGGCGGGTACGGTCCGGCTGGCGATCCGCTTCTCGCTCGCGCGAGTCGCCGCACACACCGCACGTTGCGCCGATCGAAATGTCGTGAAAGCCGGGTAACACCGATAGGATGCAGCGCTTCCCCATGATCCGCGGCCTTCGCAACATCGAGCGGCGCGTGCTGCCGCGAGGATGGGCGGACGCGGCGCGTCAGCTCCTCCTCTTCGCCGCCGCCTACTACGCCTACCAGCTCGTCCGCAGCATGGTCGAGGGGCAGGTCTCGACGGCCGCGTGGAACGCGACGAAGGTCATCAACCTCGAGCACAGCCTGCACGTGTTCGCGGAGCCGAGCGTGCAGGCGTGGGCGTCGAACAAGGCGTGGATCATCCACTCGGCCGACTGGATGTACCTCAACTCGCACTTCGTCGTGACGATCGGCGCGCTCGTGTTCCTGTACCTGCGCCGCAACGACAGCTTCTACTTCGTGCGCAACATGTTCATGATCGCGATGGCGTTCGCGCTGGTCGGCTATGCGGCCTACCCGACCGCGCCGCCGCGGCTGATGCCGGAGTGGGGCTTCACCGACTCGATCGCCGCGCTCACGGGCCAGCGCGTCGAGAACGAGCCGGTCAGCGCGCTGCTGAACCTGTATGCGGCGGTGCCGTCGATGCACGTCTGCTTCGCGCTGATGGTCGGCTGGCCGCTCGCGCGGCTCGTCAAGCCGCGGCCGCTGAAGGTCGTCTGGTTCCTCTATCCGTTCCTGATCACGTTCGTCGTCGTCGCGACGGGCAACCACTACTTCTTCGACGCCTTCCTCGGCGCGCTGACCGCCGGGCTCTCCGCGCTGCTGTCCAAGCAGCTGCTCGCCCGCTGGCGCCCCGAGGCGTGGTCGTTCGGGCGCTCCAGGGCCGGGGCCGCGGTCTGATGTCAGCCACCCAGGAGTTCTCGGCGGCGATGCGCAACCGCCTGATCGAGTCGCGCCTGACGCCGAACGCGATCTCGCTCACGGGCCTGGTCGGGAACCTCGTGGCGGCCGCGCTCGTGTGGCAGGAGTACTTCTTCCTCGGCGGCGTCGCCTTCATCCTCGGCTCGATCATGGACACGCTCGACGGGCGCTACTCGCGCATGTCGGGCAAGGGCACGCCGTTCGGCGCGTTCCTCGACTCGACGCTCGACCGCATCGAGGAGGGGATCGTGCTGACCGCAGTCGCCGCCTATTTCGCCACGCAGAACAACGAGCTGGCGGTCGCGGCCGTCGTCGTCGCCGTGCTCGCCTCGCTGATGGTCTCCTACACCCGCGCGCGGGCCGAGGCGCTCGGGGTCGAATGCAAGGTCGGGATCGCGAGCCGCGCGGTGCGCGTCGTGATCCTCTCGATCGGGCTCGTGTTCGCGAAGGGCGCCGGCCTCGGCCACTTCGAGCTGCTCGCGCCCGCCGTGTATGTGCTCGCCGGCCTGTCTACGATCACGGTCTTCCAGCGCATCTTCCACGTCCGGCGCGAGCTGTCGCGCGCCGGCGCCTGACCCCGAGCCTGTAACCACGACCGGCGCCCCGGGGTAGATCCCGCAGGCTTTCCCCCCAGGAGGACACTTCCACCGTGAGCAACAGTTCGAGCAACGGCGCCAGCCGATACCAGGCCGAGAAGGTGCGCGTCGCGATCATCGGCGTCGGCAACTGCGCCTCGTCGTTCGTGCAGGGCATCCAGTACTACAAGGACGCCGACCCGAACGGCAGAGTGCCCGGGCTGATGCACGTCGACCTCGGCGGCTACCACGTCCGCGACGTGGAGTTCACGGCCGCCTTCGACGTCGACAAGGAGAAGGTCGGCAAGGACCTCTCCGAGGCGATCTGGGCCGGGCAGAACAACACGATCAAGTTCGCCGACGTGCCGAACCTCGGCGTGCCGGTCTACCGCGGCATGACGCACGACGGCCTCGGCAAGTACCTGTCGCAGCGGATCGAGAAGGCGCCGGGCCAGACGGCCGACATCGTGCAGATCCTCAAGGACACGAAGACCGACGTCGTCGTCTCCTACCTGCCGGTCGGCTCCGAGCAGGCGACCAAGTGGTACGTCGAGCAGGTGCTCGAGGCCGGCTGCGGCTTCGTCAACTGCATCCCCGTCTTCATCGCGCGCGAGGACTACTGGGACGAGCGCTTCCAGAGAGCGGGCCTGCCGATCGTCGGCGACGACATCAAGTCGCAGGTCGGCGCGACGATCACGCACCGCGCGCTGGCGCGCCTGTTCTACGAGCGCGGCGTGATGCTCGAGCACACCTCGCAGCTCAACGTCGGCGGCAACATGGACTTCTTCAACATGCTCGAGCGCGAGCGGCTGGAGTCGAAGAAGATCTCCAAGACGAACGCCGTGACCTCGGTCGCCGGCGTCGACCTGCCCGCCGACGACGTCCACGTCGGCCCGTCGGACTACGTGCCGTGGCTGACGGACCGCAAGTGGGCGCACATCCGGCTCGAGGGCAGAGCGTTCGGCGACGTCCCGCTGATGTGCGAGATGAAGCTCGAGGTGTGGGACTCCCCGAACTCCGCCGGCATCGTCATCGACGCCGTGCGCTGCTGCAAGCTGGCGCTCAACCACGGCCTCGGCGGCCAGCTCGACGGGCCGTCGTCCTACCTGATGAAGTCGCCGCACGTGCAGCGCCCCGACGACGAGGCGCGGCTGGCGACCGAGCAGTTCATCGCGGACCACAGCGGACTGCCGGGCACGAAGCCGCTCGGCGCGCCCGCGCCGGCTTCGACCGACTCCTAGCTGGATCGCCTTTGCGACGATGCGAGCGTGTTCGGCACGCTCGCATCGCCGCTCGCCGGCTCGCTCGTAGCGCTTGAGCCGCTCGAGGAGCGGCACTTGGAGGATCTGCGCGTGGCCGCGTCGGACCCGCGCGTCTCGGCCTGGCTGCCGGTGCCGCTGCACGAGCCGAGCTGGTTCGACTGGTGGCGAGCGGACGCCGCCTCCGCCTGGGAGTCGCAGCGCGACGTGACGTTCGCGACGGTGCGCCGCGCCGACGGCGTCGCGATCGGCTCGACGCGCTTCCTGGAGCTGCGCGAGCGCGATCGGGGGGTCGAGATCGGCTGGACCTGGCTGGCGCCGCAGGCGTGGCAGACGGGCGCGAACGTCGAGGCGAAGCTGCTGATGCTCCGCCGCGCGTTCGACGACGCCGGCTGCATCCGCGTCGAACTGAAGACCGACGCGCGCAACGTGCGCTCACGCGCCGCGATGGCCGCGCTGCCGGCCCAGTTCGAGGGGATCCACCGCCAGCACCGGGTGCTGCTCGACGGGACCCTGCGCGACTCCGCCTGGTACAGCGTGCTCGACCGCGAGTGGCCCGACGTGCGCGCCAACCTCGAGCGGCGGCTCGCGGCGCGGGCATAGGCGCCTGTCTATGCTCCGGGGCGTGTCCGCGCGCCTCGCGATCGCCCAGGTCACGCCCTACGCCTGGGAGACGCCGCACGAGGTCAACCGCGCGGTCGCGCGCTGCGCCGAGGAGCTGGCCGCGCGCGGGCATCGCGTCGTCGTGATCGCCCCCTCGACGTCGAGCGCGCTCGTGCGCGAGTCGCGCAAGGCGATCCACGCGGCGAGAGAGCGGCCGGAGTCGCTGCTGGAGCCGTCCGCCGGCCTGCCGTATCGCGTGCTCGGCGTCGGCGAGGTGCTGCCGTTCTCGCCGTCGCGGCGCCGGGCGGCGTCGCTGCCGATCGACGTCGCGCGCACGATCGAGCAGGCGCTCGCGATCGCGCCGCTGGACGTCGTGCACCTGCACGAGCCGTTCGCGCCGAGCGCCGCCAGCGCGGCGCTGCGCCACTCGCGCGCGCTCAACGTCGGGACGTTCCACGCGCCGACCGAGCGCGTGCTGTCGACGCAGGTCGCGCGGCGCGTCGTGGAGCTGTTCCTCGGCCGCCTCGACGCGCGCGTCGCGAGCTACGCGGCGACGCGCGACCTGCTGCAGCGCTGGTTCCCCGGCGACTGCCGCGTGATCCTGCCGGGCGCGGACGCGCCGGCGGCGGTCGAGCGCTCGGAGGACCGGGTCGAGATCGCGCTGATCGCCGACGAGGACCGCCCCGCCGTGCGCACGCTCGTGCGCGCGCTGCGCCGCATGCCGGCGGGCGGCGGCTGGCACGCGACGATCTGGTCGCGCCGCGCAACGCAGGGCGCCGGGCCGCTGCGCGCCGAGCTGCGCGAGCGGATCGACTTCCTCGGCCCCGACGACTGCGACGAGGACGCGCTGCTGGCGCGCGCCGACGTCGTCGTGCGCGCCTCGAGCGGCGTCGCGCCCGCGCCCGGCGGGCTCGTGCGCGCGCTCGCCGCCGGCTGCGTGCCGGTCGCCGCGCGCCTGCCAGTCTACGAGGAGCTGATCGGCGACGGCGAGCACGGGCTGCTGTTCGAGCCGGGCGACGCCGACACGCTCGCGGCGCAGCTCACGCGGCTCGTCGCGGATCCGGAGCTGCGCGCGCGGCTGCGCGACGCCGCCGATCCGCTGCGCGAGCAGCTCGCCTGGACGCGCGTCGCCGACGAGCTGGAGGAGGTCTACGGCGAGCTGGTCGCACGCCGCCACGACGACCGCGGCGACCGCGCGCTGCGCGCGAAGGTCGCCAAGCGCCGCCGCATCGACGTCGACCTGCACATGCACACCGACCACTCGTCCGACTGCGCGACGCCGGTCGAGGTGCTGCTCGCGACGGCGAAGGCGCGCGGCCTCGGCGCGATCGCCGTCACCGACCACAACGTCATCTCGGGCGCGTTCGAGGCGCAGGCGAAGGCGAGCGGGATCAAGGTGATCGTCGGCGAGGAGGTCAAGACCGCCGACCAGGGCGAGGTGATCGGCCTGTTCCTCAGAGAGCTGATCCCGCGCGGGCAGACGCTGCAGGAGACGATCGCCGAGATCAAGCGCCAGGGCGGCGTCGTCTACGTCCCCCACCCGTTCGACCGCATGCACGCCGTGCCCGACTACGAGCATCTGACGGCGGTGCTCGACGACGTCGACGCGATCGAGGTCTTCAACCCGCGCGTGGCGATCCAGGAGTTCAACGAGGAGGCAGCGCGCTTCGCCGCCAAGTACCGCATCCCGGCCGGCGCCGGCTCGGACGCGCACGTCGCGCAGGGGCTCGGCTCGGTGCGAATCCGGATGCCGGACTTCGACGGTCCCGAGGAGTTCATGGAGGCGCTGCGCGAGGCGGACATCGTCCGCACGCCGGCTTCGCTCCTCTACGTGCAGGCGCTGAAGTTCCTGCAGACGAGAGCCGTGCCGAGAGGCGCGCGGGCGGCCTCGAAGGAGCGCCGGGTCCGCCGAGCGGCCCGCAAATCCTGAAAGTCCTGATGCACGAGCAGGGACATGCCGGGGGCGCGTCCAATCTTCCCCCCAGCATGCCCATCACCGACGACGAGATCCGCGAGAAGTACCTCGAGCGGGCGATCCGCGAGCTGAACCACTTCACGCGCGAGCTGCAGGAGTGCAGCCACTGCCCGCGCGGCAACCTCATGCCGGTGCTGGGATCCGGCCACCCGCAGGCCGACGTCTTCCTGGTCAAGCACCATCCGCGCCCCTCCGAGATCGAGGAGGGCGTCGCCTTCTACGGGCGCGCCGGCGGCGCGCTGATGAAGTCGCTCAAGCGGCTGCAGATCGACCCGCTCGCCGTCTACGGGACGCTGTGCGTGAAGTGCCCGCTGCCCGATCCGTCGCTCGCGGACCCGGCCTGCGTCGAGCGGCTGATCGAGGAGCTGGCGATCGTGCAGCCGAAGATCGTCGTCGTGATGGGCGAGGACGCGCTGGACGTGGTCAACGAGCTGGAGATCCCGCTCGCGCGCACGCTGCTCGCCGAGCCCGGCGCGCTCCAGCGGCTGACGCCGTCGATCGAGGCGCTGTACGTGCCGAACATCGACGAGGCGCTCGACGAGGAGAGCGCCAAGCGCGCCTTCTGGGGCGCCTTCAAGGTGCTCGGCGAGTGGTACGAGGCGCTGCCGCCGTACTGAGCTACGGCAGCAGGACGAGCTTGCCGAGCTTGCCGCCGGCGGCGAAGCGCTCGTAGGCCGCGGGCGCCTCGGCGAGCGGGAACGTCTCGGCGACGGGCACGCGGACCGCGCCGCTCTGGATCAGCGGCAGCACGTGGCGCTCGAGCCCGCGCGTCATCAGCGCCTTCTCCTCCAGCGGGCGGGCGCGCATCGTCGAGGCCATCACGCGGCCGCGCTTGTACATCAGCTTCGCGAGGTTCAGCTCGGCCTTCGCGCCAGCAGCGATGCCGATCACGACGATGCGGCCGCCGGTCGCGAGCGCGTCGACGTTCGCGCCGAGGTTCGGCGCGCCGACGAGCTCGAGGATCGCGTCGAACGGGCCGTGCTGCTCGAAGCCCTCGGGCTCGATCACGGTGGCGCCGAGCGCAGCGACCTGCTCGCGCGCGTCGGGGTTGCGGACGGTCGCGGTGACGCGCGCTCCAACGACCGCGCCGAGCTGGACCGCTGCCGTGCCGACGCCGCCCGCGCCGCCGTGCACGAGCAGCCGCTCGCCCGCTTGGAGGCGGGCCTGCGTGAAGAGCGCGTCGTGCGCGGTCGCGAAGACCTCCGGGAAGCCGCCGGCCGCGGGCCAGTCGAGCGCGTCGGGGACCGGCATCAGCATCCGCTCGTGGATCGCCGCCAGCTCCGCCTGGCCGCCCCCGCCGACGATCGCCATCACGCGGTCGCCGGGCTGGAAGCGCGTCGCGCCCGGTCCGTTCTCGACCGCCTCGCCCGCCAGCTCCAGTCCCGGGATATCCTGCGGCCATCCGGGCGGCGCCGGGTAGAGCCCGCGGCGCTGCATCATGTCGGCGCCGTTGAGCCCCGCCGCCCGCACGCGCACGAGCACCTCGTCCTTGCCGGGCACGGGGTCCGGGTGCTCCTCGACCAGGATCTCCCCGTCGCGGATCGTGGCGGCGCGCATGGCGGCGGAGTCTAGCCGGCGGGGTGCGACGCGCCGCCGGGCGCGGCGGGGCTCAGCCCCATCTCATCACTCTTGCGATCGCTCTGTCGATGAAGCGGTCGGGCAGGTAGCGCGCGGCGATCCCGCGCGACTTCGCCTCGCGGCCGACGAGGTAGCGCGTGCGCGGCTTGCGGGCGGTGAGGGCGTGGGCGACGTCCTTGGCGACGGCGTCGGGCGGCAGGCCGGTGCGCGCGCCCTCCTCGGAGGCGGTGCGGACGGTCGCGATCAGCGGGCCGTAGTCGCGCTGCGCGTCGGCGCTCATGCTCTGCTGCAGCTCGTCGCCGGAGGCGATGCCCTTGTCCCAGATCGGCGTCGCGATCGTGCCCGGCTCGATCACGGATACCTCGATGCCCCACGGCCGCAGCTCGCGCCGCAGCGTGTCGGAGAAGCCCTCGAGCGCGAACTTCGAGGCGGCGTAGGCGCCCAGCAGCGGGACGGCGACCTTGCCGCCGATCGAGCTGACGTTGACGATCCGCCCTCTGGCGGCGCGCAGCTGCGGCAGGAACGCCTGCGTGACGGCGACCTGGCCGATCAGGTTGACCTCGATCTGGCGGCGGAAGTCGTCGATCGGCTGGTGCTCGATCGGGGCGGGGACGGCGACGCCGGCGTTGTTGACGAGGCCGGCGAGGCGACCGCCGGTCTGCTCGCGCACGGTCTGCGTCGCGGCGGCGATCGAGGTCGCGTCGATCACGTCGATCCGCAGCGGCGTGACGCCGGGAATCTCGCGCGCGAGCCGCTCGCCGTCTGCGTCCTTGCGCACGCCGGCGAAGACCTGGAAGCCAAGCCCGGCGAGCCGTCGCGCACACGCCTCCCCGATCCCGCTCGACGCGCCGGTCACGACGACCGCTCCTTGCTGAGAGTTCGCTGACATGCGCGCGATTCTGTCAGGGGGAGTGGAGATGCGAGCCGGTCGGCAGTCTCATTGACCGGCTCGTCGGCAGACAGCGCTGACCCCAGCGTCGGGCGAGGCTGCACTGACGCCAGGCTCCGTAGTCGATGCGGAAAGGCAGCGGGTCGGGGTTGCCGCCCCGGCCCGCTGCATTGCAGAGGAGCGTATGACGTCCGCTGCGCTGGCAATCGCAACGAAGGATAGGCAGCGACCCGCCATGCGACAACCGCACCTGTGATGTGGTTACGAGAGCCCGTCTCACTCCGTCATCAACGCCACCGGCACGGCGAGCCCGGCGGAGCGACGCAGTGTGGCGATGCGGCGGCCGGGCTGGACGGCCGGGCGCGGCGCGCTGCAGCGCTCGTCGCCGATCGCGGCTGCCGTCGCGTCGATGTCGGCAACCTTGAACGCGAGGCCCCAGAAGAACGCCGGGCCGTCCGGCCCTCCGCTGCGCTCGATCGCCTCCGGCGGCGCCTGCACGACCTCGAGGATGACCTCGCCGAGGCGGAAGAACGCCTGCCGCGGCGCACCCGCCGGCGTCGGCTCCTCGCGGACGCGGCGCAGTTCGAGGCCGGCCGCCTGAAGCACCGCGACGGTGCGATCGAGCGCCGGAGTGATCGCGACGACATGGTCGAGTGCGGTGATGCCGTTGGGGTGAGCGGCGGGCGCGGTCGCGGGATCAGCCCCGGCCGCAAGCACCGTCGGGAGTCCGTCGAGCGCGTCGCTCTCGGGCCCGCTCAGCGTCCAGCCGACGATCCCGCGGCCGGCGCCGCGGCCCGCGAGCCGAATCGGCACGCCGCCGACGCGGCAGACGTCGCCGTCCACCGCGAACCCGAGCGCCGCCCACGTCGCGGGCTCGTCGGCGATCGTCAGCTCGTGGATCCGCACGCCCGGCACCGCCGGGACGCTAACGCGCGCGCCGCTACCCGCGCTCCAGCAGCGCCACGCACTCGATGTGCGGCGTCTGCGGGAACATGTCGACCGGCGTCACTCTGCGCAGGATGTAGCCGGCTTCGACGAGCTGCGCCGCGTTCGGCGCGAGCGTCGTCGGGTTGCAGGAGACGTAGACGATCCGCTTCGGCGAGCTGTCGATGATGCGTCTGACGACCTTGGTCGACAGCCCGGCGCGCGGCGGATCGACGACGACGACGTCGGGCGTGCCGGCCTTCGCGACGAGGTCTCTCAGCGCGACGCGCACGTCGCCGGCGAAGAAGTTGGCGTTGTCGACGTCGTTGATGCGCGCGTTCGAGATCGCGTCGCCGATCGCCGGCTCGATCAGCTCCAGCCCCCACAGCTCCGACGCGCGCGGCGCCAAGGTCAACCCGATCGTGCCGATCCCGCAGTAGAGGTCGTAGACGCGCTCGAACCCTCTGAGCGCAGCGTACTCGCCGGCGAGCGCGTAGAGCTTCTCGGCCATCTCGGTGTTCGTCTGGAAGAACGCGTGCGGGGAGATGCGGAAGCGCATCCCGCTCAGCTCCTCGTCGAGGTAGTCGCTGCCGGCGATCAGCTCCGTCTCGCCGAGCGCGGTCGTCTCGCCGACGCCGTCGAACGCCGTCCACAGCAAGCCGTTGCAGTCGACCGCCTCGGCCAGACCGTCGGTGTCGAGCTGGCCCGGCATCGTCACGAGCCGCACCTGGATCTGCCCGGTGCGCCGCCCCTCGCGCACGACGAGGTTGCGCAGGAAGCCCTCGTGCGTGCGCCGGTCGTAGGCGGTGAGCCCCTTCGAGCGGCACCAGTCGAGCACCTGGCGACTCGCCACGTTCGAGCGTTCGGAGGCGATCAGGCAGTCGTCTATCGGCACGATCCGTTCCCAGTGGCCGGGCGCGTGGAAGCCGAACACCAGCTCGCCGTCGTCTTCGGTGCCGAACGAGTATTCGAGCTTGTTGCGGTAGCGCCACTGCTCGAGCGCCGGCACGATCGGCTCCATCGCGAAGCCGTCGAGCTTGCCGATCCGCCGCAGCGCGTCCTCCACCTGCTGGTGCTTGATCTCCAACTGGCGCTCGTACGGCAGCACCTGCCACGGCACGCCCGGGTGCGGCGCGTGCGCCGGTATCCGCTCGGGCGACGGCTCGAGTATCTCGACCGTTATCGCTTCGGCGTAGTCGCGCTTCGGGCGGGTGATTCTGGCGCGGACCTTGTCGCCCGGCACCGCGCCGACGACGAACACGACGTAGCCCTCGTGGCGCGCGACGCCGTTGCCGCCGAACGCGAGCGAGTCGATCGTCAGCTCGAGCTCGTCGCCGCGGTTCGGCCTCTGTCGTCTGGTCAAGGTGCTGGACACGGCGGCTAGCATCGCACGCTCATGGACCTCGCCGCGTACCGACTGCAAGCCGAAGCCTTCACGGCCGAGCTGGGCGAGGAGTACCACGCGCACTTCGCCGGGCTCAGAGCGGAGTTCGACGTGGAGCCGATCTACGCCAAGCACGCCGAGCTGTTCACACGCGAGTCGGTCGCGCGGCTGCGCGAGCAGGCCGACGCGGCGACGGCCCAGGGCGAGGACGCGGGGCGCCGCGCGCGCATGCTGCTCGACTTCGCGGTCGACGGGCACCTCGGTCTCGTCTCGACCGACCTGGAGGGAGAGCTGGCCCAGCGCGAGGCGAGCCTCGTGCTTTCGGTGGGCGACGGCACCGACGTGCCGATCCCCTTCCGCGAGGCGACGATCGTGCAGGCGAACGAGCCGGACCGCGCGCGCCGCGCCGCGATCGAGACGGCTCGCCTGGAGGCGACCGACACGCACCTCAACCCGCTCTACCGCGAGATGCTGGAGCGCACGCGCGCGACCGCGGTCGAGCTGGGCTGGCCGAGCTACCGCGCGCTGTGCGAGGAGCTGAAGGGCTTCGACCTCGACCGGCTCGCGCGCGCGACCGCGGCGTTCACGGCCGCGACCGAGGACGCGTACGCGCCACTCGTCGCGCCGGTCGTGGAGCGCACGCTGGGCGCGCTGCGGCTGGACGACCTCGTGCGCGCCGACCTGCCGCGCCTGTTTCGCTTCGCCGAGGCCGACGCGGCGTTCGACGGCGCCCAGCTGCTGCCGAGCTTCGAGGCGACGCTCGCCGGGCTCGGGATCGACCCGGCGACGCAGCGCAACGTCCACCTCGACGTCGCGTCGCGCCCCGGCAAGTCGCCGCGCGCGTTCTGCGTCGCGGTCAGAGTCCCGCATGACGTGCGGCTCGTCGTGCCGCCGATCGGCGGGCGCGACGACTTCACCGCGCTGCTGCACGAGGGCGGCCACGTCGAGCACTTCGCGCACGTCGACCCGTCGCTCGCGTTCGAATACCGCCACCTCGGCGACAACGCGATCACGGAGGCGTTCGCGTTCCTGTTCGACCACCTCGTCGAGGACCCCGAGTGGCTGCGCGCGCGGCTCGGGGTGCAGGACGCCGACGGCACGCTCGCCGCGCACGCGCGCGCGACGCGGCTGATCTACCTGCGCCGCTACGCCGCGAAGCTGCCGTACGAGCTGGACGTGCACGCCGTCGGCCCGCCCGGCGACGCGGCGCTGCGCGAGCGCTACGCGACGCTGCTCGGCGCTGCCGCGCGCGTGCGCTGGCCGCAGCAGACCTACCTCGCCGACCTCGACCCCGGCTTCTACGTCGCCTGCTACCTGCGCGCCTGGGCGCTCGAGACGCACCTGCGCGCGCACCTGCGCGAGCGCTTCGGCGAGCGCTGGTTCGAGCGGCGCGAGGCCGGCGACGCGCTGCGCGCGCTGTGGCGCGACGGCCAGCGCCTGTCCGCCGAGGAGCTGCTCGCCGAGCTGACCGGCGCCGAGCTGGACTTCGGCGCGCTGCTCGCGGACCTGGGGCTGGAAGGCGTCCCGGCCGGTGAGGCCGGGACGCCATCGAGCTAGGTTTCGCCCTGCGGCGACCGCAAGCGGTCGCCTGGGGGCGACGTCACTTTCTCCGCGGCGCGTTCTTTCTCGCGGCCGCGCCGACCGCTCTGCGAGCGCGCTCGGCGCTCTTCATGAGGCGGTCGACGGAGTCGGCGCGGCGTGCTCTGGCGGCCGTGCCGTCGAGCTTCTTCGACAGCTGCTCGAGCTGCTCGATGCCCTTGCCGAGCAGCGTGTCGAGGTTCGTCAGCACGTCGTCCTTCTGCTCGCGGCCCTTGCGCACGAGCTCGCCCACGAGGTCGTTCGCGTCGCCTCTCGCGACGTGACCGCGGGAGACCGCCTCGTCGAGCGCTTCCTGGATCGCCTCCGAGGCGAGCAGGACGATGTCGCGCGGCTCGAAGACGCGGTTGGAGAGCTGGTCGCGCAGCGCGTCGACGAGCTGCGCGACGGGGTCGGCGGTGCGTCTGCGCGCGCCGCCGGTCGCGCGTCTCGGCGCGGCCGCTCTTCTGGCAGCCGCTCTTCTGGCAGCGGCTCTTCTCGCGGCCGGTCTTCTCGCCGCGGCGCGTCTGGCGGCGGGTCTTCTCGCCGCAGGTCTTCTCGCGGCGGCAGCGCGAGCGGGTCTTCTCGCCGCGGCTCTTCTGGCGGTCGCTCTCGTCGCGGCAGCGGCGCGAGCGGGTCTTCTGGCGGCCGCTCTTCTCGCGGCCGCGACACGCGCCGGTCTTCTCGCCGCCGCGCTTCTGGCGGCCGGGCTGGCTCTGGCGGCTGCGGCACGTCTGGCAGCCGGTCTGCGTGCGGCCGCGGCTCTTCTCGCGCCGGTGCTCGCTCTTCTCGCAGCGGGGGACTTCGGCTGGGGCATCGATGCTCCTCGGTATGGACAGACGGACCGGTCGGGCGCGAGGCTACCGCAGCAGCAGCTCCAGGAGCGCTTTCTGGGCGTGGCGCCGGTTCTCGGCTTGGTCCCAGATGCGCTGACGGGCGCCGTAGAGGACCTCGGCCGTGATCTCCTCGCCTGGGTGGGCGGGCAGGTCGTGGAGCGCGATCGCGCCGGGCGCGGCGCGATCGAGCAGCGCGTCGTCGACGCGGTAGGCAGCGAGCGCGGCGCGGCGAGCGCCGGCCGTCTCCTCGTCGCCCATGCTGACCCACACGTCGGTGTAGACGGCGTGCGCGCCGGCGACGGCGGCGAGCGGGTCGTCGGTCAGCACAGCATCTGCGACGGGCTCGAGCTGGTAGCCGTCCGGCGCCGCGACGCGCACCTCAACGCCGGCGAGGCCGCCGAGGATCGCGAGCGAGCGGGCGACGTTGTTGCCGTCGCCGACGTAGGCGAGCACGAGGCCGTCGAGTCTCCCGAACGTCTCGCGCAGCGTCAGCAGGTCGGCGAGCGCCTGGCACGGGTGGTGGCCGGCGGTCAGCATGTTCACGACCGGCACGCTCGCGTGCTCGGCCAGCTCGCGCACCAGCTCGTCGGGACCGGTGCGGATCCCGATCGCGTGCACGTGGCGCGACAGCACGAGCGCGGTGTCGCGCACGGCCTCGCCGCGGCTGATCTGCATCTCGTCCGGGCGCAGGATCAGCGGGTGGCCGCCGAGCTCGACGATGCCGGTCTCGAACGACAGGCGCGTGCGCGTGGAGGGCTTCTGGAAGATCAGCGCGACATGCTTTCCCGCGAGCGCGCGCGAGGCGAGCGGCTCGGCCTTCAGCTCGAGCGCGCGCTCGACCAGCGCGAGCAGCTCCTCGCGGGTGAGCTCTTCTCCGGTGAGCAGGTGGCGCGGCAAGCGCGCAAGTGTACGGTCCTGCAATGCAGCTGCGCATGCTGACGCCGACGATCCGGGGTTTAGCGTCACGTGACTCCCGCCGATAGTCAGGACGTGCGTCGAACGTCCCTCGTGCTGGCGGTCGCCTTCGCGCTGCTGCTCGTCGTCGGCGGCACCGTCTCGTGTGCCGGCGCGCAGGTTCGCCATCGCCATGCGCACCGCGCCGTCGCAGGCTGGCGCGGGATGCCGGTCGGCGACCGCTGGAGCGGCTGGTCCAAGCGCGAGGTGCTGCCGGGCGACGCCGCGGCGGTGACGATCCAGGGCGTCCAGGGAACCGCCTACACCGTCCATCCGGGCGACGTCCCGGGGCGCAACGGCGAGCGCGCAGAGATGGTCGCGTCGGTCGCGAGCACGGGCGCGATCCAGGGACGCGCGACGACGTACGGCTGGTCGACGTGGTTCCCCGCGTCCTTCACCCCGGTCGCCGAAAGCTCGTGGAACATCTTCACGCAGTTCCACGAGAGCGCGGCCGACGGCTGCCACCCGAACGTCGCGCTGCAGGTGGACACGCAGCACGGCGACGAGCGGCTGCGCCTGACCGTGCGCGGCGGCCGGCTCGACGCGCTCACGTGCACGCCCGCCTCGACGCGCGTGTGGGACTTCGCGCCGCTCCAGCGCGGCCGCTGGGACCGCTTCGACCTCGCGGTCGGATGGTCCTCGAGCGCACGCGACGGCTACGTGCAGCTCGCGCTGGACGGCCGGACCGTCGTGCCGCGCACGTCGCTCGCGACGCTCTACGCGGGCCAGTCGGCCTACCTCAAGCAGGGCTTCTACCGGCAGGACTCGCCGTTCGCGACGACCGTGGTCCACTCCGCCGTCACGCGCGCCGCGGTCGTGCCGCTCGCGTCGGCCGCCGGGCGACGGCGCTGAACGCCCGCGCCGCGGAGGCCGCCCGTGGGCGACCCCCGCGCGCGGCGCGCTCCCGTGCTCAGCCGACGCCGGCCTCGCAGGACGCCTGGTCGGCGAACATCATCTGCCCCGCGCTGTTGTAGAAGTGACGCCACTGGCGGTTGGCGCAGTCGGCGGCGACCGCGAGCCGCAGCGACACGTGGAACGCGCCGTAGTTGTCCGACGCGATGCGATCGCGGATGCGCACGCTCAACCCGCGACCCAGACCGTGGATCGCGTAGCTGTACGTGTGATCCGGGCGGGGGACCGTGTAGCGCCCCGTCAGCGTCGTCGGGTGGCGGTAGCCGCTGCCGTTGTTGATCACGAACTGCCGCGACGTGCGCGGGAGCGGATCCTGTCTGCAGCGGCGTCTCGTGGTGAGCCGCGCGAACATCGTCTCCGGGTCGACGCCCACCTTGCCGGTCGCACCCGGCGTCGGGAACAGCGGCGCCGACTCCGGCGTGCCGCAGACGATCCCGGGACGGCGATGGCGCAGGATCGGGTGCGTCCACATGCCCGGCTTGAAGTAGCTGCCGGTGCCGGCGGCCGTGACGATGTACCACTTGCCACCCGTCAGCCGGCCGTTGAACGTCGCGTGCGGGCTGTTCAGCTTCAGCGTCAGCGACTGCGGAAGCGTGATCGCCGACGCGGCCGGCACGAGCATCACGGCGGCCGTGGCGGCCAGGGCGAGCGTCGCAGCGGCGACGCGAACGTACTTCATGGGACCTCCTGGGTGACGACGACGGGATCGGTGGGCTGACGTCATGGGCTCTCCTCCTGGGACGAAGCGAGTTGCAAGGTTCGGGGCGTCGTCGCCGCGCGCAGCAACGCGACGCCGCGCGGGTCGGGCGCCGACGTCGCCCTGGCCGCGGGTCGCGCTCTCCCGCGCGTGTGTGCGCGCGCGGGCGGGTTGATCGCACGCAGCTTCAGCTCGACCGGCGTGCGGCGCCCGTCGATGCGCGGCAGCTCCAGATGCGCCGCCTGACGGATGCGCAGCCGGATCACCTGACAGTCGGCTGGCGTCGGCAGGCAGTTGGCGCGTCCGCTCACGCGCGCACGGCCGAGGTTCGCGAACGACGCGACGCCGGAGCGGCCCACCCCCAGCAGCAGCGCCCACACCTGGCCGTTCGCGTCGCGCAGCGGGGCGAGCGGGCGCAGGTTCTGCAGCTCGCGGAGGTGGCGGGCGTCGCCGAAGCTGACGTGCGCGACCGTCGGGCCGCGCCGGATCCAGCGCAGCAGCGACGGATCGAGCCGGCAGATGCCGACGCCGAGCTCCGCCGTGCGGCAGATCGGGCCGGGCCCGGGCGAGCGATAGATCGTGATGCGCTCCTTGAAGCCGGCGAAGCGCACGATCGGCGGGCTGTAGACGAGCAGCCGGTCGAGCGTCGCGTTCTGCGGCGGCTGCTGGGTCTGGCTGCGGTAGATCGCGACGTATCTGACCGCGCCGACGCACGCGCCGGCCTCGTAGAGCTTGCAGTACGGCTGCGGGATGTCGGTGCCGATCGACTCCTCGGTCAGGAACGTCGCGTTCGGCGGGAGCGTCTGCGCGTAGGCGCGCGTCGCGCCGAGCGCGTCGTCCGTGCGGTTCACGAAGCGCTCGGCGAACGTCCAGCCGTTGACCGCCAGCACGAGCGCCAGCAGCGCCACGACCGCGCGCCGCGCAGCCGCCGGCGGCCGTGCGCGCACCCATCTCGCCAGCTCCGCGCAGACGTAGAGCAGCAGCGGCACCTCCGCCATCACGAAGTAGTGCGCCATCTTCAGGCGCAGCGCGGCGAGGAACAGCACGGCGACGAGCGCCCACGCGAACAGCAACGAGTCGGCGGCGCGGCGGCGCAGGTCGCGGTGCAGGAGCCCGGTGGCGGTCCGCCACACGACGAGCGCACCGCCGAGCGCCGACAGCACGAGCGTGGAGACGAACAGCTTGTAGGGGCCGACGAGCGCGTCGACGGCGTCGCGCCAGCTGTGGATCGAGCCGCGCGAGGCCTTGTGGCCGAACACCCGCTCGATCTGCACCTTGGTGTCCTCGACGAACCAGTTGTGCCCCTGGCCGACGAACGCGACGAGCATCACCGACAGGTCGACGGCGAGCAGCGCGCCGGCCGCCGCGAACAGCGCCACGTGGCCGGCGCGCTCGCGGCGCGTGAGCGCCCAGTGCATGGCGACGACGCCCAGCCCGTACGCGCCGATCTGCTTGTAGGCGAGGGCTGCGCCGAGCAGCAGGCCGGCGAGCACGAACAGCCGCCGCGAGCGGCGCCGCAGCGCCTGGTCGTACGCGAGCAGGCCGCCGACGAGCAGCACGAGCATCGTGTTCTCGATCCAGCCGACGCGGTTCGTGTAGATCACCCAGCCGTCGGTCGCGAGCACGAGCGAGGCGGCGGCGGCGCCGAGCGCGCCCCAGCGCGGGCGGAGCAGCGCGTAGACGAGCGCGAGCACGACGAGCGAGGCGAGCGCGGCGAGCAGGCGCGCGTCGCCGATCGTGGCCGAGCCGAGCAGCCGCATCCAGCCGCTCAGCAGCACGAAGTAGAACGGCGGGTGGAACAGGTACGGCTGCGCGACGTGCCCCCACGGCACCTTCGCCTCGAGCCCGTGGCCCTGCGCGAGGTGGCGCGCGATGTCCGTGTAGACCGGCTCGTCCCACTCGGTGCCCGGCCGGCTGTGGAGGTCCCACAGGCGCAGCAGCGCCGCCGCAAGCAGCACGCCGAGCGCGACCAGCAGCTCGACGCGGTGCCGCGACGGCAGTCGCCGGCGGGCCGGCTCCGGGGGAGGAGCGGCCGGCGGCTCGGCGTCGAACACGACGGGCGGCGGGGACGTGACGGCCATCTAGCCGGCCGCCTCCATCGCGGGGGTCATGGCGCTGGGCGCGGCAAGCGGGTGCAGGCGCGTCGGCCGCGCGAGCCCACGCAGCAGCCCGATCGAGAACGACGCGCCGAGCAGCAGCGTCGCGAGCGGGAACGCGAGCGCCGCGACGTCCCCCACGCGCACGGCGCACAGCAGCGACAGCGCGGCCGCTCCGCCGAGCGCGAGCGCGACCTGCAGCGGCAGCAGCAGACCCGTGACGCCGCCGCCGTCGAGCGCGAGCACGACCGCCTCGACGAACGCGAGCGCGAGCGCGGCGAGCAGCAGCGCGAGGTTGCTCAAGCGGTTGCGCGCGAAGCTGCTGTGCGGGTGCTTGCGCACGAACATCGCGCAGCCGCGCCCCGAGCGGTGGTACTCGCGCACGAGCTGGCGCAGGCCCTGGCGATGGTGGTGCAGCGCGCGCAGGCAGTCGGTGCACAGCACGCTGAAGCCGGCGTCGACCACGCGCTGGAACCACTCGTAGTCCTCGTAGGAGTGCACGAAGCTCGCGTCGAGCCCGCCCACCGTCTCGTACAGCTCGCGCGTGAACAGCACGTTGGCGGTGACCGGCGGCTTGCACGCGCCGTCGAACGCGTTGCCGTTCGTGACGTAGTCCTCGGCCATCCGCGGCGTCTTGCCGGCGAACGGGTTGCGGTCGACGTAGCGACCCCAGAAGTCGTCGTCGACGCTCTGCATCGGGCCGGCGACGCAGGGGTACTCGGCCAGCAGCGAGACACCGGTCGAGAGCCAGCCGGGCGGCAGCACCATGTCGCTGTCGGTCAGCGCGAGCAGCTCGCCGGTCGCGGCGGCGAGGCCCGCGTTGCGCTTGAAGTTGGCGTCGCGCCCGCCGGTCGCGACCTCGACCTCCATGACGCGCACGGCGCCTTCGCCGATCAGGTCGCGGATCGGCTCCCACGTGCGGTCGCCGACGTCGCCGACGAGCAGCAGCTCGACCGGACCCGGATAGTCCTGGGCCAGCAGCGACCGCACGACCGCGACGATCGTCCGCGCGCTGTCCTTCACCGGCACGACCACGGTGACGGATCTCACGAAGCACCCTCCTTGGGCTGGAACACGAAGTGGTGGGCGACGAGGAAGTTCACGACGCTGCTGACGGCGATCCCGATCGCGTTGGCGGCGAGGTAGCCGACGCCGAGCGAGACGAGCAGCGAGAAGAGCGCCTGATTGGCGGGCAGGGTCAGCACGCGCGAGCTGTGGAAGCGCAGCCACTCCGCGGCGATCGGGCCGCGGCCGACGGCGCGCCGGTCGGCCCACGTCCACCAGCGCGACAGCGCGAAGCTCGTCTCGATCGAGAAGACCGCCTGGATGAAGTAGGCGAGGTGCGGGTTGACGTGCAGCAGCTCGACGAGCGCGACGAGCAGCGCCGCGCCCGCGACCATCACCACGCCGCCGACGACCGCGAAGCGGCCGACGCGCAGGCGGCGCGAGCGCCGCAGCGCGAGCGCCGGCCTCGCGAGCGCCGAGGCGGACGACTCAGCCATCCGTCCCCGCCGGGACGAACGCCAGGTCGCCGGCGGCCGGGCGCGGCGTGCGGCGCTGCGGCACCGCGTGCCGCAGTTGCGGCACGCGCACCATCGCCTCCAGCACGATCGCGCCGCGCATCTTGCTCTCGCCGCGCGTGCGGTCGCGGAACTCGATCGGGATCTCGGCGACCCGCATGCCCGCGCGCAGCGCGCGGTAGGTCATCTCGATCTGGAAGACGTAGCCTCTGCCGAGCACCTGGTCGAGGTCGACGGCCTCGACCGCCCGGCGACTCCAGCACTTGAACCCGCCGGTGAGGTCGCGGACGCCGACGCCGAGCACGGCGCGTGCGTACGTCGAGCCGCCGCGGCTGATGAGACGACGGCGCAGCGACCAGTCGGGCGTCGCGCCGCCATCGACGTAGCGGGAGCCGATCACGAGGTCGGCGGCGGGCACGGCGTCGAGCAGACGGGCGACGTCCTCGGGGCGGTGCGAGAGGTCGGCGTCCATCTGCACGAGCCGGCTCGCTCCGGCGGCGAGCGCGGCGCGGAAGCCGTGCAGGTAGGCAGCCCCCAGCCCCGCCTTGCTCGAGCGGTGCAGCACGCAGACCTCGCGGTGACGGCTCGCGAGCCGCTCGGCGAGCCGGCCGGTGCCGTCGGGCGAGTCGTCGTCGACGATCAGCAGCCGGACGTCGCGCCCGTCGAGGGCGGTAAGCAGACGACCGACGAGCTCCTGCAGGTTCTCGGCCTCGTTGTAGGTCGGCACGATGACCCATGTTCCGGTGCATGTGCGGGCAGCGGGAAGCGACGGCTCCCGGGAGCCGGCGACGGCATCTGGCATGGCGAATGCCTCTGGTGAGTAGGTGGATATCCCCGCCTGGCACGGGGACCTACGCCGGCCCTAACGAAAACGGCGGCGTTTGCGACGGCGGGATTCTCTGCGGGTTGTAAAGGCCGTGTAAATCAAACATTCGTCCAGAAAGGCCTGCAAACCTCAACTTTTTGCTACGCAACCATTTTTTTGTTCAGCCACCCTAGTATTAGTCAGTATCCTGACATACCAGCGGTATGCGAACGGACGCGTTCATATACGCCACGGGCGATTCCGCGGGCTTGGAGGCGGTGCGCTACGCGCCGCGCGAGCGCAGGCCGAAGCCGCGCAGCATCAGCAGCGCGCGCTCGCCGAGCGTGCCCGCGGCGGGCAGGACGCCGAGCTGGACGGCGGCTTCGTAGCGGTCGAAGAAGGTGCGCACGCGCAGCAGGCGGCCGGCGCGCAGCTCCGCGTAGACGACGCCGTGCACGACGACAAAGCGTCTCGTCGGCGGCAGCCCCTCGAGCGTGCCGCGGTGCGTGCCGGCGAGCTTGCAGGGCGCGGCGGCGAAGCGGCCGGCGGGGTCGGCGAGCCGCTCGCCCGCGCGCTCGACGCGCACGTCGGGGAAGCCCTGCCACAGCCGCTCGGCGTGCGCGGCCAGCTCGTCGGCGCCGATCAACGGCGCGGGCGTGAGCGGGTCCTCGTACTGGACGGCGGGATCGCACAGCGGCGCGAAGGCGGCCGCGTCGCGGCCCGACCAGGCGGCCTCCCAGCGGTCGAGCAGCGTGTCGAGCGGGAGCGGCGGCGCGGGCTCGACGCGCGCGGCGCCGTCGTCGCTCGCGGCGGGGTCCGGCTCGTCAGGCATCAGCCGGCGACGGGGCCGGAGCGCCGAAATCGGGCAGGCCCGCGTCCGGCGTCGACGCCTCGGCGTAGAGGCGCCGCGGGATGCGGCCGGCGCGGCGCGCGAGGCGCCCGCCCTCGACGCCGGCGCGGATGGCCCGCGCCATCGCGACCGGATCGTGCGCGCGAGAGATCGCGCTCGCGCACAGCACGGCGTCGCAGCCCAGCTCCATCGCGAGCGCGGCGTCGGAGGCGGTGCCGACGCCCGCGTCGAGCACGACCGGCAGCTCGGTCCGCTCGCGGATGATCGCCACGTTGTAGGGGTTGCGAATCCCCATGCCGGAGCCGATCGGCGAGCCGAGCGGCATCACCGCCGCGCACCCGACGTCTTCCAAGCGGCGCGCGAGGATCGGGTCGTCGGTCGTGTACGGCAGCACGACGAAGCCGTCGGCGACGAGCGCCTCCGCGGCCGCGATCAGCTCGACCGCGTCGGGCAGCAGCGTGCGGTCGTCGCCGATCACCTCGAGCTTGACCCAGTCGGTCGCGAACGCCTCGCGCGCGAGCTGCGCGGTCGTGATCGCGTCGCGGGCGGTGAAGCAGCCGGCGGTGTTCGGCAGGACGTCGACGCCGGCGTCGGCGAGCACGTCCATGATCGAGCCGCGCTGCTGCGGGTCGACGCGGCGCAGCGCGACGGTCACCAGCTCGCTGCCGCTGACGCGGATCGCCTCCGCCATCTCCTCGAGCGAGCGGAAGCCGCCGGTGCCGAGCAGCAGGCGCGAGCGGAACGTCCTGCCGGCGATCGTGAGCGGGTCGTCGAGCGTCTTGTCGGCGTCGATGCTCATGCGCGCATCATCCCCCTTGGATCGCGGTCAGGATCTCGACGCGGGCGCCGGCGCCGAGCGGCGTGTCGGCCCATGCGCCGCGCCGCACGACCTCGCGGTCGACGGCGACGGCGACGCCGCGCGCGTCGAGCGGGACGCCGAGCAGCGCGACCGCGTCGGCGACCGTCGCGCCGTCGGCCAGCTCGTGCCACTCGCCGTTGAGCTGGACGGAGATCACGAGGGGACCGCCTCGCGGTCGCGTGCGAAGCGCGCCGCGCCGAACGGCTTGGCCGCGTCGGGCAGCGGCTCGCCGGCGAGCGTCCCGGCGAGCACGTCGGCGACGAGCGGCGCGAGCAGGATCCCGTGGCGGAAGCAGCCGGCCGCCCACTGCAGCCCGGCGAGTGCGCCGGGACCGAGCACGGGCGCGTTGTCGGGCGTGCCGGGGCGCAGCCCGGCGGCGACCTCCTCGATCGCCAGCTCGCTCACGCCGGGCACGAGCTCGATCGCGTCGCGCAGCAGCTCGAAGATCCCGCCCGCGGTCGGGGCGGTGTCGAAGCCCTGCTCCTCCATCGTCGCGCCGAGCACGTAGCGGCCGTCACCGCGCGGCACGAGGTAACCGGGCTGCATGCGCAGCACGCGCGTGAGCAGTCCGGGCCCGGAAGGGTCGCGCAGCCGCATGACTTGACCCTTGACCGGGCGGATCGGCACGCGCGCGTGCGCGGGGAGGCCGTCGAGCGCATCCACCCACGCGCCGGCGGCGACCACGACCTGCTCGGCGTGGATGCGCTCGCCATCGCTCAGCTCCACGCCGCCGACCTGTTCGCCGTCGCCCGACAGCGCGATCCTCGCGACCCCCGCGCCCTCGCGCAGCAGGCACCCGGCCCGCTCGACCGCGACGGCGAGCGCCGCGCTCAGCGCGCGCGGGTCGATCGCGTGGTCGTCGGGCACGTCGAGCGCGAGCCGCAGCGTCGGCGCGAGCGCCGGCTCGCGGCGGCGCGCCTCGCTCGCGAGCAGCCGCTCGACCGGCAGGCCCATCGCCTCGCGCTCGGCCAGCTCGCGCTCGAGCGCCTCCGCCTCGTCGCGGTCGCGCGCGACCGCGAGCGTGCCGCACGCGCTGAAGCCGGGGTCGCGGCCGGACGCGTCCGCCAGCTCCTGCACGAACGCCGGGTAGCGGGAGAGCGACGCGCGGCTGAGCGCGAGCAGCCCGCGCTCCCCGACGCGCGCCTCGCTGATCGGCGCGAGCATGCCCGCGGCGACGTGGGTCGCCGCGCGCGCGGGGCGGTCGCGCTCCAGCAGGACCGTGCGCAGCCCGCGCTGCTGCGCGCGCCACGCGACGGCGAGGCCGGCGATGCCGCCGCCCACGATGGCGACGTCGAAGCGATCGGAATGCTGGGGCACGTGCTCCTTCCCTGCGCCGGCATGACCCGGATCAGGTTCTGACGGTCGGCGGCCGGAGTGCCGCCCTCTCAGCCCGGTTGAGGGCTCCCGTAGGGGCGATGGTAGCGCCAGCCCGGCGCGCGCCGCGGCCGGGCGGTCAGGCGGGCCGCGCGCTCACGCCGCGCTCTCCACGCGCTCGCGCGCGAACGCGGCGATCAGCTCGGCCAGCCGGTCCGGTCTGTCCTCGGGCGAGAACGTGCGCGCGCCGTCGACCAGCTCGAAGCGCGCACCGGGGATCGTCGCCGCGAGCCGCTCGCCGTCCGCGCGCGGGAAGAACTTGTCGTCGGCCGACCACGCGATCAGCGCCGGGCGGTCGAACGCCCGCAGCCGCTCCGCGGCCTGGATCGTGAAGCAGGAGTCGATCCCGCGCGAGACGCGCACGAGGTCGGCGCGCACCTCGGCCGACTCCAGCGCCGGCAGCACGTAGGAGTCCGACGGCGCGTCGGGGATCGGCGCGTGGGTCAGCATGCCGTAAGCGATCGGCAGGCGCCGCGCGGCGCGCATGCGCATCGGCGCGAGCGCCGCGAGCGCGCCGCCAGGCATGCTGAGCGAGGCGAACAGCGGCTTGAGCATCGGCGGGGGGAAGTGCTCGAACGCGTCGCACGAGGTCAGCACGAGCCGGCCGAGCCAGGCCGGTCTGTGCGAGGCGGCGATCTGGCAGAGCGCGCCGCCGGTGTCGTTGCCGACGAGCGTGACGTCCTCGAGGCCGAGCGCCTGCACCGCCTCGCCGATCAACGACCCGAGGTCGTCGGGCGTGAGTCTGCGCGCCGGCATCGGCACGAGATGCGAGCCGAGCGGCATGTCGAGCGCCACGCGCGTGAAGCCGTCGAGCCGCGGCACGACGCCGCGCCACAGGTTCGCGTTGACGAGCAGGCCATGGACGAACACGACGGCCGGGCCGTCGCCGGTCACGTGGACGCGCAGGCGCCCGCCGTCCAGCTCGAGCGTGCGCGCCGGGCCGAGGTCGCCGGCCCGCCACCCTGCGTTCTCAGCCTTCGCCATCGCGTCCCACTCCTCTCACATACAGGTTGTATGTCCCTAGCATACAGACGGTATGCCACGCGAGGAGCAGGCTGTCGCCACGCGGACCGAGCTGCTGCGCGTCGCGCGCGAGCTGTTCGCCGCGCGCGGCTACGCGGACGTCGGGACGGAGGAGATCGTGCGCGGCGCGCACGTGACGCGCGGCGCGCTCTACCACCACTTCACCGACAAGCGCGACCTCTTCCGCGCCGTCCACGCGCAGCTCGCCGACGAGCTGCTCGCCTCGATCGTCGCGCAGACGGCCGGCAGCGCCGACGCCTGGGAGGCGCTCACGAGAGGCATGCGCGCGTTCCTCGACATCTGCGAGGACCCGGCCGTGATCCGCATCTCCCACCTCGACGCGCCGGCCGTGCTCGGCTGGGCCGAGTGGCGCGAGGTCGACGCGCAGCACTGGCTCGGGCTCGTGACGATGGCGCTGCAGGAGGCGATGGACAGCGGGCTCATGCGCGGCCGCGACGCCGAGCCGCTCGCGCACATGCTGATGGGCGCGATGGTCGAGGCGTCGATGATGATCGCCAACGCCGCCGACCCGGCTGCCGCGCGCGCCGAGGTCGAAGGGCCGCTGCTGGCGCTGCTGGAGGGGCTGCGGGCGTAGCCGCCCGTCGGCCGCCGCGCCGCCGTGCGCCGGCCGGCTGCCAAGATGCAGGGCGATGGCGTCTGCACTCGGTGACGAACGGCGTGCGCGGCTGGCCGCGGCGCGGCTGTACCTCGTCTGCGGCGCGAGCGGCGACGGGCGCGGAGATCTGCGCGCGTTCCTCGACGCAGCGCTGTGCGGCGGGGTCGACGTGGTGCAGCTGCGCGAGAAGGACACGACGGTCGGCGACGAGGCGCTCCTCGCGGCCGCACGCGTGTTCCGCGACGCCTGCGACGCGCACGGCGCGCTGTTCGTGCTGAACGACCGGCCCGATCTCGCGGCGGCCGCGCGCGCCGACGGCGTGCACGTCGGCCAGGACGACATGCCGGTCGCCGAGGCGCGCTCGCTCGTCGGCGAGGACGTGCTGCTCGGCCGCTCGACGCACACGCCCGAGCAGGTCGAGGACGCGGCCGTCGCCGACGTCGACTACTTCGCCGTCGGCCCCGTCCACGCGACGCCGACGAAGCCGGGCCGTCCGGCGGTCGGCCTGGAGCTGGTCCGCCACGCGGCGGGCGCGCCGCGGCCGCTGCCGTGGTTCGCGATCGGCGGGATCGACGCGGCGACGGTCGGCGCCGTCGTCGGCGCCGGCGCGACGCGGATCGTCGTCGTGCGCGCGCTGACCGAGGCCGCCGATCCCGAGGCGATCGCGCGCGCGCTGCGCGGCGCGCTCCCGCAGGAGGCCGGCGTTGGCGCAACGTAGCCGCAAGCGCGGGCAGCGCGAGCGCAGAAGCTCCGAGGAGCGCAACGCCGAGATCCGCGCGCAGCTGCAGCCGCTCGCGGAGGGCGAGCGGCCGGGCGCGGTGACGGTCGCCGCGGTCCTCTCAGCGGTCGTCGGGCTGCTGAACGTCGTCCTGTACGTGGCGGGCGTGCGCGTGCACGGCGCCACCTTCTCCGGCACGGTCGGCGTCGGCGCGGTGCTGCTGGTGGCGGCGATCGGGATGTGGCAGACGCGCTACTGGGCGGTGATCGGCTTCCAGGTGATCCTCGGCATCTCGTGCGTCGCCGCCGCGCTGTCGCTGCTCGTCGCCTCCAGCGTCACCGGAGCGGTGCGGGCGGTGCTCGTGCTCGCGATCTGCGGCACGCTGTTCTGGAAGCTGATCCGCGCGATGGCGCGCATCCAGATGCCGCAGCGGCGGCCGGCGCCGTGAGCGACTGGGCCTACTGCCACGTCGACAAGGTCCGCTTCGGCGACCTCGACGCGATGCGCCACGTCAACAACGTGACGTACCTGGCCTACTTCGAGGACGCGCGCGTGCAGTACCTCTCGCAGCTGCTCGGCGACGACCCGACGACGCGCAGAGCGTTCGGCCTGATCTTCGCCGAGTGCAAGATCAACTACCGCGCGCCGGCCTTCTACGACGAGGAGATCCGCACCTGCGTGCGCCCCGGCGAGATCGCCCGCTCGAGCGTGCGGATCGAGTTCGCGATGCACGCCCTCCGCGACGAGCGTCTGCTCGCCGAGGGCTACGGCGTCGTCGTCGGCTACGACTACGCGGCCGGCCGGTCGATGCCACTGCCCGACGCCTTCAAGGCCGCGCTCGCGGCCGCCGTCGCCTGACCCGCCGTTCGGGGGGTGCCTCGGAGGTGCCAGACCGCGGCCGGAACAGGGGGTGACATACACTCGCCGCCATGCCCGAATCTGCTTATGACTGCATCGTCATCGGTTCCGGTCCCGGCGGCTATGTGGCGGCGATCCGTGCCGCCCAGCTCGGGATGCGGACCGCCGTCGTCGAGAAGGACAACGTCGTCGGCGGGCGATGCCTCAACTACGCCTGCATCCCCGCGAAGGCCGTGCTGCGCACCGCCGACATCCTCAGCGAGATCGACGACGCCGCCGAGTTCGGCATCGCCGTCGACGGTCGCACGGTCGACTTCGCGAGAGTGAGCGATCGCCGCAAGAAGGTCATCAAGACCCTCACCGGCGGCGTCAGCGGCCTCTTCAGAGCGAACAGAATCGACCTGATCGAGGGCTTCGGCGCGGTGACGGGCAACGGCACAGTGCGCGTCGGCAGCGCGAAGGACGGCGTCGAGTACACGGCGACGAAGGGCATCATCCTCGCGACCGGCTCGGTCAAGAAGCCGATCCCCGGCACGCAGTTCGGCGGCCGCGTGATCGGCACCGAGGAGGCGTGGGCGTTCGAGCAGCTGCCGAAGAAGATCGCCGTCGTCGGCGCGGGCGCGTCGGGCGCGGAGATCGCCTCCGCCTACGCGCGCCTCGGCGTCGAGGTGCTGCTGTTCGAGGCGCTCGACCGCGTCCTGCCGACCGAGGACGCCGACATCTCCAAGCTCGCCGAGCGCGGCCTCAAGAAGCAGGGCATGCAGATCTTCACGAGAACGTTCGTGGAGAACGTGAGAGACGGCAGTGACTCCGTCACGTTCACGCACGGGGACCAGAGCGGCGAGGTCGACTACCTGATCATCGCCGCCGGCCGCGGCGCCGACGTCGAGGGCCTCGGGCTCGACGACGCGGGCGTGAAGGTCGACGACAGAGGCCTGCTCGTGGTCGACGGCGCGCTGCGCACGTCGGTCAGAGGGATCTGGGCGATCGGCGACATCGTCCCCGGCCCCGCGCTCGCGCACAAGGCGTCCGACGAGGGCGTCATCGCCGCGGAGGACATCGCCGGCCAGGCGACGCATCCGATCGCGTACGTCGACATCCCGCGTGCGACCTTCTGCGCGCCGAACGTCGCGTCGTTCGGCCTCACGGAGGCGCAGGCGAAGGAGGCCGGCTACGACGTCGTCGTCGGCAGAGTGCCCTACGGCGCCGTCGGCGCCGGCACCGTCTACGGCGACCGCACGGGCCTGATCAAGATCGTCGGCGACAAGAGATACGGCGAGCTGCTCGGCGGCCACGTGATCGGCGCCAAGGCGACCGAGCTGATCCAGGAGCTCGTCAACGCACGCGCGCTCGAGGGCGGCTACCCGGAGGTCGCGCGCATCGTGCACGGCCACCCGACGCTGTCCGAGGGCGTGATGGAGGCCGCGCGCGCCGCCGACGGCTGGCTGATCCACGGGTAGGACCGTGTCCGACGAGCCCGGGCTCTCGGTCACGCAGCACGACGGCGACGGTCCGGCGGCGCAGGAGCACGCGCAGCCGGACCGCTCCCAGCCCGTCTTCTACTTCGACCTCGGCAGCCCCGAGGCGTACCTCGCCGCCGAGCGCGTGATGGCGGAGCTGCCGGTCGTGCCGGAGTGGGTGCCAATCCTCGCGGCGCGGCTCTCGGGCGCAGACCGCACCGGAGCGCCGGCGGGAGAGCGCCGCGCCGCGGTCGAGCGGCGCGCCGAGGAGCAGCACGTCCAGCCGCTGCGCTGGCCGGCCGACTGGCCCTGGGACGACACGCGCGTCGCGATGGTCGGCGCGACGTACGCGAAGCAGATCGGCCGCGCGGTCGCGTTCTCGCTGGCGGCCTTCCGCCAGGCGTTCGCCGGCGGCCGGACGCTCGACGAGGACACGGTCGTGATCGCAGCCGCCGCGTGCGAGATGCACCCGCGCGCGGTGCTGCAGGCGCTCGGGCGCAGATCGGTCGGCGCCGTGCTCGACGAGGCTACGGCGCAGGCCGCCGCGGCCGGCGTGACGCGGGTCCCGGCGATCGCGCTCGGCGGGCGCGTGTTCGAGGGCGCGGACGCCGTCGAGCAGGCGGCCGCCGCGCTGACGGAACTGGCGGCGTCTTCATGACCGCCCGCCGCGCCTATCGGCTGATCGTCACGCGCGGCGGCGCGGGGCCGGCGTGGCTGGCCGGGCCGCGGCGGATCGACCACGTCGAGATCGTCGGTATCGACAGCGGCGAGGTCGTCCTCTTCTGGGACCTGCCCGCGGTGCAGGCGCGGCGGCTCGTGCGCGCGCTGCGCGAGGATCTCGGCCGCCTCGAGGCGGAGGAGTTCCTGACTGCCTGGCGGGACGCACTGTGACGTCGCCCTCGCTCGTCGCGTGCGATGAGCGGAGGGCGAAACACATGATCCCCGGGTAAGGTCACTCGCATGGCCACGACGCCGGCAGCGAGACAGCGCCGGGACCGGTCGGACAGCGGGGGTCCGCCGCCGCTGCCCGCGCCCGAGGCGGCGCGGGAGTGGCTGGCGACGATGCTGCTGATCCGCCGCTTCGAGGAGCGTGCGGGCGAGCTGTACGCGAAGGCGAAGATCGGCGGCTTCCTGCATCTCGCGATCGGCGAGGAGGCGACGATCGTCGGCGCGGCGCGGGCGCTGCGCGACAGCGACTACCTGATCTCGACGTACCGCTCGCACGGCCACGCGATCGCGCGCGGCACCTCGCCGAACGCGGTGATGGCGGAGCTGTTCGGCAAGCAGGACGGCTGCTCGCGCGGGCGCGGCGGCTCGATGCACATGTTCGACCTCGCGCGGCGCTTCATGGGCGGCTACGGGATCGTCGGCGGCAACCTGCCGATCGCGGCCGGCTTCGGGCTCAGCGCCGACCTGCTGAGAACGGACGACGCGACGCTCTGCATGTTCGGCGACGGCGCCTCCAACCAGGGCACCTTCGGCGAGACGATGAACCTCGCGGCGCTGTGGAGACTGCCGGTCGTCTTCATGGTCTCCAACAACCAGTTCGGGATGGGGACCGCGCTGGCGCGCCATTCTGCCGTGACCGATCTCCAGCGCAAGGGCGAGTCGTTCGGCGTGCCGGGCGTGCGCTGCGACGGGATGGACGTCGCGGACACGCATCGCACGATCGTCGACGCGCTGCACCGCGCGCGCGACGAGCGCCAGCCGGTCCTCGTCGAGGCCGTCACCTACCGCTTCCGCGGCCACTCGATGGCCGACCCGGAGGAGTACCGCACGAGAGAGCAGGTCGCCGAATGGCGCAGACGCGACCCGATCGCGCTGTGGTCGGCGCGGCTGATCGAGGCGAGCGTGCTCGACCAGGCGGGGGTCGACCAGCTCGACGCGGAGGCCGTCGTGAAGGTGGACGAGGCGGTCGCGTTCGCCGACGCCTCGCCGTTTCCCACGCCCGAGTCGCTCTACGACGACGTCTACGTGCTCGGCGACCAGGTGCGCGGCTGGTACTCGGTCGACGAGCGCTCGCCGGGCGTGCACCGCGGCGAGCACGAGCGCGCGATGGACGTCGATCCGCGCATGCAGGAGGAGTACGACCAGCACGCGGCCGGACCGCACGACTCCGGCGACGCCCCGCGCCCCGCCGACGACGCCCACGACGTGGCGCCCGGCGGGCGCACCCACGACGGCGAGCGGGGCGGCTGATGGCCGTCCTGCGCTACCGCGACGCGCTCAACCAGGCCCTGCGCGAGGAGCTGACGCGCGACGAGCGCGTGTTCCTGATGGGCGAGGACATCGGCGTCTTCAACGGCGCGTACAAGGTCACCGCCGGGCTGCTGGAGGAGTTCGGGGAAGCGCGCGTGCGCGACACGCCGATCTCCGAGAACACGATCGTCGGGATGGGCGTCGGCGCGGCGATGACGGGCACGCGCCCGGTCGTCGAGCTGATGACGATCAACTTCTCGCTGCTCGCGCTCGACCAGATCGTCAACCACGCGGCGCACATCCACTACATGTTCGGCGGCCAGGCGAAGGTGCCGCTGGTGGTGCGGATGCCGCAGGGCGCGGGCCACCAGCTCGGGCCGACGCATTCGCACTCGTTCGAGGCCCTCTACCTGCACGTTCCGGGACTGCTCGTCGCCGTGCCATCGACGCCGGCCGACGCGAAGGGGCTGCTGAAGTCGGCGATCCGCGACGACAACCCGGTGATCTTCATCGAGCACGAGTACCTCTACGGCCAGCGCGGCGACGTGCCCGACGACGGCGACCACCTCGTGCCGTTCGGCAAGGCGGCGGTGCGGCGCGAGGGCGAGGACGTGACGATCGTCGGCATCTCGCGCATGGCGCTGACCGCTTCGCGCGCGGCCGAAGTGCTCGCCGACGAGCACGATGTCTCGGCCGAGGTGATCGACCCGCGCACGCTGCGGCCCTTGGACCTCGACACGATCCTCGCGTCGGTGCGCAAGACGAACCGCTGCGTGATCGTCGAGGAGGGCTGGCCGCACGGCGGCGTCGGCGCCAACCTCGCCGCGCTGATCCAGGAGCAGGCGTTCGACGACCTCGACGCCCCGGTCGGGCGCGTCACCGGCGCCGACGTGCCGATGCCGTACTCGAAGCCCTTGGAGCAGATCGCCTTCCCCCACGAGCCGCAGGTCGTCGCCGCCGCATTGGCGACGCTGCGCGACATCTAGAAAAGGACCCGCCCGTGCCCGACGTCGTCATGCCCCGCCTGTCCGACTCGATGGAGGAGGGCACGATCCTCAGATGGCTCGTCGAGGACGGCGCGACGGTCGCGCGCGGGGACGAGATCGCCGAGATCGAGACGGACAAGGCGAACATGACGTACGAGGCCGACGCGTCCGGAGCGTTCCAGCGCGTCGCCGCCGAGGGCGACACGCTCCCGATCGGCGAGCTGATCGCGCGGATCGGGGACGGATCGGCTCCCGCTCCCAGACCTGCCGCCGAAGCACCCGCTGTCGCTGAGCCGGAGCCCGCACCGGCTCCTTCCCCCTCGATGCCCGCCGTGGGCGGGCGCGCCGATGCGAGCGAGCGCGTGAAGGCGTCGCCGGTCGCGCGGCGGCTGGCGCGGGAGCGCGGCGTGGACTTGGCGGCGGTGTCGGGTACGGGGCCGGGCGGGCGGATCGTGAAGGCGGACGTGGAAGCCGCGGCCTCGGCGCCGGCAGCGAGCGCCCCTGCGGCGCCGGCCCCGCCCGCCGTCGTCCCCGGTCCGGTCGCCCCCGGCGAGCGCGGCGGTGGCAAGGGCGAGACGACGGTGGAGGAGCTGACGCGGACGCAGCAGACGATCGCGCGGCGGATGGCGGAGGCGAAGGCGACCGTGCCGGACTTCCACGTCTCGACCGACGTCGACATGGCGGCGGCCGTCGAGGTGCGCAAGCAGCTCAAGGCGCTCGCGAGCGACGAGCATCCGGCGCCGTCGTTCAACGACTTCGTCGTGAAGGCGGCGGCGCTCGCGCTGCGCGAATTCCCGCGCGCGAACGGCGCCTACAGAGACGCGAAGTTCGAGCTGCACGAGCGGGTCAACGTGGGCATAGCCGTCTCGGCGCCGGATGCGCTGATCGTCCCGACGATCTTCGACGCCGACCGCAAGGCGCTCGGCGAGATCGCGCTGGAGGCGAGAGCGCTCGCCGCACGCGTGCGCTCCGGCGCGATCACCCCGCCGGAGCTGAGCGGCGGCACGTTCACGGTCTCCAACCTCGGCATGTTCGGCGTGACCGAGTTCACCGCGATCGTCAACGCCGGGCAGGCGGCGATCCTCGCCGTCGGCGCGCTGCGCGACGTGCCGGTCGTCGTCGACGGCGCCGTCGTCCCCGGCAAGCGCATGACGCTCACGCTCGTCAGCGACCACCGCATCCTCTACGGCGCCGACGCCGCGCAGCTGCTCGCCCGCATCCGCGCGCTGCTCGAGGCGCCGCTCGGCCTCGCGCTCTGAGGCGGCGCGCCGCACACGCCGACCGCGCCCGTTTGCGCGCGCGGTTGCGCGGGCATCGGGGCCTGTGCTCGCTTGGGTCCTGGCAGCGGTCGCGGTCGGCGCGCTCGCGCTGCGGCCGCGCAGCGCGAGGTCGGCGGCGGTCGTGCTCGCCGCCGCCGCGCTCGACGTGCTGCTGCGCGGCGCACACGTGGGGCCGTCGCTGCGCGCCGTCGCGCCGATGCTCGCCTTCCTCACGGCCGCACTGACGCTCGCCGCACTCGTGGAGCGCGCGGGCCTCGCCGAACGCGCCGCCCACGTGCTCGCCCGCCGCGCGCGCGGCAGCATGCGCGCGCTGTACGTCTCGACGTGCGTGCTGTGCGCGCTGCTGACCGCGAGCGTCTCGCTCGACGGCGCGGTCGTGCTGATGGTCCCGGTCGTGCTCGCGCTCGCGCGCCGGCACGACGCGCCGCTGCCGGCGCTGTTCGCGGGCGTCGTGGTCGTCGCCAACGCCGCCTCGATCGCGGTGCCGATGGGGAACCCGACGAACCTCGTCGTCGTCGAGCGGCTCGGCCTCTCGACCGGCGCGTTCGTCGCGCACATGCTGGTGCCGGGCGTCGCGGCGGCGGTCGTCTGCGCGGCCGGCGTCGCGGTGCACGAGCGCGGGGCGCTGGCGGTGCGCGTCCGCCCGACCGCCTTCCCGAGCGCACCGCTCTCGCGCGCCGAGCGCCACGCCGCCGCCGCGCTCGCCGCCGCCGCAGTGGCGGCGTGGGCAGCCGCCCCGCTCGGCTGGGAACCGTGGTGGCCATTCGCCGCCGTCGCGGCGCTCGCACTCGCGACATCGCCGGCGTCCACCCGCCCGCGCCCGATCGTGCCGTGGCGGCTCGGCTGCCAGGTGCTCGGCCTGCTCGTTGTCACGAGTGCGCTCGGCGTGCACCTGCGCTCGCCGGCGACGCTCGGGCTGGCGGGGCTGGCCGGGATCGCGCTCGCCGTCGGCGCAGCCGCGGCGCTCGCGAACAACCTGCCGGTCAGCGTCTGCGTCGCCGGCCTGCTGAGCGCCGGGCCGTCGGCGTACGCCGCGTTGATCGGGCTCGGCGTCGGCTCGCTCGCGACGCCGCACGGCTCGCTCGCGACGCTGATCGCGACCGACCTCGCCGGCGAGCACGCGCCGCGCCCGCGCCCGCTGCGCACCGCGGCGCTGGCGGCGGTGGGCGTGCTGCTCGCCGCGCTGCTGCTGTGGAGCGCCGCCTGACCAGCGTCTGCGCGCCAGTCCTCCACACTGCCGCCGCCCCACTCGCGATGCTGTGCGGTGATGGAGGAGCCGGCGGCGACGAAGCTGGATCTGGAGGCGAACCACCGCTACGGGATCGTGCTGGCGGTCGCGCTCGCGACCGTGCTGTTCCTGATCATCTCGCCGGAGTCGTCGTGGAGCCGCGCGATCGGGGTGCTGCTGTCGGGCGGGATGCTCGTGGTGGTGATCGCGACGAGCCGCGGCAACTGGCGCCTGCGCGAGTCGGCGAGCCTCGCGACGATCGTCGGGACGCTCGTGCTGGTGACCGCGATCGGCTTCGAGTGGATCCCCGTGTGGATCGGCACCGCGACGAGCGCCGTGCTCGTGCTGACGACGCTCGTGCAGCTCGTGCGCGGGCTGATCGTGCTGCTGAGCACGCGCGGCGTGACGGTGCAGGCGGTCGCCGGCGCGCTCGCCGTCTACCTGCTGCTCGGGATCGTCTTCTCGTTCGTCGTCACGACGCTCGCGAGAGCAGGCGCGGGCGCCTACTTCGCGCAGGGGACCGACGGCACCGAGAGCGAGCGCGTGTACTTCAGCTTCACCTCGCTCACCACCACCGGCTTCGGCGACTTCACGCCCGCCCAGCGCGGCGGCCGCGCGGTCGCGGTCGTCGAGATGCTGACCGGCCAGATCTACCTCGTGACGGTCATCTCGCTGCTTGTCGGCAACCTGCGGCGCCGGCGCGAGCGGCAAGACGAGGCGGCCTGAGCGCTCCGCGCCGCCGTTGCGCGACGCACGCGCGGCGCGACGGCTACGGTGGGCGCATGTCGCGACTCGCGCGCATCGTCGAGCTGGCGCGCGCGTCGCTCGACCGCCTCGTGGAGATCCAGTTCGTCGACCGCTCGGTCGCGCTCGGCTCGCTCGCATTCACGGCGATCGTGCCGCTGCTCGTGATCGCCTCGGCCTTCCTGCCCGGCACCGACGGCCTGGCGAGCGAGCTGATCCGGCGCTTCGACCTGCGCGGCGCGACGGCCGACCTGGTGCGCGAAGTGTTCGCGCAGCCGGACGCGGTGCGTCAGTCGGTCTCGTGGCTCGGCCTGCTGCTGCTGGTCGCCGCCGCGCTCAGCTTCACGCGCGCGCTTCAGCGCGTCTACGAGCGCGCGTGGCGGCTGGAGGCGCGCGGCTTCGCCGGCACGCGCTCAGGGCTGATCTGGATCGCCGGGATCGTCGTGTGGTCGACGCTGTTCAGCGCGGTGCGGCGCGGGCTGCTGGACCTCACCGGCCCGGTCGCGTCGCTGACGATCCTGCTCGCGGGCGACGCGGTGCTGTGGCTGTGGTCGCCGTGGATCCTGCTCGCCAGACGCGTGCACTGGCGGGCGCTCCTGCCGAGCGCGCTGCTGACGGCGGTCGCGATGACGGGCATCAGCGTCGGCTCGGTCGTCTACATGCCCGAGGCGATCGGCCGCTCGGCGACCCACTACGGCCCGATCGGTATCGCGATCGCGCTCGTCTCCTGGCTCGTCGGCATCGGCTTCGCGCTCACCTTCTGCGCCGCCGTCGGCGCCGTGCTCGGCGGGGCGGTGGACGAAGCGGAGGCGCGCCCGGCTCAGCGGTGAGCGAGCGGGTTCTCCCAGCGGATCCCGGGGAACCGCGAGAAGTCGCGGTCGGTGCTGCACACCGTCAAGCCGTGCTCGATCGCGAGCGCGGCGAGGTGGGCGTCGTTGACGAGGTCATGACGTGTCTCGCCGTGCAGGAGGTCCGCGACGATCTGCTGGTGGCGCTCGGTTGGGACGGGGATCCATGACTGCGGACGAGCCAGCCAGCCTTCGACGCGCGCCCACGCCTCGGTGAGCGGCATCGGGTTGGGCACCACGGCGCGGTTGCCCATCAGACGGACGAACGCGAGCAGCGTCGGCCACGGGAAGGCGACGCGGTCGGGCGCCCTCATGACCTCCTCGAACCAGGCGCGCGCCGCCGCGTGATGTGGCGCCTCCTCGAGATGGGCGTAGACGGCGAGATTCGCGTCGACCAGAATCACAGCCGCGGCGGGTCGATCAGGTCGAGCGCCGCCGTCACGTCGTCGATGTCGATCAGGAGCTTGCCCGGCCACGGCTCGACTCTGAAGGGCTCGGTCGGCGCCCTGCGTTCGGCGGAGCGCTCTGCCTCCAGACCGAGGCGCAGCAGCCGATTGACCTCCCCCTTGAGCGAGCTGTGCCGCTCACGCCGGCGCTGCTCCAGCTGGACTGCGACATCCGGCTCCAAGGTCAGGGTCGTTCGCATGCATCAGAGCATAGGCTCTTTGATGCCTTGATGCCATTGTCACCCCCGCCCCGCCTGGAAGAGGCCGTTCGGGGTGCCGCCGTCGCGGCGGATGTCGCCGCCGGTGCGGACGACGACGCACCAGGCGCGGCCGCTCGCGGGGTCGGGAGCGCAGGTGCGGAACAGGCGGCCGGGGACGACGGCGACCGTGTCGGCCAGCTCGACGTGGCGGCGGAAGGCGGCCGGCGCGTACGTGCCGATCCAGGCGATCGCGCGCTCGTGCGCGTCGGCCAGCGCGCGCCGGTCGCGCACGAGCGTGCCGTGGTGCGCGAGGCCGGCGGCCAGCAGCCCGGCCGTCACCAGCAGCACGAGCACGACGCCGGCGCGGTCGCGCGCGACGATCACCGGCTGGTCCGGCCTCAGCCGCCGCAGCGCCATCGCGACGAACGGCGCCAGCGCCGCGACCGCCACGAGGTTCAGGAAGCTCGCCAGCAGCAGCGCGGCGGCGACGCTCGTCGGGCCGTCGCCGGCGAGCGGGCGCCAGCGGATCAGCAGCGCGTCGAGCAGCGTGAGCACGGCGAGCAGCGGCGCCAGCCATGCCCCCCGCAGGCGCCAGCGCAGTCGAGAGGCCCACATGCGCTCCATGCAGCGAGGGTACGCGTCCGCCGGGGCTGCGCGGCGAAGCGCCGCCGGCGGCGGCGCCGAGCAGAATGCGCGGACGGCCACCCACCCGATCGGGGGGCCGGAGCCGAAGTACCCTGGCGCGATGGAAGTCGTGTCGTCGGGCCCGGCCGGGGCCGCGGCGGCGGAGGATCCCGCGGGCGCGCCGGCGCACCTCACCGCCGCCGACCGCGTCGAGCTGCTGCGCGCGATGCTGCAGATGCGCGCGATCGAGGCGCGCGCGCTTGCGCTCTACAAGCAGGGCCGCGTCCCCGGATCCTTCTACGACGGCTTCGGGCAGGAGGCGGTGTCGGTCGGCGCGGCCTTCGCGATGGGTCCACGCGACCGCCTCTGCCCGCTGCACCGCGACCTCGGCGCGCACCTCGTGCGCGGCGTCGAGCCGGCGCGGATCCTCGCCCAGTACATGGGCCGCGCGAGCGGCGTCACGGGCGGGCGCGACGGCAACGTGCACTTCGGCGACCGCACGACCGGCGTGATGGGGATGGTCTCGATGCTGCCCGACATGATGTGCGTCGCGACGGGCATGGCGATGGCGTTCAAGCTGCGCGGCGAGGCGCGCTGCGCGCTGACGTGGTGCGGCGACGGCGCGACCTCGCGCGGCGACTTCCACGAGGCGATGAACTGGGCCGGCGTGCAGCGGCTGCCCGTCGTGTTCGTGCTGGAGAACAACCAGTTCGCGTACTCGACGCCGCTGGCGAAGCAGTTCGCCGTCGACCCGGTCGAGCGGGCGCGCGTCTACGGCTTCCCCGGCGTGACGGTGGACGGCAACGACGCCGAGGCGGTGTTCGAGGCGGTCCGCGCGGCGCGCGAGCGCGCCCTGGCCGGCGAGGGGCCGACGCTCGTCGAGGCGGTCACGATGCGGATGCACGGCCATGCCGCGCACGACGACATGCGCTACGTGCCGCCGGAGCTGCTCGCCGCGTGGGCCGGGCGCGATCCGATCGAGCGGCAGGAGCGGCGGGTGGCGGCGCTCGGCGTCGACGCGGACGCGCTGCGCGCCGAGGTCGAGGCGGAGGTGGAGGCGGCCGCGGCGGAGGCGCTCGCCGCGCCGATGCCGGACCCGGCGGACGCGACGCGCGGCGTGTTCGCAGTCGGCGAGCCGGAGCCGCTCGGCGACGGGCGCGCGCCGTGGAGCGGGTTCGCCTGATGGCCGTCATGACCTACCTGGAGGCGATCTCCGACGCGCTGCGCGAGGAGCTGCGCGCGGACGAGCGCGTGCTCGTGATGGGCGAGGACGTCGGCGCGTTCGGCGGCGCCTTCAAGGTCACCGACGGCTTCGTCGCGGAGTTCGGCGAGCAGCGCGTGATGGACACGCCGCTGGCGGAGTCGGCGATCGTCGGGGCCGCCGTCGGCGCGGCCGTCGTCGGCATGCGCCCGGTCTGCGAGATGCAGTTCGCCGACTTCGTCTCGTGCGGCTTCGACCAGCTCGTCAACGTCGCCGGCAAGACGCACTACCGACTCGGCCTCGCGGTGCCGATCGTCGTGCGACTGCCGTCCGGCGGCGGCTTCTCCGGCGGCCCGTTCCACTCGCAGAATCCGGAGGCGTGGTTCATGCACGCACCGGGTCTGAAGGTCGTCGCCCCGTCCACGCCGCAGGACGCGAAGGGCCTCCTGACCGCCGCGATCCGCGACCCCAACCCCGTCGTGTTCATGGAGCACAAGCACCTCTACCGCCGCGTCAAGGGCGAGGTGCCGGGCGGGACGTACGAGACGCCGTTCACCGCGCGCGTCGCACGCGCGGGAACCGACCTGACCGTGATCGCCTACGGCGCGATGGTGCACGCGGCGCTCGAGGCGACCGAACCCGACCAGCTCGACGGCGCCTCCGTCGAAGTCCTCGACCTGCGCTCGCTCGTCCCGCTCGACGTGGAGGCGATCCTCGCCAGCGTGGCCGAGACCTCCAAGGTCGTGGTCGTCGACGAGGCGAACGAGACGTGCGCCGCCGGCGCGCAGGTCGCCGCGCTGATCGCCGAGCGCGCGTTCGAGCGGCTCGACGGCCCGATCCGCCGCGTCGCCGCGCCCGACGTCCCGATCCCCTTCAGCCCCCCGCTCGAGCAGGCCGTGCTGCCCGGCGTCGAGCGCATCCGCGATGCCTGCCGAGACCTCCTCGCTTACTGACGTCGCGATGCCCCAGCTCGGGGTGTCGGTCGTCGAGGGCACGCTGCTCAGATGGCTCGTCGCCGTCGGCGACGAGGTCGCCGCCGATCAGCCGCTGTGCGAGGTCGACACCGACAAGATCGTCACCGACATCCCGTCGCCGGCGGCCGGGACGCTCGCCGAGATCCTCGTCCCCGCAGGGACCACCGTCGAGGTCGGCGCCCTCCTCGCGCGCATCGCCGGCGCGCTGCCGAGCACATGGACGTCGCCGGTGGTGCAGCGGCTGGCCGTGGAGCACGGGGTGGACCTGGCGACGGTGACGGGCACGGGCCAGGGCGGCCGCGTGCGCAAGCAGGACGTGCTGGCCGCCGCGGCGGCCGAGCGGCCGCTGCACATCGAGAGCCCGTATCGACCCGACGCGGAGCCCGAGCCCGCCGGCCGGCTCTCGCGCATGCGCAGATCCATCGGCGCGCACATGAAGCGCTCGCTGGAGACGGCAGCCACCTGCACGACGTGGATGGAGGCCGACATGTCGCGGGTGGAGGCGGCGCGCAGGAGCGCGAAGGCCAGCTCGCTGCTCGGCGTGACCGCCCTGCCGATCGTCGCGCGCGCCGCGATCGACGCGCTCGCCGAGCATCCGGCGCTCAACGCGACGCTGGAGGGAGAGCGCTACACGCGCCACGACGCCGTGCACCTCGGCGTCGCCGTCTCGCTCGGCGAGGACGGGCTGATCGTGCCGGTGATCCGCGACGCGCACACGCTCACGGTCGAGCAGCTCGGGCTGGCGATCCGCGACCTGGCGCGCCGTGCGCGGGCCGGCGTGCTCGCTCCCGACGAGGTCCACGGCGGCACGTTCACCGTCACGAACCCCGGCCAGTTCGGCTCGCTGATGGCGACGCCGGTGATCAACCAGCCGCAGGTCGCGATCCTCGACCTCGAGGCGATCGTCAAGCGGGCTATCGTGATCGAGGACGACGATGGGAACGACCTGATCGAGATCCGCCCGCAGACCATCCTCGGCCTCTCGTGGGACCACCGCGCGCTCGACGGCGCGCAGGCCGCGCAGTTCCTCGGCGCGCTGCGGCGGCGGCTGGAGCGGTGGGATGGATGAGCTGCTCGTCGTGCGGCTCGGCACGGTCGAGTACCGCGCCGCGCTCGCGCTGCAGGAGGCCGTGCGCGAGCGGCGCATCGCCGACGAGCTGCCGGACGTGCTGCTGCTCGTCGAGCACCCGCCCGTCTACACGCAGGGGCGCCGGTCGAGACCGGAGGATCTGCCGTTCGCGCCCGCGTGGTACGCCGAGCAAGGGATCGACGTCGTGCCGGTGCGGCGCGGCGGCCAGCTCACCTACCACGGCCCCGGCCAGCTCGTCGGCTATCCGATCGTGCGCGTGGACGACGTGGTCGCCTACCTGCGCACGCTGGAGGAGTCGCTGATCGCCGCGCTCGGCGACGAGGGGATCGCCGCCCGCAACCGCCCCGAGGACGGGATCGAGTACACCGGCGTGTGGGTCGAGGACCGCAAGATCGCCTCGCTCGGCGTGCACGTCAGACACGGCGTGACGACGCACGGCTTCGCCGTCAACGTCGACAACGACATGCGCCCGTTCGAGTGGGCCGTCGCGTGCGGCCTGCACGGCGTGCAGATGACCTCGCTCGCCGACGAGCGCGGCGAGCCGGCGCTCACGCGGCCGCAGGCCACCGAGCCGCTCGCGATCGCGCGCGAGCCGTCGCCCGCGCTCGCCCAGCTCGCCGACCGCGTCGTCGCGCGCTTCGCCGAGGCCTTCGAGCGCACCCCGGTCGAAGCCGCCCCGGACGCCCTCGGCGCGGCCTCGCCGGAGGCTGCACGAAGCGGCCAGCCGGCCGGGCGGTCATGATTCGGTCCCATGCGCATCTCCGCGAAGGTGGACTACGCCGTGCGCGCGGCGATCGAGCTGGCCAAGGCCGGCGACCAGCTGACGAAGGCTGACGCGATCGCGCGCGAGCAGGACATCCCGCCGAAGTTCCTCGAGAACATCCTCGGGGACCTGCGCCAGGGCGGGCTCGTGCGCAGCCAGCGCGGCGCCGAGGGCGGCTACCGGCTCGCCCGCCCGGCCGACGAGATCACGGTCGCCGACATCATCCGCGTCGTCGAGGGCCCGATGGCCTCGGTGCGCGGCGGGCGCCCGGAGGACGTCGAGTACGCCGGCTCGGCCGAGCCGCTGCGCAGACTGTGGATCGCCGTGCGCTCCGCGCTGCGCCAGGTCAACGAGCACGTCACGCTCGCCGATCTCGCGAGCGGCAGACTGCCGGCCGCGGTCGAGGCGCTGACGCGCGTCGAGGACGCCTGGCTTACGCGCTGAGCGCGTCCGGCTCCGCGGCGGGTACGGGCGCGTCGGGCACGCGCAGGGCACTCGGCAGCGCCGTCGAGCGCACGTGCACGATGTCGCCGACCCCGAGCTCCAGTTCGTCGGCCTCGCCGCGCGGGAGCTGCACCTCGATCTCCTCGCCGTCGCCGAGCACCAGCTCCGCGCGCACCTCGAAGCCGAGGTGCACCACGCGCGCGACCTGCGCCTCGAACGAGCCGGGGCGCGCATCGAGCGAGAGCGCGATGTCGTGCGGGCGCACGAGCGTTTCGCCGAGCCGCGTGACCGGCCCGAGGAAGCGCATCACGAACGGCGTCTGCGGCCGGTCGTACAGCTCGCGCGGCGTGCCGACCTGCTCGATCCGCGAGTGGTCCATCACCGCGATCTGGTCGGCGATCGCCATCGCCTCCTCCTGGTCGTGCGTCACGAGCAGCGTCGTGACGTTGACCTCCTCGTGCAGCTTGCGCAGCCATTCGCGAAGGTCCGCGCGCACCTTCGCGTCCAACGCGCCGAACGGCTCGTCGAGCAGGAGCACCTTCGGCTCGACAGCCAAAGCGCGCGCCAGCGCCATCCGCTGGCGCTGGCCGCCCGACAGCTGCGACGGATAGCGCTTCTGGTAGCCGGCGAGGCCGACGATCTCCAGCAGCTCGTCGACCTTCGCCGCGACCTCGTCCTTCGGGCGCTTGCGCACGGTCAGGCCGAACGCGACGTTGTCGCGCACCGTCATGTGCTTGAAGGCAGCGTAGTGCTGGAAGACGAAGCCGATCCCGCGCCGCTGCGGCGCGACCGACGTCTGGTCCTCGCCGCGGATCACGACGCGGCCGACGTCGGGCGACTCGAGACCGCCGATGATCCGCAGCAGCGTCGACTTGCCCGAGCCGCTCGGGCCGAGCAGCGCGGTCAGCGAGCCGTCCGGCACCTCCAGCGAGACGTCGTCCAGTGCGACGTAGTCGCCGAATCGCTTCGTGAGTCCGGTGACCGAGATCACGTGTCCCCCTCCTCCCGTCGCCGGTTCATGGTGGTCATCGCGAGCAGCGTCACGAGCGCGATCAGCGCCAGCAGCGCGGAGGCGGCGTACGCGCCCGCGAGGTCGAAGTTGGAGAAGCGCTTGTCGACGAGCAGCGTGAGCGTGTCCGTCTCGCCGGAGATCTTCCCCGACACGACGCTGACGGCCCCGAACTCGCCGATGCAGCGCGCGACGCTCAGCACCACGCCGTACGCGACGCCCCAGCGGATCGCCGGCAGCGTGATGCGGCGGAACGTCGTCCACGCGCCCGCGCCGAGCGTCGCCGCCGCCTGCTCCTGGTCGTCGCCGATCTCCTTCAGCACCGGCGTGACCTCGCGCACGACGAACGGCAGCGAGACGAAGATCGTCGCCAGCACGATCCCGGGCACGGAGAAGATCACTTGGATCCCGGCGTTTGCGAGCGCGCCGCCGAACCAGCCGTGCACGCCGTAGACGAGCACGAGCGAGAGGCCGATGACGATCGGCGAGACGGCGAACGGCAGGTCGATGAAGGCGTTGATCAGCCCCTTGCCGCGCCATCTCCCGCGCGCGAGCGCGATCGCCATCACGATCCCGAACAGCGTGTTGAGCGGCACGGCGATGAGCGTCACCTCGAGCGTGAGCTGGAAGGCGTGGATCGCCGCGGGCGTCGTGATCGACTCCCACACCGCCGCAAGCCCGTGCTCGAACGTGCGGTAGAAGATCAGCCCGACCGGCACGAACAGCAGCGCGCCCAGGTACGCGAGCGCGACGACGCGCAGGCTCAGCTGCCAGCGGCGGTCAACGGTCATGGCGCGCCCCCCAGCGACCGAGGCCGCGGATCGCCAGCAGGACCGCCAGCGAGACGAGCAGCAGCACCGTCGAGACCGCCGCCGCGCTCGTCGGCGCGTCGCTCTCGATCAGGTTGAAGACGTAGACCGAGCTGACCTGCGTCTTGAACGGGATGTTCCCGGAGATCAGCACGATCGAGCCGAACTCGCCGACCGCGCGCGCGAACGCGAGCGCTGCGCCGCTGAGGATCGCCGGCACAAGGTTCGGCAGCACGATGCGGCGGAAGATCGTCGCGTTGCGCGCGCCGAGCGACAGCGCCGCCTCCTCCATCTCCGTGTCGAGCTCGATCAGGACGGGCTGCACGCTGCGGATCACGAACGGGAGCGTCACGAACAGCAGCGCCACCAGCACGGCCGCCTGCGTGAACGCGATGTCGATCCCGACCGGGCTTCTCTGCCCGTAGAGGGTCAGCAGGACGAGGCCGGCGACGATCGTCGGCAGCGCGAACGGCAGATCGATCAGCGCGTTGACGAAGCGCTTGCCGGGGAAGCGGTCGCGCACGAGCACCCACGCGATCAGCGTCCCGCCGATCACGTTGATCAGCGCGGTCGCGAGCGACACGAGCACGGTGAATCTCAGCGCCGAGAGCGCCTGTCTGCTCGTGACCGCGTCCCAGAACGCGCCGAGGCCGCCGTCGAGCGAGTGCACGACGACGGCCGACAGCGGCAGCAGCACGATCACCGACAGCCACAGCGTGGCGACGCCGAGGCCCAGCGCCCCGGTGGAGCGCCAGGCCGGAGCGGCGCGCCTGGCGGCCCCGCCCGCGGGGGCGGAGCCGCCGGACGCGGCGGAGCGCGGTCCGGTGAGGGACGTCGCGCTCACTTGGCGGTCGACACCCCCGCGTTCTGCTCGATCTTCGTGATCGCGCCTCTCGTGACGTCGAACAGCTGGTCGTCGACGGCTCTCCAGCCGCCGAGCTGCTCGATCGTGAAGAGGCCGGGCGGGGTCGGGAACTTGCTCGCGTTGGCGGCCAGCACGGCAGCGTTGACCGGTCGGTAGCCCCAGTCGGCGAAGCGCTGCTGGGCCGGCTGCGAGAGCACGTAGTCGAGGAACGCTCTCGCCGCGGGCGGGGCGGTCTTCGTCGTCGCGATGTCGATGTTGATCTTGATCGTGTCGTCCGGCAGCACGTAGTCGACCGACTGGCCCTTCTTCTGCGCGGTCGTCGCCTCGTACTCATAGGACAGGAGCACGTCGCCGTTGCCGCCGGTGAAGTCCGACAGCGCGTCGCGGCCCGACTTGTCCTGCACCGGCACGTGCGAGATCAGCTGTCTCACGTACGCGAGGCCGGCGGCCGGGTCTCTGCCGGCGTGCGACGCCTGGCCGTAGGCGGCGAGCAGGTTCCACTTCGCGGCGCCCGAGGAGAACGGGTTCGGCGTCAGCACCTTGATGCCCGGTCTCAGCAGGTCGTTCCACGTCTTGATGTGCTTCGGGTTGCCCTTGCGCACGACGAACGCGACGACCGAGGTCGTGACGAGGCCTCTGTTCGGACCCTGGTTCCAGTCGGCGGCGACCTGCCCGTCTCTGACGAGGCGCGTCATGTCGGGCTCGGTCGAGAACGTCACGACGTCGGCTCTCAGACCGGCGTCGACTGCGCGGCTCTGGTCCCCGGAGGCGCCGTAGGAGGTCTTGAAGTTGACCCCTCTGCCGGCCGCCGTCTTCTGGAAGTCGGGGATGATCTGGTCGTAGACGACCTCCGGCGTGGAGTAGGCCACCAGCGAGAGGGTCGGGCCGGAGCCGCCGCTGCTCGCGGCGCCCGTGCCGCTGGAGCTGTCGGAGGAGCCGCCGCACCCTGCCAGGGCCGCCAGCGCTCCGAGGACGAGCAATGCCGGGACGGTCTTGCGTACGCGCGAGATCAAAACGAAAACCCCTTCATGTCAGTCGGAATTTGACCGTTTCCCTTATACAGGATCCCCATGGAACATGTCGAGATAGTGGGAGTAGTGGGGAAGGTGGGGAATGCGGCCCAGCAGCCCTCCGCAGCCTGCGGCCGCTACCTTTCAGAGGACATGAGCGCGACCGAGGAACGCAGACACGTCACGCGCTCGCGCGCGAACCCGGGCGGGATGGACGTCCTGAAGGTGCTCGGCCCCGAGGTCCGCCCCTTCCGCGAGCGCAAGCCGCCGTGGTTCAAGGTCCCCGCGCCGGGCGGCCCGAAGTACCGCGACCTGACGGCGATGATCAAGCAGGAGAACCTGCACACCGTCTGCCAGGAGGCCGCCTGCCCGAACGTCGGCGAGTGCTGGGAGCGCGGCACCGCGACGTTCATGATCCTCGGCGACACCTGCACGCGCCGCTGTGGCTTCTGCAACGTGCAGACCGGCAAGCCGACGTGGAACGACCCGCTCGAGCCCGCGCGCGTGGCCCGTTCCGTGGCGAAGATGGGGCTGCGCCACGCGGTCATCACGAGCGTCGACCGCGACGACCTGCCCGACTACGGCGCCTCCGCCTTCGTCGGCGTGATCCGCTCGATCCGCATGCAGGCGCCGAACTGCAAGGTCGAGGTGCTGACGCCCGACTTCCGCGGCCAGGAGATGCCGCTCGCGAAGGTGATCGCCGAGCGGCCCGATGTCTTCAACCACAACTGCGAGGTCGTGCCGCGGCTGTACCCGGTCGCGCGGCGCGGCTCGGAGTTCCTGCGCTCCGCGCGCGTCTTGAAGAACGCCAAGGAGATGGGCGGCGACGGGGTCGTCACGAAGTCCGGCCTGATGGTCGGCCTCGGCGAGACGCACGAGGAGATGGTCGAGACGTTCGGGATCCTGCGCGAGCACCACGTGCAGGTGCTGACCGTCGGCCAGTACCTGCGCCCGACCGAGCGCCACCTGCCGATCGTGCGCTACTGGCACCCGGACGAGTTCAAGGCGCTGGAGGACGCGGCGTACGCGCTCGGGTTCGATCACATCGCCGCCGGCCCGCTCGTGCGCAGCTCGTACCACGCCGACCAGCACGTGCCGCAGCAGCAGCCGGGCACCGGCCCGCTGGCGGCGTGAGCGAGACGCTTCCGCTGGGCAGAGCCGAGGCGCTCGACATGAGCGTCGAGACCGCCATCCGCACGCGCCGTACGCACAAGGTCTACGGCAGCGAGCCGGTCCCGCGCGAGCTGCTCGACGAGCTGCTCGAGCTCGCCACCTGGGCGCCGAACCACCACCTCACGAACCCGTGGCGCTTCCGCGTGCTCGGACCGGTCGCCCTTGCGGCGCTGAAGCAGGCCGCCGGGCCGGAGGCGGCGGCGAAGCTCGACCGCGCGCCGACGCTCGTGTGCGTCTCCGCCGTGCAGGCGGGCGAGGATCCGGCCGCCGACGAGGAGGATCTGCTCGCGGCCGGCTGCGCCGTCTACGTGCTGCTGCTCGGCGCCCACGCGCGCGGGCTCGCCGCCTACTGGCGCACGCCCGCGGTGCTGCGCAGCGACGCCGGCCGCGCCGCGCTCGGCCTGCCGCCGCAGGAGCGCGCGATCGCGCTCGTGCACCTCGGCCCGCTGCGCCAGGAGAAGGCGCCGCCGGAGCGCGCGCCGGCGGCGGACGTCGTCACCTACCTCGACTGAGGACCGCTGGCCGCGCGCACGCCCGCGCGGCCTGCCAAGCTCCGGAGCCGTCCCCATGATCCCGATGAAGGACAACATCCCGACGGACCGGCTGCCGATCGTCACCCTGCTGCTGATCGCGGCGAACGTCGTCGTCTACTTCTTCCTGCAGCACGGCGGCTTCGCACATGGGCCGACGCAATCGAGCGTGCTGCACTACGGCGCGATCCCCGCCGAGGTCACGCGTCAACAGCCGGCCGGCGGACCGGTGCCGGCGTGGGCGACGCTGTTCACCGCGCTGTTCCTGCACGGCGGGATCCTGCACCTCGCCGGCGACATGGTGTTCCTGTGGATCTTCGGCATCAACGTCGAGGACTCGATGTCGCGCGTGCGCTTCGTCGCCTTCTACCTGCTCGGCGGGCTGTGCGCGAGCGGCCTGCTGATCGCGCTCGACCCGGACGCGACCGCCCCGGTGGTCGGCGCCTCGGGCGCGATCGCCGCCGTGGTGGGCGGCTACGTCGTGCTCCACCCGCGCGCGCGGGTCGTGACGGTCGTGTTCGCGCTCTTCTTCTCCACGCTGATCGAGGTGCCGGTGTGGCTGCTGGTCGGCCTGTGGTTCGTCATGCAGGCGCTGTTCGCCGCGACGTCGGCCGCGCACCCGGCCGGCGGCAGCGGCGGCGTCGCCTACTTCGCGCAGGTGGGCGGCTTCGCCTTCGGCCTGCTCGCGATCCGCGCGTTCGCGCAGCGCCGCAAGCGGCTGCCGTCGTCGGCTGCGCCGGCGGAGCGGGCGGAAGCGGTCCTGTCGTGAGCACCCGCCGCGTCGTCGCGGCCGTCGCGCTCGTGTTCACCGCCTTCTTCGCGTTCCTGACGTTCTACGACATCGTCCAGCACGGCATCGACGTGCTGGCGATCATCTCGCTGTTCGTGCTCGTGCTGTTCGGCGTCGGGATCCTCGGCGCGCTCGCATCGGGACCGGACGAGTAGCGCGCGTCAGCGCCGGAACGCGAGCGCGGCGTAGCTGAGGCCGTCGGTCGCGAAGCCCGTCGTCACCAGCTCGCTGGGACCGGCCGCGAACGCGAGGCCGACCGAGCGGGCGCCGGCGAGCGCCGAGCGGGCGGCGCGCGACAGCTTCAAGCGGCCGTGGATCGCGAACCCGAGCGCCGGCCCCTTGCCGGCGAACTGACCCAGCAGCGGGTTCTCGCCGACGGCGCCGCGCGTCGAGGCCGACCGCCGCCCGTTCACCGCGTACGCGAAGACGGCGACGGTGGCGCGGGTGACGCCGTCGCAGCTCGATCTGACGGCGATGCCGCGTGCGAGCAGCGTTCCCAGGCGCAGATGGCGCTGGAGCGTCAGTGTGCACGGGATCGGGTCGTAGAGCGCCGACGCGACGGGGCCGGTGCGACCGAGGTCGTCGGTCGCGCGCACGCGCACGTCGTAGAGGCGGTGGCGGTGCGCGAGCGCGACCGTGGCGTCGGTCGTGCAGGCGTGCCATGCGGGCGCCGCGCCGTGGGGCTGGAACGAGCAGTCGGCGCGGTCGACGGTCCCGCCGACGTCGTTGTCGTCGACGACCGCGAAGCTCGGTCTCGGGGCGAACGGCTTCAGCTGATCGGCGTGCAGGATCCCGCCGTCGGTGTCCAGCTGGACCGACGGCGGCGTCGTGTCGATCTCGACGCGCAGCCAGACGGCGGCGAGCACGTTGCCGTCGGGGTCGTCGACCTCGACGTCGAAGTCGTGCTGGCCGGCGGGCAGCGGCGCGGCCGGCCCGACGCTGGCGCACGACGCGCAGCCGGCAGGCGCGGGGCCGCAGGGCACGGAGTCGCGGATCGAGTCGAGGTGGCAGATGACGGTCCCGCCGTCGGCCTGGAAGCCGATCGCCGGCTGCGCGTCCGCCGTGCGCAGCTCGAACGGCGCCTCGGTGTAGCCGGCCGGTCCCAGGACGGCGGTGGCCGGATACGTGGCGCCGTCCGGCGGCGCCGTGAACGTGATGCTCGCGGCGAGCGCCGGCCCGCCGGCGGCGAGCGTCGCGACGAGCGCGAGCAGCAGCGTGAGCAAGCGCGACCGCACGCGGGAAACCGTAGCCGAGTCGCGCGCGGCGCCGCCGCGCTACGCCGCTTCGCGCAGCCGCCGGCCGGCCGAGCGCGCGGCCGGCAGCTCGCGGACGAGCGAGGGCAGCAGCGGCATCAGCCGGCGGACGAGGCTCGTCTGCGCGCCGAGCAGGCGCTCGCGCTGCGGGCCCCAGCCGAGGCCGTAGTCGTCGCGCAGCGTCGGCGGGAGCAGCCCGACGGTCGCGAGGTTGAGCGCGTCGAAGGCGGGCCGCAGCGGCAACGGCAGGCGCTGCGGGCGCAGGATGGCCTCCGCGACGTCGCGGGCGGGCGGCGTCACCTCGAGCGCGTGCTCGACCGTGTCGTCGTACCAGGCCATGAACTGCGCGAACGTCGCCGGCGCCGTGCCGGCGGGCGCGCCGCAGGCGACGAGGAAGCGCTTCTGCTCCTCGTAGTAGGCCTCGACGTCGGTCACCTTCAACGGGCCGACGTAGCGCGTGTAGATCAGCAGCGCGCTCTCGACGAGCGTCGCCCACACCCACAGCAGCAGCTCGTGGTCGGCGGCGGCGTAGGGCTCGCCGGCGTGGGCGCCGTCATCGATCGTGCCGCGCACGTGCGCGTGGACGCCGTGCAGGTGGCGCGACGCCTGCAGCGCCGTGTCGGTGTCGCCGAAGACGATGCGGCGGGTCACGTCGAGCGTGCGCGCGAGCCGGCCCCACGGGTCCTCGCGGTAGCCCGAGTGCTGCGCGACACCCGCCCCCACGCTCGGGTGCGCGACCTGCAGCAGCAGCGCACGGCCGCCGCCGAGCAGCAGCACCGACTCGCGGTTGACGCGCCACGTGACGCTTCTCGGCCCGAACAGACCATGGTCCGACATCGCTCCGCTCCTCTCCTCACGACGAGCGGCGCCTCCCCGAACGAAGGTAGCGGCGGCTGGCCCGCGACGGCGCCGGTTGGCGGTATGGTGCTCTCGACAAAACCGATTGGCCAGTCAACCAGTCTCTGGAAGGAGCGCCGGCGCCGTGGACCTCAACGACACGCCCGAGCAGGCCGCGTATCGCGCCGAGGTGCGCGCGTGGCTCGAGCAGAACGCCTCGCACGCCCCCGCGACACGCGGCCGCGGCGACGAGGAGGGCGCCGTCGCGGCGCACCGCGCCTGGCAGCGCAAGCTCGCCGAGGCGGGCTACGTCGGCGTCACCTGGCCGGCCGAGCACGGCGGGCAGGGCAAGGGGCCGCTCCACCAGGTCGTCATCAACCAGGAGATCGCGCGCGCCGGCGTGCCGGGAATCCTCGACGCGATCGGCGTCGGCATGCTCGGCCCGACGCTGATCGCGCACGGCAGCGACGAGCAGAAGCAGCGTTACCTCGCGCCGATGCTCCACGCCGACGAGGTCTGGTGCCAGCTGTTCTCCGAGCCGGCCGCCGGCTCCGACCTCGCGGGCATCCAGTCCCGCGCGCGCAAGGAGGACGACGGCTCCTGGCGCCTGTCCGGCCAGAAGGTGTGGACGACGAACGCCCAGTTCGCCGCCTACGGCCTGCTGCTCGCGCGCACCGACCCGGAGGCGCACAAGCACAAGGGCCTCACGATGTTCGTCGTGCCGATGGACGCCGAGGGCGTGACGATCCGCCCGCTGCGCCAGATCTCCGGCGAGCCGGAGTTCAACGAGGTCTTCTTCGACGACGTGCGGCTGGAGCCCGGCTCCGAAGTCGGCGCCGTCAACGGCGGCTGGGGCGTCGCGTTGACGACCCTGATGTTCGAGCGCCTGACGATCGGAGCCGGCAGCGAGGGCATGGGCTACCGCGCCGACCGCTTCGCCGCAGCGATCGCGAGCGACCCGGTCGCCGCGAAGGACCCCGAGGTGCGCGCACGCTTCGGCGAGCTGGCGACCGAGCTGCTCGCGCTGCGCTTCACCGGCTACCGCCTGCTGACCGCCATCTCGCGCGGCCAGATACCGGGGCCGGAGGCCGGCATGGGCAAGATCACCGCCGTCAACGGCGCGATCGCCGCCGGCGACCTGATCGCCGACGTGCTCGGGCCGGAGGCGCTCGATCCCGAGTCCGAGTGGTCCTACCTGATCTCGTTCCTGCCGGGGCTGAAGTCGGCCGGCGGCACCGAGGAGATCCTGCGCAACACGGTCGGCGAGCGCGTGCTCGGGCTGCCGCCGGAGCCGCGCCTCGACAAGGGCATCCCGTTCAGCGAGCTGCGCGCCAAGGAGCGCCAGGAGGTCGCGTCGTGAACTTCGATCTGTCAGACGAGCAGGTCCTGCTGCGCGAGGCGGCGCGCGACGCGTTCGGCCGCGTGAGAACGGTCGAGGCGGCGCGCGAGGCGCTCGAGGGCGGCACGCTGCCGGACCTGTGGCCGACCGCCACGACGGCCGGCTGGACCGGCCTGCTGCTGTCCGAGGAGCACGGCGGCGCCGGGCTCGGCGCGATCGACGCGATGCTCGTGGCGGCCGAGGCCGGCCGCGTGCTCGCGAGCGTGCCGCTGCTCGGGCACCTGCCGGCGACGGCGATCCTCGACGCGGGCGGCTTGCACGACGAGACGCTGCGCAAGCTCGCCGCCGGCGAGCTGCGCGCCGCGTACGTGCCGGCGCGCCCGGGCGACGACGTCGACGCGGCCTGGACGGTGGAAGCGCGCAGCGGCAAGCGCCGCGGCCCGGCGCCGGAGGTCGCGCGGGGGGACGACGGCCTCGCGACGGTGAACGGCAGCGTGTCGTGGGTGCCCGACGCGGTCGGCGCCGACGTGCTCGTGGTCGTCGGCGTGGACGCCGACGGACCGGTAGCGGTCGTGGTCGAGGCGGGCTCTGCAGGCGTGCGCGTCGAGGCGGCGACCGGCGTCTACGACTCCACCCGGCCGCTCGGCCATGTGACGCTCGAGAATGCCGGCGGGCGCGTGCTCGCCGCGAGCGAGGAGGATCTGCGCCGCGCGTGGTTCCTCGCGCACACGCTGATCGCCGCCGAGTCGCTGGGGGCGGTCGAGGAGTGCCTCGAGCGCTAGGTCGCCTACGCGAAGGAGCGCTACACGTTCGGCCGCGCGATCGGCTCCTACCAGGCGGTCAAGCACGCGCTGACGGAGGTGCTGCGGCGCCAGGAGAACACCCGCTCGCTGCTCTACTACGCCGGCTGGGCGTACGTCGACAAGCCCGACGAGTTCGCCGCCGCGGCGAGCGCGGCGCGGGCCTGCGGCGGCGCCGCGCTGGACTTCGCCGCCCGCGAGGTGATCTCCGTGCACGGCGGGATCGGCGCGACGTGGGAGCACGACGCGCCGCTGTTCTTCCGCCGCGCCCAGCTGTCGCGCCGCCTGCTCGGCGGCACCGGCGACGCGGTCGACCGGCTCGCCGGCG
>Ga0265319_1000157_pt1 | contig 51291 bp, 35 predicted proteins | sample 4824metaG_FD_192443 | JGI IMG/M metagenome (GOLD analysis project Ga0265319, IMG submission 192443) | Rhizosphere microbial communities from Carex aquatilis grown in University of Washington, Seatle, WA, United States - 4-8-24 metaG | ecosystem: Host-associated > Plants > Roots > Rhizosphere >...
CTATTTCAGCAACATCATCTTCTTCAGTTCTGTGAAGCTGCCGCTCGTTAACTTGTAAATATAAACTCCCGAAGCAAGATTTGTCGCATCGAATTGGACTTCGTGAGTTCCGGAGGTTGTGTAGCCATTCACGATTGTCGCTGCCTCACGCCCCAGCATATCATAAACTTTCAAGCTCGCAACGGCCGAACGAGGTAAAGAGAAAGCAATTTTCGTGCTCGGATTAAAAGGGTTAGGATAGTTTTGATAAAGAGTAAATTCAGCGGGCAATGCCCTAGCGTTTTTGGCCCCACCGGGGACGTCCCCATCCAACGCAATTTGAAGGTATTCCTCAGTTCTTTGAGCCAACCAAGAAGCTTTGGGTGTCGGGAACCAATTCAAGTCGCCAATTGGATAGTTGCCCATACCGCCAGTTAATAGATAAGGGTCACTATATGAAAGATCAACCGGAATCGGCCAGTCGGATTTGAGATAGTCCTTTGAATCTGTATTGATCAAACGCCAGGTTGGCAATGCAATCGTAGCATTTGAATCTACCGTACCAAGAGCAAAGGTCTTTATATTTGCAAGCTGGATGGTGAACAGGTCTTTTGTATCGGTAAAAGCCGGCATCTGGTTCTTCCAGGTATCTGTAACTAATAGGGAATACAAATTTGAGTTATAGGGCCCCTCATGCTTGAACATACTATCGGTTCTTGTATTCATAATGCTCTTTTGTGATCGCCAGTTGGTTACACCGTTAACCGCATTAGCATTCAATATCGAATCCATATCAGCAAGCGAAGGATCCCAATAAGCAAGATTATTCTTACATAAGAATTTTCTATGTGTGTTGTTGGCGGCATCGGCGCTATCAGGATAAACATTAACAAGGCCCATGGGAAGGTCAGCCGGATCAACTTCACCTACGTCCATCGATGCGAGAATGGGTGCACAATCTTGTATATTGCAATTGACAAACATGTTATTGTAAAGGCTTACATTTCTCTGGTAGCCGGGGTTCATGAACGTATAACCGGCACTGTTAATGAACGTATTATGATTGAAAATTATTCTGCTGAATTTATACCCTTGCCGTAGCCTATACATGCTGCCCTGACCCATAATATGTGTACAGTTTTCAACAAGCAGCGTGTCTAAATCGGTAAGACAATCCAATACTCCACCGCTGCGTCTGCAGGGCCAACCACTCATATTTACAAAATAACAATTCTTTAAAGTCACATTACAATTCGGCTTAGTAATGAAAAGGAAGTCTTTTGTTAAATGCTCAACCAAACAATTATCAAAAGTTATATTTAAGTTTTCGCTAAGCGGATTTATAAAGCTGTAACTTATAAATCCCTTCGGTGATAATTGCATGATATTGCAGTTCTTCACGGTAAGGTCATGAGTAACATTTATAGCGGCAGCATTCGGGGAAAGGAACTCTTCCGTTGAATCAACTCCACAGATCAGCGGAGGACGTGAAGCCGCATTTTCATTTTTTACTATTGAAGTATTGTCCTCTCCAACAATAACAGTATTTCTAAGTGTTGTTGGGTTTTTTCCAAGCGGATAATACCCATTTGCCTTTAGCTCATAGACGCGCCCCGCCGGAACATTGCCGGTATCCAGAGTTATTGCCCAGTATAATGAGTTCTGGTGATTATTCATATCATAATAATCTTTGACAACAAGGGTATCCCCTTTCACTTGCGAGATGTAATCGCTCAAGGTTTGGGAAAGCGCTGAACGCAGTGGTACCAGGATGATTACCGCTGCAAAAAGTGACAATACTTTTTTCATAATAATCTCCTTTCGTTTGCAAAAGTATACCACGCAATTATCAAAATTCCGATTACGTTTCGTTGAATTGCGGAATAAGTCGCCGAACGGCGGATTTCCATGTCATACTGCTTGCAACATTACGAAATTCATCCTAACGATCTTCTGGATTCTATAAATCTACTTGCAACCCACCGCATACCTTCTGTGGATTGAAATCTATGCTGTTAGGAATCCCGGCAGACTTTCTTTAACGATAATCCATAATGTTTGTGGAAGAATAAGTTGAAAATCGCAAAACAAAAGACTACCAGATACTCTTTCTCAACTTCGCCGCATATGATCGACTCACCTTCACTTTAGATTTATCTTTTAATCCTGCGACGAACCCTCCTTCACCATCTCCTGTAAGCTGCTCGATTGAGTTTGTAGCAACTATAAAAGAGCGATGTACGCGTAAGAATTGGTTAGAATCTAATCTCTGTTCGAGTGCATCCAAGCTTAAGTTACAGAGATGAGTACCGTGATTGGTATGTAATTGCGCATAGTCCCCATCGGCTTCAATCCATAAAATATCATGCAGTTCAACCGAAACAATCTTCCTTCCAACGCGGACAAAGATGCGCTTGGGAGAATCGTCTGGCTCCTTCGACAGGTGCAGTACGTGCAAAATTCTTTCTATCTCATCACTGGACGTTGTGCTTCGGTCAATGACTTTTTGAATCGCTTTGGAAAATCTCTTCCTGTCATATGGTTTGAGAAGATAATCAACCGCATTTACTTCGAACGCTTTCAGCGCATAATCCCCGTATGCGGTTGAAAAAATGATTCGGGGCATCGGATCTATATGTTCTAGAACCTCAAATCCATCCATACCCGGCATGCGAATATCGAGAAACACTAGATCGGGTTTGTCCTCGTTGATCGCTTTAACCGCTTGCTTACCATTCTTACACTCTCCAACTATTTTCATTTCAGGAAAATCCTGGAGGTATTCTTTAATCATTTTTCGGGCTAACGGTTCGTCATCAACTATTATTGTCGAATAATTATTCTTCATTTTGATGGCAGTATAAAAGTGACTTCACATCCAGAACTCTTCGGCGAACTGATCTCAAGCCCGGCTGAATCGCCATAAATCCTTCGCAATCGAGTATCTATATTTTTCAAACCGATGCCGCTCGCTGCCGACAACGGATCGGCAGAGGATAAACCCACACCCGTATCGGAAACTCGAAATACAATTGTATCCTTACTCTTTTGAATTTGCACGGTTACCCTGCCTCCATCCTCCAGCGGTGAAATTCCATGCTTAATTGCATTCTCAACAAGCGGCTGGAGAATCATCGGCGGTATTGGGAATGTAGCCAGTGATTGGTCGACCTGAAACTCAGTTGTAAGCCTATCACCCATCCTTTTCGATTCCAAATTGACATAATCCTTAACAAAGTGTAGTTCCGCTTTTAAGGGCACAAGGTCAATTTTAAAACCTTCTATTATGTACCGGAGCATATCGGCAAGCTGTGCAATCATTGTACGTGTTTCTTCCGCATTTGTTGAGACCATCGCACTAATGCTATTGAGTGTGTTAAAGAGAAAATGAGGATTGATTTGCGATTTTAATGTTGCAAGTTCCTGCTCCTTCTGAAGAGCAGACAGCTGCAATGCCATTCTCTCTTTAATACGCAGCTCTCTCAGGATTTCATAACCGTGGTATATCGCAAATTGTATGATATAGGCAAGCAAATTGAAGTATAAGATCCAGCTCAAAACGTTTCGTACCGGTCCGCCATACAATCCTGTTTTAAGCCACACATCTACATAATATTGATACGCACTGTTCACTATTCCGTAGATAGGGAAAAGAACAATATGCGCGAGGATCTTCCAGTACCATCGTTTTCTGTACATCCAGCGGATGACAATGAACCAGACAGGTATGCTTGTAATAAACTTCACTACGCCGTGACATGTTTCCCAAAACAACACCTCTAGGAAAGGAATATGGTGAGGTTGAAGAACATGCGGAACAACATCAAGCAGTGTATAAATGGACCACATACCTGTAACAAGGATTACTCCTCTCATCGTAATATGTGGCCGCGAATATCCTTCCGATATCTGAGCGGGAGAGGCTGTTAGTTCTGCCATTCCATTATCCAATCATCAATATCTTAGCGCGAACAACTCTTAAGAGCTATGGACCTTCTTTTGGCTTCTAAAAACTCTTCACGCACTTTGTGCGTGACAACCAGAAGTAAATAGGACGATGACTGAAAAAGTCAATAAGTTCTATTTCGTGAGCGATTGTTCGGATAGATTATTAATACCTCTTCATTCACTTCTGAAACAAGGCTCACAGATTTCTTATTTTACCTGAATTAAGATCTCTGCTGGCAGCAGACCTTCGGATTCAGCTGAGAAACGGATTCTGCCTTGTTCGCGTTTCGATTGAACAATCGCCAGGCAGAGTCCGTGAAATGCCCTTCGCTCGCTTGCTTTGAAGTACTCGTGGCTTACGGGATTGCCGTTGCCGACCCCGGCGATGATGCCCTCACCTTCAATCGTAAACTCCACCAGGTTCTCAGCATTGGGACAGACACGTCCTTCGTTATCCACAATCTTAATTGTGACATTCGAAAGGTCGTCCCCATCCGCATTGATCTCGGTCTGGTCGGGCATCAACACTATCTTAGCAGGAGCGCCCGCTGTTTGGACTTCGTCCGTGCATATTGTCTTCCCGTCGTTTTTGGCAATTGCCTTTAATGTCCCGGCAGAATACGGAACCTTCCAAGCAACGTGCAAATCCTTTGTATCGCTGAATTTCTTTTCGCCTAGCGACTTTCCATTCAAGAATAGTTCCACCGATTCACAATTGCTGTAGCACCAGACAGGAATTTCATGACCTTCAAAACCCTGCCAGTTCCAGTGTGGAAGAATGTGGACCATGGGCTTGTTGGTCCACTGACTCTGGTACAAATAGTAGCGGTCTTTGGGAAAGCCGCACAAATCAACAATGCCGAAATAGGAGCTGGCTGAAGGCCAGGGGAACGGCGTTGGTTCTCCGATGTAATCGAAACCCGTCCAGACAAATTCGCCTGCAACCCAAGGTGCATCTTTAACTCCTTTGAGGGACGATTCTGCGCTATTGCCCCAATCGGGAGCGTTCATGTCGTAAGAAGTGCACTGGTTATTCAGTTCTTTCATGACTCTAAGAGTATCACCATCTCGAACTAGATTGTATTCTCCGCGCGTGCTGACTGCCGACGCGGTTTCAGATCCAATCAGCTTCGCCTTTCCACGCAATTTCTGATAGAAGGGAATTTGATAATTAATACCGACGAGGTCGAGAGGTTTAGAAAAATTGTTTGCCACCGCTGCGGCTGGAGTGTTGCAGGCCGATGTGACGGGTCGCGTCGGATCTTCCTTATGGCAGATATCCACGAGCCGCTTTGACATTTCGTAGGCGTTGGCACTTTCCTGTTCGGGAATTTCGTTGCCGATGCTCCACAGAATAATGCTGGGATGATTTCTGTCGCGATGGATCATGTCTGTAAGATCTCGCTCGCTCCACGCATCAAAGAACCGGCCGTACCCGTACATCGTCTTTGATCGTTTCCATTCATCGAATGCTTCGTCCATAACCAGGAACCCCATGCGGTCGCACAAATCAAGCAGTATAGGATCGGGCGGATTGTGACTCGTGCGTATAGCGTTGCATCCCATGCTTTTCAAGATTTCCAATTGGCGCTCAATGGCCCGCCTGTGGACTGCGGCTCCTAAACTCCCCTCATCATGATGATCGCACACCCCTTTCACATCGACGTGTTTGCCGTTTAAGAAAAATCCTTTGTCGATCGTAAATTCAAACGTCCGGATACCGAAAGGTGCGACGCCGGCATCTACTGCCCGGTCGTTCGTTCGTACAGTGGATTCAACGCGGTACAGCCGAGGATTTTCCAGCGACCACAAATGCGGTTTGGGAACCTTGACAGTCTGTTCGAAGATGCATGTGCTGTCCACCTTCATTGTTTGAGTCGAGCTGCTGCTTGTCACTTTGGTTCCCGTATCATCCTCAACGACGGTTTCAAGCGTTACCTGTTGAGCCGAGCCTGATTGATTTTGGATCTTCGTTTCAATGCGAACCGCCGCTTCATTTTCAATTACTTCCGGTGTGGTAACATACGTTCCCCACTGCGCCAGATGAACCGGGTCTGTGACTGTGAGACGCACATGCCGGTAAATACCTGCGCCTGAATACCAGCGCGAGCACGGCTGCTGTACCCTGGCCCGGACGGCCAGCACATTTCTTTCGGCGCCGAATTTCAGATGAGGAGTCAATTCATACTGAAAGCTGGAATAACCGTACGGTCGGTTGCCGAGGTGCACACCATTGAGCCAAACGTCGCTGTCCATATACACCCCGTCGAACTCGATGAAGACACGCTTGCCTTGAATATTGCCGGGCAGTCCGAACTCTTTTCTGTACCAGCCGGTGCCTGCGTTGATGTATCCGCAGCCGCTTCCTCCCGGGGAAGTCGATTCAAATATTCCCTCCGTCACCCTCTTCCCATCATCATAGATGCCGCCGCCGCCCACACCATCGAACACCCGAACCGCGATGCTGTTCTTTCCGCCGTAATGAATGAGTTCATGCGGTACTTTATAATGCCGGATGACGTCCCAGGCGGTTACATACTCGGGTGGAAAATGACCTAACCCGCCTATTTTCACCCCGTTGAAAAACGTCTCGTCGGCGTCGTCAATTTTGCCAACGTTGAGGATGATGTCCTTCCCCTTTAGTTCTGCAGGGATGCTCAGTTCCCGGCGGAACCAGCCAAACACGTTATCTTCTGTGTAGTTTGAATGTTGCTCCCAATGATCGGGAAGCTTCACAGTCTGCCAGGAGCCGTCGTTAAGATTGGGGTTCTTCCAAAGTGTATCGTCACCTTTGTTGAACTTCCACTCTCCTCTGACGACGGGCAGCTCCAATGCATCCTCGGCAATTGCTTCGGAATGGGCAAGACCTTGAATACTCCAGTCGTGAGGGACATCCACCGTGAGCCACGATGCATCATTGTATTCCGGTCGTTCGGCACCGGCGATTTCGCCCGCGCAAAATTTCCACGCGGAATCAAACGATTGCGTCTGTCTGGTTTTCCCCGCACCTGCGCATTCGCAGGTCAAGATTGCGATGAGAGCTACGATGACAAAACAAATGATTGGGACTTGTTTGAAGTGCAACATGGAATGATTCCGATCTTTATGTTGAAGAAGTTATTCGAAATGACAAACAACCGCCTTGACGCTGGAAATCTTCTTAATGAAAAGAAGGTAGATCTGGAACGCCGCGTTTGAGCAATCGCAGCTCCCGCCGCAGATTGCGGACCAAAGTAAACCCAAATACCAAACTTCGCCTCGCGAAGCCGCGCCGGTACCCCCGGATCATTCTTATCGATGGATTCCCATGTCGGTTTAAACGGACCGGGCGCAATAGGAAAATCATCCAACTTCAATTTGGGAGATGATTTCCAATCACCGATTGGTGCACTGTCTTCTGCGGTTGGTCCTGCAATCGTTGGAAATGGTGAAAGAAAATTTTGTTCATTAAAATCAGAAAGTCTCATCGCAATGAAGTCACATTTTATTCTAAACCTGCATCAATAACGGCTTTGAATGCGGGCTTGGGCTGCAACTGGCGATCAAACAAAAGTGCATCCTGACCCCAACGCCAAGAGCGAGCGTCACTTATGCCCCAAAAAGTTACACGATGAATGACGTCTGCATGACGTTTGAAGATTTCAAATAACTTCTTGTATACTTCAGCTTGCTTTAGGTAATTCTCTTTCGGTATTGTTCTGTCGCCGCCACGGATACCGAAAGCGCCGCTGTTGCTGCCTGTTGCAGTCACATCCAACTCAGTAATGCTGACTTTCAATCCAAGAGACGCGTAATCGGTAATTGCTTTTTCTACATCGTCCAGGTTTGCGTCCAGGTACCAGTGTCCCTGGATGCCCACGCCAGTGATCGGCGCTCCCTCGGAAATAAGACGTTTAAGCAACATCATTGAGCTTGCGTGTTTGCCATTGTTCGCTGCTGCACCCTGTTCGATATTATAGTCATTGTAGAACAGTTTTGCATCCGGATCAGCTTCATGAGCCCACTTGAATGCCATGGTCAGAACATCCGGTCCGATGGTTGTGTACCAACTGCGCTTACGGAGATTCTCCGTTTCGCCTGCACCGCTATCGGCGATCGCTTCGTTGACCACATCCCAACCAATAACGCGTCCTTTGTAGCGTCCAACGAGGGCAAAGATATGCTTCTTCAATCTCTCCATGGCCAGTTCACGAGTTGCAGGCTGCCCATCGGTTCCCTCGAAGAACCAACGACCTGTCTGTGCGTGCCAGACCAGAGTATGTCCCCAAACCTTGATTCCATTCCGCTGGCACCACTCAACCATCGAATCAGCGGTAGCGAAGTTGTACGTATCCTCCGAAGGATGGGTTGGCTGCGCCTTCATGCAGTTCTCCGGAGTCAGGATGTCATACTGAGCTTTAATATTTGCCAGCTCGGCATCGGAATACCCTTTCAGATCCCCCGCAGCACCAATGAGAAATTTCCCCGCATATACCTCTTTAAGGGTTTTTGATGATGTTGTATCGGTATTATTCTGACCGTATACAGTCACAGCCGCCACCACACACACGATAAAGCCCAACAACATATTTCTGTTTTTCATATTTGTCCTTCATATAATTGTTTTGCGATCTACAATTTACCGCACCAGCATATAGCTATACTTCCGTTCAATTGAATGGCATCATCAGATTGAGTTCTTAATTGGACGCTTGTCGATTGTCCGAAATGTCCTAATGTTTGGTCACACCATTTTGCAGTGTTGGATGTATAACTTCTTTTCTTGGTTCGCTCTTTGGTCTTAATTCCCTGCACATCAGTCTCGACTCCCAATTCTATTTCGCAGCTTTTCCATTACAGATTGACTTCAATTTTCCTACCGTCATAATTTACTATTTTATCATACTTTTGAGCCGAAGCTATTCCAACGCCATTGTTTCCGGAAACTATTACAATTCCAAATGTACGCTCGCCGAGCATACCGGGGAAAGATCCGTTTCTATCGTTAATTGTTAGTGTTCTTTTCGCATCATCCCATTTGAACGTAATTGTAGAATACATCCCTTTCTCATAATCATAGTTGTCGTTCTCATCTTCATATAATGTGAACTCACCGTTTGCGCCGGGATAGACCCGGATTTCAAGATTATCCCATTTCTTCTCTGTTGCGTATTGAACTTCAGGTCCGATCGGAAGTAATGAGCCCGCTTTTACATACAATGGAATGATGTCAATCGGAGTTTCTTTCTGAACACTATGTCCGCCATTTAGTTTTTCATCCGTCCAGAAATCATACCAATCGGTTCCTTTCGGCAGATACACCTCATGCGTTTTGATCTTGCTATAGTCTTCGACATTAAATGTAGGGCTTGGCTTTGAATACATTGAATCAGTCACTGGACACACCAGCAGCGACTTGCCAAACATATACTGGTTATTAATGTCCAATGCCTGCTTATCATTTGCAAAATCCATTACCAACGCGCGCATCATCGTCGATTGATGTGTCGTGACATCCCATGAGGTGGAATAAATATAGGGCAACAGCCTGTAACGAATGTTTATCGATTCTTCAATAGCATCGTAAATCTTGTCACCTTTCTTGCCGAATTGATAGATCTCTCTGGGTGCATCCGTACCATGCGAACGCATCATCGGACAAAAGGCGCCGAATTGAATCCAACGAGCATATAACTCCCGATAATTTGCATCATCCAGCTTGCCGGGAAAATTCCACAGGAAAAATCCGCCTATATCGCTATTCCAGTATGGGATGGCACTGAGCGAAAAGTTCAATCCTGCCGAAATCTGTTTTCTTAGCGCACCCCATGACGCCACCACGTCACCGGACCAGGTATTTGCTCCGTACCGTTGTTGACCTGCAAACATTGAACGGGTAAGAATAAATACACGCTTGTCGGATGTCGCAAAACGCTGATGGTCGTATAAACCGCCAACCGTCATTAATGGAAACGCGTTTCGTACCTTCCTGAATGAACCAAGAAACGTCATGTTGTCGAAATCTGAAGGCTTGAATTCCAAATGGTCCGGTTCAGATGAATCCAACCACCATCCGTCCATTCCAAGCGAGAAGATCCCTGTGTTCAGATACTTCCAGTAAATATCGCGGGCTGCGGGATTGTAAGGATCGTACACTCGTACACCCGACGGGTAATCCATATTAGGCGGCCATTTATCTGATCCGGATTCCGGCCACGTCATAAAGTCCATAAGCGCGCCTATCTTTTCCAGCTCTTTATATTGTTTTGTTTGGGGACCAAATGAATTCCAAATCGAAATAAGCATGTGCGCATGCAGCTTGTGCACGTCGTTCACCATTTTTTGAGGATTGTAAAATTCGGCATTGAGGAACTCCATTGAATTCCATAAATAATTGTTTCCCCAGTATTGCCAATCCTGAATTATACCGTCGAGCGGAACTCCCAGTTCACGGTATTTTTTGACAATCCCCACCAACTCATCCTGACTCCTATAGCGTTCTTTGCTTTGAAAATAGCCAAATGCCCACAACGGGAACATCGGCACCTGCCCGGTGAGGCCGCGCATTTGAGCAATGACTCCGTCCGCATTGCCGCCGTACATAAAATAATAATCGACACAATCGCCCACATCCGACGTGAATGTTGTGCTCTCGGGGTTATCTTCAAAGAGGGTCGGCGAATAATTATCCCAAAACAAACCGTACCCTTTTACTGACACAAAGAAGGGAACATAATCATCCGTATTTCCCTGTATCATGTGCAGCGTGTCATTCCGCTGCACCATCTTGCCTTGCTGTTGTTGTCCCAATCCATAAATAGTTTCGTCTTTATCCAACATAAAAGATTGGGAGACGCTGTATGTCTTCACGCCAGCATCGTTGAAATCTTTAAATGCAACACCCTCTTTGTGTTCACGTAACAACGGCTCCCCCGTGGATGTTGAAAAAGAGATTTTACTATTTTTCATGTTGAGACGTACTTGGAGGCGCTCACTTTGCAAGACAAGTTCATCTCCCGTTTGCTTTTCACTAAATGCCGTCTTTTCGGGGGTCTCAATCACCGAAAGACTCTTTTTAGCAAAAGGTTTCCCTTCGGGCGATTTTAGAATCCTTATTGTTGAGGGATTGTAAAACTGAATTTCAACGTCGATGGAGTTGATGATTGATTTAATTCCATAGGACGTTCTCTGGACGTTTTGAGCCTCGCTGTTTACACTTACCAGAAAAAGCAAAACAACAAGTAAGCAGGTCCGTCGTTTCATGGTTTTTGATTTTATTGTTTTACCATATATTAGCATCTGAAGCGCAACGGCGCCAACTGGAAAATATCTCTTCTCCATGTTAACCATCCGTGCGCAGTGCCTGGAGATTCGTGAGAGACGTATGTGACTTCAAGCCTCATACGAAGAGGTCCTTCTATGAGTTGTCGGATCTTCGAATCCCGAAAATATCTTCTGTTCAGATGATCATCAATGCAACAAGCGCTTTAATGACAGTGCATTCATATGGATACAAATTCGTTACTTAAACAATAGTGGTGCAAATTTATAGAGATCGTGCCTCCACACAGGCCAGGCATGACCTCCAGGATAGTCGTCATACTCGTACGGGATTTTCATTTCGTCAAATTTTGAACGCATGATCTGGCAGTTGTTATAGGCTATATCTTCTTTGCCGCCGATGCCAACCCACACAAGATTAAGGTTTTTCGTAATCGTTGCGAGGTTTTTTTCCATGAATGCATATTGAGTATCAGCGAGCTCTTTTTGCATCGGCAATATCCATCCGGAGCTGAATATTCCCAACGACGAGAACATGTCGGTGTTGTTGAACCCGACAAACAACGTTTGAATCCCGCCCATCGACAATCCTGCAAGCGCCCTGCCCTTTGCGTCAGTCTCTGCACGATATTTTTTCTCGACGAACGGAATCACGCATCGTTTCAATTCCGCTTCGAACATGCGCAGCGTCCTTTCACCGAAACCGGCGAAATCGGTATTTGTATTGCCGTCCGGCATGACAATCAACATCGGTTTTGCTTTCTGTTCGGCAATAAGATTGTCGAGGATCATATCCGTCTTCCCCTGCATCGCCCATCCTCGTTCATCCTCACCCCCGCCGTGTAAAACATACAAGACGGGATATTTTTCAGATGTATTCGCATTGTATCCCGGCGGCGTATAAATATAGAACTGACGCCACTGGTTGAAGACCGTCGAAAAGTATTTCTCTATTCGAATATCTCCATGGGGAACATCTTTCAATGCATAATAATTGTATCCCTTGATGGGAATTTCAATGCCGCTCGCCATTCGTCCCATACCATAGAACGTCTCGCTTGCCGGATCGGCAACTGGAACTCCATCAATGATGATCGAATAATAATGGAATCCCTCGCTTAATGTATCGGTCGTGACACCCCATACTCCCGCCGTATCTTTTACCATGTCATATTTTCGAGCTAGGTCCAGCTGTACCTTTTGGGCGTCTGGAGCTTTAAAACGAAAGAGAGCACGATGATCAGGCAGTATCTGCGGAAATTTTGTTCGACGGATATTTGTCGGTGCTGGTGTTCCAAGCATCGTATAGAAGGAATATTTGGATTCATCGACCGGTTTAAAAAGGAGCTGTGAGAACATATAGAGGGAATTTTTCCAAACATTGAAATCGTGTACCCCCGGTTGGATGTAATAAATATGCGGCACATCGTTTGCCTGCAGATACTCATGGGTCCGCTGACTGAACATGAGTAAGCCATCATCATCACCGCATGAGATCCAAATCAATTTGACTTTCCCTTTCGCTTCCCCGGGATTCGGAAGAAGTTCTTCCGGCTTCTTCGTATTTGGAGCTGCGGAAAAACTTCCGATCCAGGCGAATGTCTCCGGGTGTCCCAACCCGAAATTCAGTGTTTGTCCCCCGCCCATTGACAATCCCGCAATCGCACGGTGTTCGCTGTCTTTGACCACAGGAAAGTTTTTCTCTATGAAGGGAATCAAATCATCCAACAAATCTTGCTCAAACGCGGCAAATGCCCGAACCTTATCGGGTGCCATAATACTTCCTGTCGGGCGGTCGTCTTTCATTGCCCTTCCGTTCGGCAGCACGACGATCATCGGTTCCACCTTCTGTGCCGCATAGAGGTTGTCCAGAATGATTTCCGGATGTCCGCCGTACAACCATTCGTGTTCATCCCCTCCAATGCCGTGTAAGAGATACAACACGGGATACTTTTTACTCCTCGAGTACCCCGGCGGCAAATAGATGAGCGCTTTCCGCTCGGTTCCAGCTGTTTTGGAATCGTACATGACGGAGTCGATTTTTCCATGTGCGATATCGGAACGCGGAGTATCATACCCGGCCGGCGCATGTTGTTCAACTACTTGGGTGTGTGCAAGTGTGCACAACGCCACGAAAGCAAAAACCGAGTACAGTATTTGTCTCATAGTTGTCCTTATTATTTTTGACGGCGAGCAAATGTTAGAATGCCGGCCCCTTGTGACTATTATTTCGATTTCCATTGTTCTTTTTCAATCCACATGATAATCGGTGTCAACCATTCATCGCTAGACATAGAAAAGACGAAACCGTGATTGCCTTTGGGATAGAGATGCATTTCTACGAAGACATTGTGATGGCGTAACTGTTCATAATATGCGATACTGTTATCGACATCGACCACTTTGTCGTCACCAGCCTGAATGATGTACGCCGGCGGTGTTTGGATCGTTACACACAGGTCATTGGAATATTCGTCGATATCTTTTTTCGACGGATGTTTTCCGAGCAGGTTATCTCTCGACCCGAGATGGGTCAAACTATCCTGCATACTGATAACAGGATATACGAGGATCTGAAAATCAGGGCGTACGTTTGTGTGATTGCTGTTTTCAATCACCACGTGATCATAATGGGTCGCTTCTGTTGATGCGAGATGACCTCCTGCGGAGAAACCCATGATCCCCACGTTATGTTCATCGATCCCCCACTCTGCCGCCCGTTCTCTCACGATTTTTATTGCCCGTTGTGCATCCTGCAGAGGGCCGATTGTTTTATCGATCATCGTTGAATCACTGGGCAGTCTGTATTTCAGGACGAAGGCGGCAATTCCGTTCTTCGCAAATTCCTTTGCCGTCTTCACACCTTCGCCCTGGTAGACAACCACAGCATACCCTCCACCGGGGCAAATAACAACTGCTGCACCGGGCGAATGCTCCTTTTCTGGAAGGAACGCTTCCAACGTCGGTTTGGTAACCCCGGAAAACATTCCCGATCGTTCTCCTTCTTTGACGTCCGATTGTTTTGAATTAGGAATTGCTCCGGGATACAGGTCGATAATTTCTTGTGCCCCTGCAGGGAATGAAAGTAAAAATAGTAATACGATAGCAATGTTGATCGTTTTCATTTACAGGTATCCGAATATGTGATATAGCGCGTAGACACTAAATTTCGACCCCGTTTATTTTACTTGTTAAAAAGCAGCGGCGCAAATTCCCGCAGGCTCCGGCGCCAGGAGAGAAATTCGTGAGCAGTATTCTGCGAGACGTAGAACACACTGTTGATACCAACTTGTTTCAACGAATCTGCGTTCGCCTGAGGATCTCCGCCAAAGAAGTTGGGTCGGTTGCCTCCAAGCTCACGGCTGCCAAAGCTGACAAATGCCAGTTTAACTTTCTCCTTGAAACCGGGTGTCTTATTGACATCATCCAAGGAGAACGTCCCGCCGCTGAAAAGACCGATATATGCAAACTTATCGAGGTTTGCCAAGGTGATCGTCTTTGTTTCCATTCCGCCCATAGAGAGGCCGGCCATGGCGCGATGGGATTCATCGGAGATCGTACGGAAATTGGCATCGACATAAGGAATCAACTCATCCACAAGAACTGTCTGGAATGGCTTGATATCAAAATTTCTAAGCCCGCCGAACTTGATTTCGTTCGTCATCCCGTAGGTCATGACGATGATGAACGGTTTGATCTTGCCTTCGGCGATGAGGTTGTCCATGATCAGATTAGCGTGGCCCTGGCTACTCCAGGCAGTTTCATCCTCGCCCCAGCCGTGCTGCAGGTACAGAACCGGATAGCGTTTCGCCTGGTCTTTGTCGTACTCAGGCGGAGTGTACACAAAGGCACGGCGCGATGTATTGGTACTCTTAGAGGGGAAGAGAATCTGCTGGACTTCACCGTGGGGAACATCCTTGAGCGCGTAGAAGTCTTGATCCTGTGCAGGAATTTCAATGCCGCTTTCCCACCGAATGGACCCGTAGAAATTCAAAGTGCCGGGATCGTTGAATACTCCCCCGTCGATCGTGAGATGATAGTAGTGGAATCCTTTATCCAGCGGTCCTGCTGTGGTACCTGTCCAGGAACTATCAGCAGCTCTTGTGAGTGTAGTGCCTCCACGTCCGCCCAGTCCCAGGCTCACGCTGACGCTTTGGGCCAGAGGCGCCACAATGCGGAATCGTGCGTAGCCTTGTGAGTTGACCTGCGGGTACAGTTGGCCGGGTTGATTTAGAGTAGAGGGAATGAAATCTTCCGTAATCGTCGGCTGGTCGGTCTGTGCCAGGCACAACGATCCTGAAAAAGCGAGTAGTAGAACTAATCCAATCATATGCCGATTCATAGTTTTGTTCCTTTAGTCTTTGAATAGAAGCTGAGCGAATTCATGCAGGCTGCGCCGCCAGCTCTGCCATTCGTGCGCCGTCAAAGGAGAGACATAGAAATGAGTATTGATGCCGGCCGCTTTGAGTGAATCGGTGTTAACTTTGGGATCACCGCCGAAGGGGCCGCCTGGCCTGCGGTTCTCTAGTTCACGGCTGCCGAAACTGACGAACACGAGCTTAACTTTTTCTTTGAAGCCGGGTGAATTATTGACATCAGTCATACTGAAGCTGCCGCCGCTGAAGATACCGGCTTGCGAGAACGTATTCAAGTTTGCCAGGGTGATCAGGCGGGTCTGCATGCCGCCCATCGAGAGACCTGCCATAGCGCGATGAGGCTGATCTGTCAGCGTTCGATAGTTGGCATCGATAAAAGGGATCAATTCATTGATGAGGATTTTTTCAAATTGTCCGGCAAAATTGAAATTCCCGAAACCGCCCCTGCGCGGTTGATTCTGATTGCCCGCGGTGTCTGGAGCACCGGGTCGGCGATCACCCATACCTGGTCTTCCGCCATCGGGACTTGCAGGAAAAGTGACGCTGCTATTATCCATGACGATAATAAAGGGTTTGGCTTTACCTTCAGCAATCAGGTTGTCCATGATCAAGTTAGCGTGTCCCTGGTTGCCCCAGCCGGTTTCGTTTTCGCCCATTCCATGTTGGAGATATAGCACGGGATAGCGTTTGTTCGTGCTCTCGTCATATCCGGGAGGTGTATACACGAAACAGCGACGCACTTCATTAGTGCTCTTGGAGAAGTAAAGATTCTCCCGCAACTGACCGTGGGGTACATCTTTGAGGGCATAGAAGTCTTGATCCTTGGCGGGGATTTCAATACCGCTTCCCCAACGGCTCGCGCCATAGAAGTATAAGCTGTTGGGATCAGGAACTGCAGCACCGTCAATCCAGAGCTGGTAGTAGTGGAACCCTTCGTCCTGAGGTTTCGAGTCACCGGTCCAGACACCTTTCTCGTCCTTGACCAGGTCGTATTTTACAGCGCTGATATCCAGCTGGACTTTGTGTGCTTCGGGCGCCGAAATGCTCGCACGGACTCGACCTTCGGAATTGACTTGAGGATATTGCTTGCCCGGTTGATTGGTAGACGCGGGCTTGAAGTCCTCCACAGCAACAGTATCAATCTTGTTCGTTTGAGCCAAGCTAATTCCAAACGTCAAGGGGATTGCTAACAACAGACCGAAGTACTTGAATTTCATTTGAAACCTCCTTTGGTGATTTTGTCACTATTCGTTATCCGAAAGCGCTCTATAATATTTAATAGATTAATTCTTAATCAGACTCGCAATCCACTGCGTCCTTCTTCGTTGACTACAGTCAGCGTGCCGTATCCCGCCGCAGTTTCTCCAATGCATCAAATTTCTGGCGGCTGATAACGGGTCGTGGCCCCATCTTGTCGCCCAATTCCATCGTCTCCTCTGGGTCTTCTTTGAATTGTCGGCTACGTACCCAATCCCTTTCCATTGGGATCTCCTGTAGCGATGAAGTTCGTCAGTAGGTCGACATTGTCTCCGCCATCTTTTTGTTTTCCGCAGGTCCACCGCCCAACCGGCGGTGCGGTGTAAGAAACACCTTTAAAAAGCATTACCTAAGGATCTGATCCGAGCGAGCCCGATATCCAACCCGGTTCTACATGTACTTGAGCCAATTGGTTCTTCTGCTGCGAGACTTGCGGTCAGTAACGCCATGGAGATGCTGAGTACCCCGCGACCTATACGTACAGGCATTTCTTCTGTGCGAATACAATTACTTTTTATTCAACTTTCTCGTCGACTTTCTGATTATTAATTCGGTTTCAAGAACAATCCGTTCGATCGGAAGTTGGGTGGTTGACTCAATATTTTTAATCAGTATTTCGGCGGCTTTTTGACCTATTTCTCTTTGCGGGGACTTGATCGTTGTAAGGGGCACAGAATATGTTTCGGTAAAATGAATATCATCATTCCCTATTATGGAAATATCGTCTGGAACTTTTATGTTTAGGTCTCGAAGTGCGGTCATAACAGCCAACGCCTGTAGATCATTGAAGCATACGATGGCAGTCGGGTAATCTTTTCGATTCTTCCGTCTGAAGTACTTTATACACCGTAGATAACTTCCTTCCTTATCAGCTCCGATTGGAATAATCATCTCTTTCGCAAAAGCCAATGGGACTTCGCTAAACGCAGTGCGGAATCCATCAATCCGCTCTTTCGTATGTGCCGATTGTGGCGGACCCGTAAAATGGACGATTCTTTTATGCCCTTTGCTTATTAAATATTGCACCGCTTTTTTGATTGCTTTGATGTTGTCAATCTCTACAACGTTTGCTGATATATTTTTGACATCGGCTAATAGAACGAACGGATATTTCGACATCTTCAATTTCAAAAGATGTTCAATCTCTGAATTGCCTTCTATAAGGGGCGCTATTATTGTGCCTTTGATACCCTTTGCCGAAAACAAGCGTGTAAATTTCTTTTCCTTCTCATGGTTATAATCAGAACTTGCTACTATCAAGGAATAACCTTTTGAGTTGGCATATTCTGTTGCGCCCTCTGCAATAGTGGTATAGAAAGGATAGTTCAATTCTTTGATAATAATACCGATCACCCGCTCGTCATCGTCGTATTTTGGAATCCCCGCCATTGTTTTTGGATGGTAATGTAACGCCTCCGCCACTTGCAAGATCTTTTCTCTGGTAGACGGCCTTGCAGTATTTTTAGAATTCAATACAGCAGAAACGGTGGCTTTTGAAACCCCCGCGCTTTTTGCAATATCTTGTATTGTTGTTTCGTCAACATTCTTCATATGCACCAATGAGAAAAATGAGGATATTTATCTTCTTTAGGCTGATTTATCAACCGCATCCAATATTGTCGGATACAAAGCCGGCTCGTCCATTAAAGAAATAATGACGTTGCGCTACCGAGCCTTAATAGAGATTATTTCGCCCACGCCTCTCCCTCGGGAGATCGACGCCACTTGAAATAGGCATCGAGAACTTCAAGCGATTGAGCGTTGGGCACCGGTCCCGTGTGCGGCGTCTGATTGAAGTACATCACCACAGGGTTGGCGTCGCTGAAGGCCGGCCACTCGGGAACCCCGTTGCCGTTCGGATTACCGTATTTCGCAAAGTTTGTCCAATAGGTAGCCATCGCTTCTGAGATCGAAAAGTCTGCCTTTGTAGTTTGAGGATTCGATCCATCGAGATGATTGAAGACGTAGGCCACTTCTTGTCCGTGCGGCGAACCATACCCGGCACGCGGTGATCCTTCAGGATAGTCCGGGTGCTGATCGAAATAGTATATGTACGCTTTGGATTTTCCTATCCTCGACTGAAGCCGCGCCCAGCTCCATGTGTGCCAGCCAAACGTGGCATCGCGCGCAAGATCACGCGCAGTTTTCGGAACCATGTTCGAATCGACGGGATAGGCTTTGAGAAGGTCTTCTGCAAATTTTCCATACCGTGTCTTGGTGCCGGTGATGTAATCTGCCGGAGTCTTGGGCGGTGAAAAGCTCGCACCTTCGTCGGAGTTGTAACCAACAAGAATCGGCGTGTCGTTGAATTTGCCCGCTTCGTAGAGCTTGTATTGATCGTCGGGAATCACCCATCCATCCATGATCGGCCATGCCATACCCTTACCGAATCCGCTCATGGGCAGTTTGTCGGCTGGTATTTTCCGCAATTCAGCAATGGATGAGACTCCTGCACTCTTTGCGTACGCTTCTCCGTCGCGTTCCGCATCGGCCAGGCATTTCATATTTTCACCGGGATAGGTTGCGGACCGCGAAGGTCCGAACGACCCGCCGCTTTCCGATACGGCGCCGCTGAACAACCCTTTCGCGAGCGGCGAGGCGCACAGCATGCTGACCGCAATACCCCCGGCTGATTCTCCGAAAATCGTTACCTTCTCGGGGTCACCGCCGAATGCCCCAATATTTTTTCGCACCCACTGAAGGCCGGCTATCATGTCGAGAAGGCCGTAATTCCCTGAAACGTGATTCGTTCTCTCTGCACTTAATTCCGGATGCGCTAAGAATCCAAGCCGTCCTACACGATAAGCGATGCTGACCAGCACCACACCTTTCCTGGCCAGCTTTTCCCCGCTGTAAGTGGGCTCGGAGGTAGACCCGCCGTTGAATCCTCCTCCGTAGATCCACACGAGAACGGGAATACGATCACCAGCCGATTTCGCTGCCGTCCAGACATTTAAATAGAGGCAGTCCTCGCTCTTACCGGACGAAGATCCCCAACTCTGAATCGGGCCAGGAGCAAAATTGCCGGCCTGCCGCACGCCCTCCCATTTTGCTGGCGGCTGAGGAGCGCGCCATCGGAGATCACCAACAGGCGGCGCGGCGAATGGAATACCTCTGTACACCGTCAATCCCTCTTCGGAGGTTCCCTGGAGCAATCCCTCGTTGACCTTGACTGGCGCAGGCTGCTGAGCGATGACAAGTCCCGCGGCAAACATCACAGACATCGTGACTAAAAAAATTCTCTCCTTCATAAGAATGGTTCCCTTTATTATCTGTTGATTCCAGAAGCCATCTCAAAAATGGTGCTGCGGAAGCCCTTCGACGTTCCCGACTTCGTCGAGATTACTCAGGGTGAACAAATGGCCCGTTCATCCTAAGTAAGCGAACGGAGTGAGCGCATCGGAGGATTAAGTGACATATTTTTTAAATGGCTTCTACTTATTTTCTACTGGGGTTTGCTGCAATTCAGGTTTGACGACCTGATAACCTAACAGAGATAGCATTTTTTCAGCGTATCGCGTTCCAATTGTTCTATAACCCGCCGCGGTGAAATGCAGATGGTCCGGTCTGGCTGGGCAGCCTGCCGAAGAAATGATGTGTGAGTTGGGAATTGTCTTCGGCATTTCGGCGATAGTTTTATTCATGTTTGCACAGGCGCCATTCTGGTCGGCATTCACGAGCTCGCCTGCGAGCAGAGGCACTTTTTCAGCATTGAGATTTAAATCTTTAATTAAATTTTCGTAAACGCCTCCGACTTTGTTCAGCCAATCTTTATCATCCGTGTTTGACTCTCCTTGATGCATCAGAATTCCTTTGACGACGCCGTCTTTCTGCGCGAGCTTTGCCATGTCAACAAGATACTGATAAGGATCCCCGTCGTACTGTTTGATGATATTTTTCATCCACACTGGCGCTGTTGAATCGTACGACTGATAGTTGGCCTTATCGAACAATTCAATTTTGCACCCGGCAACCGCAACCACGACAACCCCCACTCGAATGTTCTTGGGCAGATTGGCGATCATGGTTCTGCCAAAATAATCGGCGGGGGAAAGACCTGTGAAGGGACGGCACAACGGGGGGACGGCAGGATACCAATGCCCCTTTTCTCGGCCTGGTTTCGGAAAATCGACTGCGGCGAGTACCTGGAAACGATTATCCACATTCGTCGTATCCTGCCCCTCAATTCCCGGGAAGCCCTCCATGTTTGACTGTCCATAGCACAGGAAAATGTAAAAATTTTGATCTTGTGAGATAGCTTTTGCCGTTGATAAAAGCAACCCCATCAACAAAAACACAAGGGATGTATATTTCATTTTCACACCTCAGAAAATTCTGTTTGAATAGTCGCAGTAATAAATTTACTAGAAGCTATCTCAAAAACGCTTATTCATGTCCTTCTCAAGGAATCCTGAGAGATCATTGTCATTCTGAACCCTCGACGAGTCGTCTATCTACGATTCTACGAATCGTAGATTCGTTGAACGACCCTACGGGTCATAGACCCGTAGGGAGTCGTAGACCATCGTTTTTCAGACGGGGTGAATGCCGAAGGTATCCCTTCGGGAGAATCCACGACAATAACACACCTTGACTCTCCAAGGCTTTCATGTCATGGATGCTTCGCTCCGCTCAGCATGACATTTACGGCTGCTTTCTGCATGGAAACCATTTTTGAGTTGCCATCTGAATGAAATTGTCCTTCTTCAAATCCTGCTTCTTTCTAAGCACAAGAATTAAAATTGACTACGGAGTATATCTCGGTCCGAGTATCAGTTTATCACCTGAGTCATCCACCTCATACAATTGCGGCTTCCGCGGTCCTTTCTCTTCGGCATGGTGAACAATGAACAATCGTTTACCCCCGAAAGTGGCAAACAACATGCCGTGGCCGGAGTTGTCTCCTTTCAGTGCTTCTTTTTCTTGTATCCATGGACCTCTGATGCTTCCTGATGCAGAATACGCTACACCTTGAGCATACCGATGCTCACCCCAACTCGACCACAGCATTCCGAGTTTGCCGGTCTTTGTGCGGAACATTTCCGGACCGTCGGTCACCCATCCCGGCATCTTCAGTCCAAACGTGGCTTCACCGATACTGTTCATCTCTTTAGACCATGCCGCTTCACTGGCACGGAAAATTGTCGTTGGCTCAGCGGTCCGATGAGTCAGATCTTTTGAAAGAGACATGTAATCCATGGTTCCGTCGATGAGTTGTGTCCACTCATGAACAAATACTAAATAGGTGGTGTCATTCTCTTCATAGAGTGTGCCATCGATAATATCCCAATCTTCGGGACCGAGACAGAATTCATGCTCGGCGACCAACGGCTTGAAGGGTCCTTCCGGCGAATCGGCTGCTAAGATCTGAGTCTGGTTACGCGGCACATTGTAACGGCGGTGAACGGCTTCGATCAACGTGCTGTGGTCGCTCCAGGTGCCGGCATAATAGTATTTACTTCCTATATGGTGAATCTCGGCTGCCGCTACGAAGAGCCCATCCATCCAGGTCCCCGCAAGGTCAATGATAGGATAGGGACCAGTCCACATCTTCAGGTCTTTACTTTTGTAGAGACGGCCGCCGGTGCCTGTTAGATAATAAGTATGGGATATTTCATCGGGATAGATATATGGATCGCTCATCGATATCTCTTCAAGAGAAATCGTCCGGATTTCCGGTTCTGGGCGCGGTTGCCAAATTACCGGCTTCTGTCCACCAGAACCAACAGCAGGGCGGGGTCCCCCGAAATTCCTCTGTCCAGGGTCGGCAGGAGGTGCCTGTTCCCCCGGGACGAGCTGTTTCTTCTCCTTGGTTTGGGCGATCGTTGATTGCAGTGAGTTAATAACGATCAACAATGCAATCAAAAAAGTTATCTTCTTCATCGGGGTAATTTCTTTATTAAAATTAAACGGCTATAGTTCTTTGACGCGTTGGAAGGAAATACTCAATCGAACCCCTGTATTGTTGAGCAGGGATATCTTGAAATAAAATTTTTGAAAGTCGTTACTCTGCTCCAGTTTCCAAAATACAATATTGGGTCATGTTCTTGGGGCAACCAGTCTTTTCTTGCTCTATATTATAGAGCGACGTTTGCCGACCCTAGATCTGCGAGCATTACACCACCGGTTGAAACGGTTGATCCTTTACCCACACCTGAACCAGAAAAGAGCATCAAAGACGAAGTTGGCCGTTATCCCGTTATGGAATATTCTCCCAATTCGGCGGGGTAATCGTCATTATTTCGATTGCTTTTCTCCCTCAGTCACCCGCTTAAGCATCAGTTCCATGGTCTCTCCCCCTTGCATTCCCGGTACTTTCATCGATATGGAATCACCCATAGCTGTGCATTGATGGCTAATCGTCATGTCACCTGCATTGACCTGGAAAAAGAATGTCTTGCCGTTAATTTTTCCGTTGCTTATCGGCATTTCTCCCATTGGACCCTCAACCGTTCCCGATAAACTGTCTCCATTTGCTTTGAAATTGAATACCAGGTCCATGGGACCGTTTGGGCTTTGCATTTGCCCTTTCCATTTTCCATTGATATCCTGTGCAAATCCGACACTCACGGCGAAAAACGCCACGACGAAAAGACAAAATGAACGAACCATAAATTTTCCTTTCTAACATTTGTGATTTTTTGTGCTGCTGCTTTGATTCTTACCGTTTTGATACACGAAGTGACGTCAATTCATTCTTACTGCGATATGCCTCTCTCCGTTCCCTCGGTCAATCGTTATTACCTATTCTCCAATCATCTATTCTATTGTAACCTTGATCGATTTTAGATCCTTGGAATCGGAACTGCTTCCATACAACAATTCGTATACTCCGGCAGTTACGGCCATTTGATGGCGTGATCGATCAAAGAACTCAAACGATGAATGTGGAAGCCTAATATTTGCCCGAGCGGTTTCTCCCGCGCCGACATGAACTCGTTGAAATCCTCGCAGCGTTTTCAGCGGGCCGTCGGTGTCGTTTGCCTTGTGGACATACACTTGAACGATTTCCGTGCCATCGCGCTTGCCGGTATTTGTTACAGGTATTGTGAGCTGAACGGCATCGTCTTTTTTGATTTCAGTTCTGTCGATTTCGGCGCTGCCGATTGAAAAGGTCGTATAGCTCAACCCGAAGCCAAACGGAAAAAGCGGATCGGACATGAATCTGTACGTTCGCCCTGTCATGGAATAATTTTCGAAATCGGGCAGCTGCTGAATGTTCTTGTAGAAGGTGATAGGCAATTTCCCGGCGGGGTTATAGTCGCCAAAAAGTACGTCTGCGATCGCCTGACCGCCGGATTCCCCGGAATACCAGGCCTGAAGAATTGCATCGCAGCTTTCCGTTTCCGGCACCAATCCGATGGCCGAGCCCGAACAATTAATGAGGACGACCTTCTTCCCGGCTTGTTTAAGCGCCTTCAGGCAATTACGCTGCACTTCCGGAAGTTCAATGTCGGTGCGGTCACCTCCTTTGAAACCGGGGAGCTGTATCGGCATCTCTTCCCCTTCCAATTGGGCGGAGATGCCGCCTGCAAACACGACCACATCAATCCCTTTCAGCTTCTCGATCAGGGCATCGTACTGAACAGGCACTTCCTTGCCAAAATCCATGGTGAGGCTGGCAGTCCAGTTTTGGATCTGTGTAAAATGAGCTTCGATCTTGTATTCCTTCCCCTTTTCAACCCTATATTCGACACGCTTCGGCAGAGGTCTCCACATAAAGACTCTGGAGAGCGTGTCACCATTAATTGTCAATACAAATGCTCCGCAGGCTTCTATCTTAAATGCAATTTCTCCCGATTGTGAAGGTTTGTAAATCGTTTCGTACTTGGCGGAGAAATTCTCCAGATGAACACCTGTGCTGAATTCGTGTTGTCCGAACGTCGTGAGCTTGAGAGGATGAACGAGTTGTTCGGCCGCAACGATGTCGCCCTTGGACTCACGGTTGTTCCAATACGTCGCCTTGATACCGGGCTTGCCGTCGAAGGAACATTCACCAATCGCGGTCACCGTAACCGCATTTTCGGCCAGGTCGCACCCTTTATCGTAAACAATATTTTTTGCCGCGAGCTTCGATCGTATACCGTCCAGAATCGTGACGGTATGGTATGGTGTGCCGTTGTAGTTTCCCCACATCAGAGGTGCATCATCGGCGTTCGGCCCAACGACCGCTATTTCCTGAACCGACTTCGACAGAGGCAGGGTATTATTTTTGTTTTGCAGCAAAGTCATTGATTCATGAGCCATGTCGATCGCCAGTGTCTTGTGATCGTCAGAGGTGATCACCGACAGGGGGATTTTCGACCAGGGGACCAATGCATCGTCGTCCATCTCTCCCAGTTCGAAACGGCCGGCCAACACCCGAACAAGATGCCTGTCTATTTCTTGTTCCGTAACCAGTCCCTTGTTTACGGCATCGGGCAATTTCTTAAAAGCATAGCCATAGCCGCACTCAACATCGGTTCCTGCCAGGACGCCCTTGGCAGCTGCATGGACTGCATCCGAAGAAACGTTGTGGCTGCGGTAGAAATCTGAGATTGCCCCGCAATCCGAAACAACCATGTACTTGAAGCCCCAATCGTCGCGGAGAATATTTTGCAGCAAGCGCGTGTTGCCGCAACAGGGTTCATCGTCCAAACGCTGATACGCACACATGATCTCCCGCACGTCGGCATCCTGGACCAGCGCTTTGAATGCCGGAAGGTACGTTTCATAAAGATCCCGTGAGTCGATATTATTGAGGTTGATGGTGTGGCGGCTCCATTCCGGACCCGAGTGGACGGCAAAGTGCTTGCCACAGGCGAGGAGCTCTCGATATTTTGCATCGGCCGGTCCCTGAAGCCCTTTCACAACAGATACACCCATGCGTGACGTCAGATAAGGATCTTCCCCGTAGGTCTCCTGACCTCTTCCCCATCGCGGGTCGCGGAAAATATTCACGTTAGGGGTCCACACCGACAGGCTCAGGAAGCGCCTGTTATCCTGGCCTCTTCTTTTTGCCTCGTTGTATTTGGCTCGAGTTTCATCCGAAGCAGCCCTGAACACTCGGTACACTAATGCATCGTCGAATGAGGCAGCCATGCCGATCGGTTCCGGGAAGACCGTAACGCTGTCATTATTGGCAAGGCCGTGAAGCGCTTCGCTCCACCAGTTGAATTTCTTGATACCCAGACGCGGGATAGCATCCGATTCATCGCACATCAAAGCCGCTTTTTCACTTAACGTGAGGCGGGAAATGAGATCTTTTGACCGTTCTTCCGAGCTCAAATTGGGGTTTTGATACGGAAGTGTTTGAGCCCGCATAACCGCTGAGAGTGAAGCACCTAAGAAAAGCAAAAGGACCTTCTTCATAGTATGCCTTTCAATAAATGACGTGGATATGTATTCAGTTCGAGTTGAATTTCAGCAGAAGCCTGTCCTTTCGTAATTTCTGATGACGTGTCTGATCGAGTAGGTGATCCAAGGAGGATCATGTTCACCCTTGAACGATCCCATTCCTCGTTGTCGCTACTCACTCCGTCATTGGGCACTCATGCTGCATGCGGGTCACTTCACCTCGAGTGTCACTATGGATTTTGCAGGAAGCGACAGACTGAGAATCCCTTTTCGCAGTTCGGCACCCGCAAACGGTTTTATGTTCACCGCTTCGGGTTTGCCAAAATCATTGTATGCACTTATCGCATCTGCCGTGATGATTTCGCCGGAGATTTTCGAGCCGGTTGTTCCCTTCAATTCGCATCGGACATTCTGCGCCCTCGTCGGGTCGAGATTTGCAAGCGAGATGTGTATCCTTCCTTCTTTGTCCCTCGATGCAGTCGCGCTTAACGCAGATATCGAATCCTTGCCGTCGGTGTACGACACACTCTGCAAATCAACCGGAATCATCGCGGCGTCCTGATGCACGGTATACATCTTGTAGACATAGTACGTTGGTGTCAGCACTATTTCATTTTCTCTCGTAAGAATCATTGCCTGCAGAACGTTTACCATTTGGGCGATATTCGCCATCTTCACTCGATCACAATGTTTGTGAAAGATGTTCAAGTTGACAGCAGCAACCATCGCATCGCGGAGGGTGTTTTGTTGATAGAGAAAGCCGGGATTGGTACCCGGTTCAACATCGAACCAGTTTCCCCACTCATCGACAACCAGCCCGATTCTTTTCTGCGGATCATACTTGTCCATGACCGCCGAATGCTTTGTGACACGATCCTCCATTTTCAGAGTATTTGAAAGGGTAGCGAACCACTCCTTCTCGCCAAAATTGGTCGCTGAACCTTTGTGGTTCCAATCGTTCACCGTGTATGAATGCAAAGAGTACGCGCTCAGGTATCCCTGAAGCCAGCCGTCCGTACTCTTCCATTTCTTCATGATCGTTTCGGTCCAGTTGTAATCCTCTTCGAGTCCGCCCGAAGCGATCCTGTAGAGGGTCTTGCCGCCGTAGTTTTTCAGGAAGAAGGAGTATCGTCCTAATTCATTCGCATAATGATCGGCCGACATGATGCCGCCGCATCCCCATGTTTCATTACCCACGCCCCAGAATTTCACATTCCAGGGTTTCTCCCTGCCGTTCTTTTTGCGCAGTTGGGTCATCGGGTTATCGCCGTCGGAGTTAAGGTATTGAACCCATTCCGACATTTCTTTCACTGTGCCGCTTCCGATGTTTCCGCAAATGACGGGTTCACATCCGAGCTGTTCACAGAAATCCATGAACTCGTGCGTTCCGAAGCTGTTGTCTTCCGTGACGCCTCCCCAATTCGAATTAACCATCTTGGGACGTTCGGCGCGCGGACCGATACCGTCCTTCCAGTGATATTCATCTGCAAAACATCCGCCGGGCCATCGAACGGCCGGCACTCGAATTGCCTTCAGAGCGGCAACAACATCGTTTCGTATGCCGCGGGTATTCGGAATGGAGCTGTTCTCTCCCACCCAAATGCCTCCGTAGACGCCGTGTCCCAGGTGCTCCGCGAATTGTCCGTAGATATATCTGCTGATGGTGTCCTTGGCTGCATCGGCATGCACCACCAGCGAATTCATTGTTGATTGCGCCGTCAGGATTCGTGGAAGGCAAATCACTGCAACAAAGAACCAAAAATATTTTCTAACCATTGTACTTGCTCCCGATAAGTGGATAGAATTGAATAATACTCGTTTCGTAAAAGTGTCTGGAAATGACCTTGCTCCCCCTTGTCGGATCACCCGAACTGCAAATGGTACTGCACGGGGAACACAAGCCTTTCAATCACGAGCATACCAAATGCGGCCATCAGGACGAATGAAACAACCGGAATCACGATGCAGGCGATCTGTGTTTTCAGACTAAATTTGTATTTGAACATTGAATAGACAATGAAAGCCAGCAGGACAATCTCCGTGGAGAGAATGATGTATTCAAACATGAAGTTGCCCCAGTGCAGAAACCCCGACAGATCCCTCTCGTCCGAAGGCAGCCCGATCGTGATGTACAATACCAGGCGTTCAAATGCCCCAAGAATTGCAATTGGATAAAGTATGGAGAGGGAGATCGAAGACCTGTAAATCAAGAAAACAACTGCTGCCGAAACAACGAGCGGGAGCAATGGACCGCCGAGGACTCCAAGCAGGGTGTGAGTCGCATTTCCCAACAAATAATCCCTTGCATAGGACATCCCTTCGGGGCTTCCGGTAAGCCAATGAAAAACAACATGCCCGAGTTCATGCAGGGGTATGAGAAGGAAACCGAAAAGCAGCGAGGTGATCGTCAACGGATAGAGGAGAATTTCGTTCTGACCAGACCGAGTTTTGTTCATAGAATCTCCTACCCAACAGCGTCCAGCACACCGCCAGACGCTGCCGGTCTTCGATGAATTGCAAATGTACACTCGAGCAACTGCCAAACCGTAGGCGTGGAATTACGGTTGTTTACTTCTGATAGATCATCTTGATCGTATTGGAAAAATCTTTGGTCTCCATTCGGCAAAGATAAACACCGCTTGCGAGGCCGTGCGCACTCCACTGCAGCCGGTGCTCACCGGCAGGAACATCGCCCTGAACAAGAGTTTCAATTGCTCGGCCAGTGATATCGTAGACTTTCAAGGTTACGTATTCATTCCGCGGCATGTAGAAATAGATCATCGTAGACGGATTGAACGGATTCGGGAAATTGGAGGTCAATTGGAATCCAGAGGGCTGCGATGATTTCGCTTGCCTCACAGAAGTGACCATACCTGCTCCATCGCCGACAACCTGAATTTTACTTAGTTGATTTGTGCCGGCACCCTTTGCGTTGAGAAGGTAAAGGTGGTTATCGGTTGTCGAGGATGTGACTGAACCGTCTGTCATCGGAGCGGGTAATGGGAACGACGCGGCCTCCGGATCGAGCCCCATGATTTTCGCACCGACGCTGTCGCTGGCAACCGGATCCAGGCCTGCAATGAGTGCATGTTTAGAACATGGCGCAAAATTGGAGCACCAGGATCCTTCGCCGCCGGTCGAGTTCTTGATCGCGTCAATCACGGCGAGATGAACAGGGCGCGCAGCATGCAGATCGCAAATAGTCTCGGGCAGATAGTTCCATTCCGACGCCGTACTCGTCGAATGATGGAGCGCTCCTCTGCGGCCGTTATCATTCGTTATCCCGTATAACGTCTTGGGAACCGCCCCGATCTGGTTTTTGAGCGAGCTAGTGAGGCCGGCTGCGGAGTGATGCTTCAGCTTCGGGATCGAGATATAGACATCGACAGTATTCAATATTTTATTCATGGTAAACGAAGAGAAGTTGTAATGACCGCTCCCCGTCGAAATGTCTGTAATATTTGCGGCGGTGGTATCGTTGAGGTCGACCACATTGCAGCCCAACGCCGTCTGAACCGCCTTATATCCAAAAATATCATTGGAGCCAAACGGGGCTGTGGAACCTGAGTTCTGCCACGTCGTGTCCCAGAACGCATCCACGATGTAAAGATCCGTCGGATTTACGCCGGCATCGAGGACGTACTGACCAACGGCCTGTATTACCGCGGGATGTGTCCACATCGCTTCGGTAATTGTATAGCCGGGAAACTTCGCGTTTTGGTTCGGTTTGAAACCGCCAGCGTTCCCTGAACCGCCGGTCAAATTTATCTTTATCGCAACTTTCTTCCCCTTGCTGAAAAGAGAGGAGACCCCGCCGGATTGATTCTGGTCAAGCAAGTCGAGAAGGTATTTCACCTTCTGCTTGACCCCGCCTCCCGCATCGTCATACACGTACGTATCCGCAGGCGTGCTTGCCGTGTTGCATATGCCAACCGTCGCTAGAAACGCAGAATTCTCCGTACGCGTATATGCAAAAACTCCCGATGGTTTTAAATATGGCACAACGAGTAAGCCGGCTGCAGCGGCACCGACTTGCTTCACAAAGTCTCGCCGTGATGAATTCATGTGATGTGATCTTTCTGGATCTTTATTTTTCATATAGTCTCCATGGTTACCGCGTTGGGTTTGTGAAAAGCATTAGTATCTACTCAATGGTAAATGTGTGTTTCAAACGAATATCTTTTGATGAACTGCCGACCTGAATTTCCCACGTTCCCGGTGCTGTTGTGAGATCGTTAATCCTAGTATCGTAAAACGAGAATTCCGAAGCCGCTATTTTGAATGTGAGTGTCTTGCTCTCGCCTGCGGCAAGTGTAATCCTTTGAAACCGTTTTAATTGATTGATAGGCACCTTGATTGTTGCATCGACATCATGGGCGTAAAGCTGTGCGACTTCATCGCCTTTGACCTTGCCGATGTTTTTGACTGTGAATTGGATTTCAATCTCAGAGTTCGCATTGATCTTTCCGGAGCTGAGCTTAAGATCGCTGTATTGAAATTGAGTGTATGAGAGACCGTACCCGAACGGATACAGCACCAGATCGGCGAAATACATATAGGTACGGGGATGATTGATCAAGTCGTAATCCGACATCGGGGGAAGCTGCTTCGTCGACGCATAAAATGTCTCAGGAAGCCTGCCGCCCGGGTCAACGTCGCCGAACAATACGTCGGCGATCGCCCTGCCGCCAAATTCTCCGCCGTACCACGCTTCGACGATCCCCTCAGCCCTATTCTCAGTCCCTGCAAGCGCAACAGGACCGCCATTCACAAGAACAAATACAATATTCGGATTGGCTGATGCGACTTCAGCGATGAGGTCCCTTTGCACTTGCGGCAGTTCGATGGCCGTGCGATCTAACTCCTCCCGGGAAATAGCTGGAGACGTTCCGATGACGAGAACGACGACATCATTTCTTGCGGCGACCGCCTTCGCCGCATTGAAATCTTTTTGACCAAGATCCCACGTCAATCGCGCACACGCGCCCAGCTCGTCATCATACTGGTCGAATTCAATTTCATATTCTCTGCCCGGCAGTAATTCAACGGCCGCATCGGTCGCTTGTTCAGCATGGTCCGTCCAATCATTAATCAGCAGCTTCCCGTCAACAGAGAGACGCCCGCCGTCATCAGTACTGATACCAATATGATGAATAGTATCGGGAGGAGTTATCTTTCCTTTCCAGCGAATAGAAAAATGATCCTCGGGTATGCCGGGAGCCGGAGAACCTGTCCCAAAATTAAAATTCACCATGGAATCGACGCGGGTGAGGAGGGGTTTCCCGGCAAGGTTCATGTTATCAAAATACTCGCCCCTCATGCCGGTTCTGTTCGTTCCTTCAACGTTGCTAAAGTATTGGGGTTCAATGGGCCGCAGCGATCGACCGTCAACAACGCATCCCAAAGAGTATTCCACTTTAATACCAAGCGCAGCGGCTTTGGCCGCAATTCCCTCGAGCGGTGCAACTTGAACGTTAGGCCAGCCGCTGTATGTTCCAAGCTGAGGTTCGGCAGCGTTTGGGCCGATGACAGCAATAGATTTCGCCTTCTCTTTGCTCAACGGTAAGATCCCATTATTCTTAAGGAGCACGATTGATTTCTGCGCGACCTCGAGCGCCAGATCGCGGTTATCTTTGGAGTCGAGTTTATCTTTTGTCATCGAAGTGTATCGCACCATTTCAGGCGGATCGAATTCACCCAATCTGAAACGTGCAGAGAGAACTCTCTCTAAAGCGCGATCAAGATCTTTTACATCCAAGAGTCCTTTCTCAAGAGCTTCCTTCAGGTTTTGACGATACTCCGTCCCGCAATCCAGGTCACATCCGGCAAGGATACTTTTCGCCGCAGCTTCAGCCCCTGTTTTATAGAAATGATGTCCCTCCACCATGTCGGTGACAGCCCCGCAGTCCGACACGACATAACCTTCGAAACCCCAACTGCGTCTCAGGAGGTCAGTCAGCAAAAATGAGTTCGCATTGGCGGGAACATGGTTCACTTCATTATACGCACCCATAATGGAATACGCTTTGCCTTCGACAATAGCCTGACGAAATGCCGGCAAATAATATTCGAACATGCTGCGCATATCAACATCGGAGGAACCCGTATGGCGGCGCTCTTCCTCATTGTTAGCCATAAAGTGTTTCGGGGTGGAGACAACTTTCAAATAATATGGATCGTTTCCCTGCATCCCTTTAATAAATGCGACACCCATCCGAGAAAGGAGATACGGGTCTTCGCTGTACGATTCCTCATTGCGCCCCCAGCGCGGATCGCGTGCAATGTTGATGGTCGGACTCCAATAGGTTAGTCCATTCCCGTGCAGGACATTCATGGACCGTGCTTCGTCGGAGATGGTTGAACCTACCCGGTACACAAGATCAGGATCCCAAGTGGAGCCCATCGCAACGGCTTGTGGAAACGATGTTGCTCCGCTCGCAAGTATTCCATGTAAGGCCTCACTCCAATAATTGTACCGGGGAATCCCCAATCGAGGAATTGAGTCAGTCTGGTTCGTCAGCTGACTAATTTTCTCGTCGGTCGTCATAAGACCTATCAGATCGACGAGTCTCTCCTTGTAAGAATTCGGTTCGAAAACATTAACAACTACAGAACTGCGCAAGGAGTCTTTCCCGTTTCCTTGATCGGAGAGCATTAATAGATAGTACCCGGGACCCGGGAACGTGACCTCCGTAACGGGGCTCGATGCGTTCTTGAATACCACTTTCGAATTCTGAGGGCAAGCCCATTCGACTTTTATTTTATCCGAGGAGACACTCCCTTTCAGTTCTGCCGAGTGTGTCTTTTCCCAGTTGATAATCTGATTGCTGCCAGCGTGAATCGAGAAGGTTTGGGAGAAAAGCAAAGTTGAGTTCAGAAGTAAGAGAAATACCGCGCAAGAAGTTTTGATTATTCCTTTTTTCATCTGCTTCTTCATAGAAGGGATTGATAATGGTGATGAGAACTGTTGCTTATGAACTTTCACATATTTCGAATCCGAAAGTTGCTCGAGACTGCCTCGATCTATCTCGATCCGCTTATTTACTTTTGACGGCTCGGTCAATTCCTGACCTCCGTGCTTTCATTCCGTTAAACGCGCCATCGCACTATATTATTCAATGCGGTCAAATTTCCGCTGGCGCAATGGCAAGACCAGCAGAACGTCTATTTAAGTGCAATTCATGTGCCAATATGTCACACCTGCGGAAGATGATCTTAATGCACATTCAATACTCCACACGCTGTTCTGTCCATGTGGGACCATTGATGCAGAACATCCCATTCCTATAATTAACAGGTTCAATCCCCAATTGTGGGGTTTTTTCCCAAGCCTGAAAATCCGGACAGTATGGATACGGGCGCTTATCGTACATGAGGTAATGACAGGAAGACCACAAGTTCCCATCCGGACCTTCGAAAAGCGCGTTATGTCCCGTTTCGCAATAGGGGTCCTGAGTATCCTGAAATTTCAAGTCCGCATATCCGCCGCTCGCCGCAAGTTCAGGACGATAGCCTTTTTTCCGTGTGCCGAAGATTGGATCGCGGGATGCAAGTTCCCACGGGCCAAGGGGAGATCTTGATTTTAGCAGACCAACTTCGTAACCGCGGGTCCAGGTTGAAAAGAACATGAAAAATGTGCCATCCCTCTTTACAACGAAAGGACCTTCAATACCTCCAACCATCCAATCTGGATAACCCGCTTCATTCTTGTCGAGAAATTTTTGGATGGGGCCAACTAACTTTCCTGTGGGCAAGTCAATCCTGGCCTGAAAGAGCCCGTTGCCGCTGCAATAGAGATAGGTCTGACCGTCGTCGTCTTCGAACAACGTCGCATCGTTGTTATATTGCGGAGTGAGCGGTCCATTCACCAACTGATACGGGCCGGTGATCTGATCGGACACAAAGAGCCAGATGCTGTGAGTCTTCATACCTTTCGGATCTTCGGTGGTAACTTTTCCGCTGTTTACTGTAAGCCAATATTTGTTTTTTATGTAATGGATTTCAGGAGCCCAGAACCTGCCGTTGTAAGGACAGTCGGCCGGCAGTTTAGCGGCGTCGATGAGCCATGAATGCTGCCGCCAGTGAATCAGGTCGTCGGATACCAGCAGACGGACGCCGGGATTTGGTCCGGTCCAAACGGGAAGCGAGGTTCCCGTGCAATACCACTCTCTGCCAACTTTAATAATGTAATGGTCCCTCATCGAGATGGAAGTGTCCCTTGTAATCGGATTCGTATAACGGAACACGTGGGAGGTATCACGTGGTGTTGATGGTACTTGGTTCATACCTGTCTGTGCAAGGCAAGAAGATGATGCAACAAGCAGACTCCAAAACACATTCAATCCACAATTCATAATCTTGTTATACCACCATTCATAAAGGCTCACTGCGTAGATATGGACTCTCCGAGATTTTAAGCTACATGTTTTCGTGGCAGCCAATCTCTACGATCACTTTATTGACGCAATCTCTATTCAAAAGTCAGCCAATCCAATTCAACATGCTTATTATGGATTAATGCTACAACGAGATTGTGAACGCCGGGTTTCAGTTCTGATAAATGAGCTGCAACAGTATTCCATTCATTATTTTTAGCAATTTCTACCCGGGCAATCGTTGGGCCGTCGGCCTTATCCAGGCGCAGCTCTATCGTGCCTCCAGTCGTTGAAAGTGCTCTGACCTTGACTGTTTTGAATTTCTTGCTTCCGAAATCAACTCCATCGTATTGTATCCATGCGTTCGCGGTATCGAAGATTGTTTTCCATCCGCCAAACGTATTGAGAGTGTCAAGAAAAGCTATTGACGTGCCGTTGTCGCTTTTGAGACTGTACCTGTCAATCTGTATTTTCCGGGAAGCGTCTGTTATTCCGACACCGCGTAGTGTGGGGGTTACTTTTTGAATTGTGCCGTCTTCGTTAAAAAATAAACTATCAATCCTCACGGATCTGTTCTTGTCAAAATGCGGAGACAGATCATTATGATGATAGAAGAGGTACCACTGATTTTTGAATTCAACGATTGATTGCTGGTTGGTCCAGCAATCATGGGTTTCATCCATTATTACTCCCGCAACTTTAAAAAGCCCCATCGGACTCTCGCCGATTGCATATTCCAGTCTTTCAGTCGTATCCTGTACGTGCGGATACGCCAGGTAGTACTTGTTGTTCCGTTCGAATACATACGGGCCTTCCTTCAGTCCTTTTTCAGGCAGCCCTTGAATCACCTGCGGTTCACCTTCGAGTTCCAGCATATTTTCTTTCAGCTTTGCCACGTAGAAATTCCTTGCTGCCCAGAACAAGTACGCCTGCCCGTCGTTGCCGATAAATGGATTCGGATCGATACCATGGACACCGTTGATAGGCTCGGGCTGTGGAACGAACGGTCCATACGGTTTATCCGAGACAGCAACTCCAATTGAGAAGCCTCTTCCATAGGTTGTATCTTTAGCGGGAGCAGGGAAATAGAAATAGTACTTTCCATTCTTGAAGATACAGTCAGGAGCCCACATGGCGTATGCTTTTGAATAGGCCCACGGGACTTTGTCCTGACTTACAATCACGCCATGGTCTGTCCAATCGACAAGATTCTCGGACGAGAAAACGTGATAATCTTCCATACAAAACCAGCCGGCGCGCCCCCGCCCTTCGCCCGCGAGTATATCGTGAGAAGGATAAAGATACACCCTCCCTTCAAAAACCCTTGCGGCGGGATCAGCCGTGAATTGATCCGTGATGATCGGGTTTTGAGCGGATAAGATGTTCGCGACAGTTACTATCAGCGTCGCTGCCGTGAACAGACAAAAACCAAGGTTACGCATAATGTAGGCTCCACAAAAAATCTGATCTTCAGGCAAACTCAATTTTCAAAGTGTACGCGAGATCGCACGGCTTAGCGGGAGGCTTCTCAACCGTCAGGGATTCGGCCGACTGATTCCATTGAAGCGTCCCAGTGTAACCGATGAGCGCGGCGTTCGGCCCTTCACCGAATGTTTTCCATTTCCGCGGGGTGTTAACCCTCGTCCGTTTGCTGTATCGATACTATGTCCATGAGCCAATCGGGACAAGACCGATATTTGAAAGTCCGCTACTCAATTGAAACTAATGTATATTCTTTCCCCGCTTCCGTTCGAAAATCATAAAGATAGGTTTCTCGTATCCTGATCGTATTTACCTTTGCCTTTGGAGAAACCAACGGCTTTTTTATACCCGGCAATTGGTAAAATGGATTACTATTCTCTCCCTGGGCTTCAACGAGTGCTTCATTGCCTTCTCGCTTCAACGGCGAGTAGGAACGAATGCGGCAATTGCCTCCCAAATCGGACTTGATTACCAGCGTGGAGATTTTTCCTTTTTTCCATTCCAGCGATTTGATTTCGAAACCTCCGCGGGCACGGAGACCTTTTATACTTCCGTCTCTCCAAACATCCGGCAGCGCAGGAAGCATGAAGAGCGCACCATCATCGCTTTGTAGCAGCATCTCAGCGATGCCGGCAGTAAACCCAAAATTCCCGTCGATTTGAAAAGGAGGGTGAGCATCAAACATGTTCGGATAGGTGCCGCCTTTTTCAAAAGCCGGCTTGTCAACAAGGCTTATCTGTTTCGTTATTAGTGTATAGGCATGGTTGCCGTCCAAAAACCGTGCCCATAGATTGATCTTCCAATTCATCGACCAGCCTGTTGAAGGATCGCCTCTATAGATAAGTGAAGTGCGTGCCGCATTAAAAAGTTCGGGAGTGCGGAACGGAGAAATCTGATTCGATGGATATACTCCGTACAGGTGCGACACATGCCTGTGGTGATCTTCAGGATTATCCCAATCCTCGATCCACTCCTGCAATTGACCGTACTGACCGATTTGCATCGGAGGTAATTGGTTTAGCGCGTTGTCTACTTGAACAATAAAATCTTTGTCGACGTCCAATATTCTTGCCGCCCTTACGGTCTTCGTAAAAAGATCGAAGAGCAGTTGATTATCCATTGTCGTGCCGGCAGAAATGGATGATTCGGGATGGGAAGCCGGAGCGTTCTCGGGAGAAACAGACGGGCATACGACCAGCCAATCATGTCCGGGATATTTGACCAGGAAGCTCAGATAGAACTCAACCGCTCCTTTCAAAATCGGGTAAACGGTTTGAAGGTAATTCTTATCACCGTTGTATTCATATTTTTCCCACAAATGCCGGCAAAGCCATGCGCCGCCCATGGGCCACATTCCCCAGAATGAACCGTCGATCGGTCCGTTCATGCGCCAGATATCCGTATTGTGGTGCAGCACCCATCCGTTTGCGCCGTACATAACTTTTGCAGTTTGCCTTCCCGTAACAGAAACGTCTCTGATCAGCTGGATAAGAGGCTCGTTCATTTCACTGAGATTTGTAACTTCGGAAGGCCAGTAATTCATCTCCGTGTTGATGTTCACTGTGTATTTACTCCCCCAGGGCGGAAAGAGCTGATCGTTCCACAATCCCTGGAGTGTTGCAGGCTGTCCTCCGGGCTGTGAGCACGAGATCAGAAGATAGCGGCCATACTGAAAATAGAGGGCTGCGAGCTGCGGGTCGCTACCTTCGGCAAACCGGGCAATTCGAACGTCGGTCGGATTCCTTGCGGAATCAGTCACACCCAAATCTATGTCGACACGCTCGAAGTACTTCTGATACGCGGCAATGTTATCACGTAGGGCTTCCTCATACTTTTTCTTCAGAGCATTTTGCAGATATTGATCAGCTCTGGCACCTGCATCGGCACTGATATCGTCATAATTTTTGAAGCTGGACGCGATCGAGACATAGATGGTCGCGGCATCGGCATGTGTCACTGACAGCGCTGTGTCGGCAGCACTGACTGAACCGCCTTCAACAAGGATTTTGAGGTGAGCCTGAAATTGCACCTTGCCTTTTATCGAATCGCGGTCGCTTGTAACGCCCGACAAAATGAGTTCGTTGTTACCTTTTGTCGAAATAGTGACCGAAGCCGGCCTGTCCATCGCAGCGGAGAAATTGATTGAGCCCGGTTTGTCGGCTGTCATTCGAACGATGATGACCTGGTCGGGGAACGAAGCGAATACGTTGCTTTCATAGCGGACTCCGTCAGCCGTGTAGCGGGTCATTTCCACCGCTTTCGAGATATCGAGTTCCCGATAGTAGTCTGAATAATGCTCGTGGCCGGGAAACACCAGATGAAGATCTCCCACTGTTTGGTATGGCATCCCGTTTGAAACTCTGCTGATGAATTTCTGATTGACTAGATCCTGTGCTTCTTTATACTTGCCTTCAAATATCAATTTTCTGACATGCGGCAATGCCTCTCTGGCATCAGGGTTGTCGTTGCGGTTTGGCTGGCCGGCCCAGACTGTGTTTTCATTGAGTTGGATCTTTTCTTTGTACGGATCTCCATAGATCATCGCACCCAGACGTCCGTTTCCCACCGGCAGTGCCTCGACCCACTGCTTGGCAGGTTGACGATACCATAGCTTCAGCGCCTCGTTGTTTTGGGCTGATACGCTCTGTATGGAATACAGGATAAGTATGTAAAGAAGAACAAGGTTTCGTATCCTTCTCGATACCTGATTACATCGTGACATAGCTGTTCCTGTTCTTGATGATATAGATTAACCCGGCACTCAAAATGATGATCCCCCACCAGAGATTCGCGTGCAGATTTGAAAGCCTGACATGATCGGCAGACGGAAAGATGAGGTCAGAAATGCCGGCGGCAATTTCAATCAAACCGATTATAGACAATAGTAATCCAACAAAGAACCAGATGCTTCTCATGCCTTTTTTGTCGTTTTCCATGATATCCTTTACCAAAGGACAACGTTAATAAGTATGAAAATTCCCATCGTAACGACTGCCCAAAATTCCGGTTTCTTGTACCACACAACTTTTTCTTCAGCGGTTTCATTTATATCAACTAAGCCGTACACGAATCCTCTTAATTCATCTTCGGTTTTTCTTCTTGTGAAAGAGCTTACGATTATTGCCGTGCCCGATGAAATCAACCAGGCCCAGACAGCTCGCCAGAAGTTTGCCGCCATATATGATTGAGCGTCAGCGCCGCTGAAATCAGGAATGACAAAACTGACCGGTATCAATTTTACTTCTTGAGCGATAAATAATGCAACGGCAACAAACGTCCCGACGAGCATTCCCCACAATCCGCCTTTGGGGGTAATAAACTTCCAGAACATGCCGAGCAGGATGATGGCCACTGATGGAGCGAGAAACATGGAACTAATGGCCTGGAGATAATCGATGACCGAAGGCATGCTCCGGGCAATATACGCGCCCGCAACACTGAGGAGGATACCGCTGACGGTTGCTATTCTTCCGATGTTCACGAGTTTTTGCGGTGAGGCATCTTTGTTGACTACAGAATGATAAATGTCGTACGTCCATACGGCATTGAACGAACTCATGTTTCCCGCCATGCCTGCCATGAACATCGCCACCATCGAAGTGACACCGACACCGATCAAGCCGGGAGTGAAATATCTGCACATCAGCAGCGGGATGACGGAATCATAATTCGTTTTCCCGTTTTCGATGAGCAGGGTAAACCCGCTGGAAGGATTATTCATGAGCACGAGGGCAATCAATCCCGTTCCGACGACAACGGCACCAAGGAGAAGTTTGAAGTACGATCCGATGATCGGAGTCATTCTTGCGGAACGCAGATCTTTCGCGGAAAACGCACGTTGAATGATCAAGAAGTCTGTCGTCCAATATCCGAAGGCGATCGCAAAGCCCAAACCCAGCACCAACCCGCCCCATGTTACATACATCGGATTATTCTGCGGACTTCCCGATGTTGACCATAGCGTTTTGAACCCCTCCGAAAGAGAGTGTGAAATTGCCGCTGGACCGCCGATATCCACTAATCCCAGTATCGGAAGAATTACTATGCCCGCCCAAATTAGGAAGAATTGAAGGATTTCCGTGAACATCGCTGAGAGCAAGCCGCCGAGGGTAACATACAATGCAACAAAGGCCGCTGAAAGCCAAATACTCAAATCCCAATTCCAGCCCAGAAAAGTGTGAAATATCAACGCCTGCAAATAGAGTGCAATTCCGGAAACCAAAATCATGTTCACAACAAACATGGCGGCGTTGAAAACACGCGAGCTTTCATTGAAACGTGCTTTGAGGTAACCCGGGATCGACTTTATTTTGCTGTGGTAATAAAACGGCATCATGAAAACGCCGAGGAATAACATTGCCGGAACAGCTCCAATTAGATAAAAGTGAGCTGCATACAAACCGTACTTCACGCTTTGCCCGGCGTACCCGATCACTTCCATCGAACCCATATTCGCAGACATAAAGGCTATGCCGCACACCCACATGCTGTTTCTCCTGCCGGCCAGGAAAAAATCCGTATCGGTTTTTGTGAATTTCTTCAGATAGAAACCTATCCAGACAATAAACGCGAAATAGACAAACAGAATCGCCCAGTCGTACAGAGTAAGGGGAATTGAGACCATATCGTTTCCTGGTACTGTTTCTAATATTAAATCTTGTAATCTAACCGCAGAGGACGCTAAGGTCGCAAAGAGTTTTTAAAATAACAAGAAATTCTTGCGTCCTTAGCGCCCTTTGCGGCAAATTAGTTATTGAAAAATACAATATTCGTTTTGGGAAATGGTACCAGCTACGCATCATTAATTCAATCAGACGACCACGCCTTTTTTCAGAATGATATTTGCGTATAATGCCGCTTCGCTCGTGGCAACGACGGCAAAGGCGTTCTTCGCTCTCTCATAAAAAGCAAACCGCTCTACCAATTCAAATTCGGTGAAGTGTTCTTTGCTCTGTTTAATTGTCTTCCTGTACGCTTCCCAGATGGGTGGCTTTATTTTTTTGCCGTGTTCCACCGCGGCCATTAATGCGACCGGCGAGTCAACGTATGTATCGAGAGGAAAAAACTTTAAAATTGCCTCCAATATCTCGGGTACTCCATGGCCATCCAGGCGAATGAGCTTTTGTGCAATAGATGCCGACGGGAAATTCCCATCCGCTATGACTAATTCATCTCCGTGCCCCATTTCCATTAGAACTTTCAATAATTCAGGGCTTAAGATCTTCGGTATATTTTTTAACACTGAATTCGCTCCTTGTTTTATTAATGCGACCATCCGGTCTACTTGATTTCTTCATCAAATACCACTGCCACTTTGCCGCATTTTCCACTTGCCATTAATGCGTACGCGGCGCCTGCTTCCTTCAGTGTAAACCGGTGAGTAATCAATGATTCGGGTTTTATGCCCCAGCGAACAATTCGCTCAACAAGTTCTTCCATACGCCAGATGTTCGTTACCCATGAACCATAAATGGTTTTTTGATCATGGATAATGTCCCTTGAAGGCTGGAATTCGCACGTGCCTCCTTCGCCGAGGAAGACTATTTTTCCCCATTTCCGGGCAGCCTGAATGCAGGTGAGGCGGGCGCTGGCATTCGCCGAACAATCCACCGATCTTTCGACCCCGTGCCCGGCAGTTAAATCCCGGATTTGACGGACGTTTTCTTTACCGGCGGCAAGCACTTCATCAAACAGGCCGGTATTTTTTGCGATGGTTAACCGTTCTGCGATTGTCTCTATGCCAAATATTTTTTGCGCGCCCAGTGCCTTGCACAGCATCGCCGTTGCAAGCCCGACGGGGCCTAAGCCGGTTATCAGTACCGCATCGTTCCCGCAAATGCCGATTTTTTCCAACCCTTCATAGACGGTTCCAAAACCGCATGCAACCTGCGCGCCGTCGGAATAGCTCAATGCTGCGGGTAAGGAGACCAAGTCCTTTTCTTCCGCGAGCAAATATTCAGCCATGCCGCCGTTCCGCTGCCAGCCGTACGCGCGTCTGTATTCGCTCGTGCAAGAAATCATGTAGCCTCTTCGGCAATCATTGCAAACACCGCAGCCCGAAATATGGTAGACAACGACGCGATCATTTATTTTGAATCGACGGCAGCCCGGTCCGGCTTCTATTATTTGGCCGCTCGGTTCGTGCCCGGCAATCATTCCGGGCACATATCCCTCGGGTCCTTTGCCGAGATGTTCATGATAGATGCATCTTATATCTGAACCGCAGATCGTCGATGATTTCATTTTTATTAAGACTTCGCCGTATCCGGGAGTCGGCACGTCGAATTCTCTCAATTCTGCTGTATCGTTCCCCGGTAGAATTGCACCGATCATCCTGTTCATCAAGTTTACCCTTTTCTAAAAAGTCTGAATTTCACGCGGGAGTAATTTCCCCGCTCACATCCCATAAATCTTCCCAGCTCTGGTTATCCTTCCAAAGAAACACTTGGCCCTTTATAAGTCTGCAATTTTTATCGATCTTTGAAATCTTTTCCATATCACTCTCCGTTAACGGGTTTTCAACGGCAGCTTCGAGGTTTTCAAAATAATGATTGACGGAAAATGGAATTGGAATTTGACCTCTTTGAATCGCCCATTTAATTGCGACCTGAGCCGGAGTAGAATCTGATCTCTTTGCTATTTCGATTATTATATTGTCGTCAAGATCTACCGTATCGCTGCTTGTTCGGTCGCGTTCAGGACGGCCCGGAGAGCCAAGCGGACAGTATGCTATCGGCTGAATATCGTTGGAAACACAGAAATCAAAAAGCTCCGGTTGTTGAAAGTGAGGATGCAGTTCCATTTGGTTGCAGGCCGGCGGTATCTCTGCATCTCTCAGGAGAAGCTTCAACTTGGGGATCGTCATATTTGAAACGCCGATATTTCTTATCGCCCCTGTTTTATACAATTGCTCCATCTGTCTCCAGGTGTTCATGAAATTGTCATGAATATACGGCCGAGCATTGGGACTGCGGGATGAGGCGTCGCACATGGGAGGATGGTAATTTGGAAACGGCCAATGAACAAAATAGAGATCAAGATAATCTGTTTGAAGATCATGAAGGGTTTGCCTGCAGGAATCTGCAACGTTGCAGTGCATATCGTTCCACACTTTCGAGGATATCCATAAATCTTCACGATTGAGCAGATCATTTCCTAGTACTTCATGAAGAACAACTCCAATTTCTTTTTCATTGCCGTACACCGATGCGCAATCAAAATACCGGTACCCGGCATCGAGTGCCTTGTTAACAGTTGCGGCAACTGTCTGTGGTGGAATTGTATCGGAGCCGAATGTTCCGAGTCCGATGCATGGGATTGTGCTTCCGCCGTTGAGGGACCGGCGCGGCACCAACTGTGAATCTATGCGTTTCGATGTACTGGATACTCTGGTCACGTGTGTGGTCCGGGATTTGAGTCAAGCAGGATATTGTTTCTTAAGAATGGAGTCATTCCACAAGAATGTTCCTTCAATGACAAGATTGCGGGGCTTTTCAGTGTCGGGATTTGAAATGAGCTCCATCAGAAGCTCGGCGGCAACGCTCCCGACTTTTCTTGGGTCTTGACTTATGACCGATAGAGAAGGGGAGAATGTTTGTGCAGTGTCACTGAAGCCAAATCCCAATACACCAATATTGTCCGGAACCTTCAGTCCGACTTCGCGGATCGCCTTGTAAGCACCCAGCGCAACACGGTCGTTGACGGTGAATATAATTTCAGGCAAGTCAGCCCTATGATATAATTTCATGAAGGCGTTATAACCGTCTGTAAACTCTAATCCGCCTTCAATGATCCAATTCGAGTTAACTTCAATACGATTATTTACTAGAGCTTGTTGATAGGCCAAACAGCGCTCTTTACCTATGCTCACCGTCGAGTAGCCGGCAAAATGAGCAATCTTCGTATATCCCTCCTTTATGATTCTGTTTAACGCTTTTGCGGCTCCATTCTTATCATCAAATGTGACGCTCGGAAAGTCTAATCCAGGACAATGACGATCAAAGAAAACAAGGGGAATGTTTAGATTTCTTGCCTGATGAAAAATCGAGGGATCATTTGTACGCTGTGAAACACACGCCAAAAGTCCGTCGACTCTCATCCCGATCAATTTTTGGATGTTAAGAATTTCTATCTGCTGGTTTTCTCTCGACACGGTTACAAAGACACTGTAGTTTTTTTCTGTCGCAGCATCAATAATGCAGTCAGTGGCATAAGCAAAGAAACTGTTTTCCAAATCCGGAATGACAACCCCGAGGGTATAAGTTCTCTGCGAGTTTAAGTTTTGGGCGATGAGATTCGGGATATACCCAAGATCCTCAGCTGCTGCTGCAACTTTTTTCTTCATCTCTGTTGAAATATCAGGATGACCTCTAAGTGCTTTGGAAACAGTTATTCGTGTGACATGCAGCCTATTGGCGATGTCAGATTGGGTTGGATGTGCCATAGAAATTGCCCTTACTCGTGAACTTTCTCGTGTAAAATATCAAACCAAAAGAATGCACAAATGCTAAGCTCGCGCTCTTTCGGAAATAATGATTAAACCTGGGAGAATGAAAAGAGGCGAGAACTCGAACAGAGGTGAAGAGAAAAACTCGTCCTAGTTTGATTAGTGCGAATATTCAGCTTTGTCATTGAGATTCTGTGATCGAAATTTACTAGAGACGGTTTTTCCTCTTCCTATGCGTTTGTTTGCTCCGGACTCAATCAGTTTCACGCTTGGAATGTCTCCAGAGGTTGAGTGACGTGGGCCCGTCGCAGAGGTATTGTGGATTCTCTGACAATGAACTTTGCGTCGAGGATGATGTTTTCTATCGATAATGGTTTAGGGGATTCAATGTTGTTGATCAATACCTCCGCGGCCTTTTTGCCCAATTCAAGCAGGGGGGCACGAATCGTCGTCAGATTGACAGGAATGTGCGTTGAAAACGGGATATCATCATTGCCGACGATGGAAATCTCATCCGGCACTTTTATTCTCATTTCAATAAGAGCTGACATGACACCAAGGGCGACAAGATCGTTATAGCACACAATTGCAGTAGGAAAATCTTCGCGGCTTCTTCTCTGAAAATACTCCAGACATGCTTTATGGCCGTCTTCAAGGTGGGCGCCGACATGGATGATCATATCGTTGTTGAAAGCGAAGTGGCTTTCACTGTATGCTCTGCGAAAACCGTCGATCCTTTCGTAAGTGTGGGAAGCATGTTTCGGTCCGGCAAAGTGTATAATCCTGGAGTGGCCGCTATCCATCAAGTATTTCAACGCTTCTTTCATCACCTTGATGTTATCGATGCTGACGACGTTCGCCTGAATACTCTTGGTATCTTCCAGTAATACGAATGGAAAATTAACCATCTTCAGACGAAAAAGATGTTCAATCTCCGCCGTCCCTTCAATTACCGGCGCAATGATAGCACCTTTAATATCCTTGGCCGTGAAACTGTCGGTGATCTCTTCTTCGTATGTATGATCCCCTTCTGAGCTGGCGGTCAGAACCAGGTATCCTCTGCTGCTGGCATACTCTCTTACCCCCAAGGCGATGCCCGTATAGAAAGGGTTGTCCCACTCGCGGATGAGGAGGCCGATGCTGGGAAACTGAACGGACGGGTTCTTCAAAGTTCGGGCACTTCCTCTTGGACGATAGTTGAGTTCCTTCATCGCACTCAATACAGAGTCTCTCGTATTTGCGTGGACAACGCTTTTCTGATTGAGCACGGCTGAAACAGTTCCTTTAGACACTCCCGCTTTCGTTGCGATATCATCGATGGTTATCTTTTTCAATTTAATTCTCCAGCGATATACTCAAACATTTCTTCATCGAAACACTTGAGTCTCAAACAAACTAATCCAAATTCACTGAACCGGTTCAATTGACATTTAATCAATTCAACATTGTTTAGAAACAAATGAGTTTACTTAAGTCTTGAGCAAAAGTCAAGAAATCATTTGATACCATGAAGTGTCCGGACCTCCCTCCAGGAAATAATTCATCGGCCCAAATAGGCCGCAACTCTCCAAAAGGGAGCGATATTTGCAAATAGAACGAAGTTATTTGCCTACAAGACCAGAATTGGCCGGCAGTCGTTGCTGATAGTAAGTGCCTGGAATCGCCCACAAAACCCCATGGATTGCTCTATAAATAGTATGTCTTTGAGGCCGCGACAAACTGTCAACCCGGCATGGCAGAGTGATTGCAGCCCACCGATGAGAAACGACTGAGCGTTGAAGGAGTAATGTGTTTTCTGATTGGGTTTTGCGGAATTCTACAGAACTGAGTCCATGGAGAGTTGGTGCTAAGTCATGTTCAATGCTGATAATCGGCCAACAGCGATTGCCTTTGTCGATTGCAGGGCCGCGATTTCGGAAAAAAAGATATCTTAAAATGATTATAAGACGGGGAGCGCTTTCTGCATTCTTCTAAGGAAACGTCTGCGGCCGGTTATTGGCTTGCACCCATTTGTATGCGATGGAGCGTCTTAGAGCGTGTATTGAAGAAATTGGCCGATCGGTTGTGAACTCGAGGATTTTCGGAAACAAACCCTCTCTAGTTTTTTCATGCCAACCCGTTCGATCTGTTCGATAGCAATGCTGCCTGTAGCAAACAACATCCTCATCGCACATCAGTGGCGAGCATCCCGGCGCTCCGTGCTGCCTCCAGTCCGAGATCCGCGTCTTCGAATACCTGGCATTCGTTCGGTGCAACTCCCAGGCGTCTCGCTGCTTCGACGAATATATCGGGACTTGGCTTAGGGCGTATCCCGTCGTCAGCCGTCACGATCACGTGAAAGTATTGTAACACTCCGATCGCTTTAAGCTGAAACTCGACATTCGCTCTTGTGCTTCCCGATGCAACGGCCATCGGTAGAATATTTCTGTATCGAAGCGCAACATCGACCACGGGCTCAATCGGCTTGAGTTGATCGGCGCGGCTGCGAAAATAGTCATCTTTCAGCTTTGTCGTTCGCAGGTAATCAAGAGAAAACCCGAATTGGCTGTTATAGAGGTCGATGATCGCTTTGTCGGGCATCCCCTTCTTCGAATAGAAGTACGGATAGTCCCATCTGCCCCCCTGCACGCTCACGGAGTATTCCCATGCCAGCATATGCAGCGGCATCGAATCGATGAGCGTCCCGTCGCAGTCAAAAATCAATCCCCTCATATGATCGGGGACAAGAAACTCCTTCTTCGTCATCCTGGGTACTGCCGGTAGCTCACTTCATTCCAGCGAAGTTCTTTCTTGAAATCGGAAATCGTAGTCTTCTGGTCTATAACAAGCATTTCAACTCCCGAGATCTCAGAAAAATCTTCGAGGTACTCCGTTGATATGGATTGACTAAAGACAGTATGGTGTGCGCCCCCCGCAAGAATCCAGGCAGTAACGGCGGTTTCAAAATCTGGTTTGGGAATCCAGAGCGCACGTGCGACGGGAAGTTTGGGAAGAGGTTTTTCCGGAGGGATTGTTTCAACTTCGTTAACGATCAGGCGGAAATGGTTCCCCATGTCGATCAGGGTAACATTAATGGCAGCGCCCCCGGGAACGTTGAAGACCAGCCGGGGGGGATCCGATTTCCCGCCGATCGATAGAGGATGAATTTCCAGACTCGGTTTGTCGGCGGCGATCGATTGGCAGATCTCGAGCATGTGCGCGCCGAGAACCTGCGTTCGTGAGGGGTCGAGATGATACGTATAATCCTCCATGAACGATGTTCCGCCCGGCAATCCGACAGACATCATTTTGACCGAGCGAAGCAAAGCCGCAGTTTTCCAATCGCCTTCGGCTCCGAACCCGTACCCATCCGACATCAATCGTTGAACGGAGAGGCCCGGCAGTTGTTCTAGCCCATGCAGATCCTCAAATGTCGTCGTGAAGGCTTTGAAGTTGCCTTCGGTCAAAAATCTCCGCAATCCCAGTTCGATCCGCGCCGCTTCACGAAGTGACTGACGCTTTGCGCCCCCGCTGCGCATTGAGGGTACAACTTCGTATTCATTTTCATAAGTGGAGATCAGCGAATCGATCTCGCTATCGCTCACCATCTTCATCACCGCAACAAGGTCGCCAACACCGTACCCATTTACAGAATACCCTAAACGCAATTCAGCCTCCACTTTGTCCCCTTCCGTCACTGCGACGGAACGCATGTTGTCTCCGAAGCGCGCAACTTTCATCCCCTGAGCATCCCACCAGGCAAACGCAGCCCGCGCCCACACTCCGATCTTCCTCTGCACTGAGTCATCTTCCCAAAAACCGGCAACCACCTTTCGCGGCTTTTTCATTCTGGCCGTAATGAACCCGAATTCCCTGCCGCCGTGTGCGGTCTGGTTAAGGTTCATGAAATTCATATCGATCGAGCTCCACGGAATATCTCTCCCGAACTGCGTGTGGAGATCAAGCAACGGCTTCTGGAGGGCCCTGAGGCCACCGATCCACATTTTTGCGGGGGAGAATGTGTGCATCCACGCGATGACGCCTATACATGTTGGCGTGTTGTTCGCCTCGAGGCAGATTTTCATGATCGCTTCGGGTGTCGTGAGAACCGGCTTGAACACGATGGTAAAGGGAATGTGGGGAGAACGCGACAGCCCCGCGACAAGCGTCTTCGAATCCTGGTCCACCTGCCGGAGCGCTTCCGGACCGTAGAGATGTTGGCTTCCTGTAAGGAACCAGACCTGTTGTTGTTTGAGATCGATCATACGTTATTTCCTTTTTCGACTGGGTCCTTTCGGGACCGTTAAGTTTTCCTTTTTAGGCTGACCGTAGTATGCCTCGGGCCCGTGCTTGCGGCTGTGGTGTTTGTTCAGGATGTATTCGGGGAGCGCTGGAAGTTCCGGCTGAAGAGCAACCGAACGGAACGCCATGGAGGCAACACGCTCAAGGATCAAGCTGTTTTTTACTGCATCGCGGGCAGTGTTCCCCCAGGTGAAAGGTGCATGTCCCGCAATCAGGACTGCGGGTATTGCCTCTGGGTCGAGATCCTTGAATCGTTCGACAATGAGTTTGCCGGTGTTGAGCTCGTAGTCATCGACGACTTCTTCTTTGCTCAGGAATCGTGCAACGGGGACAGTGCCATAAAATGCATCGGCGTGCGTCGTTCCGAAACACTTGATTTCGCGGCATGCCTGGGCAAACGAGGTGGCAAACTCGCTGTGCGTATGGGCGACCCCTCCAATTGAGGGAAATGCTTTATAGAGTTCGAGGTGCGTCGGAGTATCGGAGGATGGGCGGCCTTTTCCTTCCACGATCTTGCCGGCCAGATCAACAACGATCAGATCGTTCGTGCGGAGATTGCGGTACTCTACGCCGCTCGGTTTGATCACGACAAGTCCTTCGTCGCGCGAAATCCCGCTCGCATTCCCCCATGTGAGAGTGACGAGATTGTACCGTTGAAGGTCGAGGTTCGCCTCGAGGACCTCTTCCCTCAATTGCCGCGACGTCATCCGTTTCTCCGCACAGAATCGCGAAGGTCGAGCAGTTCTTTCATGACATTATACATATTTCCGTTCCAACCTTTCGTGCCGAACCCGTCGTGCAGCTGGCGGTAGAGGGCGTACAATTTCTGATATACCAAATGGTTCGAACCGATCGGCGCGAAGCTCTTTCCCGGACCGGTCATCGCCTTCTTTGCATCCCCGATCGAATCATAGCCTCCTCCCCCTTTTCCGGCTGCCACGGCACCAAAGATCGCGGCGCCGAGGGCGGGAGTCTGATCGCTGCGGGAAATTTTCATCGGGCGTCCGGTCACATCGGCGTAGATCTGCATCAGCAATGGACTCTTTGCGGCAAGCCCTCCGCAGTTGATAACTTCTGAAATTGAGACACCGTATTCTTCGATCCGGTCGATAATTGCCAGCGCCCCGTAGGCAGTCGCTTCCATCAACGCGCGGTAAATTTCATGCGGTGTTGTATGCAGCGTCTGCCCGACCAACAATCCCGAAAGCCGCACGTCGACAAGGATCGTCCGGTTGCCGTTATTCCAATCGAGCGCAAGCAAGCCGCTCTCTCCCACCTTGAGCTTCGAAGCTGCTTTCTCCAGGTTCCTGAACTTATCATCCTGAGTCTTTCCGTACGCTTCGGGAACGAGGTTGTTGATGAACCAGAGAAAAATATCTCCGACTCCGGACTGCCCCGCTTCGATGCCGTAATATCCGTCCATGACCGACCCGTCCACGATGCCGCACACGCCGGGAATGTCGTTCAACTTCTCCTTGTTTGGATGGATCATGATATCGCAGGTGCTCGTCCCGATGATCTTCACAAGCGTCCCGGTCGAGATCCCGGCTCCGACAGCACCCATGTGCGCATCGAATGCGCCGACCGCCACTGCAACGGAATTTGAAAGCCCCAGCTTTGCAGCCCATGCGCTGGAAAGCCGGCCGGCTGTTTTCTCTGAAGTGAATGCTTCGTCATAAAGACGAGGCCGGAGCGCGCCGAGTCCCGGTGAAAGCATTTCCAGAAAATTCTCGTCCGGCAAGCCTTGCCATGATTGATTGAACATCGCCTTGTGGCCGGCGGCGCAAACACTCCGTCTTATTTTCTTCGGCGCGAGATCGCCAACCAATGTTGCGGCGATCCAATCACAGATCTCGACCCAGCTCTCTGCCGCCTTGAAAACATCCGGAGAGGTATTTTTACAGTGAAGAATTTTACTCCAAAACCATTCCGAAGAGTAGACTCCGCCGATCTTTGCCAGGTACTGCGGGCGATGGGCGGCGGCTGTTTGCGTAATGAGCTGTGCTTCTGCGTAACTGGTATGATCCTTCCACAGCCAGACCATCGCCGCAGGATTTTTTTTGAATTTCGGATCGAAGCAAAGAGGAGTTCCCCGGGCATCGACAGGCATGGGACTGCTCCCCGTCGTGTCGACGCCAATCCCGATCACGTCGGAACGAGCAAAGCTCTTCCGAACCGACTTCGCCTTTTTCAGGACCCCCTTGATCGTCGCTTCAATCCCTTTGACATAGTCGGCGGGATTTTGACGCGCAAGATTCGGATCGGCTGCGTCAATAATCACTCCATCTTTTCCCGAAGGATACGGGTAGACCTGGGTCGCCAATTCTCTTCCGTTAGCAACATCCACGATGAGCGACCGGCAAGAGTTGGTACCGAAATCGAGTCCGAGAACATATTTGCTCATTGAATCAGCCTTTTGCGATTATCCGGTGAAGTAGAGATATCCTCCTGCGATCACCACAACGACAAAGATCGAAACGGCAACTTCGCGCCAGCTCCAGCTTGCCTGCGATTCGGAACGGTGTTCCTGAGTCGTCGTGCCGAAGGTGAG
>Ga0265319_1000158_pt1 | contig 51209 bp, 77 predicted proteins | sample 4824metaG_FD_192443 | JGI IMG/M metagenome (GOLD analysis project Ga0265319, IMG submission 192443) | Rhizosphere microbial communities from Carex aquatilis grown in University of Washington, Seatle, WA, United States - 4-8-24 metaG | ecosystem: Host-associated > Plants > Roots > Rhizosphere >...
TACATGAAAATATAACTGATGCTGATGTATCTAAACAGGTTAAAATCTATATGGATAGTAAAGAATTTAAGGCTAAGATAGAGAAGATCGTGAAAGATAGGATTAAGAATGAAAAGGAGCTGGAAGATAAAGTTGTTGAAATAACAACAAATGTTCTCACTCAATTATATAAAACTCTTTGGATTAAACGAAGTGTTTGGAGAAATAATTTAAGTAACAAAAGTAGCTAAACATATGAAAAGAGTTAAAATTACCGAAAAACAAGCAGAGCGTTTGGGTTTAAACAAGATCAACAAAAACAATAGTATTGGGCTTAAAGAAGGTATTAAAAATATCGTGAAGATAAGTAAAGAACAATATAATCGTATATTTGCATCTGGTCTTATCAATGAAGAAGTTGCTGGTGGTTTATCTAGAGTAGATAAATCATTCAAAAAAACATTTTCAGGCAAGAACATACAGAACTTGGATTCTGTAAGTGAAGACAAATTCAATATTACAAAACCAAATAGATCAATACCAACAGCAACACAAAAGTTCGGTAAACCAATCATGGAATCTGAAGATCAAATCAAAAAAGAAACAATTGAATTGATTAAATTTCTTTATCGTAAATCAGAAGAATTTTCACCATTTTGGACCGAACATGGTTTAACATATGATGATATTTGTAAGGCATTATTAGGTAAAAACCTTATCATTAATGCAAATGGTAAATATGAATTGTCAAAGACACTAGGTAGTCCACAACAAGCAATACAAGCAGTTGAAGATGAATTAAGAGATTTAACACAAGGGGAAGAAGGACAAGAAGGGGAAGAAAAAATAGAACCATCACAAGAAATAGAAGAAGATAATTATCCAGCTGGTGCTGCTAATGATTCGAATGCTCCTTGGAATCAAACTGATTCCAATCGTACCTCACCAATGAAACCAAAACATATCATTTTACATGTAATTGCTTATAATGGTGAAATTGCATTATTGAAGAGTGCTGATGGAACGCTTTATGTTTTCTTCTATCAAAATGTTGATAAGAAGGTATTAAAGAATTATGCTTCTGTTGAAATGACTCATGTCGGAAAAGATGAAGATGGTAATCCTGATTATGACTATGGTGATGATTTTGATATTGATGATCAAGTATTGACAAATTATGTAAATGATAATCTTGATAAGTTATCTAAAGGAGAAGGTGTCAATGACTATGAACAAGGAATTGATATTATTAAGATTGATGATGGATTGAAAAATGAATTAATGTCTTTATATGATAAAGATAAGAGTATAGCTAAAGCATTAGGTCCTATTGAAGAAACATGGGATGATACCTTCAGTAACTTTAAGGATCAGTTCACAAAGAAAACAAATACTCATCCAAGTGAGGACCCAAAAGCAAAACAATCAAGGATAGTTACAAAACTAGCTGAATTGAAGGCTAAAGAAGAACAAAGAAAAGAAAAAGAAGTTGCAGACTTACAAGCTAGAAACGCTTCTGGTTCAGATATAGAAGAAACGACAGGTGCTGCATCTTCAGGTGCATTTACTGGACCACTAACTCAACCAGTGGTTAAAAGAGAAATGCCAGATGTTCCAATTGTTGGCGAAACAACAGCTGGGTCTGGAAGTGTGGGTGCTTATGATGCAAACGCATTGCCAGGAATCAATCGTGATGGAAGTTTTAAAGAAACAAAGAAAACCAACGCTCAAAAGAAGACACAAATGTCTGGAGGTGGTTTTGTAAAGTTCAATGATTGTACTAAGTTGAATAATAAGCCAGCTGGAAGTGGTTGTAGTAAAGGAGCTGTTGATAATGTAGTTAGCGTTAAAAAGACCAAAGGAAACGTAACAGCCCCTTCATTAAGTGAAGATGCTATTTATGAAACGATTGCAAAAAAAACTGGCAAGTCGATTGAGTCAATTAAAACGATTATTGAGTCTAAAAAGTCAAAAGCTTAATAACTTTATGAAAAACTAAGATATTTATAATAAAACTAACGAGAAATGGATAAAAACACGATAAAAAAAGCATTAGACAAAAGATTCTTATCTGAGGATGTAACGCCAGGAATTAGTGTTACAAACAAGGTTAAAAAAGAGTCTGGTAAGTCTAATAAAGAAGGTGTGAAAGCTATTGAAAAAGACGTTACAGCTTATGACAAGGACCTTAAAAACAAGGACAAGGATATGAGTAAAATGGCAGCAAATAAATTCAATTATACAGATGATTATGAAAAAACTTATCATGATGAAATGGAAATTATGAATGGCCAAGAAATGCTTCAATATGATCGTAAACCAGATAAGCAATTTAAAGAAAAAGCAAAAGAAGGTGTAGAAGGAAGTTCAAGAATGGGTAATGAAGGAAAAGTAGGAAATGCTGAAGCAGCATGGGGTGGTTCTTCTGATGATTTTGGAAAAGATTTTACAAAAAGAGTACAAGCTTCTGCTAAAAAAAGAAGTGAACAAACACCAACACTTAACCTAAGAGGTAGAGATATTCAAGCAGATATTAAAGATACAGGTCATAAGCCTTATGCATTGGAAAAATCAGTAGCTGAATCAAAAACAACAATTAAAAATAATAATCCACAAATAAAAGAATCTATGAAAAGATTAAAATTCAATAAAAATGGTGATAAGCCATTTGAAGGCAGCAATCTAACACAAAAATTAGGTCATGCTTTAACATTAATCCCAGAAGGATACAAAATAGATAAAAAAGAATTCGAAATGACTGACGGTACCGTGAACTGTAGAGTTCGTTGGGAAGGCTCATTAAACGAAGGTAAAGCTGTTTTAATTACAGCTACTGATAAACAATTGGTTAATGAAGATATTTCAAGAATGAAAGCTTTATTCAATTACAAATCACAAGATACACTTGGAACAGTAAAAGGTAATGCTAGACTTGATGAGAACAAAGCATTTACTGATGTTTGGAATAAATCAAAAAAACTTCTTGGTGAATCAGAAGAAATCGAAGGACAAGATGCTGAAAAAGAAGCACCATTCGAAGAAGCTGGAATAACACATGCACCAGAAGCTAAGAAACATGTAGAAGGAACAACTTCTACAGATAAAGGAACTACAGCCCCAAAACCAAAAGAAGGTGAATGGGAAAAGAATGTAAAAGGCCAAGCAGCTGAAGCTAAAAAACATGTTGAAGGAACAACTTCTACTGATAAAGGCACAACAGCTCCAAAACCAAAAGAAGGCGAATGGGAAAAGAAAGTAAAAAGTCAAGCACCAGAAGCAAAGAAAGATATTTCATTAAAAGAAAATGATGAAGAAGAAGAAATTGTAGAAAACAAACCAATGGTTCCAGCAAAGGAAGAAATTCGTGAAGAAGAAGGTAATGGTGAAGAAGATGAAAAAGACGATTGGGAAAAACCAGAAGAAGATGATTCTGCTGAAGAAAAAGAACCAAGTGCTGCTGATATCAAACCTGAAGTACCAGCATTAAACACACATGATGATGATGATGTTAAAGTTCCTACACCTAAGGTTGGTGGTTACACATTAAAACAAAGTGCTGGAACTGGTGAATATTGGATCATGAAAGGTGAAGAAGGAACTAAAGTTCCAGAACAATATTTATCAATTGCAACTGATAAATCTAAAAAAGGCAGTCAAAGAGCTGAAATCATTATTGCTAAAATGCAAGAAGAAACAGATAATAAACCAGCTGGTGAATTAGATGAATATGGTGATGAACATGAAATCCCAACAGCAACAGCAGTTGGAAAAATGAAAATCGGACAACAACAATAAAATAAAAAAACCCTCGATCTGAGGGTTTTTTGTTAAATATAAAACACATGTATACAAAAGAACAAATTGAAAAAGCAATAAAAGCAAAAGGTTATGTTTGGTTTGATGATCAAGCTAATTTAGGTTTTGATGTTAACCTTGTTGGAGTTAGAAATTCCACACAAGGTAATAAAGTTACAAATCTTTTTGATGATTTTATGACGTTATCTTATAAAGAAAACGGACAATGGGTATTCCATCAATGGCCAATAACGACTGATCCAGGTACCAAGGGTGTCATGGAATTGGTAAACCCAAAAGGTGTTGCTAGAGTAGTTGAAGGACAGTACAGAGGACTCTGGGCAATAGGGTTGCATAAAGGTCAGTATGAAGCATTAACACAAGCTAAACCAATTAAGGTTTATCGAGATAATAATAAAGATATGGTTTTTGATGAGAAACTAATTGATGAAGGAATGTTTGGAATTAATTGTCACAGAAGCAATCCGTTAACTGAATCAACATATGTTGAAAATTGGAGTGAAGGTTGTCAAGTATTTAAAGCAATAAAAGACTTTAAAGAATTCATGATCATTATGAATAAAGCAAAAACCATTCATGGTAATTCATTTAGTTATTCACTACTTAAATCTAGTGATATAAGTTAATCTTTATTTTTGAGTAAAAACATCTATATTAGTAAAAACAATTTATGGATGATGAATTCAAAAAACGTAATTTTTTAGCTTATATAAATAATCCCATGAGTAGAGAAAGTATGGTAATGCTTTATGATGCTAATAATATAAAGTTTGAAAAATGCGAGTTATATGGTGACTTCGTTCAATCTTTATTAAGATTGGCATTTGATACATATATGGGAGATGATGTAACTAGTATTGAACAACAGACAAATCATTTTAAATGGTGTTGGGATAGAAATATTGAAAATTTCTCAAAAGAGGGTATGGTCTTTTCTAATCCTAAATTATATGATTACTTTTTAGAATATATGCTCGAAGTCTTCTACTCAACAGAAAAAAAAGAACAAGATTTCACAGATAAAATCAGTATTCGATTATGGCACGATATTTTTAATTTTAACATGGTTAAAACCAATTCAGATATGGATACATTGATCGAAATCTATAAAATTTTCGATAAATCGATGAAAATGGTATAAAATAATAGGTTTTACTATTTATTTTGTCATTTTTTATCGTAATATTAGAGCATGAATACTGAAAGAATGTTTAAAATCATTGTCATGGAATTAAGTTCTGATAAGTTAAAGATAGAACAAGAACTTGAACGAATAATAAATTCAGATATGGAAATAAGTGTTAAAATAAAAAAAATAAAATACTTATTAGCCAAATTGGTGATAGCAGAATCTAGTATTAGTAAATTTGCTAATATGTTGAATAACGAAAATAACGAATAAAAAAAACAAAATTAAAATGGGAAAATTTGATGAATTAAAAGCATTAATCGCTTCTTACGAAGATGAAGCAAATGAATTTTATGCAAAACAAAATAAAACAGCTGGTGTAAGACTTAGAAAAGGGTTACAAGAAATTAAAGCTCTAGCACAAGCGACAAGACAAGAAATTTCTGACAAGACAAAGGCTATGCCTAAGAAATCAAAAAAAGCTTAACATGGAAAGTATATTAATAGAATTAGGTAATAAGATATTACTGTTATTGTTTTTTATGTCGTGTTTAACGACACTAAGACATGTCTATTATTTTATTCAAGCATTCCTCACATCAACCGAAGAAGATTCAGTTAAATATAAAATTTCAAACAAGGCATTGTTATTTTTATGTATGTCTGTTGCATATATTTTATCTGTAATCTTTACTGGATTAAAATTATAAAAAGAATATGTCTAACATACAAAAAACACTTGACTCTCTTCAACCATATGTCATTGGAATTCGCTATTTAGATGGATCGCCATTAATTGATGTTGTTTTTAAAGAAGGATGGTCAATTATTGATGATCCTAAAATAGCCAAGATTAAAGGTAATGATGAAATGAACTATTATATGGTTTATAGTGAAATCGCTAATGTTACATTAGATGATTTATTAGCCTATGTTGATAAAACAATTAAACTCAATCAAGATAGAGAAAAGAAGTATGATCTACTTAAAGAAAAGGTTAATGAATTAAAAGAGGTATTTAAGAAAAATACCTTGAGTAAGCTTAAGATGCTTAAATTCACTTTTAGTGAAGAAGAAATACTACCAAACATTAGTGAATTGGATAATGATATTGATGTTGGGCCAATGATCTCAGAAGAACCAACTACTGAGATTCCAGAGGAAGAAGAAATTATTGAAACACCAACAAAGCCAATTACACCTCCACCTAATATTGCTTATGTTGATGAAAATGGAAAACCAATTGAAATGACAGCTGAAGATAAGGAATTATTGGAAGAAGAAGCTAGGGCTGAAAGAAATAGAAAGATACTGGAAAAAAAGAAACCGACACCAGTTAATAATCTAGCAAAAAAGGTGGAATTACCACCTAAACGCAGAGTTGAAGTACCTGTAAGTGCATCTGATTATGATTCAGAATGCGGTTGTGGACCAACTGAAGCTTGTGATAAATGTATTGACCATAAAGGTTACTAAAAGCTCCCTACGGGGCTTTTTTTGTTTTAGCAGATATTTATCAATATGAGACGAAGTGATAAAAAACAAAATATAGCTAAAGCTAATTTATTAACTGAACAGAGATATCTCAATGAAGTGATCACTCTTGATATTAAAGTTGGTGATGTGATTCTAGGCGGTAAGTTTAAGAATAAGAAAATTACTGTTAAAGAAATAGGCAAGAACGATAAAGGTGATATTACCATTAACGGTAAACCACTACTTCGATTTAGAATCATTGATGATTCAGAGGATAAAGAATAATTATTTATTGAATGCTCGTTCAAATGCTTCTTGAATCGTATGAATCAACCATACACCAGCAGTTGAGACTAATCCATTAAGGAAGATCATAAGTGGAATATTTTCAACACCTAATGAGCCCATTGGAGTTAATTTATGATAACCAAAATAGGTTAATATTGATGAGATGGCAAACCCCATCCAAGTGCCTAAACACATAAAACAAGTAAATAATTTATGTAAGCTATAACCACTGGTCCCTAGTTTAGCTAATTGGTTTCTGAAACCTTCAAAAATGGACCCATAAATAATGTTATTACAAGCTCCATAACAGATTAAGATGAAAATAAGTGTAATCATATGTTTTTGTTTAAAAATACTGATTATACTTGAAATAGTAAATATTTATTATCAGATAACCAAGCTAAAGATGAAAGATAAGATAAAAGCCATTTTAAGAGAAGCTTTAGAGAATACAACAGATGTTCATAAAGATGCTGACGAAAAAAAGATCGTAGCTGGTGCTTTGATCAAATGCTCATCAACAAATAATATTTTTTTATTACTAAGAAATGATAGAACACCTACTTGGGCCTTGGTATCAGGAGGAATAAAAAACCATGAAAATCCACTTGAAGGATTGAAGAGAGAAATATACGAAGAATTATTTATTAAACCAAACATATTGACATTTAAATTCATCAGGGTTGAACATATACCAGAAAAGAATATGGAGTTTCATTATTTTGAAGCATCATGTCAATATGAATTTAAACCAATATTAGATGAAGAAAATTTAGAATGGAGGTGGTTTTCAAAAGATAAACTTCCAAGTCCGTTATATAAAGGATTGAATGAAAAAATAGCTAATATTTAAAAATAAATGACTTTTTCAGAAAATAACCTATATTTATGAATATGGGTAGAAAGAAAAAATATGAAACAGAAATTGAAGCGTTAGCAGCTAAAAAGCAAAAAGATAAAGATCGTTATCTATCTAAAAAAGAAGAAATTAAGAAAAAACTTAAAGCAAATGGTGGTAATGAAAAATCACTTGAATATTATCACAAAAATAGAAATGAGTTAATTTTAAAAAAACGTGAATATTATTTGAACAATAAAGAAAAATTTAAATTATATAATACTGAATATAGAAAGAAGAATAAAGATAAAGTAAAAATAAATAAAACTTCCTATCAATTAAATAGAAGAAGAACTGATAGTTTTTTCAAATTTAAAAATAATTTATCATCATTGATTAGGATTTCATTAAAATCTAAAAACTACATTAAGAAATCAAAAACACTTGATATACTTGGTTGTGATTATAATGAGTTTAAAACATATTTAGAATCCAAATTTGAATCATGGATGTCATGGGATAATTATGGTAATCCAAAAGATAATATTTACGAATTGAATAAGACATGGGATATAGATCACATTACACCACTTGCTCAAGCAAAGACTGAAGAAGATGTAATTAGATTAAATCATTACACTAATCTTCAGCCTTTATGTAGCTATACCAATAGATTTATTAAAAATAATAAACTTGATGTATTGAAATAAAATTAGTATATTTGTTTAAATTGAATAAATATGGAAACGAAGAAAAATCTCACAAAAAATGATTATAGAAAATATATGAAAGTAGTAAACAAATTTATAAAAGAAACTGAAAGGAATATGGAAACACTTGAAGCTGCTAAAATAATGTCTAAATTAAGTTTTGAAGATTGGGTTCTTTTTCAAAAAGGAGAATTAAAATAGCTAATATATGAACGGAAGAAAAGATATTATAAGCAGGGAAATTGAACAAGCACATAAAGAAATGCTTGCTGAAAAATATAAAACTGCTTTGAAAAAGGTTCAATTTGCCAATGATATTAAAAACGGTTTAGGAACGGAGATAAAAGCCAATCCAAATAAGGCTACATTTATTAAACATTCTTGGTTTAAAAGATTTCTAATGGGTTTGAAAAAAATATTTACAAAGTTTTAAAATGAATTACGAACAATTAATAGAAACGATTTCACTTATTGTTGAGAATGAAAAAATCCAAAAAATGGGTTTAACACTTGTTTATGAATTGAATGAGGTTAATCATAAAAAAATGAATGAAATTCTATACTATAAAGCAAATCCATACTCAACTGAATTTACACCAAGCGATGAATTTGAAGTAACTATTGGTGGTATATTAGTTAAGTTCGTTAAACCCAATACAAAAATTGGTTTGCTAGATTAATAAAATTTGCGTACCTTTGTTTATCGATTTAACTTAAATGAAGATAACAGACAAAGTATTAGCTTATGCACCTAAAGAATATGATTCATTAAATCATATATGTGGCTTAGATGAAGTTGGTAGAGGTTGTGGGGCTGGTCCAGTTGTTACTGCTGCTGTTATATTACCAAAAGGTTTTGTCTCACCTCTAATTAGAGATTCCAAAAAACTTACTGAAAAACAAAGAAATGAAGCTTACAAGATCATTTTAGATAATGCATTGGCTATTTCATGTAATGCTGGATCAGTAAAGGATATTGATGCTTTAGGTATAAATAAAGCAACATTTAATACCATGCACAAGTGTATTGATGAGCTATCAATACGACCAGAACATTTATTAGTTGATGGAATAGTATGGGAAGCTTATCTTGGATCAAACGCTGATAATAATTCTTTAAGTTTAGTTCCAAAGGGTGATGACACATACACTAGTATTGCAGCAGCTGCAATCGTTGCTAAGGTAAGACGTGATGAATACATGACCAAGTTACATGAAATACATCCAAGTTACAATTGGGCATCCAACAAGGGTTATCTAACTCCAGATCATATATTAGCGTTAAAAGAACATGGCCGTAACAAATACCACAGAAGTCTTTTTATCAAAAACTTTGTCTGATAATTTGGTTGTTTCAAATATTTTTCATACCTTTGTGTCCTAAACAAACTAAACTATGAAAAAAATCCTATTATTCTTGTCGCTTACTCTATCTCTCACATCTTTTTTTGGTTGTGATGATGTTCGAACTGAAACCTCTGATATTTTGAAAGAAAGAGCAATTGTTGTTACTTTAATTCACTCACCTTCAGAACATAATACTGAATTGACATCTACGATGTATCATAACAATGGTATTATCGGTACTGATTGGAATGGAAATTCTGGAATTAGAATTGGTCGTCATGTACAACTTACTTCTACAACTATTCCAGAAAAATTTGGTGTAGCATTTCAGTGTCAACATGGAACATTTACAGTTGAAGGAAGCGAAACTAAGCATCGAGTATTATATGATAAATTGACCTCAATGGTTGGTGATACTGTTACTGTTATGTATAAAGAAATTTATACTGTAACATATAAGAAGGTAAATGGTAAAGATTCTGTAGTAAGTCGTGTATTGAGTAAATTGGATTTTATTGACGCACAAAAATAAACCTATGAAAACCGTATCAACATTATTTGCAGTATTGTTTGGTGTTTTAGTAATGACAGGATTTGCATCATGCAAAAAAGAAGTCATCACACCAGGAAATTACATCTTGGGCCAACCAAGTGTTGATACCACAAATTGGCAATCACTTTATGGTGATAGTGGAACTGTACCAACTTGGAGTAATAATTCAAGTACTCCAAATGAATTGGTAGGAACAAAATGGGTGTTAACTTATTTGCAAATAGGATTCTCAACTCCTCCATTGCCAGTTGATACTATTTATTTTGTCAATAACACTGAATATACAATTAATACTGGTGCTGTTAGGACATATCAATTATCTGTTGGTGTGACATTAAGCAGTAAATCACTAACACTTAACTATCATTATCCGTTTGGTAGTGGTAATTATACAGGTGAGGTTGCATCAACTTTTGTAAGTGATGGTGTAATACTTAATACTGAATTTTTGAACACAAACTCATCAACTACAACAGTTAGGGCCTCTTTTTTGAAGCTTTAATTGGTTAATAACCAATTAATTAGAAAATATTTTAAAAATTTACTTGACAGATGGTATGGAATTTCGTACCTTTGCAACACGTAATCATAATATTAATCAAACAACAACTTTCCTATGTCAACTTTATTAGCTGCAATGCAATCTAATGATTCGCTTACTGAAAACGGTATGGCGACTAATTCAACATCATTAAACTCTTGTGTAGACTTGTTCTTCCAGATTGGTGCTATGCGAGGTCAAGATAAAGTTCGTTTGATTAATGCTTTTACTAAAGCATTTGGTGAAAACCAATTAACAGCTATGAAGTTGTTATTCTGGGCACGTGATGTGCGTGGTGGTGCTGGTGAAAGACAAATCTTCAAAGATATCATCGCATATCTTGCAACAAATCGTACAGAAACACTACGTAAAAATATTACCCTTATTCCAGAATTTGGAAGATGGGATGATCTTTTGGTTCTTATCGGAACTCCATTGGAAAAAGATGCATTAGCTTTGATCTCTAAAGGATTATCTGATAAAAATGGTCTTTGTGCTAAATGGATGCCACGTCCTAATGTTTCAAATCGTGAATCAAGAAGACATGCAAATGTTATTCGTCAATTCTTAGGTTTATCGCCTAAAGAATATCGTAAATTGCTTGTTGAAAATTCTAACACTGTTGAGCAATTGATGTGTGCAAAAGAATGGACAAAAATCGATTACTCTAAATTGCCTTCTAAAGCAATGAGTGATTTGATGAAAGCTTTTTCTAAGAATGACTTAGAAAGATTTCAAGCTTATTTGGAATCAGTTAAAAAAGGTGAAGCTAAGATTAATGCTGGTGCCGTATATCCTTACGATATCATCAAAAATCTTAAACATGGAAATACACAAGGTGCAGATGCACAATGGAATGCATTACCTAACTATATGGAAGGTAATAATGAAAAAGTATTACCATTGGTAGACGTTTCTAGTTCTATGGATCAAGCAGTTGGTGATAATGCTAACTTAAGGGTTTTGGATGTTGCTATTTCATTGGGTTTATATATTTCTGAAAGAAATGTTGGTCCATTTGTGAACGCATTTGTGAGTTTCGATTCACACCCACAATTAATTACAGTTAATGGTCTTTTATCTGAAAGATATAGACAAATGGCTTCATCTCCATGGGGTGGAAGTACTAATTTAGCTGCATCATTTGATCTTATTTTGAATAAAGCTATTTCTGGTAAAGTGCCAGAATCAGAAATGCCAACTATGATGATCATTTTCTCTGATATGGAGTTTGATAGCACAGATAGTCGTTGGAATGAATCAGCTCAACAAATGATCGAAAGAAAATTTGCAGCTGCTGGTTATACAATGCCAAAAATTGTGTATTGGAACTTAGCTTCTAGAGGTGATAAAAACAAGCCTGTTCATTTTGATAAAAAAGGAACAGCGTTAGTATCTGGTTTCAGCACATCTTTATTGACTAGCTTGCTAGGTGGTAAAGAATTGAATCCAATGGCTATGATGATGACCGTAATAGGTTCAGAACGTTACTCAGTAGTAACTGCTTAAATATTAAAAGGTGAGGTCATTAAGTGTCTTCACCTTTTTTATTACTTGTTGTAAAAAGATGCATTTCAGCAATCTAAAAAACAACTACAACTATGATTACGAACCGTAGGTACCGAAACCTCTAAGTATTCTTTTTAATCGGAAACCTTCAACACAGGGTTAGAAGTAAAAGCCCCAGTATCTTGGAACAAGTAATAGAAAGAAGCCTCTTTATGGGGCTTTTTTCGTTTTTAACCTTTACTGTAATGTTTATTTTCAATAGATTTGTTTATTATTCAAAAACTAACATTATATTTACTCATTATGAATGAAGAAGATAATAATAAAAGAAATCGATAGACTTAAGAGTATTAAGCATAAGGATAAGTATGTATCAGAATATCTTATTTATCTTGATTGTGATGATGCTGGGGTTCACATTAATGCTTATACTGAAATTGGTGAAGCAGCAAAGAAAGAACGAGTCAATGAATTATTATTAATTCATTTTGTAAAAGAAGATAACACTAAACTAAACATAGAAGATATCGTTGAAGAAATGAGTCTTTTTAAAAATTAATTATGGACAAACAATATCCTTTAATCATTGTATTCTACTTAGATGCAGAATTAATGAAAGAACCACAAGTCATCAATAGATTTGCCGAATCAATTAATATGATGCTTGCTAGCAAAGAAGCTAATGCAATCGCATTATTCTTACCTACAAAAGGTGAAGAACGTGTAGAGTGTATTAATCCAGTTATAATAGCTGAGGCTGATATGGCAAAGATAAATCAAATTGTAGAAGATATCAAAAAGAGTTTTGATATCGGTGCTAGTATTAATCTACCAGATGAAGAAATAATTATTGATGAAAATTCATGTACTTGTAATGGTGCTGATTGCGAATGTAAAAAAAATAAGATATTGGAATGGATATGGGAATGGGATTTTAATGGTTGGAAACAATACGTAAAGGATGACTCAATGAATCGTCAAAAAGATTGGAATCAAACACTTGTTACAGTTATAAATCAAGTGAATAATCAAATACATAAAACAACTAATTTTAATGCATCCACAGTTATAATAAATTCAGAATTAATTAAATTATTTGAAACATTAGAATATACAGTAAAAAAAGATGATGGTCATTATATACTTAGTAGATACAATATAGTTATTGATGATTCATTACCTATCAATAATATACATGTTCTAAGTGATGAAACAATGCTTAAAGGTGAAATAATATTAATAAATTTACCAACAGAATTTTAAAATGACAAGTGGTGCAACAAATGATTTTGATTTATCACATTATGGATCAGACATTCTAACTAGAGAAGAATTAATTGAACGATCAAAATGGCATATAAACAATAGAAGTAGTACTAATCGTAGAGTATTCAAAATTAATGTTACTAATTTAAAACCAGAAGAAGTTGAAGATTTTATACAAAAAATAAAAGAAAAAATTAAAATAAATCCAAATGAATAACGAAGAAAAAGCTAGAATATATGATGAGTGTATTCGTGAAAGTGATCAACTACAAAGAGAGAACTCTAAAATAAAATCACAATATGTTGGTAATATTCCACCAGAATTACAGACAACTATTGATAAGAACAATGCTAGAATTGGTTTCTTGGTTTTAAGACTTGAAAGTCTTTTCAAGAACTAAGGTCTAGTAGTTCTACGCCATATTTTAGTATATGGCCATTTTGTTTTTTTATGAATTAAATCATACATTTTACTTATGGTTGCTGGAGAAGCGGTACCCATAAACATCAGACTCTTTATCTTTTGTTTTTTAGCTATCTTAGCAAGTGTATGATGTAGCCTTTGTGCGTCCTCAAGATTTTTACAAATTACCATATCAAATTGATCTTCATTATAAATAATGAGCTTATTATGAACAACAATAATTTGTTTAACCATTTTCTTTGAATGAGCACCAATCATTAATCTTTTCACTATTTCAGTTATTGTAGGTCGTTTTGCCTTGGGATTAAGACCATATATCCAAAACGTTTCTTCAATTAGATATTCATCTGATTCTAATATGGTCCAATCACCAATTGGTTTTTCCGTATATAACTTTCCATAGTCATCTCTTAGCATTCTAAACATATCATCTTCTTCAGTTATTTTTGTTATACAGATTTGATATTTAACTGGTTTAATTGCTTTTGTATTAATGAATTTTTGGGGATATAGTACTTTATTTTCATCTTTTATCTTATGGTAATTTATAAACACAGATTCTCTTGTCTTACATCTATAAAACGTTTTCTTATATTGACCATTGCTCACTAAAATTACTCGATATACCATGATGACTTGGAAATTAACCTAAAAATACGTACCTTTGCATAAAAATAAAGAAGATAATGAGTAAAAGGGATTATTATGAAGCATTAGGTCTTAAAAGAGATGCTTCAGCTGATGCAATTAAGAAGGCTTATAGGAAGCTTGCTAAAGAATTCCATCCAGACATCAATCCAGACAACAAAGAGGCTGAGGAACGCTTTAAAGAGGTATCTGAGGCTTATGAACACTTATCTGATCTTGATAAGAAGCAGCATTATGATCAATTCGGTCATTCAGCTAATCGTCAATCCAGAAGTTCTGGATTCGAAGCTAATTATTCAAACTATAAACCAGCACCTAGAGTCGGTGAAACAATGAACCTTACTCTTAAATTGACGCTGGAAGAAATGTTTAAAGGAATTAAAAAACGATACAAGTATAATAGAAACGAAAAATGTGATGGTTGTGATGGTCATGGTGGGATAGACATGAAACAATGTCAAACATGTCATGGACATGGTGTTGTAATGCACATTTTCAATACACCGATTGGTATCATAAGACAACCTATGCCTTGTAATATGTGCAATGGTTTAGGAGAGACTTATACTACTCAATGTGATAAGTGTACAGGTAGTGGAATTAAAGGTGTTGAAGAAACAATTGATGTTGATGTTCCATCAGGAGTTCAAGAAGGTATGACATTTGTCATGCAAGGAAAAGGACATGCAATAAAATCTGGTATTACAGGTGATCTTAATATAAATATTCTTGAAATACCGCATAAGGTATTTACTCGTACTGGAAATGATTTGAAAATAAATATTAAGTTAACATATCCACAATTAGTATTAGGCGACAAGGTAGATATTGATACTATTGATGGAAGTAAGATTCGAATTACCATTCCAGAACATAGTGATGTAGGAACTAATCTACGAATTCAAAACAAGGGTATGGTTGCATTTAATAAGACAAATAGAGGTGATATGTACATCTCGTTATCGATAGATATTCCAAAGCAAATTACTGATACAGCAAAGGATTTATTGGGTAAGCTAAAAGATGTGTTGTAATGTGATTTAGTTCTTGCATTGTATTGGAAATAATAGTATATTTGTAAAAATAACAAGAAAACAACAAATACTATTATGGCAAAATACGAAGAACCATTTGAAGACACCGCAGCATTATTCAATCAAGTTATTGATGGGGCTAATTTATCTAATTTCATGAATATTAGAATCCTAACAAATAACAAGTCCAAAGAAATATTCAAGGTTTCAAAGTGTTCTGAAATTGAAAAGTTTAAAACGAATGATGATATCAATATCTTCATAAATGAACGAATACTGGAAAAATTAACACCAGAACAAAAATTAATTATAGCAGAAGAATCAATTGCATCTATTAGTTTCGATTCTGAAAATGATAAGATCGTAATCAACAAGCCAGATGTTGTGACATTCAGTGGTATATTGAGAAAACATACCTTCGCAACATGGAACGTTTTAAGAGAATCCATAAAAACTCTTTATTCAGCGGAAAAACAAGCTGAAGACGAATCTAAAGCTCAAACTGAAAAAGCTAAAAAGAAAAAATTTTAATATTAACTAAATGACTAGAGAAGAAGTCGAAAATTTAGTTGATGAAGAAGCCATTTTTTATGATGACTTGGATTCAGCTATAATCGGTGTGGCAGAACGCATCGGAATGGAAAGTGTTGTTTGTTATGACAAGTTCAAAGCAATTGAAGCACTTAAAGAAACGTTTTCAATCACAGAAGATGATTTAGATGAATCTGAGAAAGCTGAAGGTTTAACACTTGATGATAAAAAACAAGAAATGGCTGAAGAATGGTTTTACAATAATACTATTGGTAGTTGGGTTGGTCCTTATACACCAGTTTTTATAACACTTAGTGAAGAATAAAATATATGAATTTAACAAACGAATTTAAGGATTACGCAATTAAACACATGGGGGTTACCTCATTGGATTTTCATTATTGGGAACAAACGCAAGATAGACTTTATGGACCACAAGCTTCATTAACACCATATATTCTTGAAGAAAGAGAAATGCGTGTTACACAAATGGATATCTTTTCTAGATTGATGATGGATAGAATCATTTGGTTAGCTGGTCCAGTTAATGATAGAATGAGTACTGTTGTACAAGCACAATTGATGTTCTTGGATAACTTAGAAACAAAAGATATAACATTACATATCGATTCACCTGGTGGTAGTGTTAAATCAGGTCTATCAATTGTTGATGTTATGGATTATGTTTCTTCAGATATCTTAACAATAAATACTGGTATGGCTGCTAGTATGGGTAGCATATTATTAGGTGCTGGAACTAAAGGAAAACGTTATTCTTTAAGATTCAGCAAGGTAATGTTACACCAAGTATCAACAGGTGCTTCTGGAAATATTCAAGATATTAGACGTTCTATTGCTGAAGGTGAAAAATATAATACAATCTTATTTGATTTATTGGGTAAATATACCAATAAAAAACCAGAACAAGTATTAGAAGATTCAACACGTGATCTTTGGTTAACAGCTGAAGAAGCCAAATCTTATGGTATCATTGATGATGTTATATTGAAAAAAGTTGATCCTAAAAAAATAAAAAAATAACATTAGAATAAAAAGAAAAAAAAATGAACAACGCAAGTATTAATGAAGATAGAAGAGCTGATAGAGAATCAATGGTAACTGAAACACCACAAGCATATATTAATAACGATATGGTTGGAGAATCAGTTTATGGTGAAGCACCAACTCGTCCTATTGATAATAATCCTAGAGAAATTACAATAAAACCATTAAGTTCTGGTTATTATGTAAAAGTAGGTTGCCAAGAGGTTGCAGTAGAATCAACTGAAAAATTGATTACAATGTTGAATGCTTATTTATCAAATCCAAGTAATTTTGAAAAAAAGTGGTATTCAAAAGATGTTAGAAATAAATTAGATAACATCTAATATGAAAAACGGTAAGAATGTTAACGTAAAAGTTGAACAATCTTATGACAGGCTCAGAATAAGAATCAATGGAATTATTCATTTATCTTTTCCTTATAATGGAAAAGAATCGAAAATAATAGTTCAATCTTATTTTACTGGAAATGAGAAATACTATACTATTGAGTATAATATTGATGGTCAAATAATTGAAACTGGATATACAAGAAAAGACATCTTCATAGCTATATTAAAAGAGTTGGAAGACAACAATATTATTTAATATTACTTGCATCTTGGGTTAAAATGTAGTATTTTTGTATAAGAAGATAATATGTGGGTCTTTTAATGGGACCCACATATTTATTAGAATACGTTCTTTAATTTATGGGCCTTACAAGGTATTGACTGAACATAGTCGTAATTGATAAGCATCTAGTGCTAGATTGGAAGCACTTTAATCTGTCTATTAAAAGTGAATTGACAACGATTTTATCGTATCGCCAAATTTCCTTAACGAAGCTGCATGCAGCTTTGCTGGAGAGCTTGCAGTAGCTTAAATTGCAAATAGTGGTAAAGTCCACTGATGGTAGTAATCTACTAAAATAATGGTAATCCATCTGGTGAGAACAAATTGTCACGGTAAAAAGATGTGTAGAGGTAGAGAATTACCAACTAAATATTAATTCTATAAACATGTAGAAAGTCTTTGAAGAATGTTTAACACTGGGGTTCGATTCCCCAAAGGTCCACTTGCTTTTCGCTCCAATTGGGCGAATAGTTTCGAGACCCGATACATCAAGATATATGTCGGGTCTTGCGGTTTTATTAAAAAATGCTGTCAGCTACTGCCCCACCAAGGATCACAGTATTATATGCCTAACATAGTCGCTTATGTTAGGCATTTTCATTTATAAGTTTACAAAATAATAGATTTACAAGGTAACTGGTATATTTATAATAAAGTAAATGTCATGAAGGAATTAATCAACAATGTATTGAAAAGTTTTAATGGTAATGCTGAAGGATATAGTTCACGAAAATTAACAGCATTTGCCATTATCTTATGTGTTATAGCTATACATATAAAATGGCTTACACTTGGAAATCTATCTCAATTAGAAATGGTATTAACGATTGATTATGGATTTATAGCTGCATTATTTGGAATGACTACTTATTCTGCTCTCAAGAATAAAAAAGATGATGAAGAACCAAATAAAGATCAATAAAAAAAGGGCCAATGGCCCTTTTAATTTTTAACCACTTATTTGCTAGGTGGTGTTGGAGGTTTTGGTGTGGTTTTTGGTTTACCACATCCACATCCATAAAGCTTGTCGTTTTGTGTCATTTTATTAGTGTTAGAAGATGTTATACAATAAATACTTGTGTTATTAAAAATAAATCAGTATCTTTGCTTATGTTCAAAACAAAATATACTATATCATTGATTGATAGTAAATGGACTCCTTTAAAAAGGAATATCAAATTTACTGTTCTTCCTAGAAAAGATGAGTTTGTTTATTTTGAATCAAAATACTATGTTGTATTGAATGTGATCCATACTCTGAATGATATTCAACATATTTTTGTGATTGTAGAAGAATCAACGCTACAACCAGAAAAATAAAAGACTGATATTCAAATCAATATGAGAAAAATGAAAAATATTTTATTTTTTTCTTGACACGAATGGTTTTTTGTAGTACCTTTGCATATATATTAACAACGTTCATTAAAATATTATCTAAAAAGTTGGGTTCTGCAAAAGAAACTAAAAACAACTATTCATGAAAGAAAAGGTTCGTGGGGTCCTTTGATTGATTAAGTCTTGTACTAGGTACATCACAGTCAGTCATTCGAAAGAATAAAACCATCATGGCGTAGGGCCATGCTAAAAATACCTCAGGTAAACGAGAGTCCTGTAAAATAAATGCGAACAACCATCTTGAGATAACATAGGGTTATCGACTAATTATTAAGTATTCCCCATTTGAGGGGGATAATGTCAGTGTAAATCTGACTAACCCTACTAGAAAATATATTGCGGAGTAGAGCAGTGGCAGCTCGCAAGGCTCATAACCTTGAGGTCGGAAGTTCGATTCTTCCCTCCGCTACAAACAGGAAAGTCGTCTAAGTCAAGACGGAGCCCATTTGGGGCTCAGATGTGGGTGTAACACCCTCCTTTCCTACAAGGGTCTTCGGACCGAAGGTTAGTTAAGCCTCTTGCGAAAGCAACGTAACTAACTTTAAGATTTGCGAGAGAGTGAAACGGAATAATCATTCAAGCCTCATAAGCTTTGAGATACTAGGTTCGACTCCTACGACTCGCTACAATTGGGGAAGTCGTCTAAGATAAGACGTTGGGACTTGTAGATACTGAAAGGTATATAGAAGTCTCAAAGATAGGGATTCAAATTCCTTCTTCCCCACTAAAAGAATCATTGCAGCAATTAAACTTCTATGGTAAGAAAAAACGTGATTCTGACATTATTAAAACCTCATCATACGGTGAGGTTTTTTATTATAACAAAAGACTAACAAATATCAAAATGGAAAAAATCATTTTAGAAATTCGTGACGCTGAAGGCGGTACTGATGCAAAGCTGTTAGTTAATGAGATGCAAGACATCTACATCAAGACAGCAAAAAATAACAATCTCAACTGACTGACTCTCGAAGAGAGACAAGGTTTCGTTTCTTTGTGCCTTTAGCGGTAATAAAGCCAAATCAATATTTAAGAATGAAGTGGGAAACCACAGATGGCAACGAGTTCCTCCAACGGAACGAAAAGGTCGTGTCCATACTAGTTCAATAACTGTAGCTATCTTAGAAGTTAATGATTACAAGGAAGTAGATTTATTTCCTAGTGAATACTCCCTTGAAACAACTCGTGGATCAGGTAATGGTGGTCAGCATAAGAACACAACTGATTCTTGTGTAGTAGTCACACATTATGCTACAAGTATCAAGGTTGTTCGTGATGGTAGAAACCAACACAAGAACAAAGAAGATGCATTAAAAGAACTAACAAGACGTGTAAATAATTATTATCGTACTGGTCATGATGAAGAAGTAGTTGAAGAACGAAGAGAACAAATAGGTAAAGGTGATCGTGGTGATAAACGAAGAACATATCGTGTTAAGGATGGTATTGTCATTGATCATTTAACCGATAAAACAGCTAGTCTAAAAGATATTCTTAAAGGTAGAATTAATTTACTTGCTTAAACAATATTTACTTGCAAATATGAAAATTTGTTAGTTGTTTTGCTTTATGAAAGTAAAAGACTTAATTCAAGAACTTAATGAATATAATTTAGATGCAGAAATTTTAGTAACGGCTCATTGTAAAGAATATCCATTTACATTATCATATGGTGGTGCTGAAGGTGTGACTAAAAATACTACAAATTCTGTGCATTTATATGTTGATGAATTATGTACCAATGAAGTGATTAATGAAAATTTATTTAAAGATATGAGAGAACAATTTAACGAAATGACAATTTTTAACGTTAAATTAACTTATTTAAATAAATTTTTGTTGGGACTTAAATCAATGAATATCTCAAAAACAAGAATTATTGAAATTTGTGAAAAATTTGATTCTTTTAATTCTATTAAAGATGTAAAAGAATATTATAAAACATTATTAGATAATGAAAAGATAAGCAGTGAAAATACACCATTTGTATGTCCAGATTGCATGGCTGATTTAGAATGGGATCATAAAACTAATTCAGTGAAATTCATTCAACATAATTCATAATATGAAAACAAAATTATTAATAATTGGTAATGCTAGACACGGTAAAGATACATTTGCTGAGTTATTAAATGAGTTGTTTGGACTTAAATTCATTTCTTCATCACAAGCAGCTGCTGATATTTTTATTTATGATACTCTAAAGGAAAAATACGGATATAAAACATCTGTTGAGTGTTTTGAAGATAGAGTTAATCATAGAGCAGAATGGTATGATATGATATGTGAATATAACAAGGATGATAAAGCTAAATTAGCTAAGGGTATTCTTGAATTAGCTGATTGTTATGTTGGAATGAGAGATCGTGGTGAGATTTCAGAATGTATTAATCAAGGATTATTTGATTTAATCATATGGGTTGATGCTTCAGAAAGACTTCCATTGGAGAGTGCTGATTCATTTAACATTGATAAAACATGTGCTGATGTTATCATTGAAAATAATGGTACTTTTGATGAATTCAAGGAGAAGGTATTAAGATTTGGAAAAATACTAGCAAGATAAATTTAAAATAAAAATTAACAATATGTGGAAAATTATTCAAGAATTATTACCTGTTATCTTAGTCGTATTATTTCTAACACAATATGTGTTACCAATACTTCTAGATAAACCTACATGGTGGTTATTTAGACCATCACCAAAAGAAAAAATAAATCTACCAAGTAGTCCTTCAACACTTGTAGATGAAATTAAAGCAACAAAGAGTGTTGTTGATGAAGCTAAGTCTAAAGCTGAATTAGTAAAAGAAAAAGTAGAAGGAAATCTTAAAGTTGCTGAAGATTTAAAAAAAGAAGCTGATAAATTAATTTAAAAACAAAACAAAAACACAAATGAGAAACTTTTCGATTAAAAAAATTACACTATTGGCATTATCTGCTATAGTACTGATCATTATGATTAGCTATTCTGGAAAAATGTTTGAAGAAGTACAAGCTGGTGAAATCGTTGTAATACAACATCCTATCTCTGGTGAGTTGGATGTAATCACAACACCAGGAACTTATTGTCAGTATTTAGGAACTGCAACACACTACAAACGTAGAAGTCAAATTTGGTTCTCTAAAGAAATATCTCAAGGTGATACAGCTGATCAATCAATTAAAATAAGATTTAATGATGGTGGTCATGCTTATATTTCTGGATCAGTTTCTATGGAATTGCCTTTAGATACCAAGAGTATAATTGCATTACATAATAACTTTGGTTCTCAAGAAGCAATTGAACACGATCTTGTAACAACAGTAATTCAAAAAGCTGTTTATATGAGTGGTCCGTTAATGTCATCTAAAGAATCTTATGCTGAAAAACGTAATGATTTGATAGCTTATATTGAAGATCAAGCAAGTAATGGTGTTTATAAAACAAATCAAACAGATGAAAAATCTGTTGATGCATTAACCAATACAGAAAAAATTATTACAGTAGTTGAAATTGAAAAAGATGCTAAAGGAGCTTATTTAAGAGTTGAAAAATCGCCAATTCAACGTTATAGCGTTAATCTATCAAACTTATCAATCAATAGTGTTGATTATGATAAATCAGTTGAAGAACAAATCAAATCCCAACAAAAATTGGTGATGCAAGTTCAAACAGCTATTGCTAATTCAAAGAAAGCTGAACAAGATGCTTTGACTGCTGAACAACAAGGTAAAGCTGATGCTGCTAAAGCTAAATGGGATCAAGAAGTTATTAAAGCTAAATTGGTAACACAAGCTGAACAAGATAAGGAAGTTGCTGCATTAGCTGCACAAACAGCTATCCTTCAAGCTCAAAAGACAAGAACAGATGCTGATGCACAAGCTTACGCAAATGCAGCATTGGTTAGAGCTGGTTTAAGTCCTATCGATAAAGCTGATTACGAAATGAATACAAAGATTGGTATTGCACAAGCATTGGCTGGTATAACATTCCCAAGCACATATATGTCTGGAACAGGTGGTAATGCGAGTGGTGCTAGTATGTTAGAATCAATACTTGGTACAACCTTATTACAACAAATAGGAGCTGCACCTAAGAAGTAAAATACATTAAATGATAGAAATTCCTAATCCTTAACTGGGTTGGGAATTTTTATTTTTAATAAGCTTGCTTTTTATTGATTTATGTTGTACCTTTACATTCAATATATGGTTCTATGGTGTTAATGGTAGCACAATGAGACTCTAAATCCATTAGGTGTCGGTTCGAATCCGACTGGGACTACAAAAATAATTGAAAATAAATTTGGTAGATTGAAAATTATTTTGTACCTTTGTATACGTTAATGATTTTTATAAACATAAAAAAGAACACAATGAAGTAGATTAATCAAAAATTAAGAGTCGTATCTCGTAGAGATTTATCATTAGGTACCCAAGCCTTACAATCTGGGCATGCTGCCATCGATTTCCAATATCAACATCCTGTTGAAGCGAATGAATGGCAAAAACAATCAAATTATTTAGTATTCGTAACTGTAGCTGATGAAGCTGAACTTATTAAGCTCATCACTAAAGCTCTGCTTACAGGTATCAAACATACCGTATTCCGTGAGCCAGATTTGGACAATCAAATCACTGCTGTTGCATTTGAACCAACTGATGCTGCTAGAAAATTAACTAGCTCATGTCCATTATTGGCAAAGGAGGTTGCTCATGCTTAATCTTACAAAAGAACAAGTCATTGATAAGATGAAATCATGTCCTCAAACTAATAATCAATCAGTTTATGAACACGGAATTTCAGTTAGAGAATATACATTTGATTTGTTAAATCACTTAAAACATAATACACCTTTAGCCTTTGAATGGAAATTACCTGATTGGTTAATTGAAAACAAAGACTATATCTTAGGCACTTTAGTAAGTGAAGATAGACTTATCTTATATACTGAATTGCATGATATTGGAAAACCTTTTTGTTTAGAAATAGATGATCAAGGTAAAAGACACTATCCTAATCATGCTGAAGTATCATATCAAGTTTTTAAGCAGTTATATGATGATGATGATGTTGTAGCTGACTTGATCAGAAGAGATATGGATTTTCATTTATTGAAAAGTGAAGATAAAGAAGCATTTGCCAAGTATGAATATGCGACAACATTATTATTGGTTTCACTAGCTGAATTACATTCAAATGCTGCATTATTTGGTGGGATTGAATCAATCAGTTTTAAGATAAAATGGAAACATACAAATAAAATTGGTAAGCAAATTTTAGAATTAATGAAGTGTAAAAAATAAATAGAAGGTCGGGTGGCCAAGTTGGTAAGGCACAGTTTCGCAAGAACTGGGATCAGTGGTTCGAATCCATTCCCGACCTCAAATTAGTCATTAGCTCAGTTGGCAGAGCGAGAGTCTCTAAAACTCTAGGTCGTGGGTTCGAATCCCACATGACTATCAAATATGGCCCATTACAACTTGGACATTAGGGTATCGCATAATAAGAGCTAATAAAAGCGAGAGAGTAAATGAAAGAGAGGCGTGATCGAAGTTCTGAAAGTTAACGCAGAACGATGAAGATTGGAGGTTCGATTCCTTCATGGGCTACAAGATGCGAAGATCGCATTTATAACAAAAATTAAAACGAAAAACAATGAAGTAGATTATCAGAGGTCCCACTTAAGTTTTATCATGTCGGATAAAAACAACATTAAGGTCAAATATAACGCTTAATGTAAGAAAAAATAACATTATAACAACAATATTAAAACTTAAACAAAATGGAACCAAAAACTAAACAACAAATAGTAACAGAAGCAACAGCTTACTTGAACAAAACATCATTACACTTATTCATGACTGGAACACAAGGTCACATGTATAAAATTACTACCTTTGAAAAAGAAGGAAAGTTGTATTATGCTACAATTGTGTTTGGAAAGGATTATTTAAGCATTGATGTGAAAGAAGCCGTTTCCGATAAACAATATGCTTGGTATGGAAACAACACATTAAGTGTATTAAAGTCTTCATTATTTCCAACCTATGGAAAGACAAAATCAATGCCTTATTTTAAAAAGATGAGAGCATTGGTTGAAGAAATCATGACTGAAATAAAAGTGGATAACGCTTCTAATAAAGGTTTGATTGAAAAGATGAAAGCTAAGTTACCAGAATTAGAATTGATCAAATAAAATCGGGGCCTTAAGGCCCCTTTTTTATTGCTTGATTTGGTAAATTGGATTATTTTTATTACCTTTGCTAAACAAATCTGAAGACATGAAAAAATTGATGTTAATCTTGTCAGCAATCTTAACCATTGGGTTATCAGCTCAAGATACAATTAAACAAGATACAATTAAACAAGATACTCTCAAATCAATTGTTTTGAGTGATATTGAAGTTGTTGGTGTTAGAAGCGATGCAAATACACCAATATCACAAAAGACAATCTCATCTGGTGATATTGCTAAGACATATCACGGTCAAGAAATGTCTTTTATCCTTGACAAAACCCCATCAATAACATCTCAATCAGATGGTGGACAGCCAAATGGTTATACCACATTTAGAATGCGTGGCATTGATCAAACTCGTATCAACATGACACTTAATGGTGTTCCTTTGAATGAACCTGAAGATCAAGGTGTTTATTTTAGCAACTATCCAAACTTTGCCTTAAACATTAGATCACTACAAATACAACGTGGAGTAGGGACCTCAGCTAATGGGACTGCATCTTATGGTGGTAGTCTAAACTTTGAAGGTAAGACAGGTGTTGATAAAGAAAGATCGTTACAGGTAGGATATGGCTCTTTTAATACACAACGAGCAAATCTAACTTATGGTAGTGGTGTTAATAAAAAAGGTTTTGCACTTTATACTGGATTATCTGCATATAAAACAGATGGTTATAAATACAATTCTGGTGGAAGTGGTTATTCTGCCTTTGTGAGTGGTGGATATTATGGTAGTAAAAATATCATTAAATTTACTGGCTTTACAGGTCGCTCATTGAATCAAATGGCATGGTTGGCAGTATCTGACTCAGCAATTAAAGTCGATCCTAGAACGAATTTTAACCCTAAAGGTGAGAATGATAATTTCACTCAAAGCTTTGGTCAATTGCAACATGTTTATGCAATCAATGATCAGTCTACAATTACAACAACTGCATACTATAACCGATTGGATGGTAAATGGGGTATGTATGTATCACCTACCGATTTATTAACTTTTACACTAGGGTCTAATTTCTATGGTGCTATGAGTAACTACCATTATGAGACTAATAAGGTATATATTAATATAGGTGTACATGCTAATACCTATAATAGAACCCATATAGGTAATATAGACACACTCTTTCTATATAAAAACACTGGTTATAAGACGGATTACTCCAGTTATGGTAAAATTAGTTATAATTTAGGTAAATTTATGGCCTATGCCGATCTACAAGTACGACATGTTGGGTTTTCTTATGTAGGAGACTCATCAATGAGTCCATTAAATTGGAATTTCTTCAATCCAAAGGGTGGAATTACTTATAATTATTCAAATAAAATCAATTATTACTTCTCAATTGGACAAAATCATCGTGAACCAACAAGAACTGATATGTTTGGAGGACAAGATAACTTAATTTCATTAAATATCATTACACCAGAGCAAGTAATTGATTATGAATTGGGCTCAAATTTGATAACAAAACATTTTTCCGTCCAATATAATGTTTATTACATGGATTTTAAAAATGAAATAACACTTTTAGGTGCGTTGGGTTCTAATGGATTGCCATTAATGACCAATGTGAGTAAAAGTTTCCGATCTGGATTAGAATTAGACTTGAATTATAAGCTCACTGAATCCATTTCACTCACAAATTCATCAAATTACAACTATTCTCGTATAGAAGGAGACAATAAACAATATACCCCACTCTATACACCTAGTTTTATTACCAATACTGGGGTAGAATATATACATAAAGGCTTATATGTAGGTGCATTGGTCAAATACCAATCGAAATCATACATTAATTCGGATAATACTATTAGTATCCCATCTTATATACTATGTAATGCAAATATAGGGTATATATACAAACACTATTCTATTGATCTTCAGTTAATTAACCTAACAAATACCCAGTATTTTACTAGTGGATATACATATGGTACTACTAGGTATCTATATGTAAATGCACCATTAAGTGGTTATTTGACCCTAAAAGCAGCGTTTTAATGAGTATATTAGAAATACTAGCTATAGTATCTACCATACTATGTGTAATACTAGCTAGTAAAGAGAATGTATTAGCATGGCCAGTAGGTATTATCAGTGCATTATCCCTAATTGGTACCTATATACCTAATCATCTATATGCCAATATAGGTTTACAATCCATTAGTATCATTCAATGTGCTATTGGGTGGTATAAATGGGGTAGTAATGATCAGCTAGTACCTCATGAAGTATCAAAAAAGAAGTTATTAGTTGATTTATTCTTCATTTTAGCAATTGGTTCCATATATGCACAACTTGATATCCACTTTAATAACAGAATAACAAGCATGCCTAGTTATTTAGATGGTATATCTACCTTTATAGCACTACTAGGTAATTGGTATTTGGCAAAGAAACGGCTTCAAGGATGGTTATTTTTCATGATGTATAATGTTACTATATCATTTTTACTTGGATCACAAGGAATTTACTCATTAGTTGGTCTTAACATCATATTATTCTTCATATCATTTAACGCATATCGTACATGGAAAAGAAATTTGGTTGTGGTTTAGTACTTGGAAAGTTCATGCCACCACATAATGGGCATTTACATTTGATAAATTCAGCTGCTGAGCAGTGTGAAAAGGTCTTTGTTATGATTTGTTCTCTTAAATCAGAACCAATCAATGGCCTTTTACGATATAATTGGTTGAAAATGATCTATGAAGATCAAAACAACATTAAAATCATTCATGTTGAAGACGAAAATCCTCAACATCCAGAAGAATGTGCCTCAACTGACATATTTTACAATGATTTTTGGGTACCAAGTGTATGGAATAGGGTATCAAGGATAGATGTAATCTTCACATCAGAAGCATATGGTGAGGAATTTGCTAAATATCTATGTGTTGAGCATGTATTAGTGGATATAGACCGAAAAACCTATCCTATATCAGGTACCAAGGTAAGGAATAGCCCAATTGATAGCTGGAATTTCATACCAGATGAAGTAAAACCATACTATACTAAGCGTATAGCAGTAATGGGACCCGAATCTACTGGTAAATCTATGCTAGTACAGAAACTAGCCCATGATTTAGGCACCTCATATCTATCAGAATATGGTAGAGAGTATACTGAAACTGTGATGAAAGGACCTGATTTACAAGTAGATGACTTTTTTCATATAGCAGAAACACATAACCAAAGACTGATAGATATGCATTTGGAAGTGCGTAGACCATGGTTAATTGTTGATACTGAAGCTATTACAACCAAGTTATTTGGGCAATTATACCTCAAGGATTATAAAGATGATCGTATTGATGAGATTATAAATCATCAGTGGTTTGATTTATATTTGCTTATGGACATTGATGTGCCATGGATTGATGATGGCACTAGGGACTTTCCTAATGATCGTCAGAGGCACTTTGATATGATAAAAGGTGAATTGGATCGTCTTGGAAAGAAGTACGTTGTAATAAGCGGAAATTACGAAGAACGTTTTGAAAAAGCAAAAGCGGAAATAATCAAATTAAATTAATAATATGTTAAATTTAACAAACATAAATGTTGCTTCTAATAAAAGCAGAACCCGTCCAAATAATCTTGAAAATTTTAATAAATACATGCTTGATATTAGGCAGTATAAAGCATTATCAAGAGAAGAAGAGATTTCTTTATTTAAAAGATTAGAAATTGATCCTGATAATAAAGAAATCATTGAAAAAATATGTAATCATAATTTATTGTTTGTTGTAAGTGTTGCTAAGATTTATGCCAATCATATAAACAATTCAATGTTAAGTCTTGAAGACTTGATTAATGAAGGAAACTTTGGTCTTTGTAAAGCAGTAAGTAAATTTGATTATAAGACTGGAAATAAATTTATTTCCTATGCAGTCTGGCACATTAGAGCCATGATATTAGAGTCAATTCAAGATAATATTAAAATCATTCGATTACCATCAAGTGCTAGAGAAGTTATTACTAGTCTTGAACGTAAAGAAAGTGAATTAGAACAAATTCTTTTCCGCACACCAACAACACTTGAATTATTTGAATCAGAATTTGGATATGATACAGTTTCATTAATAAATTCAGTTAGTAAGTTGGATGAATTCAGACTTATCTCAGGTGCCTCAACAAGTTTAAATGATTCTAGTTCAGATGAAGATAAAACTGAATTAGGTGATTTGGTTGTTGGTGATACATTAAGCCAAGATACTAAATTGATGATAAAGGAACATAGGGATTTTGTTGATAAAATGCTTAAAAAGATTCCTTATTTCGCTCAGTGTTATTTAACTGATTTTTATGGACTTAATGGTGGTACTCCATTAACACTAAGAGAAGTGGCTGATAAATATCAAGTAACTTTTGTCGAGGTTAAAGCTTGTATGAGTAAATATACCAGATTCTTAAAGATCAAATATAAGCGAAATAAGAAATATTTATTAGATATGGAGTATTAAAATTTTTACAATTGATTTTAATTCACTACCTTTGTTAAATGAAAGAAAATATCAAACAAATACTAAGAGAGGGTTTGATACGTGAAGAACGTATCAAATTTACCATGAATATACCAGAAGATATCATGAGTATTAAAAACGTTTTTAAACAAAATGGTTTTAAACTCTATGTTGTTGGTGGTGCTGTACGTGACGCATTATTGGGAAAGACACCAAAGGATTTTGACTTGGCAACTGATGCATTGCCAGATAAGGTTGAAGAAATGATGAAAGCAGCTGGGTTGAAAACACTTCCAACTGGAAAAGCATTTGGTGTTATTAATGTATTTACTGATAAAGGTGAATACGAAATCGCAACATTTAGAAATGATTTAAGTGGTGGCCGTAGACCAGATGGTGTTAGTTTTACCAATATCGAAGGTGATGTTAAAAGACGTGATCTAACAATCAATGCTTTATTTTTTGATATTGATACAAATGAAATAGTTGATTTGGTTGGTGGTGTTGAAGACTTGAAGAATGGTGTTGTAAGAACTGTTGGTGCAGCTGAAGATCGATTTGGTGAAGATCGTTTGCGTATATTAAGAGCTATTAGATTTGCTGGTAGATTTGGAAGCAATCTTGATCCAGCTACTGATGCTGCATTACAAAAGGATGCTAGTCTTGAAGGTATTTCTGGTGAGCGTATTCGTGATGAATTTATCAAGGGAATGAAATCAGCAAAGAACTTGCCAAGCTTCTTGCAAATGATTGATAAATACAAATTATTTGATTGGATTTTTAGAGGTCTTAAAGTAAATAAAAAATTTATTAACGATAAGGATATTATTGTTGATTTAGCAGATTTACTCAAGGATAATGACATTAATTCAATAGGTAAGTCACTTAATGAATTGAAATACACAGATGAAGAAATCAAAGCAATTAAATTCTTGATTGCAATGCTTAGTCTGAATGTTGATACAGCAGTTGCTTTAAAACGAGCACAAGAACATGCTGGTGTTACACCAGAACAGATTAAAAATTTTTGTAAACGAGAAGGTGTACCATCTGATTTGTTAAATGCATTTATTAAATTTAACTTAAGCGTAAGTGGTCCAGAAGTAATGGAAAAAACTGGTCTTAAACCAAGTAAAGAATTAGGTCAAGCCATTCAAAAGATGGAAACGGATAATTTTAAGAAATTACTTTAGTTCTCTTGATTTATTTGATAGGTTACCGTATATTTATCTTTATAAATTAATTTATGGCAAAATATCTGGTAACTTATAGCGACCAATTTAATGAAATTGAAATAAACGGTTTTCAGATAATGACCGAAAAGGAATACGAACACTTTGAAGAATTAGCTGCAAGTATCAATTGGGGATTTACACATAAAATAGGAGAACAAGAAATAGAATTCTCAAGTGGAGATGATTTTTTGACTAAGATTGATTATAAAGAAATCTCCAACGAAGAAGCTAAGGTTATCAAAAAGTTGTTTAACAATGAATATGGAGTCTTTATAGGTGAAAGCGCATTAGAATCGATCATTGGTGAAGAGGAAGACATAGAAGAGGAAGAAGATGATTATAATAATGAGGAAACAGATGAAGATGACGATGAAAACGACTAAATCATAAAATATTTTCAAAAAGACTTGCTTTTTAATAAAATACTTAGTACCTTTGTGTAACAATTAGCAATAACGCTATATTTATTAGATGAATGGGGTTTATAGCCCACAACAAAAAACAAAATGAGAAACATTAATATACATATGATATCGATTAGTAATTGGAGACGTAATAGTCATACCAATGAGTCGGCTATGTGTGTTAATTTCTTTGATGATTTTTGAGAATCAAAAGATAAAATGACAACAACCCGACTCGGAAAAATCTAAGTCGGGTTTTTTTATTTTAAAAACATGGCAGAAGAAAGACTTAAAAAACTTGGAATAGAAAAGATAAAAGACTTGAACAAGGATTTTGATAAGTTTTATGAAGCCTATAAAAAGAAAGCTGAAGAAGCTGAGTGTTTCGGTGAACTAAGGTTCAAGAAACAACACGGAAGAGTTTTTATCTACGTGGTTCTTTGACGTATTGATTATCTACGAGTGTGGTGCAACGGCAGCATACGGGTCTCCAAAACCTTTGATGGGAGTTCGAATCTCTCCACTCGTGCATATACATACATGGCCGAATGGTTATAGGCAACGGTCTCCAAAACCGAGAGCAATGATTTTAAGTAATCCAGTCTCTATGTGGGTTCGAATCCTACTGTATGTGCAGAAGTCGTTGGCTGAGTGGTTTAAAGCGATCTGCTGTGAAAGCAGATGTCCCTGAGGGGACCATAGGTTCGAATCCTATACGGCAATGGAAGGGTAAAGCGTAATGGTATCGCCCCAGTCTTGAAAACTGGTATCGGGAAACTGATGTGTAGGTTCGAGTCCTATCTCTTCCGCAAGCTTCGATTGGTACACGTTAAGTACCCCTTGGAAAGTTTAGGTAGGATAGGTGGTCCTCGCTTGTTTGGAAAACAAGAACCCATTTAGTTGGGCCCTTTTCGAATAAGGAACTTTCCGCTAATCTCCGCAAGTTATGCGGAGATTAAATGATACATTCTACGCAAATATGCGTAGATTAATATGGTGAGCGTAGTGTAGCGGTTAACACGATAGATTGTGGTTCTATTAACGCCAGTTCGATTCTGGTCGTTCACCCAAGTAGTACATGGTGTTTCAAGCATTAAGGTGATGCGTTGCCCTGTGAAGGCAAATAACTCGGTTCGATACCGTGGTAACACCCATATCGTTTGACCACTTTTAGTAAGTTAACTAAAACTCCCAGATGGGATGCCCAGTGAATGAATAGCTGGGGTGGTTTTGCGGTCAGGAATATTCTCGAAGCAAATCAATGAGATATAGCTATACATTGATTAGATAAGTATGAAACATGACTTGGTATAAAGTGGTTCGAATCCATCTTTGAGAGCTAAAAACAAAACGAATGAAAAAAGTATTTGATATGCTTTAAGGTCTACTAAACAATAGACTCAAAAGCAATGAGTATAAACAGAAACAGAAATGAACTTAAGCATCTTATTGATAGAAGAGCTTATAACATTCTAACATCAATCGATCAAGACCCTTACACAGAAGAAGCTTGGTCAACTCACCATCGTAGAACTTTAAAATCTATGAAAGGAAGTAAAAATGAATTTAGTTGGAAAAGAAAAGAACTATACGCTTTTTAATATAGAATGTATAGAACTTGGAAATACAACAGAAAAAATCAGTGGAAGGAATAACTTCCACACATTGGTACCTAGCTCAATTGGTTAGAGCGTTTGCCTGATACGCAGAAGGTTATGGGTTCGAGTCCCTTGGTACCAACATATTGTGACGTGGTTGAATGGTTTAGGCACTAGTCTGATACGCTAGAGTACATAGTACTAATGTGGGTTCGAGTCCCACCGTCACAACAAACATGATAGCAATATCATGGACCACATAGCTTAACGGTAGAGCAGCCCAGTCATACAGGGGTAGTGTCATGGTTCGACTCCATGTTTGGTTACTAATGGGGATAGGGAGGTTGCGTATCTCGCTTGGTCAGTCCCAAGTAAGTCAGAAATGACGTTCTATTAAAAAGGTGTTATAAGGTAACATGATTAGCGAGTAACTAGGATCAACGATAGATGAACTAGAAGAAAGGAATCTAACAGCTGTATGATGCTCTAATAAATAGAATAAGCGGATTCAATTTCCGTTATCGCCACAAAAAATTGAATATGGTGACGTACCGAGCCAAGCTTATACCTTGGATATTCGTAACTGGTTGTTGAAAATACGGGTTCAAATCCCTTCGTCACTACAAAAATAATATGGGTCGGTAGCTCAATTGGATAAGGCTCTCGGCAAGGAGTGATTAATTTCACTAAAGATTGTTAACCGATAAGATGTGGGTTCGAGTCCCACCTGACCCGCAAAAATTTGACTTTTTTCGAAATTTCATTATATTTATTAACAAAACAAGTTAATATGAAAGATGCGATTTTGAAATTAAAAGAAGATGGTAAAACATACAATGAAATTAAAAAAATTTTAGGGTGTGCGATATCAACAATCAGTTATCATTGTAATAAAAATGGTAAAGGTACTGATAAAAAATTAAGTGATGAATTAATTTTAAAAATTAAAGATTACTATTTAACACATACACTGATTGAGACTAGTGAAGTATTTGACGTTAGTATCGCTAGTGTTAAAAAATATTGTGATAATAAACGAATAATTTTAACTACAAATGAACGAAAAAAAAATAGAGTTAATTCAGTAACTAAAAGAAGAAGAAACCTTAAAATAATTGCTGTTAAATATAAAGGTGGGTGTTGTAAGAAATGTGGATATGATAAATGTATTGGAGCATTAGAATTTCATCACCTTGATCCGACACAAAAAGACTTTGGAATATCACAAAAAGGAACAACTAGGTCTTGGGAAAAAATAAAAATTGAATTGGATAAATGTATCATGGTTTGTTCAAATTGTCATAGAGAAATACATGAAGATTTAAATAAAAATACGGAGAGTTTGCCATAGTTGGCCGAATGGTCCAGACTGTTAATCTGGTAAGCGTAAGCTTCATCACAGGTTCGAATCCTGTACTCTCCGCACACTGCGTGGCTTAGTGGAAAAGAGCATTCTCTCATAAGGAAGGCCAAGCGAGTTCGAACCTCGTACACGCAACATGATTTCGCAATTCGCAAATTGCGAATTGAATATGCCGATGTAGCCAGTTCTGTCTTCGAAACAGTTATCTGTAATGGAGTTGCAAATGTAGGTTCGAATCCTATCTTCGGTACTAATGGTCCCATAGCTCAACTGGATAGAGCCCTCGCCTACGAAGCGAGAGGTTGTAAGTTCGAATCTTACTGAGACCACAAAAATAAAAATCATGGAATATAACATTGAACAACAACTTAGAGGAACTAGAATTCTTTTTGCTGAAGAAGCAAAAGAAAGACGTAAGCTACTTAACAAGATGATTGAAATTGTTGAAGCAAAAGGCTTCGATGAAATCATTCTTCCAAGTCTTGAGAAATCTGAAATCTATGTTGATAAAGCTGGACCAGAAATACTAAATCAAATGTATACCTTCACAGATAAAGGTGAAAGAGAACTTTGTTTACGACCAGAAGGAACAGCAACAGTTCAATTACTGGCTGACAAGTATTGGAAGACACAAAAGAATGTTAAGATGTGGTACTTCGAAAGATGTTGGAGATATGAAAGACCACAAGCTGGAAGATACAGAGAATTCTTTCAATTTGGAATTGAATGGATCAATCCAAAAAACCCAGAAGAAGCAAGACTTGAATTGATTGAGCTAGCAAAAGAATTGGTATCTTTAAAAACAACTGACTTTATTGTAAATGATTCTGCAAAGAGAGGTTTATCATATTATACAGGTGCTGGATTTGAAATTGCAGTTGATTCATTAGGAGCGCAAAAACAAGTTGTAGGTGGTGGAACATACAAACAAGGAATTGGTTTCGCAATTGGTTTTGATCGTTTGATGTTAACTTAAAATGGCCACATCGTCCAACTGGAAAGGACACAGGTTTCCTAAACTTGGAATTTGAGTTCGAATCTCAATGAGGCTACAAAATAAAATGCAGATATACACGAGTTCGCCTTCTAAGCGAATAATCGTAATTGGATGTGAAAATGTGGGTTCGACTCCCTCTTTCTGCACAACATGGTCTTATGGTGTAACTGGATAGCACATGTGCCTTCTAAGCATATAGTTGGGGTTCGAATCCCTATAGGACCACTTTACTTTTCATAAATAATTCATTAATCTTATCTATGAGTGAATTATTAAAATCTGGATGTGTTGGTAAAAATAAAACACAAAAACAAATCCTAGCAGCTTGGGAAAAGACTGGACTACTACAAGGACTTAAAGGATCAATGAAAATTTATATTGCAAATGCAATGGAACGTGGTGCAACATTAATACTAACAGGAAGATATGGCACTGAATGGAAATATGATATATTGTTTTTTCCTATAATTAGAAGAACAATGACACTACTTAAGTCAAAAGAGTATTTCTTTTTATTTGGTAAATCATCTGATCCAAATAAAAAAGAAAAGATTAAATTAGCTTTGAAAAATTTTGATGTTGAATATCTTGTTAATAGTATGAATGAAAATATTCCAAAATTTGAATCGTTAATCACAAATATGAATCATGGATGGATTAATAATTTAGATATAGAGGCTGAAATTTGTTCTTATTATACACAAATGTTAGCTAGAGGTCTATCTGTACAATATAGATATACAGATGTCTTTAAAAAATCAAATGGTAAATTACTGTTGTTCAATATTCCAACTAATGAATATTAATGGAGAGCAATGCGATATGGTTGTCGTCCTTGTTTGCTAAACAAAGGGTACCTTAGGGTATGGGATTCGATTTCTCTGTTCTCCGCAATTAATCTGGACAAATTTGTCCAGATTTTGTCCAGATAATCAATATTTATAAGTATGAAAGAACTTATAAGACAAAAACTACAAGAATCCATTAATTTTGAAATAGTAGAAAATCTATTGGATGAAGAGTACCCAACAAACTTCGATATAGCTCATTTTAAGACACTTAAGTCTTTTAATCAAAGAGTTCAATACTGTCAAGAGAATCTACAAAGAATTTCTTCTGGGTCTTCTAGAATTGTCTATAAGATAGACAATGAAAAGGTATTAAAGCTAGCTAAGAACAAAAAAGGTCTTGCTCAAAATGAAGTAGAGGCTGGATATTCTCAATATCATGATCTTAGTGATGTTACAGCTAGAGTCTTTGAATACAATCAAGATAATTTATGGATTGAAATGGAACTTGCTAGAAAGGTTTTAAAAGGAGATTTTCAACGTATCACTGGATTTTCATTTGAAGATTATATAGCAGCTATTCATAATTATGGAAATGACGTACATCCTAGTAAATACTCACAAGACATGCCAATTGATAAGGAAATTGTTGCTCGTATGTGGGAAGATGAATTTGTTTATGGTATGTTTCAGTATATTGGTAATTATGAGGCACCTGTTGGTGATCTAAAAAGGCTTAGTAGTTATGGTATTGTAAAACGAGGTAATCAAGATGCTATTGTGATGATCGATTATGGTCTTACATCAGATGTTTACTCATCTTACTATTCATAAAAATTTATTTTGTTTTCTCAAATAACCAAGTATTTATTTGGAAATTAAAAGCATGTTTACACCAAACCATTTGCATTTGATAGTTAAGGGTACCTTTAAAAACCCACCAACGAAGGTTGATGAATTAAATAAATGGTTTACAGAGCTTGTACAAAAGGTTCGTATGGTTGTTGTAGCTGGTCCAACTTCAGTCTATGTCTCTGAAGAAGGAAATGAAGGTTTAACAGGTACCATTACTCTAGCTACATCTCACTCTTCAATTCATGTGTGGGAAAAGAATGATCCACCAATGTTTCAATTTGATATTTACTCATGTTCTCCATTTACAGCACAAGAAGTTCTTGATCATTTGAATCAATTTGAGCTTTTGAATTATGAATATATATTCATAGATAGAAATGGCCTTAAAATGTCGATATTTGATGAAGGAAGCAAATAATAGATTAAAAGCTTGCTATTGAAATTTATTCAAATTAATTTATCTCTTCAATAGCAATACGTTTATAGTTTATTTGTTTAAATTGAGTAGGTGATAATCCAGTATTTTTTTTAAATTGATTGGATAAATGTCCTACACTGCTATAGTTCATTTTTTTTGCTATTTCAGTAAGAGTAAGTTCATCGTAGATAATAAATTCTTTTACTCGTTCAATCTTATGGGATATCATGAATTGTATTATTGTAATTCCATGTGCCTCTGAGAATAAGTTTGCAAGATATGTATAACTATAATTTAATTTTTCACTTAGATATGTTGAAAATTTTATCTTGATAGGTTCTTCACTATAATGAACAATATCGATTATTATATTTTTTATTTTCTCGATCAATATGGCTTTTTTGTCATCCATTAATTCAAGACCTGATCTTAGTAAAACTTTTCTAAGCTGATCACGTTGCTCCTCAGTAATATTTTCCATAATTTCAATTTCGCCTAAATCCACAATAATAAAATGAAGATGAAGTTTAGACAACTCATCTTTTACTAGTATTTTGCAGCGATTACTCACCATGTGTTTAATCCATAAAATCATTTTTCGGAGTTCTTCTTATCATATATCCAGTTATAAATATCAAGCTAGAAGGCTTAAAATCATGTTTATACATATTATGTTTTCACATTTAAGTTCATATGCTCAACAATAAATGAGTTAGTAGCTGTTATGTCTGTAGCATATAATTCAATAAAGTCGTTAGTAGATAGAGCAATTAAGCCACTTAAAGAAAAAGACATTTTATCGTTTGCAGCTGTACTTCTTACTTGAACTTGTTGATTTTGAGAAAGACTTCCATTTTTAAAAATCGCTAACTTATAGCTTTGATTTGTAGTAGGTGATGCTATAGACCCTGTACAATTAACACTAAAGGTATTGGTTGTTGTTCCAGTATATGTTAATTTGTTGTTAGAAGTGGAAAAGTTAGTTAATAAGCCACTTGTTGTTGTACCACTTACTTTAATAAATGTTCCAGCAACAAGTGTAATCGTTGATGCTGTATTTAGATTCATATAACACTCACCAGTATAATGTATTAATTTATTATATGATATAGTATTTATTAATATTTGTTTACCATCTAATTGATACATTCATTGATATATTAATAACTAATTAATTATTGCATTACAGAATACAAGAAATCAATTTTATCACTTGTTGATATTTGATACCCAGCGACAGAACCAACCCAATATAATAAATCACCAGCTGACATTAAAGCAAATGTTTTTGCTGTAATACCACCATCATTGGAGAAATAACAAGAATTATTTTTAACTCCATTTCCAACTGAGGTACTTAATCCATTAATTAAAACTTGAATATTTCCACCTCTCGCTGGTGGTTCCACTAATGCTATTGAACATGCTTGATTAAAATCTGATGTAGTTGTTAACCCACTCATGTTTTTATTATTGATTGTACCAGTAGTTGTTTTAATACCAGCATAATAAACAAATGTAAGTGGTGTTGTATCTAAGCTAATTGGGTCTAGTGTTGTTAATTCCCATGAATTACTAGCATTGGTTCCACCTTCTGATATGGGAATAAGAATACCAGCATTAATATCATCAAGTGTTCTTGTCCAAGCACTTGAATTAGCCAAATAAATACCATTATTTTGAGAAAGTGTTTGATTTTTTACCAATATTCTATTACCTGTAGCAGTTAAAACTCCATCAATTAATTGATTACCAGTTAACACAATATTAGATGTTGTTGCAAGTCTTACGACATCTTTAACTGTTCGTCCTTCAAACAAAGCATCAACATAATTTTTTGTTGCTAAATGTGAAGATAATGTTGGGTCTATACCACTAACAGTACTGGTAAATGGTCTACTACCATTAGCTTTAGTGTATACTTCTATCAGAGTTAAATCAGATATAGTATTAATTTTTATTTGTTTACCGTCTAATTGGTCCATGATTTTTCTTTTTTTTTTTCTTTTTATGAATAGTATAAAAACTTAACTATATCTGTTGGTGTAAAATCATATTCTAAACCAGTGTATGTAATATTAAGTCCATCAACTATAAATGAGTTTATTTCAATACCATTGACAAAAAATTGAACTACTGTATTTAATAATGGTAAATGTGAAAGTGTGAAATATATTTGTCCACTACTTGGTGAGAACATATCTACATTCTCATTTAATAATGATTGATTATTGATAAATGGTATTGAAATAATTTCTCCATTTATTTTACTTAGTAAAAGATTTTCGTTGCTTATTGACGCATTAAAAATAATATTTCCTTTCAAATACAAAAAATTACTATCAATATCAATATGCGATAACGGACTATGTTTAGTTATAGCATTGAAATATTGTAATTCTATACCCTTTGGTGTTGAAAAACGTGTGATGAAAGGGCTACTTAAAGTGCTAAGTGTTAATTTATCATACATTATAAAAATACTTATAATCACATAGTAATATTACTATGTGATTATAAGATTTTATTTAGTTTTCTAATATTATTGTCACTTCACCTGGAGCAGCTGGAGGTGCTGGAGGTAGTAATGGTAATTCTTGTGCTGGTGTTACTAAATTACAAGAAACTTTTTCAAACATTTGAATATAAGCAATACCACCAAATGTTACAGCACCTGTTAATGCAATAAGTCTACCATTAACATTTACACTGTCTCCAACACTAATCGAAGAATAAGCAATGATTGTTCCTACAAATGTAGAAGTAGCACCAAGTGTTGCAGAACTACCTACAAGCCAGAATACATTAGCAGCTTGAGCACCACCAATAAGAATAATGTGTGTATTTGCAGCTGTTATTAATGTAGTTCCAATTTGAAACACCCAAACTGAATCTGGATTTCCACCACCATCAAGTATTAATGTTTCAGTAGCTCCAATACCAGTAGATGTAGCAACTTTGTAAACTCCTGAGGTTAATGTTATACTACCTAAGTCACCACCAATTGTTGTTGCACTTGTGATTGCTTTATATTCATTAAAAACTGTATTAGCATCAATGATACCAGATGCAGCGATATCATCATTGATATGATATGCTCCAGAAATAATTGCTGGTGGAAAACCAGTGATCGATGTTCCTGGACTTAAACCAAGATCACCACAAATTGTTGTTGGTCCAGCTCCAGCTACAGTTATTGTTGATGCAGCTAAAACGCTAAACGCATTTGAAGCACCCATAGCAAATGTTGGTGGTACAGCTGAAAAAGGAACAGGTGCTGATTCAATTTCTGAACCTGTTAAACTCTCAACAATTCCTAAAACAGATTTTACCAAGTAACTATATGATACTCCAACAAAAACTGTATTATCAGTATATGTTGTTCCTGTTACTGGTGTGTTATTTAAAGGAATGTTGGATTCATTTCCAAGTGTCAGTCCTCGATATATATTATATCCAGTTACTGGTGATGTGCTGGGTATCCAGCTAATTTCAATTGAGTGGGCCATTTTGTTTTGGTTTAGTTTTAAGGGTTATTGTTTACTTTTATAATCATATATAAGTATGAAATTTAAACTTATAAACATTACAATATTATCTTCCTAAGTTACAACATTTACGTTTATTGATATAAAATACTTACATTTAATCTAGTCGGATTCTTCTATGACATAAAAATGAGTAATAATTTGGTTATTTGGTTTTAATTTCATACCTTTGTAATATGAAAGACTTCATTAAAGAAACACTTAGAGAAAACATCGAAAAGAACTCTTTAGGTGTTATAGTGTCAAAGCCAAATCAAGAGCTTATTGTTATGCGTGGAATTCCAGGAGCTGGAAAGTCTACCAAGGCTAAAAGTCTTGTAAAAGAAGGTAAGATACACTCAACAGATACTCTTATTGAAGAAGCTGGTGATTACAGGGAATTTTTTGCTAAGATGATTACTGAAAAGGACTTTACTCCACTTAGCAGAATGCACTCAAAGAATCTTAAGAATGCTATTGAATCAATGGAATTTGGTATCACACCAGTTGTCGTTGATAACACTAATATCAAACAAAACGAATGTAAGTCTTACGTTGTAGCTGCATTAAAAATGGGTTATGCTGATGACAACATCAAATTTGTTGATATTGGAACTGCTGGTTTAATGGCTGAGCAATTGGCTGTTAGAAACACTCATGGTGTGCCTTTGGATAAGATCAAGACAATGATCACCTCACATGCATCAAGTGGCCCATTAACGCTTAAAAACGTATTGGAAGCAAAAGATATGTATAAGCAATCAGATGTATTGTATTCAGCAATTGTGTTGGATACAGCATCACACTTACAATTGTTATCACATACATTTCCAATTGCAACACCAAAAGGTTGGACTACTTATGCTCATCACATGACAATTGCATTTGGTAAAGGTATTAAAGATAAATCAGAGTTAGGTAAAAAAGTTACACTAACAGTTACACATGTTGGTATTTCTGACATGGCTATGGCTGTTAGAGTTGAAGGTTATCCAACTGAAAATAAAATGCCACATATTACACTTGCTGTTAACCCAAATGGTGGTAAGCCAGTAATGAGTAATGATATTACCAAATGGCAAGATGTTAAGCACTTTATGATTACTGGTATTGTAACTGAAGTTAAGAAAAAATGATAAAGTTTAATCTTGATGAAATTAAAAAGATGGTTGAAGAATCAAAACCTTCCGCTTCTTTTCATACATACGAAAAGATTGGAAATGTTATTTTTCCTGTAACTTATTTTAATAATGGGGTTGTGGTTATAGACTATCCCAACCAATTACCAATAAAGAAATAAGTATATGGATGTAATAGTATCAGCTGTGTTTAATAGTGATGAAAAATATCACATTACTGTTGGATTCCCACCAACTCAAGAAAAATTATCAGTTAAGGAATCAACACATATATTGGTGAGTGGTATTTCTTTATTGATTAAATCTTGTTCAAATAATCAAAATGGAATAAAAGATTATGAACTTATAAAAGAAGTAATAGAGCATTTAAATCTTGAATTTACTTCAATAAATTCGTTTAATGATCTTAAAATGGAACCTAAATATTTTAAACATGAAAGTTAGCGCACAAGTTGTTTTATTAAACAAAGAAGGTTATGTTTTAGGTGTCTCTAGAAAAACCGATCATAATGATTTTGGATTAGCTGGTGGTAAGATGGACCCAGAAGATGATGGTGATCCACAAAAAACAGCTATTCGTGAAACACGAGAAGAAACTGGTCTAACTATTAGTCATTTAAAACTAATTTTTGCAATTCACAAAGATGGTTATATGAGCTATACTTATATGGCTGATTACGAAGGTGAAATAAATCATAACGAACCTCATGTTGTTAAGTGGCTTCCATTTGAACGTCTTGTAAATGGAAGCTTTGGCAAGTACAATAAATTGGTTACTGAATCACTTAATGATATTGGCATCAAGTATATTTATTCAGAATCATGAGTGGTATAGAAGGAACATTTGGTAATACACCAGCTGCGATTAGATTAGCTAAATTTTTAGTTAATGATGAAAAGCAATTAGGTAAGGTAGGTAAATTAATATCAAATTTCAATATGATATTAAATGAGTTATCAAAGGTTGATACTAAGATACGTTTTTCCTTATCTGTAATGGTTTATGAGAAATATACAAAATTAATTGCTGAATATCCAAAAGAATATAATTCTTTTATTTCAAATGTCATGACAACCAGATATAGAATTTGGTTGAAAAGCCATGATAGCAATGTTCCATATAAAATAAGAAAAAAATGGAAACAATAGCGTTTACAAAAACAAAATTACCATATGGTTGGTTAGGAAATATGTCTCCTTATCCAATAACTTTTGGTGATGAAACATATCGAACAACAGAAGCTTTATTCCAAGCTTTAAGATTCTCAGATAACGCAATTAAAACGCTTATAAGAGAACAAAAGTCACCAATGGGAGCAAAGCTTGTAGCTAAATCAAAAGCATCAGAAATGACAGTAGAACAACTTTCGATGATAGATGTTCGTAACATGCAAATGTGTATTAAATTGAAACTAGTTCAGCATCCAAATTTAGTGGCTGATCTATTGGCTACTGGTGATGCTTTGATTATTGAAGATGTTACAAATAGAGGTGCTAGAGGAAGTAATTTGTTCTGGGGTGCAATGCTAGTGGATGACAAATGGGTGGGAAAGAATGTATTAGGTCAACTTTGGATGGATTTAAGAAAAGACTACAAAAATCTTGATCTTTAAATAAAGAAGTAGTATATTTGCATAATGGAAAACAAAGGTCAAGATAGATTAGATCGCCATTTGGAATTGAGTGGGAAGTTAATCGAAATGGGTCAAGCATTAATCAATGAAGGAAAAGAAAATTCAGATTATAATACAACCCAAGTTGGTAATTTTTTAGTATTGACTGGTGGTTTAATACTTGATCAAGAAGATGTATTTTTATTTGCACAATTATGTTCAATGTTCTCAGCAAAAAAAGTACTTGAAACAATGGAACGAAATAAGGTAAACATTAGTGATCATTTAGTTAAGAAAAATGAAAATGAATCACATGAAGATTTTATAAACAGAATAAACAAATTAAGGAAGGATAACGGTTTAGGACCTATTAATCCAACTAGTTAAAACATGGCTCCGTAGCTCAACTGGATAGAGCAACGGTTTTCTAAACCGTAGGTCATTGGTTCGAGTCCAATCGGGGTCACAAAAATTAAAAAATATGAAGAAGATTTACTTATTACTTGTATTATGTTTTGCATCATTAGCATCACTACAAGCACAATCAATGTTTTCAGATTATTATCTGTATGATACGATATTGTCACAACCAGATACACTTAATCATAGTATAGAAAGAGATAATGTTATAACGATTCAAAGTAATTGTGCAACTCCAACTGGTATTATGAATTCAACAATTATTCCACCACCTAGCTATGTTTGGTTACAAACAAATGGTTATTGCAATCCATCTAATTATGGAAAAACTGGAACGGTTTGTTGGACCTTTACACCAACACAACCTAATATTTCTATTAATTCTGGTTTTTCAACACTAGGTTGTGCAACAGTTAGTTTTGGTCCATTCAATTTATTTACATGTGCTCCAGCTTGTGCGCCTATGGGTTCTGGATTTAATTTTGTTGTCATACCAAATCAATGTTATACTTGGTGCATGTCATATAATGGAAATCCAGCTGCTTGTACATTTACTGATTTTTGCCCTTATTTTTCACAATCAAATCCATTACCAATTGAATTGATTTATTTTGCTGGATATGTACAAGAAACTTCTACTATACTATCATGGTCCACTGCTTCTGAAACTAATTGTGATTATTTTACAATAGAGAGAACACTAGATGGTATATCATGGGATAATATTGGAACCGTATCTGGTCACGGCAATTCAACACAAGTTATCAGTTATCAATTTGAAGATAAACTTCCTAATCAAGGAATAAATTATTATCGTCTAAAACAAATTGATTATAATGGAAGTTTTAGATATTATGGAATTGTTGTTGTAATAATAGATCAACAAACAAAAATACTTTTAAAGATTACCAACTTATTAGGACAGAAAGTAGATGAAGATGCAGAAGGAGTTAAAATCTATTATTACAGTGATGGAAGTGTTGTTAAAAAAATTACCAGATAATTTGGTAGTTTAAATTATTTTCATTACCTTTGTATCAATATGAATCATACTGAAACAATTTTAAAAGAAGATGGCACTATTTTTAGTGTGGTCGATTATATTGATGATTTGAAGCTTAAACTTCAAATTGTTACTGGTGAGATAACACAAAAATTATTTTATCAAAATGAATTTGGTGGTATGACTCCAATAGATGAGTTGGGTTGTTCTGATTATCGAAGTTTCAAAGAAGTTGATCAGTTACTAAAAGAATTGGTTAAAAAACAAATGGAAGTTAGGATAAAAGAATTTAACAAAAGTAAATAATATTAAAATGGAATTAGCTGTCGTAAAATATATTAAAGAACATGGTATTGAAAAAACAATACTTGACTTTAAGTTAAAGACTAAGGTTTATGAAAACAAAATCTTGCTTAAATACGATCAATTAGTCTCTCCAACTCTTATGGCTTTGCCAGAGATGCAAGATTGCCGTGGTCTTATCCTTGATAGAAACGACTTTAGCGTAATGTCAATGGCATTCCGTAAATTCTTCAACTCTGAAGAAGGAAATGCTCATAAAATTGATTGGTCAACAGCTTATGTCCTTGAAAAGCTTGATGGATCGATGATGCAAGTTTATTGGGATAAATACCAAGAAAAATGGTTTGCTGCTACAAGTGGTACAGCTGAAGGTGAAGGTGAGGTTAACAACAAAATGGGAACAACCTTTAATGAATTGTTTTGGAAAACTGTAACTGAAAAGTACAACTTTAATCCATCTCAATTGAACAAGGATTTTTGTTTTGTTTTTGAATTGACCACACCATATAACATCGTTGTAAAACCACATGGTGAATCAAGCGTTGCTTTGTTAACAGCAAGAAACGTAAGAACACTTGAAGAAGTATCACGAGAAGAATTGCTTAATATTGGATCAGTATTGAATGTACCAGTGGTTAAGTCATATGACTTGAATCAAGGCAATATTGGTGCGTTACTGCGTACTTTTGAGAACATGGTTTGGCATGATGAAGGTTATGTTGTTTGTGATGCTAACTTTAACCGTGTTAAGGTTAAGAATCCAGCTTATGTTGCTGTCCATCACTTAAAAGGTAAGTCAGCTGAACATAATATCTTAACCATCGTTAAATCAAATGAAATAGAAGAATTTGCTTCTACATTCCCAGACCGTAAGGATGAGTTGTACAAGCTTAAAGAAAACTATGATAAACTTATCAATAAGTTGAACTTGGTATGGGTTGAATTGGAAACAAGAAAGCCAAAAAATATCATGCCAGCTGAAAAGAAAAAGTTTGCTCAAGCAGTATTTGAAGTTTGTGGAAAACACGATATCAAAATATTTACTGGATTATATTTTGGTCTTGCTGATGGTAAGATTGCCTCTGTAGAAGACTTTATGTTTAACTATGATGATAAAGCACTTTATCGTTTGCTTTAATATTTGTTTTTATTTAGATTACCAATATAAATAACCCCATTTATTTCTCTTGTTGTAGCCCATAATGGTTGTAGATTGCTGAGTGCGTTTACAACCATTATATTAGTATTATTATCAAAACTAATAACTGGATTAATATGGTCTATATGCCATTCACCATAGTTATCCCAATTCATTCCATCAGTAAACAAGTTTTCAATATGATTTTTAAGATCAGTAGGTGAATACCCTAATAAATCGATAGTTTTATTTTCTTTATTTTTACCAAATCTTTTGAGAGTATTAGTTAATACACTAATCCATATTTTAATATGTGGTTTTTCTTTATTATATTTCTTTTTATATTTGTTTAATTTTTCACGATTTATTTGACCATATCTTTTCATATAGTCTTTTATTTTGTCTTTATTTTTAGTTCTATAATTTTTTTTATTATTAGATATTTTATCCTTATTTCTTTCTAAGGTTTCAGTTCTTCTAGTTTCAAATTTACCACCTTTATTATATTCTTTATAAAATTCTTTTCTATACTCAGATAATTTTCCTTTATTTTCTATTTGATAATTTTTAATATAAGTCTTAAAATAGTTTTTGTTATTATTTCGGTACTTTTTATTAGTATTATTTTTGCAAATTTTACAAATACTAATATGTTTACCATTTGAGGTATGATATTCGCTAATAGGTTTTTCATTACCACATTTAGTACAGATTTTATTTTCCATTGTTAATAGAGTTAAAATGCTGTTCCAATAACCAATTAATTAGTTGTGACTTATTAATGTCATCCTGTTCCATTTGCTGAAAATTAATGGTTGAGATAGATATGCTTAATTTACCCTTTTTCTCTTCTTTTGGTTTTTTGTTTCGTCCCATATTAGTATGTGTTTATATACTAATAAATATCTTACTTTTTAGTAAAGTTCGCTTTTTGGCGATTTTTATTTTTAAAGTGTTCAGTAAGCAGTGAATCAACCAATTTAGACTTATTATAGTTGCCTTCATCTAATTGTTTAAGGATATTTGGATCAATAGCAATACTGATATGTTTAGAGTCTTTCATAGGTTATAAATATAGTAATATAAAAATAAAAACAAAGTTTTCATTGACATTTTATTGCGTTTTTAGTATCTTTAGACTAAAAACATGGAAAAAGAGTGTGCTGATTTAAAAACAAAATGGGGTAGAAGTTTCTTCCTCTATAAATGTAGACGATATGTACAATTATATCTTATGGTTGAAAAGCTAAAGGAAAGACCAGATATGTGGCATAAGAGAGTTGAATATGGTATCTGCTTTAATCGTTTACGTTTAGCTAAAACTAGGAAAGAAGTAAGAGATATAATTAATAATAGTCAAATTAAAGTTCTTATTAGAAATAAATATTGATATAGATTTGGTAAATTCAATTATTATTCATACCTTTGCATCATAATCTTAAAATATACAAATATGAAAATCGATATCAATGGTGTAAGTATCACCTTAACTGATGAACAGTTAGCTGAAATAGCTAGACAAACCAACAAATTCAGGTCTTATAAAGACATCAAAACACTTGAAGATGCCTATAAACACTTAGGTAAAACACTACCAGATTATACTAATACCAGTTTACGTAAACGTGAAATAGCATTAAGGCATCTTGAAGTAGTGGTTGAAGCCATTAGATCATTTACCAATTGGACACCAAATTTTAGTGATAGGAATCAATCAAAATGGTTTACTTGGTTTAAAGTTGACTGCGGTTTTTCGTATTATGATACTAGTTATTTTAATACTAATACGTATGTTCCATCGGCCCTTTATGTAGAAAGCGATGATCAAGCTAAATTTTTGGGTATTACATTTTTGGACTTGTTTAAGGATTACCTTTTAAACGAAAAATAATTTAACAGACCTTAACCACATTCAGTCCCTTTGCTGATAACAGATTGAGTCTTTGTAATGGAGACTCTTTTTGTTTTAAGTAAAACTATAATTAAATTTGGTAATTTCAAATAATAATCATACCTTTGTATTAAAATAATACCAGTAACCCGAAAATGGTAATAAGAGTAGGGATATTTAACTAAAAATAAAATGAAAAATTTTAAAACTATTATGATTGTAATGATGACATGTATGTCCATCATGATTTTTGGACAAACAAGCACTGATATTCAAAAAGAGCACTCTCCAATTTGTTCAATTTTATATACTGGAAATTTACCATCATTACCAGCTGGTGGTGGTGTGTTTATTCATGCTAAAGAACTATCTTTTTTTACAACAATAAAAGGTGGTACTTCATATTCTGGAGATGGAAGCATTGTTGCTTATGATAATAGTGGAGTTTATCAAATAGGAACTTGGGGTAATGTTGCCACTGGTAAATCAGCTTTTTATACAACAAATAATATATTTAGAATTGATTTTGGTATGGGTTATGCGGTATATCATAAAAATAATTTTTTTGTAAGACCATATATTGGTGTTGGTGTAACAAAAAGATCATCTACAACAGATAAGTTTTTAGAAGCAGAAGATGTCAGCTCTGGTTATAATGTTTTAGGATATTATTGGGTGAATAATGGTTCATCATCAACATCTGAAACAAAAGCAAATTTCACTTTTGGTGTTTTAGCTGAAAAAAGTCACTTTTCATTTGGATTAGGTTATGATTTTAATCCAAAAGGGGTTGTTTTATTGGCTGGATTTAATTTTTAATAAATATAGGGGTTGAGATGAAAATCCTTTAAAGAGTAATCACAAAATAAAACAAATAATGAAAAATATTAGATTTATTATAATAGCACTTATAATGTGTTTTACGTTGACAGTTTTTGGACAAGACACATTAAAATATTCCGATCTTCAAGGGAGTATTCGACCAAAAACAACAACAGAATTCACAGTCTACCAAGCAAAAGATGGTTCAATTTATAAAATTGGCGATACATTAACAATTGGTGTTCCCTCATCAAATAAAACATTTGCATATATTACTCAGGGTGATGGTTTGATTACACCAATAACACCATTATTTGCTTCAGCTAGTGGTGATAAAACAATAATTAAACGATTTGATGTTGTTGGTACTAAAAAAAGTGGGTTTTATGTATCTGTTAGAAGTAAAGGATATTATGGTGCTCTAACAGGTAATTATTCTTCAAAATTTGAAATAGCAATTGAAAATGGTGAGATTAAATCATTTGGAATGACAAGTGATGAAGCACTTGCTGAACTTAAAAAATGGAAAGATAAACTTGATTTAGGATTGATTACACAGGCTGAATATGATGCAAAGAAAGCTGAATTAATTAAGTTCATCAAATAATTAATTTTGTATTAATAAAGATTGAAATCTCAATATAAAGTATGAATATAAAAGAATCATTTAAGAATCAATCACTATATATGGGTAATATGATATCCATATCAAAAACAATGTATAGAGATGCTAATCCGAAGAGTGTTTGTGTTTTTAATGCTAATGTTATAACACTAAAAGAAGGAAAGGTTTGGTGGGGTGATTTGGATTTAACCAAGCATGGTGAAGCATTGAAAGCAGTTGCAGCTGAAATCGGTGAACCAATTTATGTTCTTCGAGAATCAGATGGTTATTATGAAGGCCAAGATGCTTCTTTGTTGATTGGCAAAGCAGTTTGGAACACAACTCAAGAAATACCTACATTATAATTTATTTGGATTAACCAAATAGTTTTACTACCTTTGTATCATGAAAGAAGACTACGAAAAAATGAAGATAGCTTTACGCTATTGGTTAATGGGTAGAGGATATTACAAAGCAGCTGAAGCTATGGCTTTTGCTGAAAAGTTTCATAATGGAACTCGTAAAGATGGTCAGCATGAATTTTCCCATCAAGTTTCTCAAGCAAATTTAGCTAGAACACTCGTTCATCATTTCAATTTTAAAGAAGAAGTTTTCATTGTAATCTTTCTTCATGATATATGTGAAGATAAAGGAATATCATTTGAAGAAATCAATCAACGTTTTGGTGAAAGGGTAACCAATGCAGTTAGATTGATGACTAAGGTTTATCAAGGTGTTAAAGTCCCTAATGAACAATACTATCCAGCAATGGCTGAGTGTGAAATCACAAGTGTCTGTAAGGGATTTGATCGAGTTCATAATCTTATGTCCATGCTGAATGGCTTTAAGCCAGAAAAAAGAATGTCTTACATTCAAGAAACAAAAGAATTTACAATTCCAATGCTTAAATTGGCAAGACGTAATTTCCCACATCAAGAAGGTGTCTATGAGAACATTAAATTTATCATGACTAATCAAATTCAATTGTATTTAGCACTAAATGAAAAACATTTAGAGACATTAAAATAAATTCACTTATGAATAAGAAAATTGTAATACTAGGTGGTGGAACATTTTCACATCTTAGAACACATTTGGCCCTAGCAACACCAGCATTTGGTGAAACAGCAAAATCTTTATATGAAAAATGTAAAGAAAAGTTCACCAATATGGATGTTGAATTGATTCTGACAAAGATGGCTGATTCAACATCTAAAATCGTCACCA
>Ga0265319_1000159_pt1 | contig 51131 bp, 33 predicted proteins | sample 4824metaG_FD_192443 | JGI IMG/M metagenome (GOLD analysis project Ga0265319, IMG submission 192443) | Rhizosphere microbial communities from Carex aquatilis grown in University of Washington, Seatle, WA, United States - 4-8-24 metaG | ecosystem: Host-associated > Plants > Roots > Rhizosphere >...
AATCGTTGTGGGCTCAATCGTTGTGGGCTCAATCGTTGTGGGCTCAATCGTTGTGGGCTCAATCGTTGTGGGCTCAATCGTTGCGGGCTCAATCGTTGAGGGCTCAATCGTTGCGGGCTCAATCGTTGCTGGCTCAATCGTTGCGGGCTCAATCGTTGCGGGCTCAATCGTTGTGGGCTCAATCGTTGCGGGCTCAATCGTTGTGGGCTCAATCGTTGCGGGCTCAATCGTTGCGGGCTCAATCGTTGTGGGCTCAATCGTTGTGGGCTCAATCGTTGTGGGCTCAATCGTTGCGGGCTCAATCGTTGCGGGCAATCGAGAAAATCATATTTTTATTCACATTAATCTAGAATATTTTTATGAAGGTTCTATTTATCGGCGGTACGGGGAATATCAGCACATCGGTGAGCACTCTGGCCGTCGAGCGCGGTATTGAGCTATACTTATTAAACCGGGGGAAAAGAGCTTCAACGTTGCCGGGTGCGAAAATCCTTGTCGGCGACATCACGAAGGCTGATGAAATTCGTTCGGTTTTGCAAGACCATACCTGGGATTCGGTCGTAGACTGGATCGCATATACCGAGAACGATGTCCAGAGGGATTTTGAGCTGTTCAAAGGCAAAACGAAGCAATATATTTTTATCAGCTCTGCGTCTGCATACCAGCGGCCCGCATCGTTCCCGATTGTGACTGAATCGACGCCGTTAGCAAATCCGTTTTGGGAGTATTCACGCAATAAAATTGCCTGCGAAGAGAAACTCAATGTGTTCTACAGAAATGAAAATTTTCCCATCACAATCGTGAGACCGTCGCTAACGTACGACACCGTAATTCCAGTTCCGGTCGGCGGTTGGACGGAATACACTACCGTCGACAGGATCAAAAAGGGAAAGAAAATTATCGTTCACGGCGACGGGTCGTCTCTATGGACCGTCACCCACGCGGATGATTTTGCAAAAGGGTTTGTCGGCCTCCTTGCGCATCAGCAGGCAATCGGTCAAGCATTCCATATCACGTCAGACGAGATCCTGACGTGGGATCAGATCCACCAGGCGATTGCCGAAGCGCTCGGACGTGAAGCACATATCGTGCACATGGCTTCCGATTTTCTCGGATCGTTTGACGAAAGCCTGCGAGGCAGCCTGATCGGCGATAAAGCCACGAGCGTAATATTTGATAATACCAAGATCAAACGGTTCGTCCCGGGATTCACGGCGACGATTCCCTTCAAACAAGGAATCAAACGCACCATCGACTGGTTCGAGGCTGATCCATCACGGCAAATTGTAAAAAAAGAAACGAACGATTTGATAGAAAAAATGCTCGCTCAGTATGAAAGAGCTTTCGTTTAATAGCGCGTATGTGAAGGGCAAACAATATTGATACACTTACTCCGCACTCCACGTTTTCCATTCTTGTGGATCATCCCGCTGCTTTTGATTTCCGCGGCTGCAGGCCAATCCCCCATTCCCCCCGGCGCCAAGCTTGAAAAAATAGCAGTCGGAATTCAGCAGCCTGAGGGGCCGATATGGATCGACAGCCTGGGGTTATTATTCAGTGATATAGCCGGCAATAAGATTTACCGATTCTCGGCAAGTGATAGTTCACTGAAGATCTTCATGAATCCATCCGACAGTTCCAACGGTATGACGCTCGATCTGCAGGGTCGGCTCATCCTCACACAGATGGAATTGCGCCGTGTCTCCCGCCGGGAAACGAATGGCACAATTACTCCTCTGGCGTCGACCTACAAAGGCAAAAAATTCAACAGCCCTAATGATGTGGTTGTGAAGTCTGACAGTTCAATATTCTTTACCGATCCGGATTTTAATATCCCTAACGGCCAAAAAGCTGAATTGAGTTTCAAGGGTATCTACAGAATAAGTCCCTCGGGAGGTCTGACCCTACTCGACGGCACGCTCGATAAGCCGAACGGCATTTGTTTTTCCCTCGACGAAAGTAAGCTGTATGTCAACGAATCAGCACAGGCCAAAATTTATGTCTGGGATGTTGCGGGCGATTCGATTACCAATAAGAGATTATTCTATTCAGTTCCTGCCTCGGGGTATGTCGACGGAATGAAAATAGATCCGAAAGGAAACATCTATTGCAGCGGGCCCAACGGAGTGTGGATCATTTCGCCTGCCGGAGTTTACCTGGATAAAATTGCGATGGAAACTCCGTCCAACTGCAACTGGGGCGACGCCGATCGGAAAACATTATACATCACGGCGGGAAGCAGTCTTTACAGAATCCGCCTGGCGGTAACTACCGGTGTTCGGGACCACGGATCTCTTCTCCCCGGATCGCTCAAGTTGTACCCAAACTATCCGAATCCGTTCAACCCTGAAACATTGATCAGTTATCAGTTAGCAGTAAACAGTATGGTCACGTTGAATGTGTACGATCCACTCGGGCGAGAAGTTGCGATGCTTGTTCATGAGGAGCGGCCCGCCGGAACATATTCGATCCGATGGGACGCATCCGGATTTTCGAGCGGGACATACTTCTACCGGCTGACATCCGGAAGCGTTGTTGAAACAAAAAAGATGATTTTGTTGCGGTAGGATTTTGCCGATTTACCATCCCCATTCCAAAATTGATTCCGCTGTTTCAGTCTCAGGGCTTTCGTTCCCCTGAAAACGCGGACTGGTCAATTTATTGTCAAAGAATGTTTGAAGTGTGAACCGGAAACATTTTTCTTATCTTTTAACCATAGACAGGAGGAAAAAATATGGGCGTAGGCACCATTGTTCTTTCAATCGTCAATCTCTTTTTTCTTTTTTCATTACAGAGCAGGGATGATGGATGGATGCCCCTGCTCGATAAAAACCTGTCGCAATGGGAAGCGTACCTGAGTTACCGGCACACATCACTTACTATTACCAGCGCTCCGAAGGATTCGAACGGCATCCCGATGAACCCAATCGGATTGAACAACGATACATGCGGAGTCTTCTCGGTTATTGAGGAGAACGGTGAGCCGGTTCTAAGAGTCACGGGTGAGATCTATGGAAGCCTGTGTACTTTGAAAGAATATGGAAACTATCATTTACAGCTAAAAGTTAAATGGGGTAAGAAAAAATGGCCGCCGCGGCTCCAGGAAGTAAAAGACTCGGGCGTCCTTTATCACAGCGTCGGCGACTACGGCGTTGATTATTGGCTTACATGGAAGCTCTCGCATGAATTCCAAATACAGCAGGAATGTTTCGGGGACTATTGGTCAATTGCGGGGGCAAAAGCTGACATCCGGTCGAGACTCCCCGAAGGAGAAAAAGCATATATTTATGACAAAAACGCTCCGTTGGTTTCCGCAGAAAAAAGGGGGTACTGCAGAAGGAGCAAGGACTGTGAACTGCCTGAAGGCGAATGGAACACACTAGACTTAATCTGTTTTGACGCCAAGAGCCTTCAGATCGTCAACGGAAATGTTGTCTTGGCTCTGCAAAACTCACGGTACTATAAAGACGGAGTCGAGATACCATTAACGAAAGGCAAGATTCAAATTCAAAGCGAAGGCGCAGAAGTGTTTTACAAGGATATTAAGATTATGCCGATTGATTCATTGCCTGCAGAATTTGTGTCGTACTTCTGAGGCGGATAATTTAAAGATCATCTCGCTCCCAAGCAGAGCTTGGGAGCGAGGTTTTAGATCGTAATTTACTTCATCAATACCATTTTCTTGACGTCATGAAAACTTCCGGCGTTCAACTCATAGAAATAGACGCCGCTTGAAAAATTTCCTCCATCCCATCGAACCGAATGATTTCCTGCAGATTGCTCTCCGTTCACCAGGCGAGCAACTTCCCTTCCAAGTTCATCATAGACCTTCACCGTAACAAAACTGTTTACTGCTAACTGATAACTGATTATAGTCGCAGGGTTGAAGGGATTTGGGTAGTTTTGAGCGAGCGCATAGGATGCCGGTATACTCTGCACCGGTTTTACGCTCGTTGCCGTGCCGGTCGGCAGAATTATCTGCCATAATTTCGGCGAGCTATTGCCCCCCTGCAAGCCTGTCTCTACGATATACAATGTGTCCCCCACCATTTCAATGCCGAGCGGCGAATTGAAGCCGGTGACGAGTTTTGTAACGCGCGCTGTGTACTTGCCGTTTGATTTGGTCAGCGCTATTACCATCAAACTCATGCTTGTGTCGCCCATATCCGTGATGATCGAACTATTCGAAAGGCTGATGACAAATGCCCCTCCCTTCAAATTTCCGGAAAGAATAGAATCACGGTCGAACACAATACCGTCAATTGAGAGATGCGGTGTAAATGTGGTGACTGTTGTGTCAAGCTGGCTCGCATCTTTGACAACACCGCTCGTCGTATCGTGAAACCTGTCGGCGTCGGGTCCAACATTCGGGATCGGTTCCGTAAATGTTATGCTGTCAGGCCTTGGAGGATACGTCGGATCGTTACTGTACGTTGTATAGAGACTGCCGCCTCCCCATGCCTTGGTGCTTAGGAGCGGGTCGATGTGAGGATTGTACGGCGTGTATTGCTGGGGAGTGTTGTCGCCTCCAATGCGCCACGGAAATCCGTAATGATGACCTTCCTGCAGCCAGTTCAATTCTTCAGGATCGTCGCGGTCGTCTGAATTTTCCGGACCAAACAGATCCCCGTTTCCGGCGTATGCAAAATCGAAGGTATTGCGGATCCCTTCGGCAAAAAGAAATCCGTTCGACCGAAGCCATTCCCGGTCATCCTGCAGTACGATATCATGCCCGCTTGTCGGCAGCTTCCAAATAATCGACGTGAGTCCCGCTTCCCGGTACCCGCCGTGCATTTCACCATGATCGGTGGCGGCACCGCTGTTGACGTAGAGAGAGTCTCCGGTAGGATTGAGAATAACAGCGTTCACTCGATGATTATAGATATTGCCGTACCGATATCCAACTGTCCGCGCTATGACACTCCATGTTCTGTTCTCACTGCCGGGTACATCGGGAACTCCTTTAACGACGACTGCTGTCCCAATGACTCCGGTCGAATCATTTCCCGTCAGATACATTGTCCCGTCCGGACCAAACGTGATTCCCAGGGGAGCGTTTACGCTATCATCGGAAGGTTGATAAACAGTCGTTAAAGTCGCAGAACCCCCCGATCCAAAATTGACTCGTTGGATGAGCCCGTTATTTTGTAATATATAGAGCTTGCCTGAAGCCGGGTCGCGCTTGATGCGTACCGTGTTATTGCCAACAACACCTAATTGCTTGATCGTTATGTCCGACCGTCTCGATTTAGGCTGGGCGCTTAATGGCAAAACTTGCACGCCGGCAACTGCGATGACAATTCCCAGTTTCCTCGAGCACATGTGGAAGATCATGACTTCATCTCCTCTGCTAAATAAAATGCATCTGTCCATCCAAGCCAATAGATAATCCATCAATAACGTACTTCATGGCAAAAACTTGGAAGTAACCCGCCAGGGTCTTGATGCACAAAAGCTGTTTGAATCGATTGTTATGGCTATTACAGCATAACGAGATTGGGGGATAAATGCAAATCTCTTTGGTGGTGGGGTCTTTTGAATGAATGTGGAGACCAAGCGATGCTAAACTGGTCCCTTCGACTCCGTCGCGACGGCTCATCCTGAGCAAGCGGAGCGCGTCTGCGCCGGAGGCGCATGAGCCTATGGCTCAGAAGGAGACCGTCGCGTCCCGCCGCTTTTCGGCGGGATCAGGGTGAACATCAGTTTTTACGACGAGAAGCAAAAGACCCCACTACTATCTCTTTGGGGGAGGGCTTTATTAGCGCGAAGGAAAAAAAATTGAATCTGTTAAGATCGAAAACGAGTGAAATCAACCTCGCGCGAAATGTTACAAGTATCAAGGCACTTTGAAACAGATTGCTCGACAAAAATCCTCGATAACATCAAGCTCCCTATTTCTTACTTTTTACTTCCTACTTTTTACCTCCTACTTCTTACTCCTTACTTTCTACTTCTTACTTCTTCGATTTACTGCCATCATTCAACTCGTTGTACGCCGCTTCCATCATAATAAAAAAAGCCTGGCCCTCGGTGGCAGTTCCCGGGTGGTCGAATTCAGGAGAACCGCAGACTCCTTGTACTAATCCAAGCTCATCGACCTTTGAATGCGCGGCGAGCCGCATCTTATCTGCTTTTGCTTTGTAGCTCTCGTCGATCCACCCTCCCCGGATTCCGCGATAGATAGAATACGCCATCATTTGTGCGAGGTTCGTCTCGACAAATGAGTGAGGATCGTCCACGATGTTATGAAAAAGGCCGTCTTCCCGCATGTGCGCAAGGCATCCATCGATGATGTCTTTCACATACCCGATCAGTTCTTTCTTTTCGGCCTGCATGGAATCTGGGAGTACCCGGATAACTCTCGTAATGCCCGCTGCCGACCATCCATTGCCGACACCCCAGCAGTCTTTTCGCACAAAAGCCTGTTTCTCACAATCCCACATATGCGACAAGAGTTTCTTGTCGGAGTTCCAGAGAAAACTTCTCGCCCCGTCTATCTGTTTGATCGCTTCGTCATATTTCCCGGCCACTGCAAGGAAAGGTGGAAGCATGTACATGATATCGCTCCAAACCTGAGGGATGTTTGTGAAATGATAAATGATCCCATCCTTCGTGCGCGGAGCTTTGTTCAAAACATAGTCCACTAATTTGTTGAAACCATTCATGAGAGTTTGGTCTCCGGTTCTTTTTGCCGCCCACAACACGGCTTCACCCGGACAGCAGGCATCGCTCAATGCAAATTCCTCTCCTAACATAGCGAGCCGACCGTCCGGCGACTGACGGAGGACGGAGTCTTTGGCCATCAGGATAACGAGTTCATGCTCTCCCACCTCAAGCATCGCCTGCATCGCGACCCCTTGTTCCCACGTGGCTCGCTGAAGAGAGAGCATTGCGAGTTTAACTTTTTCAACCATCGCGTCACGCGATGATGATACTGAGGAATGGTTATCATCGCTCTGCGCAAGAGATGTAGAATAACGTAAGGTCAATGCCGCGGCAGGCAGGCCAAAAATAAAATTTCGCCGTTCCATAGGTTCATATCCTATTGAAGTTCTACGATACGAGAGTTCGGGAAGCGGTACACCGAGGTATACATGAGAAAATCCAACTAGCAGGTTGCTGAAAAATCAACATCGCACGTGGGACAGGCATTCCTGCCTGTCAAGTTCAATTTAAATAAATAGTTTTGGTCAGACAAAAATGTCCGACCTACCGATACATTGAAATTGAATCGCTGCCAGGAAAAGGATCTCTGCTGCTGGCTTGTCACTACATAACCACGACGATTTCATTTTTCTCTTTCATCGTTTCGAATGGAATGATGTTGCCTTCGATCTCCTCGCCATTCACCGTAATTTTCTTTACTCCCTTTTGGGCGCCATCTTTATTCCTGATGACAATCGTGAAATCTTTCTTCCTGAATTTTCGCGATACCTTTACTTCCTTCCAATCCGAAGGCATGCAGGGATCTATCTTCAATCCCCGGTAGTCGGGCTGGATTCCAAGAATGTATTGAGTGGCGGTGTAATACGCCCACGAAGCGCTGCCGCTCAGCCATGGAAGGCGCGATGCACCGTACCGCGGACTGTACTTGCTGTTGGTGAATTGGCAATAGACGTACGGTTCGATCTGGCGGATCTCAGCTTTTGTATTATAGGCCGATGGCATGAACTTCCGGTAATACTCGTACGCCTGGTTCCCTCTTCCCAGCATCGCCTCTGCGATGATTGCCCAACCTTGAGTGTGGCAAAAGATCGAGCCGTTCTCTTTCATTCCCTTGTTGAACAATACGGCTTTGATGACCTTCGGGTCGGTTTTCTCGACTGGCGGATCGCAAATCATCAGACCATATTCTGTCGAGAGGCGCTTGTTCACAACATCCATCAGCATCGTTCCCCGCTTTTCAGATAGATGACCGCTGTACACCGCCCAGGGCTGCGGTTCCAAAAAGATCGAAGCTTCTTCATTTTCTTTCGACCCGAACTTGAGACCGTCCGCCCTGAATGCGCGAAGATACCATTCGCCATCCCAGGCGTGCTTCTCGAGATTTTCGTCCAGTTTTGCGAGCTGATTCTTCGCCCAGCCGACTTCTTCGGCTTTATTGAGCATCGTGCAGATCTCGATGTATTCTCTCAGGGCATACCGCAACTGGAACGCGACGAAAATTGTCTCGCCGTCATGCCCCAACTGCAAACAATCATTCCAATCGGCCGAGAGGCCGCAAGGAAATCCATGCGCCCCGGAACGGTCAAGATTGAATTGTATTGCACGCCGCAAATGTCCGACCACCGTATCTTTTCCTGCGTCGGCGTACGGGAGCACTTCGTCGAAGAAAGCAACATCACCCGTTTCTTTTACATAAGCGGGGATCGTATTGAAAAGCCACATGCAATCATCCGACCGGTACTCTTTTTCTGACGGCAGCTTCTCGCTCCCCGGCCTGTGTGCAAACGGCTTGACGACGGGCATCGCCCCGCCGGTGGAAGCCTGACCGGTAATCATAAGCTCGAGGCGCTCCTTCACTTCATCGGGAATGGTGTGAAGAACTCCCAGCATGTCCTGCACAGTGTCACGATATCCAAGCCCGTCCCGTTCACCAGTGTACACGAGGCTTGCGGCGCGCGACCATGCGTATGTGATGAGACAGTTGTACGGGTTCCACATATTCAGCATGCTGTTGAATTCCCGGTCCGGCGTCTCGGCGGTCATCCCCTGTAACCTCGAGTGCCAATACTCCTTCAGCTTCTTGAATTCTGTTTTCACCTTTTCGGGATGTCCCAATTCCTGCAAGGCCTTTTTTCCTTCAACACCGGCCTTGCCAATGCCCATAATGATGACCAATTCCTTCGATTCGCCCGGCTGCAGCTCGACGTCAACCTGCAATGTTCCACACGCGTTGTCGCCGACGGATTTCGAATTCCTGCAGCGTCCTTCTTCGACCACGACCGGGTTTGCGTACGTCCGGTACGGACCGAGAAAAACTTCCCTGTCCGTATCGAAACCTTTGATCTCCGCTCCCGTGACGGCAAGAAACGTGTGGCGTGCCTGGCCGTCATCTTCAAAATGATCGGGCCGCTCGGGCATGTAGACATTCGTCCCATGGTCGATGATGTTGTCAACGACATCCATCTTTGAGATGAATTGGGAATATTGAAGGTTGATCATATCCTGGGACAAGTTCCAATTGTTTGCGTACTCCACATACGTAAATAGGCTCAGATCTCTTTTCTTTGTATCGTTGTTTGTTACTTTGAGGAGCCAGCATTCATATGATCGTCCGAGGGGAACAAAAAAGAGAGTCTCGGTCTTGATCGATGAATAGTTGGAAGCGATCTTTGTGTATGCAGTTCCGTGACGGCATTCCGTTTTGTACTCCGCCAGCGGCTTTCCAACCGGCTGCCACGACGCGGACCAGAAGTCTCTGCTCCGTTTGTCATGAAGGTAGACATACCGCCCCGGCTGATCCATTGGAATAACGTTGAATCGAAGACGGGTGAAACGGCCCTGTGCAGCGGATTTGTAGAAGCTGTACCCTCCTGCATTGTTGGTGATAATTGCGCCGTATTCTGTGGAGCCTAAATAGTTGCTCCACGAACGGGGAGTATCGGGCCGCTCAACAACATACTCCTTGTTGATATCGTCGAAATATCCAAATTGCATTGCGAAATCCTTAGAATAAGTTATTTTACTGACTGATAGTACGCAAATACTCAAAAACGTTCATGCTGAGCAAGGCGCAGAGAGAATATTTCTATCATCCTTCGACGCATCCTGCAAAAAGCGCAGGATTTGCTCAGGATGATCGTTTTCTCTGCGCCGCGTCGAAGCATATTATGACAAATATAGTCACCTATTGGATAGGTTTATTCGGATGAGCTTTGATGTAGGCGATGAGTTCATCCACTTGTGTGAAAGCGAGCGCGCAGTATGTATCCGCAGCGCCGTAGAAGATCGCCATTCTTCCGGTATCCGCATCCTGAAGCGTTGCACACGGGAAGCAGACGTTTGCCACAAACCCGATTGTCTCGTACGGCGCTTCGGGCGTCAGGATATAGTTTGCGCAGTCGGCGATAATTTTTGAAGGATCGTTGATGTCCAGCAGCGCTGCACCGATGCTGTAAATGAACCCGCTGCATGTCGTGCATACACCGTGATATATCATCAGCCAGCCTTCCGTTGTCTCGATGGGAACCGCGCCGGCGCCGAGTTTGGTATTCTTCCACCAATAATGCGTCGTCTTCATCACGAGGCGATGCTTGCCCCAATAGGTTAAATCCGGACTTTGGCTCAAGTAGATGTCACCGAACGGCGTGTGCCCGTTGTCGCTGGGCCGGTTGAGCATGACGTAGTTGCCGTTTATTTTTCTCGGGAAGAGAACGCCGTTCCGGTTGAAGGGAAGAAATGCGTTTTCAAGTTGAACGAATGTTTTAAAATCTTTTGTCTTGGCAATCCCGACTGTCGGTCCGCTGGAATAGTTGCACCATAAAATGTAATACGTTCCATCTATTTCCAACAGACGCGGATCGTACCCGTACAGAATCGGTTTGGCGGGCGTACCGTCTTCGTTCTGGAACGTGATAATATCGTCCTGGACGTTCCAATGGAGTCCATCCTTGCTGTGCCCGAGATGTAAATTCGGATACCCGTTATAGTGGTCCGCCCGGAAGACGCCGATGAATTCATTTTTGTACGGAATGATGGCACTGTTGAATACCCGGCTCGCATCTTTGATCGGTTTTCTGTCGATGACAGGGTTCTTGTCGTATCTCCAGACGACGTCGGTGTATCCTTTTGGCTTTTCCTGCCATGGCATATTCGGCAGGGCATTGCCCACAATTGTTTTTTTCATAGTAACATCCTTAATGATTGTATTGAACTGTTAGTTGTCTAAACCTCAGTTTAAAATGTGCCACAAAGACACCATGAGTTTTTTTAACTTTAAAAATCTCTTGGTGCCATAGTGTCTTCGTGGCCAAACATTTTTAATTCTTAATTCATAATTTCTTTTCCTAAACCGTCAGCGCTTCGTTGCCGCTCGCCTTCCGTCTATCGACAAGGTCCTTGGCAATACCCATCATTGTTTTCTCGTCGAGTTTATAGAAGAGAATCAGGATGATGGAAAGAATACCGAACGCCGCAGGAATAACACTCATGAGTGAAATCAGGACATGATTGACTTCCGCAGATTGCGGCTTGTCCGCCATGAAACCATATGCAGAGAGCAGCGCACCGGTGAATAACGCACCGATCGCCCATCCAACCTTCTGACACGTCGCCGATGCTGAGAACACAAGGCCTGTCGCCCTCCGTCCTCTCTTCCACTCGGAATAATCGGCGGTGTCCGCATACATCGCCCAAATAACCACAGATAACGGACCGCCCGACAATGACCCGATGATTTGGAGCAAGAAGATCAGAGTGAGGTGCTCCGGCGTTAAGAAATAAAAAGCGGCAGTGCTGAGCATGGCGATCACAAACAGCATAAGGAAACCGTTCTTCTTTCCTATCCTCTTCGTCAGCAGGGGAACAAGCAGTGCGCCGAGAATTGCACATCCCTGGCCGAGCGTGTTAAATACCGTCGTCACTTCCTCAAAACCCCAGTTGAAATTCCACCAGAGGAATGTGTAATTAATCGTGTTGTGTGTTACGTCCGAGAAGTTCGTAATGTAATATTTGAAATAATAGTTCGTCACGCCGATCCTCGAGGCAACAAACATAATCATGGAAATCGTTGCAAAGAGAAGGACGAGCCACGGCCCGTTCGTAATAAGGTCTTTCAGATCTGTTTTGATCGGTGTCTTCTGAGCTTTGGGCGGGCGCACTCGTTCTTTTGTGAACAAGAACGTCATAATGAAAAAGACGATTGCCACAGCGCCGTAGATCATGATCGTCTTTGTCCATCCGCCGGGATCCCTGGTATCAACTCCGTTGCCGAAGTGTTTTGCCAGAAGCAGCGATGTCGCAGAGACTGTCATTCCGCTGATGTAGGCAAATGTGAATTTGAATGATGACGCGCTCGTTCTCTCTGTTGCGTTCGGCGTCAATACTCCAAGGAGCGACGAGTACGGAATATTGATGCCGGCATAGCAGGCCATGAAAAGAAAGAGCGTCACATACGCGTACACGAGCTTTCCCGACTCGCCAAAGTCCGGCGTCGTGAATGTCAGCGTCGCGGTAACGGCGAGCGGAAGAGCCATCCAGATCAAGTACGGTCTGAATTTTCCCCAGCGGGTTTCGGTCCGGTCTGCCGTCATGCCGATGACCGGGTCGATCACGGCGTCGAAAAGCCGCGAGACCATGATCATGGTCCCTGCAACAACCGCAGCCTGTGTCGTTGCGGCAATTTTGAACACATCGGTATAGAAGAACATCATGTTCATCGTAATGCTCTGCCAGAATAATACCGATGCAAAATCACCAAACCCGTAGCCGATTTTTTCCTTCAGCGGTAATTTCTGCATTGTTTCTTCCATGTGATTCTCCTTGAATTAATTGTCGATGTTGGTAGTGCGTTGATGATAGAACAATTTTAGAACTATTTCATAAAATGGATGCTTGTCATTCCGAGCGAAGCGAGGAATCTAATAAGTCAATTCAGAAAAAAGATTCTTCGTCGCTTCGCTCCTCAGAATGACACGACAAAAAACTTTTTGAGGATGACTTTTATTTTAAATATATCAGGCTGCAACAATTGCTGCCTATTCAGCCGCCATTCCCGGCCTCGACGGGAATAAAAATCAATGAGTCTCTTCGTTTAAAAGCTCGTCTGCCGCCATTGCTAACAACATGAAATCCGTCGCTCCGCCTCCCATCACGTACTCGGTCTGCTGCCAGAAATACGGCCAGGTTTTCAATTCTGGAAGGTCGGGCCGAATCAGCGCAGTGCCGCTTCCCACGCCCCCAGGAATGTATGACCAATCATCCCGGTTGACTCCGTACGCGACCGTCAACGATTTCACTCCGACACCCGATGCGAACGATGCGGTGTTTTCGCCCGGATGGCATCCAAGAATGAAATTCATCGCGTTAAAAGCGTACTCGTACGAAAATATCTTCGGGAAGCCGATGTGAAGAAAAAGTTCTTTCACACCCAAGGCCTGGATGTCCCAGCCTGCACCCCAGATGTGCGGCTTGTACGGAACGCCGTAAGGATTTTCCTTTTGCTGTTCGGCAATTTCCTGAAAGGCTTTCCTGACTCCTTCTTCAATCGTCGCCGTAAACCTGACATCGTGCAGTTTTTCAACGACTCTGCCCGCGACTTCGGCACAATTCACGATATGTGTGCCGATGAGATCCGCATTCTCCAACAATATTTTCCTATACTCTTCTTTTGACGTTGAAAGATACAGCTCCGCAACGGTATTTATTTTCTGCAGAGGTTTTGCCGAAACGTTCTTTGCGTAGAGTTCTTCTGCAACCGTCAGACATTTCCCGGACAATTCAGGATTGTAATTCTTTAGGACCCGGCTGGCTGCGGCTAATATTTGTGCAACAGACAGCTCTCGTCTCGGATTCTCTTCAGTGAAAACCCAGCGGTCGTCTTTCGGCAGCGGCCGGCCCAATACCGGATCTTTTTCATTCTCTTTGTACACAAGATTGTCGGTCACTGTTGCCACATCGCCGAGGTGCACATACTGTTCAAGGGTTGCTTCCTGCATCCCCCGGTACAATCTTCCCATCGACTCATAGCCCCCCACGATGGATAAAACGCCGTGTTCTAATTGCTGCAGGATGTCCGGTTTCCCGTCGGGTTTATGGATTTCGGCAACTCGTGTCACCTGGTCGATCGACGTTTCATCATAATCGTTTTTGAAGAATTCATACGCGAGCGCGAGCTTATACACTGTTTCAGCCTGCGATTCTACGCGCAGATCGTAATCGCCGGCATCATGCCACCCGCCGATGTTCAGTCCGGGCACATGTTCGCCTGGCTTGAATTTTGTCAACGTTGATGCTCCCTGGAAATAGCCGTCGAAATGATCGTGGTTGATCTCCGACATCACTGCGTCATCCATATGGCAGAGGCCATGCCATATTTTGTACCTATCCTTCACCGTCATATGACACATTTGTATCGGCAAAAAATATTCGAGCGTCGGCTGCCAGACGTTTCTTGCAAATACATCGTTCTTGATTTCGAATTCGTTTGATGCGATCGATCCGTATTCTACTTTGTACAATCCCTCTTCTGTGATTTCTCCAAAGTCAAAACGTAAATACTGGTAACGCAAGAATTGTCCCCACGGCACAGGAGCCAAGTCCGTCTTCACCACCGTTTCGGAATCCGCTCCTATTTTGATGAGGCGAATCGGTTCATACGCAGTAGTGCGCTTATCCAGTTCGATGACGGCAAATTTTGCCTGTTTCGGATGGTAGCCTATTTGTGAGACCTGAATGACCGGTTTGTATTTCCATCCGGGATTTGATTTCGGACTGATAATCCATTCGACCGCATTCTTGACTGCTCCAAGCGGAATGGTCGAGCGTACCACGAACCATCCGTTGTTATAGAGGCCTCTTCCATCAATCAACTGAAGATCGCTCGTATTGGCTGTAATCGTAAGTTCCTTTTCCTGATTACCGGGCGCCACGATTAATGTTTTTCCCGCCGCCATTGGAGTAATCTGGAAATTTCCGTCCCCGTCTTTTCGCATCGGACCGTTCGCCTGGCGGGGGAATATGCCCGGACTGCCGTCCATAAAATAGTGTTCTCCGAACAATTGACCCGGAAACAATTCCAGATTGAAACCTACTTTATCTGCCCACGCTGCCGGCAGAGGCTTTTCGAGGTTTACGGTGAGTTTTATGCTGTTGCCTACCGCTTCCGTCTTGATTGTGTATTTGAATATCAGATCGGGATAAATTATTGGGTTGAACCCTTTTCGATCTTGGCTTGAATCAGGATACCACAGATCGACGGTGATCACTCCATTCGTTTGATCAACATGCCGTTGTCCGACCTTCGGGACGGGCGACCACTGTCCGGGACCGGGTTCAAGCCGAACATCTCCGTTTGCGGCCACGCGTCTGCCGCACTGCACAATCGTCAAACCGCCCTGATGACCTTCAGGATAAAAATCATCGAACATCATGACGTTGATCCCTTGAGTTTCATAATATCCTTTGTCATTGATATGGAGAGACGAACTTTGCTGTTTCGATTGACCGAGAACGCCGGGATGGATATTAAAGAATAACAACGTCATAACGATAGGCCAAACTGGTTTTACCATGAATCACCGCTGTCTGTTTATGATAGAATTCCGTCATTTAATTGTGCACCAGCGGGGCAAAGATAAACTGCTTGCCACCCGTAAATCCTCCCGATGGGAACCACGATTATTTCTGACCGCCAGGTTTGAAAGCCCATTCGCAATTGTCAGTCAAGACACGGCCGTCGCGATGTGCCCGTGCTTCAATGCGATTCTCACCCGGCTGTAATTGAACATCCTTCCAGATAAAGACGCAATTTGCACTGTCGGTCCGCTTGCCTTGCGACACACCGTTGACGAGCAACTCTACTTCCTTTGCATTCGAATACACTTTCACGCAAGTTGTTTCATTGGTTCGCTCGGTAAATCGCCGGCTTGTAATATAGAGCGTCGGCTCGTCGGACCAATTCGCTTTGTAGAAGAAGAATGCGTCTTTCCGGATCTTGCGGTCGTACGTCACAAGCCCTTTGGTATTGCGCCCCGGGATATTCCCTTCATGGCGCGAATTGCTCGTGAAGTCAAACATGTTCCACACGAACGTCCCCCAAACAAAAGGACGAGCTATCATCGCCGACCATGCCGCTTCATGCAAAAGGGATTGGTACTCTTCAGGGTGCCATTGACCGTCGGTCTTCGGCTGTTTCGGATTTTCCTCATGCTGTTCTACATTTGCGCCGGCTCCATATTCGCTCACGCAAAATCCTCCGAACCTGCTTATTGACTGCCCCCGGTCAAGTATGGCGCCAAACGATTCCTTCGGCCCCCAGCCTGAATACCATCCCGGATAAATATTCCATCCAAGCAAATCGGGAATTTTGTTCATCTGGGGCAGCTGCTCATTCGACGTTGCCGCGATCGTCGGCCGGGTCGGGTCCTCTCCGTTTGCAACAATTTTTAGATCCTGCAATTCACGGTGCGGGTCGGGCCTTCCGGGCCAAAGTTCGTTGAACAAACTCCACGCAAATATGGATGGATGGTTGATGTTCTGCCGGATCAGGTCGAGCAACTGGCTTCGCGAAGTCTCGGCAAATTGCGGAACCGTGCCGATTTCGTTCACCTGCGGAAGTTCTGCCCAGACAAGAATGCCCGCCGAATCGCACAGGCTGTAGAAATAATCGCAGTGCTCGTAGTGGGCGCAGCGGACGACAGTGCAGCCGATTTCTTTCAGCAGAGATATATCTTCATTCATGTCGGCCTCAGAAATCGCCCAGCCTTTGTCCGGCCGGTCCTGGTGGCGGTTGACGCCGTGCAAATGATACGGCTTTCCGTTCAGGAAAAATCCTTTCTCGGGATCTACATGATAGAAACGAAGGCCAAGAGGCTGTGCGACCGCGTCATGCACGGTGCTGTCCTTTGAACGCAATTCTACAACTGTTCTATAGAGATAAGGATCTTTGCGTCCATTCCATAAATGGGGCTGAGCAATGGTGACGTGCAACGCGAACGGAGCAGTGACCTCCGGAACAACCGTGACCGGCTGTTCGATGCTCGCAACATGTCTGCCGGCGGCATCAAACACATCGGCCGAGAGAGTGAGATCTTCTTTGCGGTTCGTACTATTTGAAATCTCGACGTTCACATCGAGAGCAGCTAGTTCTTCCGTAACACTCGTTTGAAGCCATGCTACTCCCGGCGATGCGTGATCAGTTAGGGCGAAGCAGATTTCGTCCGCCTCAATAAAGTGCACCGGCCGGTATAGTCCTCCAAACACATTGAAATCGCCGCTGAGAGGAGCGACATCCGGCTCGGGGGCGTTGCTCACACGCACGGCAACAACATTTGGTCCGGTTGCCGATAACTGTTTGGTAATTTCAAAACAGAAAGCACCGAACGCCCCTCGATGCTGGCCAAGGAGTATCCCGTTGCTGTAGACATCCGCAACAGAACCTGCAGCCTCGAAGCGAAGAAAATACCGTTTGCCCGGCTTTGGCACTGCGTTGGTAAGGACACAACGGTACCATCCGGGACCGCGATAGTATTCTTTTCCATCTTGAGCATCCTGCCACCCCCAGTTGTGAGGAAGAACCACCGTTTGCCAGTCGTGATCGTCGAATTGCGGCTGCGCGGCGCCGGCGATTTCTCCCAGCTTAAATCGCCAGCATGAATCTAGCCGCGAGCCGTCACGAGAATATAACGAAGCCGATAGAATCATGAGACTGAATCCTATCCAGATAAGAGCACGGTATGTGTGCATAACGATGTCTATAAAAGAATTGGAGCGGTTATTATTTGGAACATCTTAAAAAATGTCTCGCGCAAAGACGCTGGCGAAGCCATCCCTTCGGGAAAAATCGCAAATTGACTATAGAACAAAATCTCCGCGCCTTGGCGACTTAGCGCGAGCCGTACTTTTGTGAGTGTTCAGAAATCCCTATTTACCCTTTTCGAAATTTTCATGTGTGAGAATCCTTGGATAATTATAGAGATCTCTCATTTGCTCGGGCGTATTGCGCATATTGACAAAATTCGCCCAGATCATGAACCAAGACCACATCGGTTGATGGTCGAGGATTTCCGGCGTCGGCACTTCTCCCACTTCACCGAGCGCAATTATTTTCCCTTGTCCCAACCGCATCAGGTCGTCGTGGTGACTCTGACGATAATCGTGGTGATAGACATCCGTGGCAAAAACGTCGACATAGTCTAAACCCGGGAAGTAATCATCGTAGCTATATGCTTCATCATTGATCAATTGCCGCGGCGCATTAGTATTCCAAACCCAGATAAGATTATTAAGCTTATGGAAATTGACAAAACGGTCGTACATCATCCTGTAGAGTTTTGCAAATCCGTTCTCTCCTCGTTTATTCCCCCACCAGAACCAGACCCCGTTCGACTCATGATATGGTCTCCATAACACCGGAACGCCGAGTGTCTGCAGGTCGTTCAGATATTTTGCGACCGTATCCACACGGGCCATCCACCGAGAATTCAACTTGGTTCCGGGCGTCGTTAATTCTTTCCATTCCTCATCGGTCATCTTCCCCTGAACGCTTTCTTTCCACTTGAAAGGAGGGTCATCCTGCGGTCTGCCCACATGCCACATAAGCGTCACAATGTAACCGTCTTTATATTTTTGATACGCTTCTTGAACCAGCGAGTCCGCATTTCCTTCTCTATAATAGTTGATAAAATCGCATCCCCAGATTTCGGGCCGTTTCCCGGTAAGCTCCTTCACACGGTCGGGAAACATGTCCGGTCTTCCGACAGAGTTGTGATGGCCGGCGATAATCTTCTTTCCTTTGATTGAATATAAATATTCCAGCAGCTTCCTCGCCCCGGGAGTAGCATTTTTGTTTACCGGGTCATACTGTTTTTGGCTGCGATTGAGCGTTTCACTTTTGAGCCTGTTGATGCAATTGATTACCGCACGGGAGGTGTGGTAATTGCATTTCCAAATCGACCCCTTGGCGGCAAATGCGTCCTGCGGTACGATGTCGGTACCTCCCCAATTCCAGCCGCCGTGCTCCTGGTCGATAAGATATTTTTTGCAATAATCCCATTGTTTGCAGAATCTCTCGTAGTAATGTAATGTGTCATTGGGAAATATTTGCGACATCATAAGGCAAGAGTTAAGAGCTTCAACCTGAGCCCACCATTCTTTTGTGTTTCTGAGGATTGTCGCCCGGTCGCTTCCGTTGAAATAATATCCCGCGTCGTAAATTCCGCCACGGTCGTTGTCCCAGCCGTTCAGCAGCACGCGGTCGACCATGTTCTTTGCTACCTTCAAGGTCGTGGTGTCATTCTTGATCCCCAACGCTTCCGACGCCTCGAGCATAAGGTATGCCGTTTCGATATCATGGCCAAATGAGACATGGTCGAATTCAAAACTCCTCTGCCCGTCAGAGGGGCTGGCATTTTTGTTCGAGATCGGTGTCCAGTCGCGCTTGAAGTATAATATGAGATATCCTTTGCTTGTCGTAACGGTGTCTCGTATGAGACCAAGAAGTGAATGAAGCCGTTCTTTCAAGACCTGATCGGGCCAAACTTTGTACAGCTCGGTGAAACATTCGAGTATGTGAATCATGGAGTTCTGATCTTTGGGACCGACGCCGTCATAGCCCTCCGGAAACGGAGTCCCATCCCTCGACATGAATTGAAAGTAGCCGCCGTATTGCGGATCGTGGCTGTGCTTATCGAGCCAATGAAACGTCTCTTCCGCCAAATGCAGCGCATTGGTGTCCCCTGATGCGCGGTAGTACGCGGCTAAACCGTAAATAGCAAAAGCATTTCCATACGCACGTTTTACAATTTGCCCGTTCTCCTTGAAGGGCTCCCCTTTCCGATCGACTAAATCGTAGAACCCTCCAAACTCCGGATCCCACATTTTGTTCTTGAGGAATTCAACGCCGTGGGCCGCTACAGTGCGAAGCGCGTTGTCCTTTTGATAAAACATTGCAGCGTTCGACGCCGACCAGACATGGCGCGCTTGAGTAACAATCATTTTGGTTTGTGCGCCGTCAAGCTCCCATTTATAGTTTATGTCGCTGAAGTAACCTCCGTATGCCGTGTCGATTGACAGGGGATACCACAGCCTGAACTCGTCATCAAGAACTCGCTGCAGCTCGGCGGTGATAGCAACCCTGTCCGTTTTGATACTATCGGCCGGGTTCGTTGTCGGGGTCTTCCCCATCGTGCATCGAGAAAACAAGAGCATAAGAGCGATCGCGTATATGACCGCCACCCCATTCTTTTTTATGTGTATCTTTATCATAGATGTGTTTCGCTTTCTGTTAGATAATGGCGTTGATCATTCCAAGCATTTCGCATGATATCGGACATCTTCCAAAAAGTCCAATTCGTACGATTACGTAAATTTGTATTTAAATGCAAATCTAAGGATATTCTCAATGTCAAACTGTGTGTTTGAACGGTTCATAATAAAGAATAAAGGGAATTTATGAAACAAAATTATTTACTTCTTGCTGCTCTTGCATTTCAGCTTTTAGGATCGGCCGGCTCGCTGGAAGCAACCAATTTGATTCCTCCAAACAATCCATACATTCAATATTTCGGCCGGTGGGATATGACCGACTCGCTCCATCCAAAATACTCCTGGCCCGGCGTCTATCTTTATGCTGAATTTTCCGGAACAAAAATTGGGATACGGATAGCCGACGGCACCGACTATTTCAACGTCTATATCGACGGCAAACTGCACGGCGTTTTTCACGGAACAAATCCGGGCGAAACGGACTATATTCTCGCCGACAGCCTTCAAAACACGCGCCATACATTCCTGCTCAGCAGGCGAAACATTACCTTTGAAAAGCCATACACATTCGCCGGCATTATTCTCGACGACAATGCAATGCTTCTTCCGCCTCCTCCGAAGCCGCCGCGAAAAATCGAATTCATCGGAGACTCTTTCACGGCGGCCGAAAGCGACGAGACCACCGAACAGCAGCTGGCTTGGGAGGCGCGGTATCCCGTCACCAACATCGATAAAGGCTTCGCGCCCCTCATCGCCAAACATTTCAACGCGCAATATACGACCACCTGCCGCTCGGGGGCCGGAATGTACTGCGATTGGCAAGGAAAGACCGACGGAACAATTCCAAGATTCTTTGATCGCACGCTGATGGAAACAAGCGAACCCAAATGGGATTTCAAACGATGGGTTCCCGACGTCGTTGTGGTCTGCCTTGGCTTGAACGATCATTCCGGACTAAGAGACAGCACCGGGAAAACCACCGATGAAAAATCTGCATCCTTCCGAAAGACATATCACGATTTTCTTGATACTCTCCGCAGCGTCTATCCAAATGCTAAAATCGTTGCGGTCGCTGCCTTTCATGAATGGATCCGTGTAAATGTCAAAAAGGTCGTCGATGATGAGATCGCTTCCGGCAAACACGACATCTATTACACTCAATTCGACGAGTTCCCAGGCGGCTATGTCGGTAACGGACACCCGACCGTCGAAACACATCGAAAGATGGCGGATCAAATAATCTCAGCGATGGAAACCTTCAACCTATTTCAAGGAACAAGCGGAAAATAATTAGAAGCTGTCTCAAAAATGGCCTTGCGTTGGCCCTTCTGCCGAAGGCATGGCTTCGGGAGAAGGATCAAGTGACATGTTTTTGAGATAGCTTCTGCTTGAGACTTCTCCTTTTCATTTCAACGAGAACTTTTGGTGCATATTTATCTGCAATAAAACATGATGACACATGCTGGTGGCGCTACGAATCAAGAGCATCTCGTGCAGCGGATAAGAAGTTTTATCCGTGGAAGAGAGCAATACGTCCTGACTCTTCTTCTCTTCATTACGGCATGCACCGCCGAAATTGTGCTTCACCATTTTGACAAGTATTCCTTCTACTATTTCGGAGATGCGGCATCACACATCATCAAAGCGCGCGAGTTCACGGATTCCCAGCCGCATGAGATCCCGATCATCGGCACGGTCTGGCTTCCCTTGCCGCATTTCCTTCTCCTTCCCTTCGCATCGGTTAATGCACTTTTCTTTTCGGGAATCGCCGGGGCATTTGTCGGGATTCCATGTCTCGTCGGGACCGGCGTTTTGCTTTTTCTGCTGCTGCGGAACATCACCGGATCTGCCTCGATTGCTTTTCTGATGGCGATTCTGTACGGGCTCAATCCCAATGTCGTCTATATGTCTCTTACGCCTATGGACGAACCGATCCTCATCTTCCTTGTCGCCTTCGCCGGATATGCACTGCACCGCTGGTTAACAACCGATTCAGACCTGTGGCTTTTTTTGTGCTCCGCTGCGGTCATGCTGGCAACCTTGTGCAGGTACGAAGCATGGCCTCTTGCAGCGTTTGCCGTATTCATAGGAACATCGAAGGCGGTTTCCCGATGGCGGGAGCTGCACAGAGTGGAAGCAATTCGAATCATCGCAATCACGGCCGCCAGTTGCTCAGGCATAATCCTCTGGTTTTTATGGCACTTAATCATATTTGGCAATCCGTTCGAATTTGCCCATGGAACATACTCGGTTCTTTCCGCGGCTTATCGTGAATCGTCGCAGCATCTTCCTTTAAACATCTTGAGAACTTTCGGCCGGGCGATACTCATCATCTTCGGCCCGGTTTTACTTCTCACCGCTGCCGCATCGTTCATTCCTCGAAAACATAAGAGTGTCGATCGTAATATTCTTCTCTTGCTCCTGTTCTTCGCTCTCCCTTTGTCCTTTACAATAACTGCAGCTCTGTCGGGCTATGTAGGGATTGATGAGTGGTGGTGGAACTGGAGATACGTATTGACGTTCGGGCTTTTTCTCGCCGCAGCGGGGGGAATCGGCCTCCTGAATATTTTCAGCAGAATTCCAACAGTCTGGGGACGCAGCATCGTAGTGAGCCTTTTGTTTGCCATGCCGATTGTCCAACTCGTCATTCCTTCGGTCGGAGTCGCGGTATATAAAGACGCCGCGAAATGTATTGATGCCAGCGTTAAGGACGCGATGGATATTGGTGAACAACTTCCTTGCGTGGTCAACGGCGGATCCGTCGGATTGGTCACCAATGGAATTTATACTGTCAGGATCCAAATTTCGAGCAACCTGCCGTTAAAGCAGTTACGCATTTTTCGTTTTTCTGCCGATAAAAAAATACCGGATTCGACATTGCTCTCCGAACACTATCTTGTTGTTCAGAAAAATGAGACGCCCGAATCCGAACTGCCTGGTTCTCCGTTACCAGGCGATCGTAACATGCTCATGAACAATTTCCAATTGCGTTTCGAGAATACATCGTTCGTACTGTTGGAACGAAAATCTACAACCGGCGATCAACCGACCCCACCCTAACCCTCCCCTATAAGGGGAGGGAAATAACCTCGTTCCCAAACTCCGTTTGGGAACGTTCTTGATGTAAGCTGTTCCATATATTTCCAATCCCGAAGGGATCACTTCGTGAGTGACGGGACGTTGGGAACAAGGTGAATTCCTTAAACCTCGTTCCCAAACTCCGTTTGGGAACGTTCTTGATGTAAGCTGTTCCATATATTCCCAATCCCGAAGGGATCACTTCGTGAGTGACGGGACGTTGGTGAACAACTGATTCCGTCTATCTTTCCCTTACATTCTCCTTTGACACCGCAATAGTTGCCGGAACGATTTCAAAGCCTTTTCCGTCGCGCAACGATACTGGAGATGCTTTTGAATTATTCGGCGCGGCAGTACCTTGGAAGCCTGTGATTCTTACTCCATCGAAGTTATTGACTTCGATGCCGTTCGTGAAATACGGTTCCTTCATCGCATCCCACGTTAGGTCGAAATCCTTTATCCGCAGGTTTTTGACATACTGGGCGTAGAATCCCGGAATGTCGTGCGAAAAGAGTGACAACTTTGGATCCATGACAGGCCGCAAATCAAAATTTCCGCCGCTGACGTCGTTGAGCTTGCCGTCTGCCATATGAAATCGCACGTCGGAAAACGACACATCTTCGATTACGCTTTCTTCAGTGCCATAAACAAATATACCGGACTCACCCTTGCAGACGACATGATCAAACTTGATGTTCTTCATCTTTCCAAGGGGAACATCTTTGGTGAGTCGGACAGAAGAAAGCTGAATCGGCTCTCCGTTTCCCCACCAGTCGCCGGTAAAGAGACGTGTCTCGATGATGATATTTGAGAAGATGACGTTTTCGATGGAGCCTTGGTCGCGGACGAAAAGCCCGATTCCGCGGTTTGAGTTGGTGATGATGATATTGCTGAACGTGAAATTGCGCATCGGGTTCTGGTCGAACCCGCCGATCCTGATTGCCGCCGAGCGGGAAACAAGCGTGCAATTCGTCACCGTGATATTCTCGCATGTCCGTTTGAGGAACTTGTATCCCGGCAATTCGTAATGATGATTGTACCCGGTGAGCACGATGCAATCATCCCCCGTCCGGATATCGCAATCGGAAATGAGCGCGTTGCTGCATGAGGTCAGGTCCATCCCGTCGTTATTCGGAACGAAAAGGCTGCCCCAGATCCGCAGGCCTGAGAGGATGATACCGTCGCAGTCGGCTAAATGGAGCGTCCAGAATGGGGAGTTAATGATGGAAACATCGCGGAGTGTCACCTTCTTGCAGTCTGAAAAAATGATCATCTGATACGGGCGGTCTTTCGGTACGAGCGGTCCGTCGCCGATCCCCTCGGAAACACGCCTGAATCCATCCCCCTGCCTCGTCCACATCACACCGGTGTGGTCCATCTTCTTCGCAGTATCCAGTACCATAAACGAATCGCCGTTTCCGTCAATCGTACCGTGCCCGCTGATGGAAACATTTTCGGCATCCTGCGTGAAAAGCAATCCGACTCTTCTCCCGTTGAGCATGTAATCGTTTACGTTCGCGCTCCCTCGCAGAACGGCTCCGCTCTCCAGATACAGATTGACATTGGTGCGAAGCTGAAGAGTCCCGGTGAGGTACACACCCGGCGGCACATACACCGTTCCACCTCCCAGTTTTGCCGCCGAATCGAGAGCATTCTGAATCGTGCGTGTATTAAGCGTGGATCCGTCCCCCGCCGCTCCCATCTCGCGGATGTCGATCTGCTTCGCCTGTGTATTGCCGCAGACAAGCGATACCAAAAGGAAGAGGAAAATCGAACATAGTTTTTTCATGGCATTGATCCTGCTCTAAGAATGTATTTTAGAACCTATCTCATAAACATGTCTCTTGATCCTTCTCCCGAAGGGATGGCTTCGCCAGATGCGCTCTCCCGCTCTTCGAGCGGGATCGCTTACTTCCTAAAGGGATCCCTTCGGGACAGGATGAACGGGTGAGTTGTTCACCCTGAGCAATCCCGTTCCGCTTCTGCGGAACGGGAGCGTCGAAGGGTCAACGCAAGACCATTTTTCAGATAGGTTCTAGATAAAATACCTGATTCCTGCCGGTTCAATGCAGAATCCCGGTGGAATCTTGACGAAATATTTTCGAGATCAAATCGTCCATTATCACGCTTTTGTACAAGTTTGGAAGATCATCTTGAAATAACATTTTTGGTTTGCGGCGAAACTCCCTGAAATTTTCCGCGCTGGGATGCCCCGTGTACGGAACATAAAATTGTTCCTTTCCTGTGTTTCGCCAGACCATGACGTACGCAATCCGGATGCTGTCATCATCCATCGCCTTGTAAAGTTGATTCGTCCACCAGGTCGAATCAGGGATAGACAATGAACCGGTTTCAGTAAAAGCGGCAATCTTGTTCCTCTTTTTGGCGATGGAGGAGATGACACGCAATTTCTTTGTTACAAACACCACGCTGTCCCCTTTCGGTGTAAAGTCGTGATAATTGTCCATCCCCACGATATCGGCGTAACCGTCTCCCGGGTATCGTTCAAGGTATTCTTCTTCGGTGTCAAACCAGCGGTCCGGCGAAAATGCGTACAAAAAATTCCTGATGCCTTTATTCAATCGAAGATAGTCGACCGTCATTCTCCAAAGCGCGATGAATTCGTCCGGAGTGCAAAACGGTTTTCCCCACCAGAACCAATGGCCGTCCAATTCATGGTACGGACGGAAGATGATCGGTATCGGTGTTCCCGTTCCGTCGACAAGTGTGCCGCTGTATTCTGCAAGCGAGTCGAGGACCCGCAGGTATTGTTCATGGTACGGCCCGCCGGGCAGGATATATTTGACGGCAATTGTCGTATCGTAAAAATTTTTTCCTGTCACCGGATTACTGTGATGCCACGAAAATGTATTGATTCCTCCCCGTTCGTACGCTTCACGAACCAATCGGGGAATTCTGTCGCGGAGTTTTGTGCTGTCGTGTTTCGGAATGCTTTCAAAATCCCAGCCATATACTCCGGGGAACGAACCCGTAACGTCTTTTATGTCGGAACGGGCAGAATCCCCTATCCAGAAAACGCCGTAATGGGTCGAATTCTGGTGTCCGAAGATAATTTTCTTTTCTGAAATTGTCTTGAGATTGCGGAATAGAAGTACGGTTTCCTTTGTCGCGAGGGAGTCAACCAGACGGACCCCGATCTCTTTCTGATACTCGAGGCTGTTGAACGAAGCGCAGGATGACAGCAGCAGGGAAATGAAAACGATGAAAACTGTTTTTTTCTGATCAGAGATTGCCGCACGATAGGAGTTGAGCGGCACATAACGCATCGCGATGATTTCCCTTTGTGTGCCGATACAGTTGCGGATACTACGACGAGCCATAATACTTCTTCTTGGGGACGGACAAGTGTTTCCGGTCCGGCAAATTGGATGTATTAAATAAACTATTTTGATGATTGCACATTCAGCGTGTCTTCGACTCCAAGCCGTTTCATTTTTGCGGCATGGTCTCTGATGATGCCGATTGTGGAGACATCGGAAATGAAAATTGAGTTGCGCCCCTGCGGCTCCTGCGGCGGGTCGCCGGTGAATGGATCCCCCTCTTTCCACATGAAGTCGGCGTTGCGAGTTTTTCCTTCTCCTCCCCATCCCCAAAAATTTGACCCCGCCACGGGCGTGCCGGCCCGCGCCGAATCATAGAGCATGGAAAAAATTATTTTGTAGTAGCGGTCGCGCGCGGTTGTCGGAGTTCCCTGCGCATACGAACCGGTGTCCCGTCCCAGACCGAACTCTTCCATCACCATCGGCTTGTTCAGTTCCCGCGCGTATTCGATATGTTTCGCAATATAGTCCGTCGCTTTTTCAATCACCGGCGGAAGCGTCTCCTCGAATTTCTGCGGGTTGAACCATCCCCAGTTGAGGGGCCAGAGGTGAATGGTGAGATAGTCGATGTTCTTAGACCGGTGAGCAGTGAGGACGCACTCTTCGGACTGCAGGCTTCCGGCGAGTCCCTCGTTGCCGGAGCAAACCAGATGATTGGTATCGAGCGATTTTATATATCCGGCCGTCCCGTCAATCCATCGATAAAAGTACGGAAGAACATTCGGCGCCCCTTCGCCTCCGGTTCCCGGACGGGGTTCGTTCGCTAATTGCCATGACATGATGGTCGGGTCTTGCGAATAGTTTCTTCCGTTCACCGTGTTTCTGCGCGTAATAATGCTTTTGACGTACGATCGAAAATATCCGTTTGCTTTTTCATTCTGGTAAAACAGGGCAGAAAAATTCATAAACTTGCTCCAGCCGTCAACCTCGGGGTCGAGCGCGTGCGAAGTGTCGGCCCAAGCGACATACTCGGACATACCTCCCGACCATTCCCAGTAATTTGTCAGGTACAGCACGCCCTTCATATTTCTTTTGGACATTTCAGCAAGAAGAAAATCGAGGCCGGCGAGGAGCGAATCGTCTACTTCGCCGGGCTTACGCAGTATCGCAGGCTTAACGCCCCGTATTTTTTTTGATGCTTCCGAGCCTGCCAGGATCCTGAGGTTGTCCAGTCCGATAGCATGCAGCGAGTCGAGCTCGCGCAGCAAACGAGGCCTGTCCCCCGTCTCTCCCGGAGATCCGATATAGCAGCCGTACCAGAGATTGGTGCCGGCATAGTAGTACGGTTTGCCGTCATAGACAAAATGCGTTCCGTTCACTCGTACAAATTCATCCCGCTCGCTTTTAAAAAGGAATGTGGAACACGAGGAAAAAAAAGCCGCAAGGAAAAGCAAAAGAAATGTTCTGCGCACCATCCGCAACTCTCCGGGGCATGAATAAGATAATGAAGATAAATCACTCTATACATGGCACATAGTATGCCAATGATAGATATCCTGCAACAAGAATTTCTGCAAACGCCGGATCAATTTAGCTCTTTCCCGCCAAAACAGCCCGGACCGGCTATCATATTGATAAAGATTATTATAGTGATAAACAAGATTGATTTCCGTATTTTTCTTTTTAATGAGTTAACAAACTGGCGTTACGAAGGATGTGGAATCCACGAAGTACACGAAAAGACACGAAGGTTCATTCGCTTTATAGAGTCAATTTCTACTTTCATAGAGAATTTGTTAGATAAGAACCTGCAGAAATACCTTGTCTTCGTGCACTTCGTGAACTTAGTGCCGTCTTTAAAAAATAATCTTGTGTTTTTGTAAATGTGTTCATCCTGAGCAAAGCCGTGACGGCCTCCTTCGACGCGCTCCGCTTGCTCAGGATGAGCCGTCGCGGCTGCGTCGAAGGATGACGATAGATTACAAAATACAATATTTGTTTTGAGAAACGGCACTAGTTGATAATTCAATAGCAGCAAGATAGAGATTAATTGAACACAATGGTTGAATACCTTATGAAAAAATCTCTGGAGGCGGTCTTCTTTTTTTCCGTCGCCTCGATTGTCGCCGGCACAATGCTTCTCCATCTTCCGATGGCGCATCCTGTTGTGATATTTGGAGTTGTGTTTATCGCCGCTTCCATCCTGTATGCAGTAATGTCGTGGACTCTGTTCCGCGTGGAAATATCAAGAGCTGCCCTTTTTTTAATTGTTGTCGTCGCGTTGGTCGTACGGTTAAGTTTTATCTTCGGCAGTCCGATCGGTTCGGAAGACGCATACCGGTATATCTGGGATGGAAAAGTCGAAGCGCATGGAGTTAATCCATACCTCTACACGGCCCTCGATGCGCGGCTGGATTCTCTTCATTCTCCGCTGCTGCCGGCATCAATGAACCACGCTGATTTGAAAACGATATATTTCCCGTTGAGCCAATGGATTTTTTATTTCTGTTACCAATTGAGCGGCGAAGCGCTATGGGGGTATAAAGCAATACTTCTGATTGCAGAGATTGGATCTGCCGCTGCGCTATTTCTTTTTCTGTCCATGCTCAACATACCGCGAAAGTATATTTTGTTGTATGCGCTCTGTCCTCTCCCGATCGTAGAATTTGCCGTTGATGCGCACCTCGACGCCGTCGGCCTGCCGCTCTTCCTCTTTTCATCGTTGTTCTATCTCAAAGAGAGGAAAATCCTTTCGTACGTCCTTCTCGGACTTTCGATGTCTATCAAACCCGTCGGATTGATCGTGCTTCCTGCCATGTTTTTTTTCGAGAGAGGGCGGCGGAACAAACTTTATGCGTTGCTTGTCCCGCTCGCGACTGTCGGCGTTCAATTCATTCCGTACGTCTTTACATCAAATCCGTTCGAGACATTGTTCTTCTTCACGAAGGATTGGAGCTTCAACGGTGCGGTGTTCGAGGCGGTATATTTGTATATTCAAGACAATCAACTGTCGCGGCTTATCTGCGGCGGGATGCTGGGAGTATTGATTCTCTTGCTGAATTTCAAGCGCAAGGATTTTCTGCTGACTGCATACTATTCCATCCTTGTGCTCATTCTTCTTTCACCTGTTGTACATCCCTGGTATGTCGCCTGGGTGGCGGTTCTGCTGCCGGTCGTGCGGCGGTGGTCCGGGATCGCACTTGCTGCAGGAGTGAGCCTGACGAGTTTCACGGTAATGAATTTCCGGCTGACGGGAAATTGGGAACAGTATCCGGTTGTCCTGGTAATAGAATATCTTCCGATGATTGTGTTGATGGTAGCGGAATTACGAGATTATTTTTCAAAAGGGGAAAAAATGCCTGCGACCTAAAGCAGAGACAAGAATTGCCAAATTCGTAAAGCTGTCTTTGATACATTTGAGGTTTTCTACTTCCGATTGTCGATTTCTTCTCCACACACTCGGCAAAAAAAGGCCGGCTGCATGCCGGCCTTCGCTGAATTCTTATTCCATTTCTTCGTCTCTACTTGATCAAAGACATTTTCTTCACCGCATTATAATCGCCCGACTTAATCGAGTAGAAATAGATACCTGACGAAAGACGTGAGGCATCAAATTGCGCCGAGTAACTGCCGGATGGTTTGAACTCATCGACCAGCGTCGTTACTTCCCGGCCAATCGCGTCGAATATCTTTATTGTTACCCTGCCGTCTTTCGGTAGTTGATAAGCAATAGTAGTTATCGGATTGAACGGATTAGGGTAATTCGCGATGTTGTATTCTTTCACCGCCGTATTTGAACTATCGAGAGCGACCTTCGCTTTGGCTTTTTGAACACCTTCCTTGTTTAAGAAGACACCTGCAGATACAACATCGCTCCCTGTGATTAATGCTGCCATCAAGCCTTGGTCCAGCGAAGTTCCAAACTTCGTTGCTAAAGCTGCCAGTGCAGAGGCTGATATTGATTCGGCACTCTTATCAAAAGTTCGCAGCGACACGAGCAACAAAAGGGATTGTTTCTCGATCTCCGTTCCTGGGTTTTTAGTGATAAGGTCATTAGATAGAGAGACCGCTTTCGAGGTATTGCCTGTTGTAGCATACGCATAGGCGAGAAGCCCTTCAGCAGTTTGTGAGAGGGTGTCAGAGCCTACGATATACGATTTCAAATCAGAAATTATCGTGGAGTCACCGGATTGGAGAAAAACGCTCAACAGTCGAACCATCGCCCGTTGCTTTTGGGACGTAGAAGCATTGCTCCTAACAATGAATCGAGATAGGATTGACGATGTTGCGTAGTCTTGGCTGAAGAAGGCATTTGTCGCACGCTGATAGACATCCGATATTGAACCCGACGAATCAACGGCAGTTGTCAAAGAGCTCTTTCCCTGAACGATCATGTTTTCCCCTTCAGACGGACAACCATCTTGAGACGTTAGCCAGTGACTGTAGTCCACAGTTGAAATTGTTATCTTATCCGTATTGGGGGGTGACACGTTCCACCAATTGTACTCCGCGACAATGGCCGCGCCTCCGTCTGCGTATGCGTCGTAATATGTGTTTCCGTAAATGTTATTGCATGTTCCGGAGTATTGGTGCTTTTGGGGGACGCCAGAACCAAAACCCATCCCACTTCCATTATCTCGGCACATCAAACCGTAATCGTTCCCAGTTATCGTGTTCGATCCCTCCTGCCCATTCCCTGCCGTAGGGAAGGAACCACTGTAGACGCCAATACCGGCGATGCTGCCGGTCATGTAGTTCGATTGGACGGTTCCGTTGGAACTTGAAAGGAATACTAGATTATGGTACACTCTGGTACTGCCATGCGTGCCATTGTTAGTAAACTGGTTCCCTGTAATCAACGGAGTGGCAGTCCCGTTGCTGGTGACAATGATTCCGTAGTAATAGTTAGTGTCGATCAGGCAGCCTGAAATTGTGGGATTGGAATTCCCTTGAATGACAATGCCGTTCCCGCTGCCACATGCCCGAATGGTCGAACCGTTGAGCGCGCCCCCTTTGCCGTTTGAGTAACGAACTCCGTTGGAAGAACTTGATAGACCGTCGATTTCTAGACCGGTAATAGTCGGCGTGGAGTTCGAGATCGAGACTCCTTGCGTCCCGGAAAATGCAGAGTTGTTTATGGTGCAGCTGGTTATTGTAGCTAGATTGACATTAGTGATCGTTAAAGGAGAGGAAGCGTAAGAGATTATACAATTCTGAATCGTCGAACTGTCGTGATTCAACGCAATGCCGTTCCAGCCGTTCGATGTAGATTGTGTGAATGTCGCTTTCGACGTCGGTGTACCGTTGACAATTAATTTTCCATTAATTGTCAAACCGGCGTTCTGTGCAAACGTCGCTGTCGCTCCGGCGTTTACAGTTAGCGTTGTACCAAGAGCGATAGTACGAGTTGTGGCGTACGTAGCCGAAGAAATTTTGTACAGCCTCCCTTCACCCGGATTAAGATTGTCTGTAAAACTACCATTTGGCGCGATGATCCATGCATTTCCGGACGCAACATCAGAAATTTCCCTCGAGCTACCACTCATATTGAAGTTTACAGTGATGGCTCTGCTTTCCGCTGTCAATGTTCTCCGGTTAACGATCATGAATAAACTGTCGTTCGATGTGTCCTTGAAGATACCTAACTCTACGTATGTCTGATTGGCAGCGTCGGGTGTTGTCACTGAAGTAATGAACGTTCCTGATGGCTGGCCATGACTTATACTATAACCACTTTGCCAGGTCGATTGCAGAAGCGTGCCACTAATTTTATCAATTGCAGCATTTAAGGCTTGCACCGCATAATATCTTGCGTTGGGAACTTGAGAATTAGCAGGGTCTTGGACCAAACCCGTAATAGGCCGAGTCCGGTCATTGTACGGCTGAGAGCCACTCGCATCAAACAAACCGTATGTTGCCAAAGCTCCGGAATTACTAGGGGACGGTGTTTGTGTGTTCAATGTATAATAGGCCAATCCTTTCGCCCCATAACAAACTGAGAGAAAGCCCTGTACCTTTATTTCATTGGGAGTCGGTGATCTGTGCACCGAACTACTGATCACTCCGTTCGCAATCTTCTGTTCAGCCTGCACCTGGATTGAGCAGACAAGTGGAATATCGTCACTCGGGTTCGTTGGAGTATAATTCTCTGCAAGAGTTATCGCAGGTACTAGTCCGGACGATGAGTTGTTCGGTCTCCCTGCGTTGATGAGTGAATCTAAAGCACATTGAACATTGGCAGAATCATTTCTCGTTGAAACCGTGTCATACCAATACCAAAATGGATATTTGTCGGTCATAAGATAGGGAGGTCTGCCTTGTGAATTCCCGTATTGAAGCATGTAATTGGCATAGTCTCCTGCAGCACCATTGACGTATTTATTTGCTGAAAACTTCTGGTTTGAGAGACTGCTCAATTTATTAACTGATCGGTAAGAATTCGGCCACGGTTCATCGTTGTAAAAGTGTGAATAGCGAGAATCGCTCACAACAGACCCAAACGTACTCTGGAATTGATTCTCAAGGTTGGTGTAGACTGCCGATGAATCATTGCTGATAAATAAAGAATCGTAAAAATTGTCGTAAACGAAAAAGTGGTCAATGTATAAATTTTTCTTCTTCGTCCAGTAGACTTTGATCCCCAAATCCGCCCCGTCCCCATCTATTTTGAGAAAGTAAGGCGAGGCGAGATCGATATAACCGTTGCCTCCGAAATTTTTCACCAGCAAAGGATACCTTGTTGTGTCGGTCGACAATGTCAGTGGATTGGCATTTCCCGTTGAAAAAAAAGGATGGCTCTTTTGAACATTCTTCTGGCTCGAATTTTTGACAAATTCGAATAGTTTGACAATTGCGACAGTGTCCTGGTCGTTCGGATTTGTGTAGCCGTCAATTCGAGCGTTTAATACAAGCCGGTATTTTACAGAATCGGCCTCAGCAGAAGGTTTGGGCACTCGATCCTGTTGATAATAAGGAAGATGTGCTTCCAGTAGATTACCAGGTGAATTTTGGACCGAGCTCGTATCTGCGAAAAAAACTTTGTTCCCATTATCCGTAGTGTTGTAACTTCCTACTGCGGGTGGATTTGTCACCCAGACCGATGTTTGATTGGAACTGCCGAAGCCATAATTGCTCGTTTGATCATACGTTCCTGTGCCTCCGCCAACTTGGTAGTAATCATTTATATAAGTGTCTGCGTTCCCTTGGCCATCAGCATACATACCACCCCAGAATTTTGGGTTGCTGGTGTCATAGCGTGTTAATCTCATCGTAAAATAAACATCGAGGACTTTGAGCGTTGGGTTATAACTACTTAGTGGAATTGCCCCGATGCTTCCCGTACCCCAATTGTAAGCGCCCGCGTATGTGACTACGTGTGTAAGTCCCAAGCTATTTAGTACAGGGTAGTAATATGAATCAGTCGCATAATTTGGCCAATTTTGCGGATTGGATGTTCCATAGTAGAGCGGGGACATCATTGTTGTAAAAGGGTCGAAGTAACCAATCTTTGGAAATTGTGTGTTAAAGTTGATCTGCGCAAAGACATTAACTGAAATAATTAGTGTAAGAAGAAATGTTTTCATTTTTAAATCCCCATGCATTTGTCATTTGGTTAAAACCATCTTTTTGGTGGCTGTAGAGGTTTGTTCTTTTGTTGTTGAGGTGAGTTTGATAAAATATGCTCCGCTAGAGATGCGGTATTTTGACGCGTCGAATTTTGATTCGTGTCTCCCGGAAATTTCATCTTCATCAACTAAGACTGCAACAACCTTGCCCAGAACATCATAGACTTTCAATGATACATGGCTTTTGGTTGACAATTCGTAACTGATTACAGTCGCTGGATTGAAGGGATTTGGATATGGATTATCCAAGAAGAATGTTCCAGGCAAATAATTCGACTGTTTGACTCCCATTGGTTGTCTGTACGATGTGTCTCCGTTGAAAATCCGTATAAAGCCCTGGGCACAATCAGAGCCTAAGGCTGCCGTTGCACCGACACAGATATCACAAATCCCATCACCGTTTACGTCTCCCACTTTTGCAACAAGTTCGCCATAGCCATTATCAGTTCCTCCCCAGTATTGTTTGGGCAAATCCGGCATCGGATTTCCACCGACCCATAACCGTGCTTCCCTATCAAATCCGACGCTCGCATTCACTAACAAATCATTGTATCCATCTTTATTGACATCTCCCGGTGAGACGACAACGTCAATTCCGCCATTTTGCGTATTCAATCCAATCTTGGGAATAGTGTCTATCGGCAAGCTGCCGTATAATATGGAATTCAAATAATAATACTCGTAGAAAGTTCCATAGGAATTGATCAGGATGTCGTCTTTTTTGTCTCCGTTGATGTCCTGGATGATCTTCATCGAGGTTGGGTCGAAGGTGTGCTGATTCTTGTAATACGTCACATACGGCGTCATATTCCATTGGCTGTTGCCTTTGTAGATGCTGAGGAATTCTTTACCAGGCCCGCTCGACGAACCGCCCGTAATAGCAATGTCAGTTAACCCGTCTCCGTCTAAATCTCCAGTGGTTACATTATCCGGATAGAGTTGATGATCGTTCAACGTATCGCCTTTTATTGCCGCATAAGGAATCGTATCGAACACGGGATTTGTTTTGTAAATGTAGAAGATTCCATATTGTATATCTCCGTTGAATGGATAGTCGGCATCATAGATCATCAGCTCACTCTTGCCGTCACCATCAAAATCTCTTAGTACATTCATGTTCCACCCAAAATTCCAGCCGCGCCCCCGAGGGGTTTCGAAATGTATGCTGGGAACCGTGTCTATAGTACTTCCCCCATAATAAATATTTACTCTTCCCTTCTGATTTGAATCCATAGTATCCTGATAAGCGATCACGATGTCTTTTATTCCGTCTCCGTTTACATCCAGCGCAACAATTGACCTTGCAATAATATGGACTTGCCAAACGGGCGTGGTGCTCATCGGATTTCCACCGAAAAATATCATTGCCTTGTTCGCCTTGCAATCGTAAATAAGGATATCGTCACACCCGTCGTGATTCTGGTCTCCCAGAGCAACGACTCCGAACTTTCCCGGCGAACCATCATGCTCGAAGATGAGAGAATCGAATTGGGCGAAAAGGGCAGGCGACCAGAGAAACAGTAGAAGCGCTGTGATCTTTTTCATAGTAGAATCCCTCTTAGTGTTCCTGAAAGATAAGGATATCTTTAGAGTTTAAGAAGTCACTGTACCCGTTTCGAGTATTTTCTACCTGGTAGACCCACCTCTTAGGGTAGTAGACATTACCATTAGCGTCCCGATCAAATCCGTTTGTTAAATAGACTTCTATGTTTCGCGAAGACCCCCTGCTCAACTCTGTGTCGATGTTTGCAACCGGGATAGAACCGAATGAATAAGGTGGGGTAACCGGATATCCCTGGAAATATTTAAGTCCAACATAGTTTAGACCTAAGGATTTTACTGTATCCCAATAGGCTTGACTATGAGGAACATTACCTGCGGTCCAAAAATCAGAAAATGAGCTTACGTGTTCTGCGCCGATAATAAATCTATCTTGTTGCGCCATTGTGGGAATAACAAAGGAAACGATGAAGAAAAGAATTATTTTTTTCATGGGAGCCCCTTTAGGTTGGTGGACAGTTTTATTTTATGTAGAGCATCTTCCTGCTTATTGTTCCTTTATCTGTTTTGAGTTCATAAAAATATATTCCTGATCCAAGTTTGTATTTCTGTGCGTCAAAATCAACTTCGTGCGCTCCGGGAGTCATCTCTTTGTTAACGAGAGTTGTGACGACTTGCCCGAGCAGATCATAAATTTTCAGCGTGACAAGGCTGTTCACTGCTAACTGATAACTGATCTTCGTGCTCGGGTTAAATGGATTGGGATAGTTTTGAAATAGTTGAAACGACTCCGGCTTTCCTGTTGCTTTTGTGTTTACGCTTGTTACTTTCGTCGGGTCACCAAGAAATATCAAGGCATATCCCGTAGCTTGAGGGGAGTAAGCATTAGCTAATGCAACAAAATCATCAACCCCGTCACCATTCTGATCTCCGCAGCTAATTGCCTTTGTTGGAAATGTGACCGCTGCTTCCAATAGGCCCCTCAAACCATACGGATTTCTATCGCTTAGATGTGGTCCTCCTAAATGAAGAGTGAACGAGTTGTACGCTGAACCAGCCAAGATGAAATCACTATAACCATCATTGTTAAAATCGCCTATATTGCTGCATACCTCCCCGGCGACCACGTCTGTTCTGGTCGTATCAGGAGCAGTTAAGTAAAATGACGGAATGGTATCAATACCGTTGGCAGATCCAAAATGAACATGATCTGTTGAATCGTCATAATAGTGACCGATGATTAGATCTGGAATTCCATCCCCGTTTACATCTGCTAATGAAAATTCCTTCTTGACCCATCCGTAGGAGATATTTTGGTTCGTGCTGTTTAACCTCGACTGGTATCTGATAGACTGACCGTTTTCGGTAAAGGAAAAGTTCTTCCCGCCTAGATAGAGGTCTATTACATCTAAGCTGTCTAGCCCATTCGGGGGGACGCCTTGCACAAGATAACTTACAAGTAAATCATCATATCCATCAGCATTTATATCTCCTACCTCAAAATAAGTTCCGTACATAATAATCAGCTGCTTTCCGGGAACAACACTTCTCCCACGAACAACATATGTTGGTGTATCAGGAGGAACGGTGCTTCCCATATAGATATGAACCACACCAACGCCCGGTGCAGCATCCAACGAATTGATCACCAGATCAGCTTTTCCGTCTCCGTTGAAATCGCCGTATTGAACCCCTTGTTTGGGCCCGCCTAACGAGAATTCATCCCTTATGGGGTATTGCGTCGGCAAAGGGATCGAGTAATCAGGTATTGTATCGATCGCCAGCGTTGTCGTGTCACTGCCCCAATAGAAGAGGATCTCTCCATTATAGTCATGCCTGGTGCTGTCATAGCTAGTGAGATGCATCGTAATCATGTCTTTAAAGCCGTCGCCGTTGTAGTCGCAGATTGCAAGCAGCCTCCCTTTATAAATGACGTTCGGGGTGGAGTCGAGCACTCCTTTACCGCCAAAATACACGTACGTGTCATTCCAGTTCCCTACGACAATGTCTTTCTTCCCGTCTTTGTTGATGTCAAACGCTTCAACATTGAACGCCATGCCGGGACCACTCACTCTCCAGTACTCGAAAGGATAGAATGGGGGCTGGGCAAAAAGCGACGAAGAAAAGAATAAGAGAATCAGCAATGTCTTTTTCATAATAAAATCCTTGTCAATGTTCCCCAAAGATAGCGATATCTACGATAACATTTCACCGTACCAGATATTTGGGAACTTCATGAAGCCGAATTTTGGATTGAGGAACAAGGGCGAATGAGTGAGAAATCAGGATCGACGATAGTATGACGGGATATTCGCACGGTTCAGCCTCTCCCTGCAAGCTGTGAGATGGGAAAAGAATTCGGATCAGACGTAACCACCCCAATACTAAGCAAGGTTCTGCAATTACGTAATACCTAAAATCAGGTATTTTGTGAGAGTCCAGAAGACTGAATCAAAAACCTATGGCGTCATAGCGTTTTTGATAAGAAAATGCCGCTGAGTAAGAGATACTTTGAGCAATGAGTTAGAATAGAGTACGCCACTTTTGCGACTTCGAGGTTGACCTAGCCATTTTTATGTCTGAAACTATGGAGAGAAAAATGCCTCGTGCTCAAAGTTCAAAAACCTCGGAGGATTCGTTGTGTTCGCCTTGTAGTAATTTTCGCGATCACTTGAATGGGGATCGCCTGGTATGACAGCTCTTTATTCCTCCATCAGTTTCCGTTTACTCTCCTCCAAATGTTTCAGTTCGTCGCGGGTTAAGGACGGGAATTTCAGTTTTAAACCTTCCAGCGTTCGCACAAGTACCTCGGAGATCACCAGCCGTGCGAACCATTTCTTGTCGGCGGGGACGACATACCACGGCGCCTTCCCCGTGCTTGTTTTTCTGATGACATCGTCGTAACATTTCTGGTATTGATCCCAATACCCCCTTTCTCTAATGTCCGCGTCGGAAAACTTCCAATTCTTCGATTTGTCGTTGATCCGGTCGAGAAGCCGTTTCTTTTGCTCGTCCTTCGAAATATGAAGGAAAATTTTTATGATGATCGTTCCGTTCTCGTACAAATATTTCTCAAAATCTTTTATCTGACGGAATCGCTGTTTCCAGATATCGGCGGTAATCAGCTCATCGGGAATTTTTTGCGTTTTGATAAGATCGTGAACTCTGACTACAAGCAGCTCTTCATAATACGACCTGTTGAAAATACCGAACTGGCCGCGCTGCGGCAGATTCTTGTGCGCCCGCCACAAGTAATCGTGGTTCAGCTCCTCCATAGACGGCTGTTTGAAGCTGTGAACTTCCGTTCCCTGCGGATTGAGTCCCGTCATCACGTGTTTGATCACGCCGTCCTTGCCCGCAGTGTCCATCGCTTGAATAATGATGAGGACGCTGTATCTGTCCTGTGCATAGAACTTCCCTTGCAGATCCTGTATTTTCAGGATGTTCTTTAACAGGACTTGTTCGGCTTCGTGTTTCGACCGTATTGTGCCGGCGGAATCGGTCTTGATCATTGAAAGATGAAATTTCGATTTGCCGTCAATCGTGAATTCTGTAATATTCATTGCAAATGCTCCCGTAGAGAAACTGAAATTAAAAGCCGAACCGCAATATAAAAGTCTGTCTCAAGAATCTTGAGTACTGTCATCCTGATCCCGACGAAGTCGGGGGAAGGATCCACGACGCTGAAGCTTCGTACGTTTAGAATTCTGAGTTGTCATGGATTCTTCTCCCGCCAATCACGAAGTGATGCCTTTGGCAAAAGCGGCGGGATCAGAATGACAATACGCAGGATTATCGGGATTGAAAGTGAAAAAGAATACAGGGCTTAAATCAAGACTGCATTCCCACCTATTTCATTTACCCCAATTCGGCTTCTACCGAATGTTCCTTCCCGTCATTGAACACGGGAATAATATTTCCGCTAATCGCCTTTCCGTCCAACAATAACTTCTTTACGCCTTTGCTGACGTTCTTTGGATTCGTGACCGTGATGTTGTACGTGCAATTTCTGAATTTACGCACAACGCTGAACTTCTTCCATGAAGTCGGAATGCAGGGGTCGACAATCAAGCCGTCGTAATCCGGCCGAACTCCCAGAATGTACTGCGACAGCGTAACGAAGGACCATGCGACCGTCCCCGTCAACCACGAATTCTTCCCTTCGCCCGGCGTCGGAGCGTCTCTACCGGCAGTCATCTGACTGTAAACGTACGGTTCGGAACGATAGATGTCGATCTGGTCTTCTTTTGTCGGGGGACAAATGCTCATATAATATTCCATGGCCCGATCTCCGCGGCCGATGATCGTTTCAGCGATCTGGATCCATGTATTATTATGCGTGAAGATCCCGGCGTTCTCTTTGTACCCCGGCGGATAGGAACTCACTTCACCGAGATGCACATAATATTTTTGAAACGCCGGCTGCTGCAGAATGATGCCGTTGGGAGTCGCTAAATATTTTTGAACGCTGTCCAATGCTTTTTTCGCGTAACCGTTTTCCAATCCCGCTCCGCCCAAAACGCACCACCCCTGGCTTTCAATAAAAATTTTTCCCTCCTCATTCTCCGTTGAGCCGAGTTTCTTGCCGTACGAATCATAGGCACGGAGAAACCACTCTCCGTCCCAGCCGTGCCGGTAGACTGTTTCCCGCATGTCTGCAGAATTCTTTTGATACCCGGCTGCCCGGTCCGGAAGGCGGAGATGCTGAAGCAGGGCCGCCATCTCATCGCACGCCTTGCAGAAGAGTCCCGCGATCATAACAGACTCGGCGACCTTGTCGTTCTCGATGTGTCCCGCAAGCTGAAAACTTTCGCCCGGAGTGGTCGAGAAGCAATTCAAATTCAGGCAGTCGTTCCAATCGGCGTGACCGATGAGCGGCAATCCGTGCGGGCCCCGGTGTTCCAGCGTGTACTGCAGAGAACGATGAAGATGGTCGAGCAGTGTTGCTTTCGAATCGGGAACGTCGGCATAGACTGTCCGTTCTTTTAAAATCGTGTCGTCTCCTGTTTCTTTCATGTATGCCGCGACCGACAAGATGAGCCACAACGGATCGTCGTTGAACCCGCCGCCGATATCGGCATTCCCTTTTTTTGTGAGCGGCTGATACTGGTGATAGCACGTTCCGTCCGAAAGCTGGGTGGCTGCTATATCCAAGATGCGCTGGCGCGCTCTCGAAGGAAGCATATGGACAAACCCGAGCACGTCCTGGTTGCTGTCGCGATACCCCATGCCGCGGCCGATCCCCGACTCGTACAACGAAGTGGAGCGCGACATGTTAAACGTAACCATGCACTGGTACTGGTTCCAGATGTTAGCCATCCGGTTGACGATCGCATCGGGTGAGTCAACTCGGTACGATGAGAGCAACCGATTCCAGTATTCTTTATGCGCGGCGAAAGCGCTCGTCACCGCAGCAGAGGTCGAATATTTCGACTTCACGGAATCAAATTCGTCTTTCCGTATTTTACCGTTTGGCAGGAATTTTTTGTCGACCGGATTTTCCGCATAGCCCAGAAGGAACGTTACATCTTTTGCCTCTCCCGGTTGAATTTCAAGATCAATTTGATGCACGCCGATGGGGAGCCATCCGTATGCTGTGCTATTCTTGCAGCTCCCAGCCAGAACGGCTTGAGGAGCTTCCAACCCGTTGTGCACACCGACAAAAGCGTCGCGGCTCGAGTCGTAACCCGAAACCGGTTCGCTCGATGTGAAGTACCCGTAATGATTTCTCCGCTCTCTGTATTCTGTCGTGTGGAAGATGGTTCCATTCTCAATTTCGACCTGCCCGGTGGAGTAGTTTCTTTGAAAGTTCGTCATATCGTCGTTCGCTTCCCACAGGCACCATTCCACGAAACTCCACAACCGGATTCGTTTAGTGCTCTTGGAGAGATTCTTCAGCTGCAGAAACCAGACTTCGTTCCTGGATTCCAAGGGAATAAAATAGAGGACCGAGGCCTCCAGTCCGTTTTTTGCGCCGGTGATCTTGGAATAACCGAGTCCGTGCCGGCATTCGTACGAGTCGAGGGGCACGCGCATCGGCTTCCACATCGGATTCCAAATTGAATCGCCGTCCTTTATATAGATGTACCGGCCGTTGCCGTCCATCGGGATGTTGTTGTAACGGTAACGGGTCAACCGGCGCATTCTTGAATCCTGGTAGAAGCAATATCCTCCGGCAGTGTTGGAAATAATTCCGTAAAAATCCGACGTTCCTAAATAATTTATCCAGGGAAGCGGCGTATCGGGGCGCGTGATAACGTATTCTTTTTCTTTATCGTCGAAATGTCCGTATTTCATGCAAATCCTCGTGTTAAGTCAGTATCCTTTGTTCGCCGGAGTTGAATTCAGATCATAGGTGGAAAAAAAGCGCCGGCGAACAAAGATCTTGATGGTTGGTTAATAACTCTTCGCGGCGACTGCCGGTTTTTCTGCCGGCGTTGATGAAGAATTCTGTTTATCTTCCCGGGAGGGATCACAATTGATCGATGCAATTCAGAGAGCGGTTGCTAAGCAGCTCACAGAAGCCCCGCCGGGTAGTGGGGTCTTTTGCTTCTCATTGTAAAAACTGATGTTCACCCTGATCCCGCCGCTTTTCGGCGGGACGCGAGGAGTCGACACCAAGAAAGTATGGTTTAATTTCTGAAAAGGCAATATAAACAACTGGGTAGTGCGTGAACCCAACCTCCATCCAGCACTTCATCCTCCTCTTTTGTCAATTCGTCGGAATTCTCTCCGTTTTTCCAAACGCGTACGCTATCTTGCACCATGAAATTACAATACCAATCACAATACATTTAAAGGTACGCCATGATGCAGAGAATGTTCGCAATTGTTTTCCTCGCCTTTCTTTTTACGGGAAAATCTTATACTCAAGATAACGTAAAAGATCTTGAAGGAATCCTCGCACAGAAACCGAACGACGTCGAAACGCTCATGAAGCTTGGAAAAATCTACCACGACCAGGGAGTTGCAGGAAACGACGATGCAGTGGACAAGGGATTTACCTGCTTCGACAAAATCCTCCAGATCGACCCTTCCAGTGCTATTGCGTTAGCGTACCGCGGAAGTCTTTGGACTCTTCGCGCCCGCGATGCATGGTGGCCGTTCACGAAAATGAAGGACGTCGATAAAGGGGTCGATGAAATGGACAAGGCAGTCGACCTGGCTCCGGACAATATTTCGGTGCGGCTCGTACGGGGAATCAACAGCGTAAATCTGCCGTCAATGTTCCACCGGCTGCCTGTCGCTTTGAAAGATTTCGAGCACATGATGAGCGATGCGAAGTTTGCCGGATTCAATCCGCATCTCCAATCGACCATTTATTGCTGGGCGGGGATTGCCTATAACAACGACGGTCAGACTGCCAAAGCAAAGGAACTACTGCAGAAAGCGGTATCAGCGGACCCGAATTCCGACACGGCGCACAAAGCCGAAAACGAATTGAAGAAAATTTCATAACCTACGTCCGGAGAGGATCACGATGGATTCACTTGTTCGCGCCAGCAGCCTTTCGAAGACCTACAAACTCGGTAAAACCGAAGTGCCCGCACTCCAGAATGTTACGCTGGAAATAGCGGAAGGAGAATTCACATCAATTTCCGGGCCGTCCGGAAGCGGGAAAACAACGCTGCTGAATATCCTCGGGCTTCTCGATTCGCCGACAGCAGGCCAGGTTTTCCTGGAAGGGGCGGAAGTCAAATACGACGGTTTGACGAACCTTCACCGTGTCCGGCTCGAAAAGCTGGGGTACATTTTTCAGACTTTCAATCTCATTCCAGTCCTTACGGCCTATGAAAATGTCGAGTATCCGTTGCTCCTCACAAAAAAATCGGCTGCGGTCCGGAAGGACCGCGTTGAACGGGCATTGAAGGATGTTAAACTCTGGGACCAGCGCGATCATAAGCCCAATGAGCTCTCCGGCGGACAACGGCAGCGTGTCGCCATTGCGCGCGCGCTTGTCAACAGTCCGAGGATCGTCCTCGCCGACGAGCCGACGGCGAACATTGATTCCGTAACATCGTCGGAAATACTCGACTTGATGCGGACGCTCAACGAGGAAGAAAAAGTCACATTCCTCTTCTCGACTCACGACCCGCTTGTTCTGAAGTATGCGAGAAGAGTCGTCAAGCTTCATGACGGAATGATGATCAACGGCCAGCAATAGCTCATAAAGGAGAAGGACACATGTTCAAGTTCATCAAACTCGCAACAAAGAATGTTTTCCGGAATCGCCGCCGGACAATCATCACCGGACTGGTGCTCGTGTTCGGAGCGACCGCGCTCATCCTTGCGGGCGGGTTCATTTCTTTTTCGTTCCGGGGGTTGAGCGAATCGACAATCCGGGGGCAGCTGGGACACATCCAGCTCTATACAAAAGAATCGCTGCAACGCGAGGAAGAACGGCCGCTCGAGCTCGGAATTGACAGCGTTGAAGTTCTGAAGAAAAAAGTCCTCATCCAGGACCATGTCCGCTTCACGATGGCGCGCGTTGAGTTCATGGGATTGATATCGAACGGCGATAAATCGGCTGCCTTCCTCGGCAGAGGCGTAGAACCGGAAAAGGAAACGAAGCTTGCCGGGTTTGCGCTCGATGTCGACACGGGAAAATTTCTCGGGGAAAATCCGGCGAACGCCCAGGAAAACGAAGTGGTCCTCGCACGGGGGCTGGCTAAATCCATGAAGGCAAAGATCGGCGATTACCTCACGCTGATGACGACGACATCGAAAGGCGCACTGAATGCGATGGACGTGAAGGTAGCCGGAATCTATGCCACCGGCATTCCGGAGTACGATGAACGCGCTTTGATGGTGAGCCTTCCGACGGCTCAGCAGCTTCTGAACTCTCAAAAAGTCTCGAAGCTTGTCGTCGTACTGGATGAAACGGACAAGACCGAGGAAGTTGCATCGCGCCTCGAGCAGCTTCTTCCCGGAATCACGGCAAAACGCTGGTTTGATATGGCGACGTTCTATAATGCAGTCGTTCGCCTCTACAATGCGATCTTCGGCTTCCTCGGCGTCATTATTTTTGTAATTGTTGTGCTCAGCAGTTCGAATACCATGATGATGTCAATTTTTGAACGGACGAGGGAAATCGGAACCCAACTTGCTGTCGGGACGTCTCCGTTAAGACTCATGGTCAACTTTCTGTATGAAGGCTTGATTGTCGGCGCTTCCGGGGGAGGCATTGGCCTCATCATTGCCTACCTCTTTGCAACGTTGATTAATGTGTCGGGGATCCGGATGCCCGCCCCTCCGGGAAGTACACGGGGATACCCTCTCATCGTAGATTTGGTTCCGTCCATCTTCGCGGGTGTTTTCTTTCTTATTACTGTGACCACGGTTATCGCAACGATTTTTCCGGCTTACAAAGCATCACGTTTAAAAATTGTAGATGCACTCGGGCATGTTTGATTGAAAAAGGAGAAACGAATGAAAGAGCTGTTGAAAACCATTTTAGAAAAAACGCGGCCTGTCCTTCGGTGCTCCCGTTCCGCTTCAGCGGAACGAGAGCGTCGAAGGGCGAATATCAATGCATTTTTGATTTGGCTTCTACTCACCACCGCAGCTGTCGCGCCGCTGCACGCGCAAAATAATGCTAAACTCACGGGAGACGAAATCCTGCGGCTCTCCGATGCGAACCGGAACGGCTGGACATCGTACACTGTCACGACGACGATTATGAATTATGAAGACGATGAACTGAAAGAGGAAGGGATTTTCGAAGTGAGCATCAAAGGAACGGATAAAACTCTCGTGAAATTCATGAACGCGGATGTCAAGGGACAGTACCTGCTGATGCTTGACGACGACATGTGGATCTACATGCCGAATACCCGCAAACCGATTCGTATCACGCCGCTCCAGCGATTGATGGGGAACGCGTCGAACGGCGACGTCGCCCGCACCCGCTACGCCGAAGATTATGCGGCAAAACTAATAAAAGAAGAATCTGTTGACGGTGTTCCCTGTTACCTTTTGGAATTAACTGCGAAGCGCGACGGGGCAACATACAAAAGAATTGATTACTGGGTCGAGAAGGAGACAAAGCGGCCGAAGAAAGCCGAGATTTATCTCATTTCGGGCAAGCACTATAAGTCGATATCTTTTGACCGGTACGAAGAGACCGCGGGAAGAACGCTCCTCACCCAAATGACGATCACCGACAGGCTTCGCGATGGAAGAACGACGGTTATGAAGTATGCATCGTATGCCGAAAAGCAAATGCCGGAAAAATACTTTAACAAAGACTATCTGGAGAAATTGCGGTGAAGCTACCGGCAAGAATGTTTTTGCTCGTCGTTCTATCTTGTTTCACAGTAATAGAAGCCGCTGCGCAGGAACTCCAATACCGGTTTTCAATCGCCGATGAAGGGACTTTATCGAAACTCAATCTCACTACTCCGCTCAACTACCAGAACCACATCCTGCCGCAGCCGGTTCAGGGGAACGACGCAATATCGAATCTGTTTCTGAACTACGGCGGATTGTCAACTTCGCTGAACGTCAGCGCCCTCGCAAACAATTTGAGCGCACCGGAGTACAATTATTCGATCCGGGAGCTTTCGTATGACCTTTCTCTGACGGACAACCTGGACATCACGGCGGGACGAAAAATTCTCAAGTGGGGGCCCGGATACGCGTTCAATCCTACAGGCGTGGTTGAACCGCAGCGCTCTCCATCCGACCCCTCCGACCGGCTCGGCCAGAACGTGGGCCGCACGCTCGTTTCCATAAACGCATTTGCCGGCAAGAGTTCGCTGACATTCGTTTACCTGAACGATGCTCAATTTCAATCGGGAAATTTCCATTGGGGCGAGCATGAATACGCGCTGCGCGCATACACACTTCTCAGCGGCCTTGACCTTTCCGGAATACTTCACTACCGACAAGGCGACCGGCTCGAAGCGGGAGCAAATTGGTCCTACGTCGTCGGGGAGAATCTCGAACTGCACGGCGAATTCCTGGCAAAAAAGGGGTCATCGACTCTGTACCACGAGATACTGTGGTCCGAAAATCCCGGACAAATATTTGCTTCATATCCCTACACGGCGCCCTTCGACAACTCAAACGAGATTTTTTACAAACTCCTTCTTGGAGAACAATATACATTTGAGAACGGCATTAATATCGCGTTGGAATACTACAGGAATATGGAAGGATTGACCAAAACGGAATGGAATCAGTGGATGAAGTTCGTTAAATTCCAGAACGGCATTCAGCAGGGATCGATCCTCGTCCCGCCGGAGATGATCGGGCCTTCGAGGTACAATCTTCTCTGGGCGCTGCAGACTCTCTCCTCACGCGGAACGATGAGGGACTATCTTTTCGGACGAGAGTACTACTCCGCCGGCGGCTGGGATTTTGAATTCATACAGCTGATGAACGCAGACGACGCAAGCGTTGTTCTTGTGCCGACTGTTACGTACAGGATATCACAATTTTTCTCGGTGTACGGACGATTCACGTCGTTCGTCGGAAAAAGCGACTCTGAGTACGGCGCACTTTTTACGAAGAACAGCACCAATCTGGGAATCCAATTTCAATTATGAAGAAACACGAACTCCTTCGCACGTTCTATTTTTGCCTCATTATCACGGCTATCATTGCAGCCGGATTCATCTACAATAATCCCAAGCATTGGACCGGAGCGTTGTACAGCTCGTTCATTTTTTCAATGTGCATAGGATATTCGATCCATTTCCTGATGACCTTCTATTCGCCCCGAGTTGCAAAATTCGGAAAGATTTTAAGGCATTCGATATTTTTCTTCTTGTTCCTCATCGGAGGGCTTATCGGCTCCGAAGTGGGACTCGGCATTGAAACCCTGACGCTCGGGTACAGATTCTCATGGAACGATCAGATTCCTCTCCTGTTAATGAATTTTGTTTTATCCGCCCTTTTCGGTACTATCGCGGTTATTTACTTCACACTCCGGGCAAATGTCGAGCGCATGGCCGCACAATTGAAAGAGAAGGAATTGAACGAAGAGCGGCTCATTCGGACAAAAATGGAAGCAGAACTGCAGGCTCTTCAGGCAAAGATCAATCCTCATTTTCTTTTCAACACGCTCAATTCCATTGCAAGCCTTATCTCGGAAAATCCGAAAGCCGCGGAATCGACGGTGGAGAAATTGTCCGAACTTTTCCGCTACACTCTCAAGAGCGCGGAAACAAACTTAGTCAGTGTCGCCGAGGAACTTGAAATCGTACGGACGTATCTTGAAATCGAAAAAGTACGCTTTGGCGAGAGGCTTCAGTACGATATAACCTGCGACGATGCTGTCCTTGACTTCATGATACCGGCGCTCATCATCGAGCCCCTGGTCGAGAACAGCATCAAGCACGGCATCTCATCCGAGGTCCATGGGGGAAAAATCATTATCGAAGCTTCAGCCGCCGATGGTAACTGCCGCATCTCCGTGATCGACAACGGAAAAGGAATTGACAACGAGAACAAGGCGGCCGGGTTCGGGTTGAGAAGCGTCGAGGAACGATTACAACTGCGGTACGGCGCATCGTCCTCGCTGCGTGTAGTCCCCGGCGAGCGTACTCATTTTCTGATCACGATTCCACTTTCATAAGGCTTTTCATGCACCTTCGGGCAATTGTTATCGACGACGAGGAGCTCGCCCGCAAGCGGCTGCGCAAAATGCTTCGGAGCTATGAAAAGGATCTCGAGGTGGTGGACGAGGCAGAAAATGGACAAGACGCTGTAGACAAAATTGAAACGCTCCACCCCGATCTCATTTTCCTGGACATTCAAATGCCCGGCTTTGACGGGTTCGAAGTGGTTCGGCGGCTTCGGTACAAGCCGTTCATTGTTTTCACCACCGCCTACGATGAATATGCCCTGAAAGCGTTTGAAGAAAACTCCATCGATTATCTTCTCAAACCGATCGAGCAGAAACGGCTCGACAAGGCTGTCGAGAAACTCGAACGGGTATACGCATCGTCCAAACCGCAGATCAACGAAAACGTCGAACGCTTCCTTTCGCTGCTCGCTTCTCCGCCGCCGAAACGGTTACAGGTAAAATCGGGCGACAAAATTCTTTTCATCGACATCGACAGCGTTGCATACTTCGAATCGAAAGACAAATACACTTTTCTCCACACCGCTGAACAAGAACACATCGTCGAGATGACGCTTGCCGATTTGGAAGAGAAACTCGATAAGTTAAGCTTTGTCCGCATTCACCGCTCGGCGATTGTGAACATTAAATTTATCCGTGAGATGGTCAAGTGGTTTGGGGGGAAGTATAAAGTCAGGCTGAAAGACAAGCAGCAGACCGAGCTTGTTGTCAGCCGCGGGTATGTCGACCGGATCCGGAACCTGTAACAGCGACGATCGGTTATGAGCGCCATCCGAAAGCTTAAACCTGAACACAAGATCCTTCCGAAGGCTTTAGCCTCGACAGTGGCTTATTATTAAAAGAATGCCTTCGGAAGTTTTTGCCCAATAGCAATCTACCTTCCAATCTGAATTCCACATTTCGCCGCGAATTCGCCGTTAGGCGGCAATACGATCAGTCCTTTACCATTATTGAAACTATCGACATTTGAAGTCATCGGCTCAATGGCAATCGACTTTCTATCGGGGGGCGTGTAGACAACGAGATAATTGAATTTGTTCATGCCGGTTTCCTGCCAGACGCTTAGAGTCACGCCGCGATCTTCGGAAATCAATTGCGTCACCGCTTTCCCCTTTTTACCATCCACCAAAAAACACGTGTTAAAACGCTTCTCGCCGATTTCAACCGGAGATGTATAATCGCGGAATGGTGTTCTCTTTCCCGTGGGGATATTTTTAGCATCAACTTCAACAATATCCGAAACTTCCAACTTGAGTTTCAGCCTGTCCACCTCATCCCCCAACATAAAATAATGATGCCAACCGTCGCTCAATGGCATGGTCGATAAGGATCGATTGATGACTTTCGTCTTGCAGATCAGCCCGTCTGTTGAAGTGAGAATGTACGACAACTCAAGCGCATAGTTGAAAGGATAGCCGGCAACGTTTTTATTATATTCATATTTCAACGAACAGAGGGCGTGGTCGGGGGTTATCACTGTCTTCACCACTTCAAACTTCTTGTCAAAGACGAAACCGTGGCAGGCATTTCCTTCTTCAGGGAAAGTGAGCGGAACGTTGTACGAAACATTGTTGTGATCGTACCGGCCAGCCTTAATTCGTCCCGCAAATGGGGATAGTTTGGCATTTGTATAGATGTCGTCGGGAACTTGTGAATGTATATTTTTGATTTTCTTAAGGACAGAGAATTTTTCTTTTCCGCCGGACAGCAGCAACTCTTGTAATCGTGCACCCGACTCCGGAATGACAGAAAAAAATTCGCCCGTTGCGGTGTTGCGAACCGTAATAACTGACGCGCCGGATTCGGTTTCTTCTTTTATTGTGAAATTTGGAATTTCAGTCACCATAGATAATTGTTAATCTCTTTGTTGTATTCCGCAATGCCGGCTAATAACACTCGGTTAAGGGAATTCTTCCTTATTGGCCCACCATCGAAAATCCAGATCGTCGTCCTGAAGGTATGAGAATGGCGCGGAATGAAAAAACTTTCCGGCGGCTTGAGGGAAGAAGGCAGTAACGGACTTTGTTTCGTCTATTGATGAATCGTTTGTTCCGCGCGGATTGGATTAATTGGATATTTGGGAAATCTCCATGCGCTGGTTAACCTGAGCCGGTGCCCGGGGTTTTGTGGATTCTCTCACAATGAACTCAGCGTGGAGAACAATGTTTTCTATCGGTAGTGGTTTCGATGATTCAATATTTTTAATCAAGACCTCCGCCGCCTTCCTGCCCAATTCAAGCAAGGGAGCACGAATCGTCGTCAGGTCCACGGGTATGTGCCGCGAAAACGGGATATCATCATTCCCAACAACCGAAATCTCATCCGGCACCTTGATATTCATCTCAGTCAGTGCTGCCATCACACCCAGAGCAACAAGATCGTTGTAACACACGATCGCACTCGGATAATCTTCGCGACGGCGGTTCTCAAAATACTCCACACACGCTTTATGACCGTCTTCAAGATGGGCTCCGGCATGGATAATCATGTCGCTGTTAAAAGCATAATGGCTTTCACTGTATGCTCTGCGAAAACCGTCAATCCTTTCGTAGGTGTGGGATGCATGCGTCGGACCGGCAAAATGGATGATCTTCGAATGACCCGTATCCATCAAGTATTTCATCGCTTCCTTCATCGCCCTGATGTTATCGATGCTTACCACGTTCGCCTGGATGCTTTTCACGTTCTCCAGCAACACGAACGGAAAATTGATCATCTTCAGCCTAAAAAGATGTTCTATCTCCGCCGTCCCTTCCAGAACAGGCGCTATGATTGCACCTTTTATATCTTTCCCGGTGAAACTTTGTGTGATCTTTTCTTCGTATTTATGATCCCCTTCTGAACTCGCCACCAGAACAAGGTATCCTTTGTTGCTGGCATACTCCATGACTCCCAGTGCGATACCCGTATAGAATGGATTATCCAATTCCCGTACCACCAATCCGATACTTCGATACTGTACCAGAGGATTTTTCAGATTCCGTGCACTTCCCCGCGGACGATAGTTCAACTCTTTCATCGCACGTATCACCGCATCTCGTGTTTCAACGTGGACGATGTTTTTCTGATTGATTACTGCAGATACCGTTCCTTTCGACACTCCAGCTTTCTTCGCTACATCATCGATGGTTA